>Ga0326763_1000722_pt1 | contig 11195 bp, 9 predicted proteins | sample NORPS_P_FD_207671 | JGI IMG/M metagenome (GOLD analysis project Ga0326763, IMG submission 207671) | Hot spring water microbial communities from Norris Geyser Basin, Yellowstone National Park, WY, United States - NOR.PS_P | ecosystem: Environmental > Aquatic > Thermal springs > Unclassified...
AAGGGAGTCGGCTTCTTCGTTGGCGGTCTGATGCTGGCGAATTTCGGCTTTCGCGGCACGTTGTGGATTCTAGCGGCGGCGCTCGTTCTGGTCCTGGCCGGTGTGCTGGTTTCCTTGCCGCGGCTGCGCGGGGGCGGAAAGGCGTCCAAGATTCGCGAACTGTTCGCCAAGTCCTCCGGGGTCAACCGCATCGCGGCGGCGCGGGTGTTCCTGTTCGGCGCGCGCGACGTATGGTTTGTTGTGGGGGTGCCAGTCTTTCTCTATGCGAATGGCTGGCACTTCATCCAGGTCGCCGGCTTCCTGGCCGCGTGGACGATCGGCTATGGCCTGGTGCAGGCGATTGCCCCGAAGCTGGTCTCGCGCAGTGCGGATGGGCTCAGCCGCGAAATCCCGGCCGCGAAGGTCTGGGCCGCGGCGATGGCAGCGGTGCCTTTCCTCATTATGGGCGCCCTGCAGCTCCATCTTGGGCTGTCGCCAGACGTGGTGCTGATCGGCGGTCTTGCTCTGTTCGGCGTGGCGTTCGCGGTCAACTCGTCGCTGCACTCCTATCTTATCCTGGCCTACGCCGGGTCGAAGAAGGCGGCAGAGGACGTGGGCTTCTACTATGCCGCAAACGCAGCGGGGCGACTGGCGGGGACCTTGCTGTCGGGACTGCTGTATCAGGCAGGCGGACTGTTTGCCTGCCTCGCAGGTTCCGGGGTCATGCTGCTGGCCTGCCTCGGCGTATGCTTGGCGCTGCCCGGCAGGGCACCGCACCTGTCACTTGCGCGGTGAACACCACGGTCGATTACGTGTGACGCCAAACGTTGACCGCCGATACCAGAAGAATTACCGCGAGCAACGGCAATAAGAGCGCGCCTGGCAAGAGGCCGAGCAGGCGGCCACCCATGAAGCTGCCGACGATTGAACCAGCCGCCATAAACAAGGCGAAACGGCCATTCTCGCTCAGCACGACGAAGCTGCGATCCCGGCTGTAGCGTGCAAAGCCAACGAGCATCGTGGGCAGGCTGACGGCGAGAGAGAGGGAGCCGGCCACTTAATATCGGCGCCGAACAACAGAACCAGCGTGGGAATTAGCAGCTCGCCACCGGCCACGCCCAGCAGCGCCGCCACGATCCCGATCCCGAAGCCCGCCAGCACGCCCGCCACGATCTGCGGCGGCCCCGTCAGCAAGGCACCTGCCGCTCCCGCATTGTGGCCGAGCAGCAAGATGCTGGCAATGCCTACGAGCATGATGGCAATCACGCGGTAGAGCGCCTGGGACGACAACCGCGTGGCCCAGCCGGCACCGCACCAAGCTCCGAGCAGACTGCCTGCGAGCAGGTTGGCAAGAATCGTCCAGTGCGCAACGAGGCTGGCGAAGGGAACGGAAGCCGCCCGGAACGGCAAGGCGAAGGCGACGACGACAAGGCTCATAGCCTTGTTGAGGATCACCGCTTGCAAGGCGGCGAATCGGAAGGCGCCAATCAGCAGCGGCAGGCGGAACTCGGCGCCTCCGAGTCCGATCAGGCCGCCCAGCGCGCCAATGACGGCGCCGCCAACGAAGGCAGCTAAGGTAAACGGAATCCGAATGGTATCATCCGTCAGGCTTTCTCATCCATATGCTCTGGACTGGTTTGCACCGGAAAGCACGCCGGAACGAGCTGACCGTTGGTGACACTGGCTACCCTCCGGTCAGGCTCATGTGACGACCGACACTGGGCGCGTTCGTCCGTCGGTCGATGATAAAATCATGGCCGCGGGGTTTATGGCTGATGGCCTCACGGATCGCATTGTCCAGTTCGGCATCGTCAATGCTATTTCGCAACGACTGCCGCAGGTCGGCGGCATCGTCCTGGCCGAGGCACATGAACAGCGTCCCGGTGCAGGTCAGCCGCACCCGGTTGCAGCTCTCGCAGAAGTTGTGGGTCATCGGCGTGATGAAGCCGACCCTGGTTCCGGTCTCAGCCACGTCGAAGTAGCGCGCCGGACCTCCGGTCCTGAACTCCGTCTCGGTCAAGGTGAACCGCCGCCGTAGGCGAGCTCGGGCGATGGACAAGGGCAGGTAGTGGTCCGTCCGGTTTCCGCCGATGTCGCCCATCGGCATGGTCTCGATGAGGCAGAGATCGTGGCCTTGGCGCCCGCACCAGACTAACAGGTCGCCGAGCTCGTCTTCGTTCTCGCCCCTAAGCGCGACCGTGTTGACCTTCACGTGCAACCCGGCCGCCTTGGCCGCCGCAATGCCCTCGAGCACGCGGTCGAGTTTGCCCCAGCGGGTGATGCGGGCGAACCGCTCGGGATCCAGCGTGTCCAGACTTACGTTCACCCGGCGCACCCCGGCCGCAGCCAAGTCGCCAGCGTACTTGGCGAGCTGCGTGCCGTTCGTGGTCAGCGTCAGCTCGTGCAGGCCGCGCCCCAGCCGGGAGCCGAGCGTCCGGAACAAGGTCAGGACATCGCGCCTCACGAGCGGCTCGCCCCCCGTGATGCGGATCTTGGTGGTGCCGAGCCGGATGAACGCCGCGCCCAGCCGCTCCAGCTCGCCGAGCGAGAGCACGTCGCGCTTAGGCACGAACGTCATGTCCTCGGACATGCAGTAGACGCACCGAAGGTCGCAACGGTCCGTGACGCTGACCCGCAGGTAGGTGATGGCGCGGCCGAACGGGTCGATCACGCGGCCGTCTCCTCGAGCTTCCAGTCCCCGGCGCAAGGGTGCGCGCGGAAACCGAGGCGGGGCACCTGGCCCCGCCGCGGGCTGCGCGGTCCCATCAGGCGGGCTTGTACTCCTGGCTCTTGAAGGTCAGGTGCCGGGTGACCTCGGGCGCGTCCGCAATCTTGCGGATGTTGCCCCAGGTTTGCTTGTAGTTGGGGATGATGAGGTCGTTCGTGGCCTTGCTGACCACGTTCCCCTGCGGCCCGGTCGGGTAGCCGAACAGCATGAAGGCCTCCTTGCGCCGGGCGGCTTCCGTCGGCCATGCCATCGCCTGGGTGCTGCCGTTGTCGTTGTAGACCTCGACCAGGTCGCCCGCGTTCAATTTCAGCTCCGCCATGTCCGCCGGGCTGATCTGGATGTAGGGCAGCGGGAAGCGGTCCATCACGAACTCATTGAACTGGTCCAGGTAGGCGGACTGCCAGATGTGGTTCGCCCGGCCGTTGTTGATCAGGAAGGCGAACTTGTCCTTCTCGGCCTGCTTGCCTGGCGCCTCGAACCCTCGCCATTCCGTGACGGCGAACACGGCCTTGCCGTCCGGCTTGTTAAACTTGCCGTCCGCATAGAGTCGCTTCGTGCCGATGATGCGCGCGGTGTCTGACGCGGCAGGCGCGGGAGGGTTCGTTCCAGCCTGTTGCACGACCTCTCCGCCCCGTGCCTCGCTCGCCGCCGGGCCGCCGCCGACGGTGCCGCCCGCGGGCACGCTAGTGGTCGTTCCGCCACCCGGCTGCCCGGCCCCCTCGATTCCGGTCGCTGGCTCCTGGAAGCCGTTCGTTCCCATGACACGAAGCCGGGCGTAGGTGACGAACTGACCGCCCTTCTCGTGCTTGTGGTAGCCGTCCATGAAGGCGTCTTCCTCGGTCTTCCAGTCGTAGCCCTTGAACTTGTCAGCCACGTCCGCCTTGCTCGCGTCCCGCCAGCTCCGCTCCAGCGCCTGCGCGATTCGCGCCACGATCAGGCTGTCCGGCAGCGCGTTGCCCGGCGGGTCCATGTACCGTTCGGTCAGGCGCATCCGGCGCTCGCCGTTCATGCTGGTCAAGTTCGCCTCCCCCGACGTGGCGGCCGGGAGCATGACGTGCGCACAGGCGCCGATCTTGGTCGGCACGATGTCCACGTCCACCACGAACAGGCCACCCTTGCCGATCGCGTCCATGATGGCGGAGATCTGCGCCGCCCGGTCGCCCGCCGGGACGCTGTCCATGGCAGCCTTCACCAGGTCGGTGCGCTGCTTGTAGACGCGCTTGAACTCCGAGGCGTTCAGCGTGGTCTTGAAGTGGTCGCAGCCCCAGACGTGGTGGATGCCGCCTTTGCCAGCGATGAGGAGCTGGTCGATGTATGGCGCTGGCTTGCCGCCCGGGTAATCGGGCCGGGAATAGCCTTCCTGGTGGCCGCCCATGCGGACGCAGCCGCCGCCCGGGCGCCCGATGTTCCCCGTGGCCAAGGCCACGTTCACGTAGGCCTGGTTCGTGCGGTAGTTGTCGTTGCCCCAGATCAGCCCCTTCTCGTAGGCGAACATCGTCCGGCGCCGGGCTCCGCCCTGCTTGGGCTCCGCGATCCAGGATGCCGCCTTGCGGATGTCCTCGGGCTTGAGACCAGTGATCCGGGCCGCGTCCTCGACGGAGGTCTTGTTGCCCTGCACCGCCGCGTCGAAGTTGCTGGTGCTCGCGCCGATGAAGGCGCGGTCCACCCATCCCTTGGCGGCGATCTCGGTGAGGAGCGCGTTGAAGAGCGCGAGGTCGGTGCCCGAGTTGATGGCGAGGTGCAGTACGTTATCCGCCCCGGCCTCGGCTTCGCAGACCGCAACGGTCGGCGTGCGGCGCGGGTCGACGATGACGATGCGCGCCGCCGCGGTCGGCTCGTTGCCGAACTCGGCCTTCTTCTTGTCGGCACTGGTCCCGCGCAGGTTGGGGATCCAGTGGTTCAGGAAGTAGTTGGTCTGGGTCTCCAGCGGGTTGCAGCCAACCGCGAAGATGGTGTCCGCGAGCTCGGCGTCCTCGTAGCAGTTGTTCAGCTCGCCCACGCCCATGTCCCGGGTGCCGTGGACCTCGCTGTTGTAGGCCGGGCGGTTGTGGATGCGGATGTTCTTGACCTTCATGCTCTCGAAATAGAGCTTGCCCGTCGCCCAGGTGTTCTCGTAGCCGCCGCCCGCGCCGCCGTGGTCGTAGGCCGACACGATGAGCCCGTCTTCGCCCTGGGCCTCGACCACCCGCCGGGTGACCTCGGCGACCAGGCCGATGGCATCGTCCCACGAGGTGGGCTTTAGGTCGCCGTAGCGCCACACGAGCGGGTCGGTCAGCCGCCGGTTCTGCGTGCCGGTCACCGTCGAGTACGAGTTCTCGCCCATGCGCGCGCCGCGGATGGAAGCGAGGCCCGAGTTCACGACGCAGTCCTTGTCCGGCTTGATGACCAGGTGCACGTCCCGGCCGTCCTGCTTGACGATGTTGTACATGGAAGGGCTGTACCAGGCGTCGGCCTCCGCCCCCTGCTGCTGGGTCAGGTCGGTCCCGAAGGCGTTCTCGCTCGCCGCGGTGCCGCCCTGCTTGTCCACGGGCCAGGAGATGGCGTGGTAGCCGCAGCCGACAATGCAGTAGTGACAAACGACGCTCTGCACGCGTGCGTCCTTGGTCGGGATCGGCAGGCGGTCGATGTTGCGCTTGTAGGCCATGGTGTCTCCCCTACGCCTTGAGCACGTTGCTGAGGCGGCCGTAGAGCAGCTCGTCCACTCCCTCCGCGGAAATTGCGCCGGACTGGTCCACGCGCAGGCGGAACTGCGGCAGGTTCTGGGTTGCGTGCCCCCAGATCTGCAGCCCACCTTTCTCCACGTCAAACCTGCTGTAGTGCCCCGGACAGTTCAGCGTGCGGTCGTCCGCACGGTACCCGAGCGGGTAGCCCTTGTGCGGGCACATCGTGCTGTAGGCGACGATGTCGCCGTCGGGGCCGACTCCGCCCTCAACCCGCTTGCCTAGCTTTATCAGGACGCCAGGGCTGTCCCCGTCCGGGTAGGTGATGTCCTTCGGCTCGTTCACCTTGAGCTCGGCGACGGTGCCCACCCTCGTGACTGGGTAGGTCACCCTGGCAAGCGAGGGCGTCGCCGCCGCTGGCAGCGCTGGCAGCGCGGTCGAGACGGCCACCCCGGCCGCGGTCGCCGCCGTCCTGGCGAAGAAGGCACGCCGCCCGACATCGACCAGCTTATCGCAGCGCTTCATATCGGTTTCCCCCAACAGGCTTTGGGAATCCTAAGCGCAAGCGGCATGCCATCATCGCGGGCTCGCCGATGTTGGTTTTGTTGCGCCGCACGTCCGCGAGGCCGGACTGGTCTGCAGCCCCGAGTCCAGGTTGCTGGACTACTTCCGAATGCGACGAAGCCTTTCGAACAGCGAGGACCGCGACACCCCGAGCCGCCTGGCAGCCTCCTCGACCTGCCCTCCTGTCTCCTCCAGAATGTCTTGGATGTGGCGGTTCTCCGCATCGAGGCGGACATCCGCTAGAGAGCGCCCGGCGCGCTCCGGCCTAGGTTCCGCGTCGCGCTCCGGGAACAGGTCGCCTGCGCCGAGCATCGGCCCTTGCGCGAGCGCCACTGCCCGCTCGACCCGGTTCCGCAGCTCGCGGACGTTGCCAGGCCAAAGATGGTCCATGGCCCGGCGGCGGGCTTCCGGCGAGAAGCCACGGACGTCGCGTCCGAACTGGCTAGAGAATTCCGCGGCCATCGCCTCCATCAGCGGCAGGATGTCCGCCTTCCTGTCGCGCAGGGGAGCGACCGCGACCGGGATGACTGAGACCCGGTAGTAGAGATCCTGCCGGAAACGGCCCTCGGCGACCATCTGCGCCAGGTCACGATGGGTCGCGCAAGCCACGCGGCCGTCGAGCTTGATCAGCCTCGTGCCGCCAAGACGGGTGAAAGCTCGTTCCTGGAGCACCCGCAGGAGCTTCGTTTGCGTGCCTTGGGGAAGGTCGCCGATCTCGTCCAGGAACAGGGTCCCGCCGCGGACGCGCTCGAGGTAGCCCTCGTGGGGACGGTCCGCCCCGGTGAACGCACCCCGCTCGTGGCCGAACAGCTCGCTCTCGATGAGGCTGTCGGGGATGGCTGCGCAGTTGACGGCGACGAAGGGCTTTGCGGCCCGCGACGACACGGAGTGCGCGAAGCGAGCCGCGACCTCCTTTCCGGCGCCGGTCTCGCCCGTGATGAGCAGCGTGCTGTCCAGGTCGGCCACGCGGCGCAGCGTCGCCTCGAGCGAGCGCATCGCCTCCGAGCGGCCCAGCTCGCCCCCGGCCTCCGGCTCGCCCACGAGTTCGCCGAGCCGATCGAGGAGCGCGCGGATCTCGAACGGCTTTGTGAGGTAGTCGGCGGCGCCCGCCTTCACGAGCCTGACCGCCTGATCGATCTGTCCGTACCCGGTGATGAAGATGACCGGCGCGCCGGAGAGCATCGGGCGGAGCTCCTCGTAGAGTTCCTCGCCGCCGCGGTCGGGCAGCCGGATGTCGCACACGACCGCATCGGCCCCGCGCGCCCGGACGGCGGCTACCGCGGCGGCTGCGGTGCAATACCAGTCCACGTCGTACTGCTCCAGGGAGAGGCGCTGCTCCAACGAGCCGCCCATCACCGGGTCGTCCTCTATGACCGTCACGCGCGGGCGGCGCCGTTCAGGCGGCGAGGTCTGCACGGCGCTCCTCCATCGGTATCTCGAGAACCAGAGTGGTCCCGGCCTTCGCAGGCGTGCTCCGAATGGTCCCCCCCAGCGCCTGCGCTGCCCGGGCGGCTGTCCAGAGCCCCAGTCCAGTGCCGCCTCCGGTCGGCATGGCGCCTGGCGCGGCGAGGATGGCAGCCATCGTCGTCGGCAGCCCGGGGCCGTGGTCGGCGACCGTTACCACGAACCTGTTCCGGTCGCGGGCTGCCGAAAGTCTCACGACGCCCCCGGGCGGGGTCGCGGCTATCGCGTTCAGCAGCAGATTGAGCACGATCTGGCGGACCGGCGTGGGGTCGACAGGCTCCTCGCCGACCCGGTTTTCCCAGTTCAGCGTGACGCCGCGCCGCGCCGCCTCTGGCCCGGCAAGCAGGCGGAGATCGTCCAGGGCACCACCCGTCAGGACCGAGTTGGCGCCCGGCGTCATTTTGTACAGCACGAGAGAGGCCCGGACCACGTTGCCGATATCCTCCAGCCCGCGCCGGAGCAGCGCCACGGACCGGGCTCGCACCGACGGGTCCCCGCCATGCGAGGCAACCGTGTCCAGCGCGGTGATCATGCCGCCCAAGGGGTTGTTCACCTCGTGCGCCATGCTGCCCGCCAGCGCCCCGAGAGTGGCAAGCCGCTCCTCCTCGGCGAGCCGGGCGGTCAGGGCTTGGCGCTCCTCGACGGACTCCACCATCGCGTTGTAGCGCCGGAAAAGGGTGCGTGCCTCCGGGCTTCTTCCCGCGGCCTTCACCGGCAGCTTCGTGGGCGGGCCGTCGGCGGCGCCCCCGAGGTGGGAGGCGAGCAGGTGCACGGGGCGCAGCATGCGGCTGGTGACCCACCACCCCAGGGTGGCCAGCGCCAGCGCGAGCGCGGCGTTGACGGCCACCATAACCAGCAGCAGCCGGATCTGGCCCGCGCGCTCGTCCGCCAGGTCCATCTCGACCAGCACCCTGCCGAGCGACCTGCCCCCGTCGGTGACCTCGCGTGACATCCAGCCCAGGCCGCCGATCCGGTCCATCGCCAGGCCGTCTGTCCCATGGCTGGCGAGCTCCGGAGGCGGAACCGAGCCGACCGGCAGCCGCCGCGGATCGGTGGCGGCCAGGATTCGCCCGCTAGGCAAGACCACGGCCGCAAGCCGCAGCCGCAGGGCCCCGAATGCCTGGCGGCCACGGTCAAGCACGTCGAAAGCTTCCCAGACATCCTCGTGCGCCAGCGAAGGAGCCAGGGCCGCCGCGGTCGTGTCCAGGTAGGCGCGGCCGAGCGCGGACACCCTGGCATCCTGCTCCTGCGTGAGCCGGACCAGCACCCCCGCAGAAACCAGCGCCGCCGCCATGAGGACGAGCCCGGCGGCTATCAGGGGCACCTTGACGACGAGCCGCCAGCGTAGCGGCCGTGACCTCATCCCTGGATGTCCTGCCACATGCGGGCGATCGGGTCGAACAGGGCGGCGTCCTCAGGGGCGAACCCGTCCAGGCGCAGCATGTCCAGCACCGCGCGTCCCGATGCGGTTCCGGCGAGCCCCTCGAGTGCGGAGCCGAGCCGGGTCACGTCGGCAGTCTTGCTGGCCGATGTGAGGCAGGCGATCGGGGGAAAGCCGAAGCGCTCACTCCGGCGCACGATTCGGGTCTGGCGCGTGAGCTCCGGCTCCCTCTCGGCCAGCACGTCCCACACGTATCCGTCCACGCTGCCCGTGTCGGCGAGGCCCGAGCCGACCGCGCGCACCACGTTGCGGTGCCCGTAGGTGAAGAACGTGCGGGAGAAGAAGCGCTCCGCAGAGGTGCCCATGCGCGAGAGGAGGTGGTTGGTCACGAGCCAGCCGGAGTTGCTGTCCGGGTCCGAGAAGGCGTGCGACTTACCCCTGAACGCCTCGATGGTCTCCCCAGGAAGGTCCGCCCGAGCGATGATGTAGCTCTGGTAAAGCGGGGCGCCGCGGTAGAGCGGGGTCACGAGGATGGAGAGCTGGTCCCGGTGGCGGACGTATGGGAACCCGCAGATCCAGGCGGCCGTCACCTGGCCAGCAAGCAGCATCGCCGTGATTTCCTGGTAGGTGCGCCGCTTCACGAGCGACACGCGCGTGCCCAGGGTGCCGCCCAGTTCGCGCTCCATCGCCTGAAGCAGCTCGAGGTCGGAGTCCACCACTACTGGGGTGAGTCCGAGCACGATCGCAGGACGGTCCTGGCCCAGGACTGGCATGGGGAGCCCAGCCAGCGAAGCCGCCCTCAGCATGCTGCGGCGGGTGAGCCCGGCGCGGCTGCGAACTCCGACGGCCATGCGTTTCCCCCAGGGCGCAACATTGCACGCTACGCCTACGCGAGCCAGCGTAGGTAAGTCCGCTGCCTGGGCCTGCTCGTGCGCCGCCCCGCACCTTGCGATGCGGGGCGGTCGGCGGGTCAGTCGCCGTTGCGGCGGGACCAGATGAGGCTGAACGTGCCTGGTTCGTCCGCTTCAACCAGAGTGGCATAGATTGGGGCAGGGAAGCTGGGGTCGTCCAGCTTGACCGAGAGATACTCGCGCCCTTCGCCGGAGGTCTTCTTCCAGGCTGCCCCGAACTCCACCGAGCCCTGGAAAATGCGGTAGTCGGGCGCGCGGTCGTTGGCCTTGTCGGCGGGCTTGATCGTGGTCTTGGCGTTGATGCTGAGGGTCTTGACCGCGCCCGTGAAGCTGCCGGTGCCGTTGGTGCGGGTGAAGGTGCCGATGGTCGCCATGGTGCTCTCTCCTGTTGATCTCGGGACCGCGCCCATCGCGGCCTCCGATGGCGATCGACGGGCCGCAGGCGATCGACGACGCACCCGCTTGCGGGCCGGAGCACCGCGGAGGATGGCGGCCGGGCGGCTTTCTTGGTTCGCGAGGAATGGGCTTAGCCCAGGGGAAGAAAGTTGCCCGGCTGCCATTGCGGCAGAGGCGATCGAGGCGTCAGCCGTCCTGCGGCCAGATCAGGCCATGAGGAGGCAGGCGTGGGCGTGTCCTGACCGACAGGAGAGGGCTTGGTGGCTCTCGGCTTACCGCACCTGTTCGACTTGCAGGCTCCCCGCGGGCAGGGGTTTCAGCAGCTCCGCTTCCGGCCGCGACAGTTCGAGCCAGGCCAGCCAGTCCGCCCGCTCCAGCACGACCATTTGCCGGTCATGGATCGGGGCGACGTCGGGCCCCGGCGCTGTCGTGAGCAGCGTAAAAGCCTCGGGCACATCGCCCGTCGCTGGACGCCATAGCCCGGCGAAGCAGAACCAATCCTCGCCCGTCTTGGTGAACCGCCACTTGCTTTTCGGCGATTTCGACCCGCTAAACTCGAAGAAGTGGGATGCCGGAACAATACAGCGTCCATTCGAAAAGCGGCGTCCCTCCGAGCGGAAGTTGATCACCGGCCCCGCTTTGGGCCGACCCGGCGCGAAGCCCCAACGGAGTTGCACGAGTTCGACGCCGCCGTCGGCCAAGCGCAGGACCGGCGCCGTGTCGGTCGGCCAGATGTCATCCCGCGGCTCGAGGTTCGGGATCGCGGCCGGCACCTTCAGCGGCAGTCGGGTCTGGCTGAACGCCTCGACGTAGTCGCTGTAGGGAATGCGATTGCCGAAGTCGTTGCACAATGGGACGAACCTTTCCGCAAGCGAGTGGGAGGTGGTTAGCTGCTTTCTGCCCGGATTGGGCGAGCATAGGCCGACGCTTCCCCGCAACGCTGAAGTTCTCTAAATGTTCCTGTCGGTGCCTAGCCGAGTAGGAGAGAGATGTCAGTTGCCTGTAAGCGCGCGCTGACGGCCGCGGTTTTGGTGCGAGCGGGCTGACTTGGTGTGGGCTACTTTGTCCAGAACCAGGGGAGCAGTGCGTCGATCTTGTTGATGGGATGATCT
>Ga0326763_1000723_pt1 | contig 11189 bp, 14 predicted proteins | sample NORPS_P_FD_207671 | JGI IMG/M metagenome (GOLD analysis project Ga0326763, IMG submission 207671) | Hot spring water microbial communities from Norris Geyser Basin, Yellowstone National Park, WY, United States - NOR.PS_P | ecosystem: Environmental > Aquatic > Thermal springs > Unclassified...
CCGGGCGTGGCGGGCGACGTCATGCTGCAGCCGCTCGCGTGGATCGGCACGCCCGGCTTGACCCTGGCGACCTTGTTGCTGGCGGGCGCCGCTATGCTGAGCGCGCGGGGCGCCCTGCTGTCGGCAGCGGCGCTGCTGGTCTGGGCGGGGCTGGGCTGGAAGCGCGTCTCCGAGCCGGCGGCACCGTCTCCGGGGATCGACGCAGTGATCGTTCAAGGAAATGTGAAGCAGGGCCAAAAGTGGGACTCCGGCGCGGCGGCGGAAGCCTTCGACCGCCAGCTCGCGCTGACCCGGGCCGGCGTGGCGGAAGCTGGCGATCACAAATCCGTGGTCGTCTGGCCGGAGACCTCCACCTTCTACCTGCTCCAATACGATCCAGCCGCGCGCGCGGCCCTGGCCGATGCCGCCCGGCCGGCCGTGGCCGCCCTCGTGGGCGGGTTGACGTTCGACGAACGGCCGACCGCGGCGAACCTGGCGAATAACGCGCCGCGCAACAGCCTGATTGGGCTTGGCCCGACCGGCGACATCACCGCGATCTACAGCAAATGGCACCTGGTTCCGTTCGGGGAATACGCGCCAAGCTGGGTCCCGCTCGCGATCAAGATCGTGCCGGGCACCCTCGCCTTCGGCACCGGCCCGAGCACGTTGACAGTACCCGGGCTGCCGCCGTTCGGTCCGCTGATCTGCTATGAAGCTGTTTTCCCTGCCCAAGTGGTCGACGAAGGGACGCGGCCGCGGTGGATCGTGAACATCACCAACGACGCCTGGTTCGGCAACTCAACCGGGCCGCGGCAGCATCTCGCGGCGGCGCGCATGCGGGCCGTGGAGGAAGGCCTGCCGCTGGTTCGGTCGGCCAACACGGGTATATCAGTTGTGTTTGACGCAAGGGGGCACGAGGAAGGGCGGCTGGGGATCGGCGTGGCAGGCACGCTGGTGCTGCCGATCCCTGGTGCGCGTCCTGCTACGTCATTTTCACGATGGGGATTGGTGATTCCTGGCGTTCTTTCAGCGGTTTGGCTGGTGCTGGGATTGAGACGCCGCCGCTGATCGTCCCACAATTGGGATGGATTAATAAGATTGTCACGAAGGTTGACTTCTACCGGTTGTGTCATTAAGGTTTTGTTCAGCTTTGCATGGTAAGGCGGAAGGAATAACGATGACCGACAACCATGCTTCCGCTGCGGCTGCAACCAGTAGTGCAGAGCGCGAGAGCCGGTCGAGTCCGATCGATGTGCATGTGGGTGCGCGTATTCGCCTGCGAAGAACATTGATGGGCATGTCACAGGAGCGGCTTGGCGAAGCGCTTGGCTTGACTTTTCAGCAAGTTCAGAAATACGAGCGTGGCGTCAACAGAGTCGGGGCGTCGCGTCTATTCGACTTGTCTCGCGTGCTCGATGTTCCGATCAGTTTTTTCTTCGACGACATGCCGGAGCCACTCGCCGGCTTGAACGGCGGCTACTCGAGTGGCCGCGCGGCCAGCGGCTTCGCCGACGCCCAGGAAGGGTTCGGCACCGATGAAATGTTGAACCGGCGTGAGACGCTCGAGCTCGTCCGGGCCTATTACCGGATCAACGAACCCGCCGTGCGCAAGCGCGTGTTCGACCTCATCAAGTCGATGGGACCGACCGAAGGCTAGCCTTCCCGAAGCTGGGGGTTGTCGAAGACCGGGTTGCGCTGACGTTGCAAGGCAGCAGCGAGCGAAACAGCCAAGTCTCGCTTCTCCTCCTCGCCCAAGGAAGTCGCGACCTCGACCGTCGTCCCGATGCCGCGCAGCATGAGCGCCGGCGCCCGGCCGGGCCGCTCTTCCAGCGACGACCGCAGCCACCCCACCGGCACCTGCATTTCCGACCGGGTCCGACGCTTGGATCGGATGATCCGCAGCCCGTCGTCCGAAAGGATCAAAACCTCCGACTCACCCTCGATCGAGGCATGCCGCTTAAGCAGCCACAGGGCCAGCACCACCTCGATCCCGGTGAACCCGATGACCGGCCAAGCACCGGCGAGCCACAAGCCCAGGGCAACCAGCGCGCTCAGCATCGCCAGGGCGCCCATGAGGATCCGCAGCCCGCGCCTGCCGAGGCTCCGATGCGGCGTGATCACCGCCTCGAACAGGATGGGACTTTGATACTCTGCCGGCATCGCCGTCATATTGGCCCGCCTCCCCTACTTGCCACCAGAGCTCTTGCGCACCAACGCGATGCGCCCCAATAGCGCGGGCGATGCCGAGCCAGCCGCGACGAACGCCGAAGATGACCCGGGCCGAGGTCGCGCGCTTCATCGAAGCGCTGTCGACCATCTACCCGGTCGGCACCAGCGAGCTGGCATTCACGGACGATTTCACGCTCCTGGTCGCCGTCGTGCTTTCGGCTCAAACCACGGACGCCGCCGTCAATAAGGCGACTGCCACTCTGTTCACCGCCGCAAGCGACCCGGCCGCCATGGCCGATCTCGGGACCGACGGCATCGCGCCGCACATCAAGCGGCTCGGCCTGTGGCAAGCCAAGGCCAAGAACGTGGCCGCTCTCTCCCAGCAGCTGCTCGACCGGCACGGCGGAGTCGTCCCGGCCGACCGCGCCGCGCTCGAGGCGCTGCCGGGCGTGGGGCGGAAGACAGCCAACGTCGTCCTCAACATTGCTTTCGGCGAAGCGACGATGGCCGTCGATACGCATGTGTTCCGCCTGGGCAACCGCACGGGTCTCGCGCCCGGCAAGACGGTCAGGGAAGTCGAGGACGGCTTGGTCCAGCGCATCCCGCGCGACAGTTTGCGGCCGGCGCATCATTGGCTGATCCTGCATGGCCGCTACGTCTGCAAGGCGCGGCGCCCGGAGTGCTGGCGCTGTGTCGCCGCCGAGCCCTGCCGTTTTCGCGATAAGACGCCCGCGCCGCCCGCTAGTTCTTGACCGCCCCCCGGTCGGCGGTGAACGCCGGGGGGTCGCTCGCCGGAAAGGTGTCCTTCATCGCGACATCGACCTCGCGATCCGCCTCCGAGCGGGGGCTCTCATCGCGAGCGGGTATACTCCCCCTTTCGACGATCAGGCGGGCCCGCTCCCAGAACTCGGTATCCCGCCCCTCCGGCGAACCCTCTTTTTCCCACAGAGCGTAGGCGCGTTCGCGGATTTCCTGCTCGCTGGCGTGATCCATGATGCCCTCCTGGATGAATGAACGCCGAAGGGGCGGGCTCGGATGTCCAATCAAAGCGCTGATCGCGAGGTAATTACCCGCGGTGGTAGGGGTGCCCGGCGAGGATGGTTTGCGCGCGGTAAAGCTGTTCGATGAGGAGGATCCGCGCCAGCATGTGCGGCCAGGTCAGCGGCCCCAGCGCCAGGCGGAAGGCGGCGCGGTCCAGAACCGGGCCGCTGAGCCCCTCGGCCCCGCCGATCATGAAGGCGAGCGGGTGCGGCTGCTCATACCATCTCGCCAGTTGTGCGGCCAAGCCTTCGCTCGTGAGGCTCTGGCCGCCCAGGTCGAGCGCCACCGCAAGCGCATCGCTAGGCAGCGCGGCCAGGATGCGGGCCCCTTCCCGCCGCTTCGCCTCTTGCGGGGAGCCCGGCGCATCGCTGACCTCGCGCACGTCCAGCTTGGGTCGCAGGCGGACGGCATAGCGGTCGAACAACGTCCGCTCCGGCCCCGGCCGCAGCTTGCCGACCGCGATCAGCAGCATGTAGTCAGCCTCCCATGACTGCTCACAAGCCCATGGTCCTCCTTGCCATCGCCTCGCTGCTGCTCGGCGCGGCGGCCCCGGTCCGGTCCCGGCCCGCCGGCGCACCGGTGCCGCTGCAAAGCCATCCCGGAACCCCGGCCGATGCGACGGCCCGCAAGCTCGTCGCCGACGACCTCGCCGCCTCAGCCTCCCGTGGCGACAAGCCGCTGGTGCTCATCGGCGAGGCGAGTCTGGGAGGCGCACAACCGGCCCTCTTCGTGCAGCTGCAATCGGCCCAGGAGTGCGGGTCGGCTGGTTGCGCCACATCGGTGTATTCGTGGGAGCACGGCAGCTGGCGGCGCGTGCTCGACAGTGCCGCGGGTACGTTGGCGGTCTCGCCCAAGAAAACCCATGCTCGGAACGACCTCGTGTCGGACAACGACCACTTCGTGTGGACCGGCACCCAATACCAAAGCACGAAGCCCGCTCCGAAAGTGAACCTCTTGCCGCAGCCCCGGCGGCGGTAAGTCAGCTCGAGCCCGGCTCGTCCAACTCCGCGCCCCACATGCGTTCCAGCCCATAGAGCTCGCGCGCGTCGGGTTTGAACAGGTGCACGACGATATCGCCGGCATCGATCAACACCCAGTCCGAGCCGCCCGCGCCCTCGATCTGCACCCGCTTGATGCCGACTTCGGCCAGCTTTTCCTCGAGATGGGTCGCCATGGCGGTGATCTGCCGGTCGGCAAGCCCGGTCGCGATGACCATTCGGTCGGTGAACGCGGCGCGGCCCGCCAGATCGAGCGCCACGACGTTCTCGCCCTTGTCGCTCTCCAGGCTTTCGACAATGACCGCCTGAAGCTTGTCGAGCCTCTCCGTCGCCGAGGGCGGCGGAGGGCTGGGCTTGGCGGCACGCGAGCGCGGGCCTGCGACGGCGGCTTTCTTGCGTGGCGTTCCTGGCGCCTTGGCGGCCTCGGCGAGGCTCGCGGTGGCCTTGGCGGGGACGGTTCCGGAGCGGCGGACCGGTGGCTTGGTGACCGGGTCCTGCGGCGGCTTTCTGGCTATGGCGGCACTCCTTCCAGCGCTGCGGGGATTGGAGCCGGTTCCGACCGGCGCAGCTCGGTGGCGGACAGCGAGTTCTGACGCGCCGGCAGGAACGTCCAGGCCGGTGTCGCAAAGCCGGCCAATGCGGGCGCCGTGTGCGGCGGGCGAGAGGCGTGGCGAAAGCGATGCGCTGCCTTACCAGCCAACGCGCGTCCGTTATAGCCCGGCCGCGGCACAACTGCGAACGGCATCAATCGCACGATATCGGTCCAGTGCTGCCAGCGTGGCAACTGCGCCAGGTTATCGGCGCCCATCAGCCACACGAAGGAGGCCCGGGGGAACCGCCGGCGGAGCATCCGCAGCGTGTCGAACGTGTAGCGCGTACCGAGCTCGGCTTCGATTGCGGTGGCGATCAGCCGGCGCCCATCGGCGATGCGCCGGGCGCTGCGGAGGCGCTCTTCCAGGCTGCGCATGCCCGCCCTTGGCTTGAGGGGATTGCCAGGCGACACGAGCAGCCAGATCTGGTCTAGCCGCAGCCGCTGCCGAGCCAAGTTGGCGACATGGAGGTGTCCGGCATGCGCCGGGTTGAAGGAACCGCCGAGAAGGCCGACGCGGATGCGCCGGCGATCCCCCCAACGCGGAATCGGGTCGACGGCGGCCCGTTTGCTGCCGCTCAGGAACGTATCTGCCCGTTGCCACGGACGACGTAGCGGAACGTCGTCAGCTGCTCGAGGCCGACGGGGCCGCGCGCGTGCATTCGGCCGGTCGCGATGCCGATCTCGGCGCCGAAGCCGAACTCGCCGCCGTCGCAGAATTGCGTCGACGCGTTCCAGAGTGCCACCGCGCTGCCGACGCCGGCGAGGAACCGCTCGGCCGCGGCCGCATCGGCGGTGACGATCGCCTCGGTATGCTCGCTGCCGTAGCGGGCGATGTGGGCCAGCGCCGCCTCGACACCGTCGACGACGGCGATCGAGAGGGTCGGGCCGAGCCACTCGGTCGCGAAATCGGCGTCGGTGGCTTCGGGCAGCGCCGGTAGGATGGCGCGGGCGCGGGCGTCGGCGCGGAAGCCGCAGCCGAGGGCGGCAAGATCGGCGACGAGAACCGGGAGCAGGTCGGGGGCGCACGCGGAGTCGATCAGAAGGGTTTCGGTGGCGCCGCAGACGCCGGTGCGGCGCATTTTGGCGTTCGCCAGGATCTGGCGCGCCATGGTTGGGTCCGCCGCGGCGTGGACGTAGGTGTGGCAGAGGCCCTCGGCGTGGGCGAGGACGGGCACGCGGGCTTCGGCCTGAACGCGCTCGACGAGGGAGCGCCCGCCACGGGGGATAATGAGGTCGATGTGGCCGGCGGCGGCGAGCATGGCGGAGACGTAGCCGCGCTCGGCGCCGGGCGGGGACTGGACGGCGTCTTCCGGCAGGCCGGCCTCGGCGAGGCCGTGGCGCATGGCGAGCTGGATCGCGGCGGCGGAGCGGTGGCTGTCGGAGCCGCCGCGCAGGATGGCGGCATTGCCGGACTTGATGCAAAGGCCGCCGGCATCGGCGCCGACGTTGGGACGGCTCTCGTAGATCATGCCGATGACGCCGAGCGGCTGGGGGATGCGGCTGAAGCGGAGACCGTTCGGCCGGGTCCATTCGGCGAGGGTTCGGGCGAGCGGGTCGGGCAGGGCGGCGATGGCGTCGAGCCCGGCGGCCATCGCGTCGAGGCGGGCGGCGGTGAGGAGCAGGCGATCGCGGAAGGCGGAGGAGCCCTGGAAGGTGGCGACATCGGCCTCGTTGGCGGCGATGATGGCGGGCGCGGTGCGGCGCAGGGCGCGGGCGGCGGCGGCGAGGGCGTCGTTGCGCTGCGCGGCCGGAGCGGTGGCGAGTTTAGATGCCGCGGCTTTCGCGCGCGGGGCGGCTTGCATGAGCCATGCCGTGCAGTGATCGGAATCCCAATTCATGTCGCAACCCTTGCCGTCCGCGACTGTGCCGCTCCTGGTGCCGGGGCGCCAGAGGCTTCGGCGGCTGCGGTGCGCAAGGCAGGTGTGACGGCGGGCAGTCAGAGGTGACGGCGTTCTCCGCGGGTTTGCTCGGGGGCGGGAGACGATCCGGGGCCGTCGTGGCCGATTTGGGCGGCGGTGGCCCAGTGCGCGAGGCCGGAGTTGGCGGGGGCGGCGGCCCGGGCGCAGAGGAGGGCGACATCGGCCGGGGTGCGGCGCGGGTAGTGCCAGATGCCGGGGATGTTGGCGAGGCCGAGGTCGCGGCGGAGTTCCTCGATGAGGTCCTCGGGGCGGCGATGGGCGAGATCGGCTTCGAAATCTGCGGAATCGATCCGTTCGAGGAGTTCGAGGCGGAGGGCGCCAGCCTCGGCCGGTTCGGCTTTCTTGGTGATGGCTTCCTCGACGGCGCGGACGACCTGCTTGCGCAGCGTGGCGCGGCGGGTGGCGTCAGCGAGGACCTCGAGCGGATGCGCGGTGATGTGGCGAGAGAGGATGATGGTCCGGCGGACGGCCAGGGCGACGCGTTCGAAGGCTTCGGCGCGGCCGAGGACGCTCAGGCCGGCGGCCGGGCTGTTGAGCTCTTTGGCCAAGGACGTGCCGATGTCGACGAGCACGGCGAGCGCGCGCTGGCAGGCGGCGGTGTCGAGGGTGTCGGGGAGGGTGTCGGGGAGGGTGTCGGGGAGGGTGTCGGGGACTTCGGCGCCGGGCATGAACGGAAAGAGAACTTCTGCCTTGCGGAAGTCAAGCTTCGCGCGAGGCGGATGGACTTCTATGGTGGCCGGAGATGTCTCACGCGCAGCTTCGCCCTCCCGCAGACGCCCGGACAATGGGGGTCGGCTATGTATGCGCCGGGCTGGTGGTGGTGCTGTGGTCGGGGTTCAGCCTGGCGGGGCGGTATGCGGCGCTGGCGCCGGGGGTACGGCTGACGCCGTGGGATTTGGCGGGTCTGCGCTATGCGACGGCGTTGCCGTTCGCGGTGGGACTGTATGTGGCCGGGCCGGGTCGTGGGTTGGGGTGGCGGCGGAGCGTCGTGGTGGCGGGGCTGGCCGGGCTGTGCTTTCCGCTGCCGGCGTATGTCGGGTTCAGCTACGCGCCGGCGGCGCATGCGGCGGTGATCATGTCGGGGACGTTGCCGTTCTTCGTGTCGCTGGGGCTGGCGCTGATTGGGACAGAGCAGCGCGGGGGTGCCGCGCGGGTGCAGAGCTTGGTGGCGCTGCTGCTCGGGATCGGGCTGCTGGGCTATGCGGCGTATGTGCAGGGGGCGCGGCCGGGGGCTTGGCGGGGCGACCTGCTGTTCCTGGCGGCGGTGATTGCATGGGCCGGGTTCACGATCGTGGCCCGGCGGTGGGCGGTGACGCCGTGGCAGGTGGTGAGCACGGTCGGGATTTGGGCGGGGTTGCTGTATCTGCCGGTGTGGGCGGTCGCGCTGCCGAGCCATTTGGGGCAGGTGTCGATCGGGGTCATCGCGTCACAGGCGGTGATGCAGGGCGTGCTGGTGACAGTGGTGTCGGTCGTGTTGTTCACGCGGGCGCTTATGCTGCTTGGGGCGGAACGGGTATCGCTGGTGACGGCGCTGGTACCGGGGGTGACGAGTGCGTTGGCGGTGCCGCTGCTCGGGGAGGAGCTCGGGCTGGCGGACCTGGCGGGCTTGGTGTTGGTCAGCGTTGCGGTTGCGCTCGGGGTGCGCCCGCGGCGCGGTTAAGCGCGTCCAATGGAGGCAACTATTCGGAGTAGCGCTGCTCCGTCCACGGGTCGCCGCGGTCGTGGTAGCCGCGCTCTTCCCAATAGCCGGCCCGGTCGGCCGCGATCAGCTCGATCCGATGCAGCCACTTGGCGCTCTTCCAGAGGTAGAGATGCGGCACTAGCAGGCGGACGGGCCCGCCATGCTCGCGGGCGAGCGGCTTGCCTTCCCAGGCGTGCACCAGCATCGCGTCAGCCGCCGCGAAATCGTCGAGCGGCAGGTTGGTCGTGTAGCCGTCGTAGGAGTGGAGCACGACGAACGCGGCCTCGGGCTTCGGGCCCACCATCGCGAGCAGACCGCGGGTGGCGACACCGGACCAGCGGTTGTCGTAGCGCGACCAGGTCGTCACGCAGTGCATGTCGGAGACGGACTCGCGCTGGGGCAGAGCCATGAAGCCGGCCCAATCCCACCGCGTCTGCTCGTCCACCAGGCCGAACACGCGCAACTCCCAATCCGCCGGCGCGATCTTGGGCTGCACGCCGAGGTCGAGCACCGGCCAGTCCCGCACCAGGTGTTGGCCCGGCGGCAGCCGCTCGCTGCCCTCCCGCGCGCGCTGCCCGGTGATGAACCGCCCTTCCGCCGCCCACCGCTCCTTCGTGCGGGTCAGCTTCGTCGCGTCGGGCGGCTGGGGTTGGCTCATGCCGCTTGCTTCAGCCCGAAATCGGCGGCGGCGGCGGCGAGGACCTCGTAGGAGTGGATGCGCGCGCCCTGGTCGAAGATCGCGGAGGCCACCATCAACTCGTCGGCGCCGGTTTCGGCGATGAACCGCTCCAGGCCCCGGCCGATCGCGTCGGCGTTGCCCACGAACGAGCGGGCCAGCATGGAGGAGGCCTGGGCCTTTTCATGCGGTTCCCAATAGGTGTCGATGTCGTCGATCGGCGGCTGCAGCTTGCCGCGGGTGTTGCGGAGCATGTTGGTGAAGCTCTGCTGCTGCGAGGTGAAGAGCCGCCGGGCTTCGGCGTCGGTGTCGGCGGCGAACACGTTGCAGCCCACCATCGCGTAGGGCCGCGCGAGTTGGGCCGACGGGCGGAAGTTCTCGCGATAGACGCGGAGCGCCTGCATGAGGGCGCCCGGCGCGAAGTGCGAGGCGAAGGCGTAAGGCAGGCCCAGCGCCGCCGCGAGCTGGGCGCCGAACAGGCTGGAGCCCAGGATCCAGAGCGGGATGTTGCTGTCCACGCCGGGGACGGCGCGCACGTGTTGGCCTTCCTGCACCGGGCCGAGCAGCGCCTGCAGTTCGAGGACATCCTGCGGGAAGCGGTCGGAACTGCCGGGATCGCGGCGCATGGCCCGCCAGGTGTAACCGTCGGTGCCGGGCGCACGTCCTAGCCCGAGATCGACCCGGCCCGGGAACAGCGCCTCCAGCGTGCCGAACTGTTCGGCGATCACCAGGGGCGAATGGTTCGGCAGCATGACCCCGCCGGCGCCGATGCGGATGCGCGACGTGCCCTCCGCCACGTAGCAGAGCGCGACGGAGGTGGCCGCGCTGGCGATTCCGGTCATGTTGTGGTGCTCGGCCATCCAGTAGCGGTTGTAGCCGAGCCGCTCCGCATGGCGGGCGAGTTCACGGGCGCGCCGGAGCGCATCCCCGGTCGAGGCGCCTTGCGGCACGGGTGCGAGATCGAGAATTGAGAGCGCCGTCATGCTGGTCTCCTGCTCCCGTAAATATCGGGCGATGGCGGCCCGGGTTCAACCGCGCCACCCCAGAGGGCTGTTTACCGTTGTCGAACGGGTGTCGGTAAAGTCTTTACGTGCTTACCGGCCGCGTGCGGATTTCCAGGTATCCAAATCGTTGGATGGAGCGCTTCCTAGTCATCATCGACGATGACGACGAGGAGATTCTGACGATGTCAATCATCAACCGAACCAATTCCATCGACCAGCTCGCGGCCAATGCGATGGCCATGGCGTCCACCGACTCTGCCCTGGCCGGGCATGATGACGGCCTGTGCCACGACCACCACTGGGCCCGCGACGCCGCGGCCGCGCGGCAAGCCTTTCCGCGGGTCGCGGATGTTTCGTGCGTCGGCACGCCGAGCAGCACCGTCCACGACGACATCCACTACGCGTCCTGAGTTTCGGAGATCCCATGTCGACCATGACCTATGCGCCCGACGGGTTTGCCGGCGGCGCGCCCTCGCTGCCGCGCACCGAGACCGGTTTCCAGCATGACCTCGCGAGCGTGGCGGCCCTGATCGAGGCCAAGAAGGGCACCTGGAATGCGATCAGCCCCGAGGCGGTCGCCCGGATGCGGTTGCAGAACCGGTTTCTGACCGGCCTCGACATCGCCCGTTACACCGCCGGGGTCATGCGCCGGGACATGGCGGCGTACGACGCGGACCCGACCGCCTACACGCAGTCGCTGGGCGCTTGGCACGGTTTCGTCGCGCAGCAGCACATGATCGCGGTCAAGAAGCATTTCGGCAGCCTGAAGCGCCGCTACATCTATCTTTCGGGTTGGATGGTGGCCGCGCTCCGCTCCGAGTTCGGACCGCTACCGGACCAATCGATGCACGAGAAGACGGCGGTGCCGGCGCTGATCGGCGAGATCTACACCTTCCTGCGCCAGGCCGATGCGCGCGAACTGAGCAACCTGTTCCGGGCGCTCGACGCGGCCCGGGCCAAGGGTGATCACGCGAAGGCCGCCGAACTGCAGTCGCAGATCGACCACCACGAAACCCATGTCGTGCCGATCATCGCCGACATCGACGCCGGGTTCGGCAATGCCGAGGCGACGTACCTGCTCGCCAAGAAGATGATCGAGGCGGGCGCCTGCGCGCTGCAGATCGAGAACC
>Ga0326763_1000726_pt1 | contig 11139 bp, 10 predicted proteins | sample NORPS_P_FD_207671 | JGI IMG/M metagenome (GOLD analysis project Ga0326763, IMG submission 207671) | Hot spring water microbial communities from Norris Geyser Basin, Yellowstone National Park, WY, United States - NOR.PS_P | ecosystem: Environmental > Aquatic > Thermal springs > Unclassified...
GCCAGCCCCGGCCCCGGAAAGGGGTGGCGCATTCGGATGGGCTCGGGCAGGCCCAGCAACAGGGCCAGTTCGCGCACCTCGTCTTTGAACAGGTAGCGGAAGGGCTCGAGCAGCTCAAACTGCAAATCCTCGGGCAAGCCCCCCACATTGTGGTGGCTTTTGATGTTGGCGCTGCCCTCACCGCTGCCCGCCGACTCGATCACGTCGGGGTAGAGGGTTCCCTGGGCCAGCCATCGGTAGCCCTGGGCCGAAAGCTGCCGGGCCTCGCGCTCGAAAACCCGGATAAATTCGCGGCCCACTATTTTGCGCTTCTGTTCGGGGTCAGCTATCCCTTGCAGAGCAGCCATAAACTGCGCTTTTGCATCCACCACCCGCAGGGCCTTCCCCAGGGGGCGCAGGGCCTGCTCGACCTCGGTTCGCTCACCCAGCCGCAGCAGGCCATGATCCACAAAAACCGCTGTGAGCCGGTCTCCAATGGCTTTTGCCAGCAAGAGGGCCAGCGTGGAGGAGTCTACCCCGCCTGATACGGCCAGCATCACTTTATCGTCGCCCACCCTGGCGCGGATCTCGGCCACCAGGCTTTCCAGGGTGTGCTGGGCCGTCCAGTCGCGGGCAACCCCGGCTAGCTCGAGGAAATTCTCCAGCACCTGCATTCCCTTGGGGCTGTGCACCACCTCGGGGTGAAACTGTACCCCAAAGGTACGCCCATCGGGCGCAGCGATGGCCGCAACCGGATTTTCTTCCGTACGGGCAATTACCTGCCAACCGGGGGGTAGCTCGGTAACTGCGTCGGAGTGGGACATCCACATCTGCAGCTCGCCCTCGAGGCCAGCAAAGAGCGGGCCGGTATGAAAAACCAGGCTGGCCTTACCGTACTCGCGGCGCCCCGCCCGCTCGACCCGGCCCCCGTAGTGCTGGGCCAGGTACTGCATCCCGTAGCAGATGCCCAGCACCGGCCAGCCCTGCTCGAGCACCCCTGGCGCAGGCCGCGGACTGCTCGGGTCGAACACCGAGGCGGGCCCCCCCGAGAGAATCAGGGCTTGCGGATTTTCTGCTTTGATACGCTCCAAACTGGCGGTTCCCGGCAAAATAACCGAGTATGCCCGTAGCTCCCGGATACGGCGGGCAATCAGGCGGGTGTACTGCGAACCATAGTCGAGGATGACCACGCTCATGCAAGAAGCATAAGGCTCGAGGCGGTAAGCTCCAAGATGTTGACGACATGTTTTGCCTGCTCTGTTCCCTGGCGGCCAGTTCCTGAAACACCACCGGGGTAAGCCTGCACCCTCAACCGTTCTCAATTTGAGCTAAAAGCGTACAGGGATTCTTTTACGGCTGGGCCACGCCTCGGCGATGCGCCTTTAGCTGCTGGGTATTACCCGCCCTAGCGCAAGCTGATAGTAACCCCGCCAGGGTTGGGCACCTCGATCAGCGATTCCACCGGCACGCGCCCCTGCACCCGAACCCGAATGCGATAAACACCAGGTTTGTCGAAGTCGACCCGCCCCGGCAACTGGGCCACCTCGGTGTTGAGCGGCATTTTGGAACCTTCGGGGATTTCCAGAATAACCAGGCTGGCGCTCGGCCCTGGCGGTTGCAGGCGAAACTCGACCGGATAGGCCGTAGGCTGTTCCACCAGCGTACCCCTGGAGCGTATCCACAAACCAGCCCCGGCCAGCAGCAACAAAAGGGGAATCAACCATAGCCAAAGCAGGACTGCACGACGGCTTTGCGAAGGGGGTTCTAAAACCTCAAAGGGAGGCTCGAGGCGCTCTTCGATACGGATGCGGCGTGGGGGTGTGGCGGTCGGTGTCGGCAAGGAAGGTTCGTTTACCTGAACGTTGAGGCTTTTGCTAACGGCAGGCTTTTCGGGGACTGCTTCAGGCTGAGCCTGCTTTGCTTCCTCCGAGTGAGCCGAGTAGAAGCCATCGAGCGAAGACGAGGCATCTTGACTGCGAGTAAACTGGCCGCTAATCCCTCCACCGCTCGCGCCTTCGGCCTCGAGGCGCTCATTTCGGACGCGCTTGGGCTCGTCTGTCGCTGGGGACGTATCCTGCACCTCGCGCCCCGAAGCAAGCGTCTCGAGCGAAGACGAGGCATCTTGACTGCGAGTAAACTGGCCGCTAATCCCTCCACCGCTCGCGCCTTCGGCCTCGAGTTGCTCCAGCAGGTCTGCGTAGTCGAGCTGGCCCGCCACGTAGTCTTCCAGTGCTGCCCTCCAGGGCAAGGCTGGATACGCATCTCCAGCAAGCACCTTCACGGTGTTGAGCAACCCTGCAAAATCCCACCTGTGCACAGAGCTGGGCACCCCCACCCCACCCAGCCAGACCCGGCTACCCCTGGCCCAGATCAGCTCTGGAATTATGCACCCCACCGGAATGTTGCTTTCTTGTGCCCGATGCAGCACGCCCAATAGTTGCTTGCACCACTGCGTCAGTCGGATCACATCAACCCGTCCGGCCAGCCAGGCGGTCTTGACGGCACCTACAGGAATCTCGGCAATCCAGACATCTTCTTCCTGGTCTATCCAGGAAAGGGTATGGGGTATGGATAGTTTGGGAAGTTGTTCCGGCAAAGGCCGGAAGGCCAGCACATCAATACCAGTACGCACATCCTGGCCTTCATAGGCCTCAATTGCACCTACCCCCGGCAGCGCAATGCGCTCCCGCAACAAGTAGTGCCCCAGGCTTTCCATAACCCGCAGTATATCGCGCTTCGGGCCATCAAAGGCATGGGGTATCTGAGGGGTGCTGTTTGAATACCTGGCTTCAAGCTTGGCCCAGCCTGGTGCCCCTCAACCTGCACGCCAGCTTGATGCCAGCGTGCCATCTGGGTTTTGAATCGAACACATCAGTACACAAAAAAGACTCTATTCAAACAACCTTGCGTTGACACTATATTTTTGTGAATCCTATAATCACACCTAGGAAAGTCGACCTTTACCCCAAAGTGGGTTCTGCGTTGAAAGGAGCTAGGATGGAGTACAAGGTGACCCTCTCCACCGAAGAAATTGTGCGCGGTCTCAAGCACTATCGCCGTATTGCCAAGCAGGATGTTCTTCGGGCCCCGGAGACACCGAACCCCGATATCTTTCGCCTGCACGCTGAAGCCCGGCGCGAAATTTATGCCAAGCTGGCCGAGGTAGCCGAGGCCGAAGGCCCCGATGCGGTCGTGAGCCAGGCCCTGGAGCTGTACCAGCAGTTGCCCTTTGTAACCGGCACCGCCGAAGATGCACACCCCGAAATCAAAGGCCAGGAAAACGCCCTCGAGAACTTCTTTCTGATGATTGGTCTCGATCCCAAAATTCGCCGGGAGGCCCGCAAAGCACGTAAACCCTTGCAATAAAGGGCGCCAGCCTGGGGGATACTGGGGCGCTCCCCAGATTTGGGCCTCACAACTGTCTTGTTTTTATCAACCATGAACCTCGAACTTCTTGCTGCTCAAGCCAGAGCCTGTGTGGCCTGTGGCCTGGCCAAAAACCGTACCCAGGTGGTCTTTGGAGAGGGCAACCCCGATGCCCAGCTGATGATAGTGGGCGAAGGCCCTGGCGAAGATGAAGACTTGCAGGGTAGGCCGTTTGTGGGGCGCAGCGGGCAACTGCTCGACAAAATCCTGGGGGCTGTGGGGATCGCTCGAGAGAGCGTCTACATCGCCAACATCGTAAAGTGCCGCCCACCAGGAAACCGTGCACCCGAGCCGCTCGAGGCCAGGACCTGCACCTCGCTCTGGCTGATAAAGCAAATCCAGCTGGTCAAGCCCCAAATCATTATTCCCCTGGGTGCGACAGCGCTCGAGTTCTTCGCTGGCGAGAAGCTGCCCATCACCAGAGCTCGAGGCAAGTTTTTTGAGTGGCAGGGCATCAAAATTTTCCCCATGTTCCACCCGGCTTACCTGCTACGCAATCCCTCGCGCGAAGCAGGTAGCCCCAAATACCTCACCTGGCAAGACATCCAGCTGGTCAAAAAAACCCTCGACGAGCTGGGCCCCAAAAGGGGTGTCGAAATCAAAGCCGCCAGCCAGGAATCGCTTTTTTGAATGATCAAAAGCCCCCAAGATGCCTGTTTGACAGAGCTCGCAAATGCTTATCTCCCGTGTTGGCCTGCTGCATCTCCTGGTGGTATATCTGGTTTGGAGCAGCACCTATCTGGCCTTCAAAATTGGTCTCCTCAATGGCTTTGAGCCGTTTTGGATGGGAGCCACGCGGTTTATCCCCGCGGCCTTGCTTTTGCTTTTGTATGCCCGCTGGCGGGGCAGGCAGGTACAGCCCCGCCGTGCCATAGTGGGGAAACTGGCGCTATCGGGCACCATGCTATGGCTGGGCGGCACCGGCCTCATTCTGGTGGCAACCCAGTATGTGCCTTCGGGTTACGTGGCTTTGATGATTGCCACTACACCCATCTGGGCTGCCATCGTTGAAGGCTTTTTGGATCGAAAGCAGCCCTCCGGGCTTCTAGTGCTGGGCCTGCTGATTGGTTTGTTGGGTATCCTGGCGCTAAACGTACCCAAGCTGAGCACAGCCGCGCCCACCAACCTGCTGGCTTTCGCGCTATTGCTCATCTCTCCAATAATGTGGGCCAGCGGCACTATCTACACCCAGCGCAGCATTGCCAGCGTAGAGCCGGTGGTCGTCTCGGGTTATCAGCAACTTTTTGGCGGGCTGGGCTTCTTGCTGATCTCCATGGTTCTTGGCGAGCCGTGGCACACCCCCACGCTTCTGGGCTGGGCCAGCAACCTTTACCTGATTGTCTTTGGTTCACTAATTGCCTATACCTCATACATCCTGGCGGTGCGGCTGCTGCCCCTGAGCCTCGTAACAACCTATGCCTATGTAAATCCGGTAATTGCCCTGCTGTTGGGCTGGGCGTTCTTGCGGGAGCCCCTGGGGGTTTGGACCTGGATAGGGGCCGCCCTGGTGCTTGTGGGGGTGGGCCTGGTTTTCCGCAGCCGCATGAAGCCCGCTGTCCAGCCTGTGCTCTAACCTGACTGGGCCGAGGGGGGCCTTTCTCCAAACATCAGTGCTTGAAGTGGCGCGAACCAGTAAAAACCATCGCAAGGCCAAGCTCGTTGCAAGCAGCAATTACCTCTTCATCCCGTTTGGCGCCACCTGGCTGCACGATGGCGGTAACACCTGCTGCCGCCGCCGCCCGCACCACATCGTCGAAAGGAAAAAAGGCCTCGGAAGAGAGTACCGCCCCACGGGCCCACTCACCCGCATTCTGGATGGCGCGCTCGGCGGCCCAGATGCGGCTTACCGCACCTGTACCCAGCCCCACCGTCACGCCATCTTTAGCCAGCACCACGCTGTTCGAGCGGGTGTGCTTGCCCACATACCAGGCAAACTTAAGGTCGAGCAGTTCCTGGGGTGTGGGAATGCGCTCGGTCACATAGCGCAGCTTTAGCTCCTCCCAACGCCGAAAATCTCTGTCCTGGGCTAGGAAACCGCCCACCAGGGGGCGAAACTCTTGCTTGTCGGCGTCTTCCAAAGCCGCAACCAGCACCCGCAGGTCTGGTTTTTTGCTGCGGAACCAGTCCAGGGCCTCGAGGCTTACCTCGGGCGCGATGAGCACCTCGAGGAAAGTTCCACGGGTAGCCATCGCGGTGGGTAAATCCACCGGACGGTTAAAAGCCACCACCCCGCCAAACACCGAGAGGGTATCGGCGTCACGGGCACGTTCCCAGGCAGTTTTGGGGTTATCGGCCAGGGCTACCCCGCAGGGGTTGGCGTGCTTGACGGCCACACAAGCCGGCAGCTCAAACTCTTTGACCAGACTCCAGGCTGCGTCGGCGTCGGCATAGTTGTTGAAACCCATGGGCTTACCCGAAAGCACCTTTGCGTGCAACACTGGGCCGGTCTGGCCCTCGAGGGCGTACAAAGCCGCTTCCTGGTGGGGGTTCTCGCCATAGCGCAGCTCCACCCCCGGCAGGCGCTCCAGGGTCAGGAGCTTGGTCTGGGGGAACTTCTCATAAGCCAGAAAGTTGGCAATGGCCGCATCGTAGGCCGCAGTGTGAGCAAAAGCCTTATAGGCCAGCCTACGACGAAACTCACTGCTGATACCGGTTCGCAGGGCCTGCAGTACCTGCGCATAGTCGGCGGGGTCGCACACCGGCAGCACAGCCTCGTGGTTTTTGGCGGCGGCGCGCAGCATGGCCGGCCCCCCAATGTCGATGTTTTCCAGGCACTCTTCAAAAGCGGCCCCGCGTGCAAGCGTCTCGCGAAAGGGGTACAGGTTGACACATAGCAGGTCGATGCGGGTCAGGTTGTGGGCTTTTAGCTCTGCTTCGTGTTGGGGGCTTTTGCTGGCCAGTAAGCCTGCATGAATATGGGGATGCAGGGTTTTTACCCGGCCATCCAAAATTTCGGGGAAGCCGGTCACCTCGGACACGTAGGTAACGCGCAGGCCCGCCGCCTGCAGGGTTTTGTAGGTTCCTCCGGTAGACACCAGCTCAAACCCCAGCTCTACCAGACCGCTGGCGAACTCCACCAGGCCCGACTTATTCGACACCGATAAAAGCGCACGCATAGCTCAAAAATCATACCCTCCAAAGAGCGCCTATAAACTTTGGTTTGGCTGGCCAGAGCAAGCTACACTGTAGATATGAGCACGAGCATTTATGAAGCCATCAAGAAGGAGATTGTCGAAGCCATGAAGCGGGGCGATGCCGCCACCCGCGACTTCGCCCGCGTAGTCAAAGCCGAACTCGACCGCAAGGGCGATGGCAGACCCCTACCAGATGCCGATGCAGCCAAAATTCTCAAGGCCCTGCGGGTCACGGCGGAAGAAAACCAAAACGCCTTCGAGCTTGCTTTTCTGGACAGATACCTGCCGAAAGAGCTGAGCGAAGCCGAAATTGAAGCCTGGGTTCGCGCCAACGTGGACTTCTCCCAGCTCAAATCGCCCATGGCCGCCATCGGTATCGTAACCAGGGCGCTGGGGCCATCTGCGCCGGGGGAACGGGTGAAGCAGGTGATTGAGAAAATCGTCAAAGGCTAATCCAGCCAGGCCCGATCCCCCTTCAGGCCGGATTCCTCCAACGGCTCGCAAGAAATGTCCTTGATTCGTTCTTTTTGCTGGGGCCCCCGCCGGAAGCACCGCTTTGCGCTCCTAAATCCAGTCGGTTCTGGCCTGCGCTAAGCACAAGGCTTCAGGTGGGGTACAACTCGGAGGCCATCTCTCGCGCCGCTTATCCTGCTCCTGCTCGAGCTAGGCCATCCCTGAGCTTAACCTCTATTTGGCTTACCGAAATGGGCATTCTGAGCTACAATATAGGTGCGGGAAGAGGGCGCAGCCGCTGGTGGGCATCCACCAGAGGAAAGTCCGGGCAGCACAGGGCATGATGCCAGCTAACGGCTGGGCGGGGTAACCCGACGGAATAGTGCAACAGAAAGCAGACGGCCCTCGCCCCAAAGCGAGTGGTCAAGGTGAAACGGTGCGGTAAGAGCGCACCAGTGCCCCTGGAAACAGGGGCAGCTAGGCAAACCCCATCTGCTGCAAGTCCCACGTCTCGCCAAGGCGAGGCGACACGACAGGGAGAACTGACCCGGTTCGTTATTACCTGCGGCAGGGACGCTCGAGGTGAGCGGCGACGCTCATCCCAGAGAGATGGCTGCGGAAACAGAACCCGGCTTACGCCTCTTCCCCAACCTGGAAACCCTCACCAATCCCCCTACACCCTGCGGGTGGGGGGTTGGTGCGTTTTGGCAGGTCGTACCGGGCATAGTGCCTTTTGAGGGGTAGAATTCCAAGCGTGAACCGCCGCCTGCTTGGCAGAGAACTGTTGCGCCAGGGGGAGCAGCGTGGCCCCGGCGGTCGCAGGCTCTGCCGCCATGCACCCTGCCACAACGAGGTGCCACCGGGACGCCGCAGCTGGTGCAGTGAGGCATGTGTGCACCAGTATCGGCTGCAAGCCCACTGGAGTTATGCCCGGCAGCATCTGCGTAAGCGGGAAAAGGGGGTTTGCCAGGTTTGCGGTACCGAGACCCGCCCCCTTAAAAGCAGCCTGATGAAACTGTGGAAGGCCGCAGTGCAGATTGGACGAACCCAGCGATTGGCGCAAGACCTCTACCAGCACGCCGAATACCGCGAGCTGGCCCTACAGTATGCCCAGTTCGCCCAGGAGCTTTCCCAGCGCGGCTTTCACGGCTTTGCAGCGGAGCTACCCAGGCGCTGGCGACCGCGCAAAGCCTGGAAAAAGCCCACAGACTTGTGGGAGGCCGACCACATCCGGCCGGTGGTAGAGGGCGGCACCCACGCGCCAGAAAACCTGCGAACTTTATGTCAGCCCTGCCACAAACAAATGACTCGAGACCTCGTCCGCAAGCGCAAAAAGTCTAACCCCGGCGCAGGCTAATCTGCGAGCGCATCCCCAGACCCCCGCCATAGCCAGAAGCGCGTGCCCCAAAACCGACCCCGCTCCACCACCAGAGCCAAGGCCGGCCCAAGTATTAAGACGGGGCCTCGAGGGTTCTTTTTGGGCGGCAGAAGCGGATACCCGGCGCCGGGTGTGATGGCGTTTTTATCGTCTTACACGATGTTTTCACGCCCACACCCGGGGCCTTCGGGGGTGGGGTGGGTTCGGTGGGAAACCCGCCCAATTTGAACCCCGAAGGTGGGAAAAAGTGGGAGTCAGGTGGGAGATAGTGGTAAAAAGTGGGGATTGCGTGGTACATTACGGTTCAGAACAGCACCTCCGGTGGGAAACGCTCGTGGCGAGACGAGCCCTAAAACCGAATCTGCACAGGAGAACACGAGATGCCCTTCGGTGAACACCAGTATAGCCTCGATGACAAAGGTAGGGTTGTGATTCCGCAGCCCTTCCGCTCGTTTATCGAGGATGGGGTGGTGATTACCCGGGGCCTCGAGGGCTGCCTCTACATGTACCCCCTGCTGGCCTGGAGCAACATCGAGCGACAGCTGCAAAACGTACCGCTGATTGACCGGGACGCGCAGGAGCTGGTGCGCTTTTTGTATTCGGGGGCCCACAAAACCCAGATGGACAGCGCTTCACGGGTAACCATTCCCCCGCCCCTGCGCAAGTTTGCCGGCCTCGAGGATACCAACGAGGCCGTTGTGGTCGGCGCCCCTACCCGCCTCGAGCTCTGGAGCGAGAGCCGCTGGTGGGCCGCCATCACCAAGTTTGTCGAAAACCCCACCACCCCCGAGGCCCTGCGCGGCCTGATTGGATGAACCATGTATGCGCGCCATCGCCTGTATTTCTCAACCCAGCCTGCCTCGTGGCCGGGAGGGCCAAGCATGAACCACACCCCGGTGCTCTACCAGGAAGCCCTGGACTGGCTGGCGATCCGGCCCGGTGGGGTCTATGTGGATGCTACCCTGGGCGGCGCAGGCCACACCCGGGGCATCCTGGAGCGGGGTGGTCAGGTGATCGCCTTCGATCAGGACCCCCAGGCCATTGCTCGAGCCCAGGCCCTGAACCTGCCTCACCTGACTCTGGTGCAGGCCAATTTCCGCGAGCTTGTACCCGAGCTCAATAAGCGCGGTATCTCGCAAGTCGATGGCCTGCTGGCCGATCTGGGGGTGTCCAGCTTCCATTTCGACGACCCCCAGCGCGGCTTTAGCTACCAGCTCGAGGGCCCGCTGGACATGCGTATGGGCTCGGGCGACCTGACCGCCGCCGAGGTAGTCAATAGCTATAGCGAGGAGGAAATTGCCGACATTCTTTTCAAATACGGTGAAGAGCCGCGCGCGCGCCGTATTGCCCGCTTCATTGTAGAGAACCGCCCCTTCACCTCCACCACCCAACTGGCCGAGGTCATCCGCCGGGCCACAGGTTTTCGGGAAGCCGGCCACCCGGCCCGCAAAAGCTTCCAGGCCCTGCGGATTTATGTCAACGATGAACTAGGCGCCCTGGAGCAGCTTTTGCGGAGCGCCGAAGCGGTGCTGAGGAAGGGTGGAAGGCTGGTAATCATCAGCTTTCACTCGCTGGAGGACCGTCTGGTCAAGCATTTCTTGCGGGAATCCGCAGTCCTGCAACCCCTTACCAAGAAACCCATTGTGCCTTCCGAGACCGAACAGCGCGAAAACCCTCGAGCCCGAAGTGCCAAGATGCGCGTAGCCGAGCGCGTAGATGGAGGCAAAGCATGAAAACGGTATTGCGATGGGGCCTGGTGTATTTACTGCTACTAACAGGACTCACCGCCCTGGGGCACTACAACCAGCAGCTAAACACCCGGCTGGCGGCCCTCCAGGCCAACGAAAGCGACCTAAGGCAAAAAGAAACCCGGCTGCTGCTACAGCGCTATCAGCTTACGGCCCCCCTGGCCTTGCGAACCTGGGCCGAGGCCAACGGCTACATTCCCATGAGCCTGGGCCGCTGGGTTAATCCAGCCCAGGAAAGCGAAAGGAGCACCCCTTGAACCGTCTGGGAACCCACCAACAGGCCACCCTGAGCCGGGGCTGGGTGGTGCTGCTGGCCCTGCTGGCCTTTGCGCTGGCCCTGGGGTATGGCTTTTATGTCCTTTGGCACAACGCCCCCAGCCTGCCTTTACGCCCCCCCACCCGAACCGAAGCACCCCCCGTGCGAGGCAGCCTGGAAGCAGCCGATGGCACCCCCCTGGCCCTGAGCACCCCCCACGACACCCGCCTGTACCCGTTGGGGCCTTCGGCGGCCCAGCTCATTGGCTTTGGCGAGCGCAGCAGCGGCAAGGGGCTCTCGGGCCTCGAGCTCGACCTGGAAAAACTGCTCTCCTTGGGCCAGAGCCTGCGTCTGACCATAGACCCCCAGGTACAGGCCATCGCCGAGCAGGCTTTGTGGCATGGCCTCGAGGTTGCCAAAGCCGACTGGGGCACGGTGGTGGTCATGGAAAGCAAAACCGGTCGACTCCTGGCGGTAGCCAACGGCCCTGCCTTCGACCCCACCGCCCCGCGAGGCAACCTCCAGCAGGATGTTTCCTGGCGCAATCATGCCTTCGCTTATGCCCTGGAACCTGGCTCGACCATCAAGCCCCTTACGGCGGCAGTGCTGCTGGAAGAAAACGTAGCCCGGCTGGAGACCAAGGTTTATGCCCCCATGAGTCGGCGCATTGCCGGCTGGACCATCAACGACGTGGTCAAACACCCCGAGACCCTCACCCTGAGCGAGGTACTCAAGTACTCCTCCAATGTGGGCATCACCACCCTG
>Ga0326763_1000731_pt1 | contig 11103 bp, 11 predicted proteins | sample NORPS_P_FD_207671 | JGI IMG/M metagenome (GOLD analysis project Ga0326763, IMG submission 207671) | Hot spring water microbial communities from Norris Geyser Basin, Yellowstone National Park, WY, United States - NOR.PS_P | ecosystem: Environmental > Aquatic > Thermal springs > Unclassified...
ATCGCGTGGATCACAGAGCCGGCGGAGAGGAACAGCAGCGCCTTGAAGAAGGCGTGGGTGAAGAGGTGGAAGATCGAAACCTGGTAGGCGCCGACGCCGGCGGCGATGAACATGTAGCCGAGCTGGGAGCAGGTCGAGTAGGCGATGATGCGCTTGATGTCGTTCTGGACGCAGCCGATCGTGGCGGCGAAGAGCGCGGTGGTGGCGCCGATGAAGGTGATGAAGGCGCTGGCGTCCGGCGCGAATTGCAGGATCGGCGACATGCGGGCGACGAGGAACACGCCGGCGGTCACCATGGTGGCGGCATGGATCAGCGCGGAGACCGGGGTCGGGCCCTCCATCGCGTCCGGCAACCAGGTATGCAGGCCGATCTGGGCGGATTTGCCCATGGCACCGAGGAATAGCAGGACGCCGATGACCTCGTAGGCACGGAACGTGCCGCCCAGGAAGTGGTAGGTGTCGTTCACGTGGACGGGGATCGCGGCGAAGATGGTGGGGAATTCGATGGTGCCGAAGGTGGCGAACACCAGCGCGATGCCGACGGCGAAGAACAGGTCGCCGACCCGGTTGACGATGAAGGCCTTCATCGCGGCGCGGCAGGCGCTCGGCCGGTCGTACCAGTAGCCGATCAGCAGGTAGCTCGCGAGGCCGACGCCCTCCCAGCCGAAGAACAGCTGCAGCAGGTTGTTGGCCGTGACCAGCATGAGCATGGCGAAGGTGAACAGGCTCAGATAGCTGAAGAAGCGCGGGATGGTGGCGTCGTGGCTCATGTAGCCGACGCTGTAGATGTGGATCAGGGTTGCGATGAAGGTGACCATCGCGACCATGATCGCCGAGAGCGTGTCGTAGCGGAGGGTCCATTCCGCGTGGAAGCCGCCGACGTCGAACCAGTTACCGAGGGAGAGCTGGCCGGGCACGGCGGTGCTGTCGAGAATGGGCAGGAAGCTGAGCGTGCCGCAGATGGCGGCGACGATCATGCAGATGATGGTGATGGCCTGGCTGGGCCGGTCACCGATCTGGCGCCCGAACAGGCCGGCGACGAGGGAGCCCAGGAGTGGCGCGAAGACCGCGACGGCGTAGAGCATCAGCTGTTCCTCAGCCCCGCATCAGGTTGATGTCTTCGACCTGGATCGATCCGCGGTTGCGGAAATAGACCACGACGATGGCCAATCCAATGGCGGCCTCGGCGGCGGCGACGGTGAGCACGAAGAGCGCGAACACCTGGCCTGCGAGATCACCGAGGGCGGAGCTGAAGCCGACCAGATTGATGTTGACGGCGAGCAGCATGAGCTCGATCGACATCATGATGACGATGACGTTCTTGCGGTTGAGAAAGATGCCGAAGATGCCGAGCACGAGCAGCACCGCGCCGACGGCGAGGTAGTGGCCGACGCCGATGGGACCCATCAATGCTCTCCCGGGCCGGGCTTGCCGACCCCGTGTTCGTGGCTTTCGTCGGCGCTGACCAGGGCGGGTTCGGCCTTGGGGCGCAGAAAGCTGGTGACGCCGGCGCGGGACAGGACGGGCACTAGCTCGAGCGTGTCGGCGACGGCGCGGGCGTTCTGCTTGGCGATGCTCTGGCGCCGGGTCGTGCCGCGGTCGCGGTGGGTGAGCACGATGGCGCCGATCATGGCGACCATGAGGATCAGCCCGGCGGCTTGGAAGAGGAAGATGTAGTCGGTGTAGATCAGCAAGCCGAGCGCGCGGGTGTTCTCGATCTCGCCGGGGGCGGACGACATGCGGATCGCGGCCGCTTCAGGAGCGAACCGCCAGCCGCCGAGCACGAGGGCCAGCTCGCCGAACAGGATGGCGCCGATGGTCGCGCCGACCGGGGCATAGCGCTGGAAGCCGGCGCGCAGCTCGGAGAAGTTCACGTCCAGCATCATGACGACGAACAGGAACAACACCGCGACGGCGCCGACGTAGACGATGACGAGGATCATCGCGAGGAACTCCGCCCCGGCGATGAGGAACAGGGCGGCGGCGTTGAAGAAGGCGAGGATGAGGAAGAGGACGGAGTGGACTGGGTTACGCGCGGTCACGACGGTGGCGGCGGAGCCGAGCAGGATCGCGGCGAACAGGTAGAAGGCGAGCGTGGTGATCATCGGTAAGGCGCGTCCAGCTCGAGGCGTTTGGCCAGGATGAGCTCCCATTGGTCGCCGTTCGCGAGCAGCTTTTGTTTGTCGTAGAGCAGTTCGGACCGGGTCTCGGTCGCGAATTCGAGGTTGGGCCCCTCGACGATGGCGTCGACCGGGCAGGCCTCCTCGCACAGGCCGCAGTAGATGCATTTCGTCATGTCGATGTCGTAGCGCGTCGTCCGGCGGGAGCCGTCATCGCGGGGCTCGGATTCGATGTAGATGCAGTTGGCGGGGCAGACGGCCTCGCACAGCTTGCAGGCGATGCAGCGCTCCTCGCCGTTCGGGTAGCGCCGAAGCGCGTGCTCGCCGCGGAAGCGGGGGCTCAGCGGGGTGCGCTCGAACGGGTAGTTGATGGTCGCCTTGCGGCGGAAGAAGTATTTCAGCGTCAGCCACATGCCGCCGAGCAGTTCGCTCAGCAGCAGGCTTCGTGCGGCGCGGTCGATGCTCGCCATGGTTAAACTCCTTGCTGGCCCGGGAGCCAGCCGAAGGCGAGCAGGACGCCCGCCGTGAGGATGAGCCAGCCCAGCGACAGGGGCAGGAACACCTTCCAGCCTAGCCGCATCAGCTGGTCGTAACGGAAGCGCGGGAACGTGGCCCGCACCCAGATGAACATGAACAGCACGAGGCAGATTTTGAGGATGAACCAGATCGGGCCGGGCACCCAGGTGAAGGGCGCGAACGGGATCGGGCTCAGCCAGCCGCCGAGGAACAGGATGGCGGTCATGGCCGACATCAGGATCATGTTCGCGTATTCGCCGAGGAAGAACAGGCCGAAGGTCATCGCGCCGTATTCGACGTGGAAGCCGCCGACGATCTCGCTCTCGCCTTCCGGCAAGTCGAACGGCGCGCGGTTGGTCTCGGCGAGGATCGAGATAAAGAAGACGATGAACATGGGAAACAGCGGGATGAAGAACCAGACCCGCTGCTGGGCCATGACGATGTCCGTCAGGTTCAGCGACCCGGCGCACAGCAGCACCGTCACCATCACGAAGCCCATGCTGACTTCGTAGCTGACCATCTGCGCGGCCGAGCGCAGCGCGCCGAGGAAGGCGTATTTGGAGTTGCTCGCCCAGCCGGCGATGACGATGCCGTAGACGCCTAGGCTGCTGATCGCGAAGAGGTAGAGCACGCCCACGTTGATGTCGGCGATGGCCCAGCCCTCGTTCACCGGAATGACGGCCCAGGCGATCATGGCGAGCGTCATCGTGAGCAAAGGGGCGACGATGAACAGGATCCGGTTCGCCCCGGTGGGGATGATCGTCTCCTTGGTGAGCATCTTGAGCGCGTCGGCGAAGGGCTGCATGAGGCCGAACGGCCCGACGACGTTGGGACCGATCCGCATCTGCATGGCCGCCATCACCTTGCGCTCGGCGAGCGTCAGGTAGGCGACCGAGATGAGCACCGGCACCAGGATGGCCAGCGTCTTCAGCACGGTCAGGACGAGGATGCCGAAATCCGTGTCCCAGAACGGCACGCTCATTCTGCCGCCTGCTGGGTGGCGGGAGCGACGAACAGCTTGGTGCACTCGGCCATCACGGCGCTGGCGCGGGCGATCGGGTTCGTCTGGTAGTAGTCGTCGATCGCCGGGGTGAACGGCGCCGAGCTCAACTCGCCGGAAGCGGCGGGGCCGCTTGTGTCAGCGCCGACCGCGCGCGAGAAGGACCAGCGGAACACTGGGCTGGCGGTTTCGAGGCGTTCCCGCAGCGCGTCGAGGGAGTCATACGGCAGCGGCTGGCCGATGACGGCGCTGAACGCCCGCAGGATCGACCAGTCTTCCCGCGCCTCGCCGGGCGGTTGGACGGAGAGGAAGCCGCGCTGCACCCGGCCCTCGGTGTTGACCCAGGTGCCGCTCTTTTCAGTGTAGGCGGCGCCCGGCAGGATAACGTCGGCGCGGGCGGCGCCGCGGTCGCCGTGGTGGCCCTGGTAGACGACGAAGGTGTCGGGGCCGATGCGGGCAGTGTCGAACTCGTCGGCCGCGAGCAGCCAGAGCAGGTCGACCCCGCCCTCGAGCATCTGGGCCATGCCCTTGCCGCCGGGTCCTGGGAGAAAGCCCAGATCGAGCCCGCCGACCCGGCTTGCCGCCGTATGCAGCACGTTGAAGCCGTGCCAGTCCGACCCAATCGCGCCGACCGAGGTGGCGAGCGACCAGGCGGCGGCGAGCACGGCTTGGCCATCGGGTCGGGCCAGGGCGGACTGGCCCACAATGACCATCGGCCGCTTAGCGTCGCTCAGGACCTGTTGGAAGTCGCCGAGATCGGAGAGCGCCTGCGGCCCCTCCCCTAGCGCGGTGATGTCGTAGATCGCGCCCGGCAGCGCGCCGACGCTGCCGATGCGGCATCCGCCGGCCAGCCAGCGCTTACGGATGCGGGCGTTCAGCACCGGCGATTCACGGCGCGGATTGCAGCCCACGAGCAGGATGGCGTCGGCCTCGTCGATGCCGGCAATGCTCGAGTTGAACAGGTAGAACTCGCGCCGCGACGCGTCGATCGCCGCGCCATCCTGGCGGCAGTCGAGGTTGGCCGAGCCGAGCCGGCCCATGAGGTCCTTCAGCGCGAGCATGCTCTCGGCGTCGCAGAGGTCACCGGCAATAGCGCCGATTCGGTCCGGGGCGGTGGTCGCGAGCTTGTCGGCGATCGCCTTGAAGGCTTCCGGCCAGGTCGCCGGGCGCAGCTTGCCGCCGACCCGGACCCAGGGCTTGTCCAGCCGCCGCCGCTTCAGGCCGTCGAGCGCGAAGCGGGATTTGTCGCCCAACCACTCCTCGTTCACGTCCTCGTTGATGCGCGGCAGGATGCGCATCACTTCGGCGCCGCGGGCGTCGACCCGGATGGCTGCGCCGAGCGCGTCATGGACGTCGATGCTGTCGGTCTTGCGGTATTCCCAGGGGCGCGCCTGGTAATTCCAGGGCTTTGGCAGGAGAGCGCCGACCGGGCAGACGTCGGCCAGGTTGCCGGACAGTTCGGAGGTGAGCGCGTGTTCGATATACGTGCCGATCTCCATGTTCTCGCCGCGGCCGGTGGCGCCCATCTCGGGCACGCCGGCGACTTCGCTGGAGAAGCGGATGCAGCGGGTGCAGTGGATGCACCGGGTCATGACGGTCTTGATGAGCGGGCCGAGATACTTGTCTTTGACCGCGCGCTTGTTCTCCGCGTAACGCGAGTGGTCCATGCCGTAGCCGAACGCCTGGTCCTGCAGGTCGCATTCACCGCCCTGGTCGCAGATCGGGCAATCGAGCGGGTGGTTGATGAGCAGGAACTCCATCACGCCGCGGCGCGCGTTGCGCACCATGGGGGTGTCGGTCTTGACCACCATGCCGTCGGCGACCGGGAAGGCGCAGGACGCAACCGGCTTGGGCGCCTTCTCGACCTCGACGAGGCACATGCGGCAGTTGCCGGCGACCGAGAGCCGTTCGTGGTAGCAGAAGCGCGGGATTTCGATGCCGGCCTGCTCGCAAGCCTGGATGACCGAGGAGCCGTTCGGGACCTCGACCTCGATACCATCAACGGTGAGCTTTGCCATCGTTCGTCCCTATTCGGCCGCCATCGGCAGGCCCGCAGAACCGTGCGAGCGCTTATAGGCGGCGATACGCGCTTCCATCTCCGGCCGGAAGTGCCGGATCAATCCCTGGATCGGCCACGCCGCGGCGTCGCCGAGGGCGCAGATGGTGTGGCCTTCGATCTGCCGGGTCACCTGGTCGAGCATGTCGATCTCGGACAGCTCGGCGCGGCCTTCGACCATGCGGGTCATCACCCGCATCATCCAGCCGGTGCCTTCGCGGCACGGCGTGCACTGGCCGCAGCTCTCGTGCTTGTAGAACACGGAGAGGCGCTGGATCGCCTTGATGATGTCGGTGGACTTGTCCATCACCATCACCGCCGCGGTGCCGAGCCCGGATTTGACGTCGCGCAGGCTATCGAAATCCATCAGCACGGTGTCGCAGGTCGATTTGGGCAGCACCGGCACCGAGGAGCCGCCGGGGATGACGCCGAGCAGGTTGTCCCACCCGCCGCGGACACCGCCGGCATAGGTGTCGATCAGTTCGCGCAGCGGGATTCCGAGCTCTTCCTCGACATTGCAGGGCTTGTTCACGTGGCCGGAGATGCAGAACACCTTGGTGCCGCTGTTCTTGGGCCGGCCGAGGGCGGAGAACCAGGCGCCGCCGCGACGGAGGATGGTCGGCACCACGGCGATGGTTTCAACGTTGTTGACCGTGGTCGGGCAGCCGTAGAGGCCGACCGCCGCCGGAAAAGGCGGCTTCAGGCGGGGCATGCCTTTCTTGCCCTCGAGGCTCTCGATGAGCGCGGTTTCCTCGCCGCAGATGTAGGCGCCGGCGCCGCGGTGGACGTAGATCTCGCAATCATAGCCGGAGCCGGCCGCGTTGGCGCCGACCAGCCCGGCTTCGTAGGCTTCGGCCACCGCGCGCTCGAGCGCCATCGCCTCGTTGTAGTATTCGCCGCGGATGTAGATGTAGCAGGCCGAGGCGCCCATCGCGAAGCTGGCGATCAGGCAACCCTCGATCAGCTTGTGCGGGTCGTGCCGGATGATGTCGCGGTCCTTGCAGGTGCCGGGCTCGCTCTCGTCGGCGTTGACCACGAGGTAGCTGGGGCGGCCGTCGGGGGCGGCCTGCTTGGGCATGAACGACCATTTCATGCCGGTCGGGAAGCCGGCGCCGCCGCGTCCGCGCAGCCCGGAATCCTTCACTTCCTGGATGATGGCGTCGCGTCCGCGGGCGATGATGGCGGCCGTGTCGGCCCAGTCGCCGCGCGCCTGGGCGCCTTTCAGGAAGGGGTCGTGCTGGCCGTACAGGTTGGTGAAGATGCGGTCCTTGTCGGCGAGCATGGCTACTTCACCTCCAGCAGCGTGGTGGGGCCGCCCTCCGGCGCGGAGGTCACGCGGCCGATGGTCGACCCCGGCGCCGGGCGCTCACCGCGGCGGAGCGCCTGCAGCAATTCGCGGGTTCGGTCGTAGTCGAGATCTTCGTAGTAGTCGTCGTCGATCTGCAGGATCGGCGCGTTGACGCAGGCGCCGAGGCATTCGACTTCGGAGAGGGTGAACATCCCGTCGGCGCTGGTCTGCTTGTAGCCGGTGACGCCCGCTTCGTCGCGGCAGGCGCGGGCGATCTCGTCGGAGCCGCGGAGCCAGCAGGGCGTGGTGCCGCAGACCTGGAGGTGGTAGCGGCCGATCGGCGCCATGTTGAACATAAAGTAGAAGGTCGCGACCTCGTAGACGCGGATCGGCGGCATCTCGAGCCGGGCGGCGACCACGTCCATGGCGACGCGCGGCACCCAGGCGCTGCCGGTCTGGCGGCCCATCTGGCGCTGCACCGTGTAAAGCATGGGGATGACCGCGCTCGCCTTGCGGGACGGCGGATATTTCTTGAGCGTCCACTCGATCTCACGCTCGCTGTCGGCGTCGAACGCGAAGCTCGCCGGCTCGGACGGGCGGTCGGCTGGGGGATTGATGCCGATGTCGGACGGCCCGAGGGCGGCCGACCCGGCGATGATGTCGTTGTTGTTGGCCATGACTTACCTGTCGATCTCACCGAACACGACGTCGAGCGATCCGATGATCGCGACCGCGTCGGCCAGCATGTGGCGGCGCGACATGTGTTCGATTGCCTGGAGGAACGCGAACCCGGTCGGGCGGATCTTGCAGCGATAAGGGCGGTTGCCGCCATCGGCCACGAGATACACGCCGAACTCGCCCTTGGGGCTCTCGGTGGCGGTGTAGGTGGCGCCCGCCGGCACGTGGTAGCCCTCGGTGTAGAGCTTGAAGTGGTGGATCAGCGCCTCCATCGAGCGCTTCATCTCCTGGCGCTTCGGCGGCGTGAACTTGTTGTCCTGGATCCGCACTGGGCCGTCCGGCAGGCGGGCCAGGCACTGCTTGATGATCGCGACGCTCTGCCGCATCTCGTTCATGCGGACCAGGTAGCGGTCGTAGCAATCGCCGTTGCGCCCGACGGGGATGTCGAAGTCGAGCTGCTCGTAGACCTCGTAGGGCTGCGCCCGACGCAGGTCCCACGCAACGCCGCTGGCGCGCAGAGGCGGGCCGGAGAAGCCCCAGGCCAGCGCGTCTTCCGGGGTCATGATGCCGATGTCGACGGTGCGCTGCTTCCAGATGCGGTTGCTGGTGAGCAGGGTCGCCAACTCGTCGATGAAGGTGGGGAAGCGCTCCGCCCAGGCGGCGATCCGGTCGGTCAGGCCGTCCGGCAGGTCGCGGTGGACACCGCCGGCGCGGAAGTAGTTGGCGTGTAGCCGGGAGCCGGAGACGTCATCGTAGAATTCGAGCAGGTGCTCGCGTTCCTCGAACCCCCACAGGCTGGGCGTGATCGCGCCGACGTCGAGCGCGTAGGTGGTGATGTTGAGCAGGTGGTTCAGGATGCGGGTGATTTCCGCGAACATGGTGCGGATCCAGGAGGCGCGCGGCGGCGCCGCGATGCCGAGCAGCTTCTCCTGCGCCAAGACCCAGGTGTGCTCCATGCACATCGGGCTGACGTAGTCGAGGCGGTCGAAATACGGCGTCGACTGGATGTAGTTCTTATACTCCATCAACTTCTCGGTGCCGCGGTGCAGCAGGCCGATATGCGGGTCCGCTCGCTCGACCACCTCGCCGTCCATCTCGAGGATGAGACGCAGGACGCCGTGGGCGGCCGGGTGCTGCGGGCCGAAGTTGATGGTGTGGTTGTCGACCTCGATCACCTTGCTCGTGTTGGACACCAGCGCGCCCGGCGTCGTCGGGCCGCCACCGGCATGGACCCGGTTCTTGACGACATCGTCGCTCATGGCTTGACCTCCGGCACGGGCGGGGCCGGGCGCCGCCCCTTGCGCGCCTCGTGCGCCTTCTCGTCGCCGGGCAGCGTCAGCATGCCTTCCCAGGGCGACGTGAAGTCGAAGTTGCGGAAATCGGCGGGCAGCGAGACGGGCTCGTTGACGACCTGCTTGCGCTCCTCGTCCCATCGAACCTCGACATAGCCGGTGAGCGGGAAATCCTTGCGGAGCGGATGCCCGTTGAAGCCGTAATCGGTCAGGATGCGGCGGTGGTCGGGCTGGCCGGCGAAGTGGATGCCGAACAGGTCCCAGGCTTCGCGCTCGAACCAGGTCGCGACCGGCCAGATCTGCCAGCAGCTTGGCACCGGCTTCTGGTCGTCGGTCTGGACGATCACGCGGATCCGCCAGTTCTTGCTGACGCTCAGCAGGTTGTAAACGAGGTCGAACCGCTCTTCGCGCTCCGGCCAGTCGACCCCGGCGATATCCATCAGCTGCTCGAAGGCGAACCGCTCGTCGTCGCGCAGCGTGCGCAGGACCGTGTCGAGCTGGTCGCGACGGGCGTGAAGGACGACCTCGTCGATATCGACGCTCACCCTGTCCACGCCCGGCATGCCCGCCACCAGCTCGTGCAGCTCAGCCACGGAGGATCGTCCCGGTGCGGCGGATCTTCTTTTGCAGCTGCAGAATGCCGTAGACGAGCGCTTCGGCCGTCGGCGGGCAGCCCGGCACGTAGACGTCGACCGGCACGATGCGGTCGCAGCCGCGCACGACGGAGTAGCTGTAGTGATAGTAGCCGCCACCGTTGGCGCAGCTGCCCATGGAGATGACCCAGCGGGGCTCCGGCATCTGGTCATAGACCTTGCGCAGCGCGGGGGCCATTTTGTTGGTCAGCGTGCCGGCGACGATCATCACGTCCGATTGCCGCGGGGAGGCGCGCGGGATCACGCCGAAGCGGTCGAGGTCATAGCGCGGCATGTAGGCGTGGATCATCTCCACGGCGCAGCACGCCAGGCCGAAGGTCATCGGCCAGAGGCTGCCGGTGCGCGCCCAGTTGACCACCTTGTCCAGGTTGGCGACGACGAAGCCCTTGTCGGCGACCTCGCCGGTGATCCCTTTGATGACCGCATCCTGCTCTGCGCCGGGCTCCAGCGCGTCGCGATTCCAGGCCAGGTCTGTCGTGGCACTCATGCGCCTACTCCCACTCCAATGCGCCTTTGCACCACTCATAGATGAAACCGACGGTCAGCACCGCAAGGAAGCCGACCATCGACAGGAAGCCGAACAAACCGATGTCGGCGAGCGAAATCGCCCAGGGGAACAGGAAGGCGACCTCGAGGTCGAAGATGATGAAAAGGATGGCCACGAGATAGAAGCGGACGTCGAACTTGCGGCGGGCGTCGTCGAACGGCTCGAACCCGCATTCGTAGGCCGACAGTTTTTCCGGGTAGGGCTTCTGATGGGCGGCGAGCAGCGAGCCCACCACCATCGCGATGGCGATGAAGCCGCCGATCCCGAGGAACACCAGAATTGGGAAGTAGTCGGCAAGGAATGGCATCGTATCGTCCCCTGCAGGCCTGTCGGGCCGCTAAGCATGCCCTGTGCTGCACTGCGGCGTATAACCGCAAGCATGCCGCCAAGCCATAGCGGGCGGGCGCGGCTCGTCGGTCCTATCGGTGAATTGCTGCCGCTGGCGCGAGTGACGGGGCTCGAACCCGCGACCTCCGGCGTGACAGGCCGGCGCTCTAACCAACTGAGCTACACCCGCAGCGGCAGGGCGCACCCTCTACGGCCCTTGCGTATGGGCGTCAAGCACGCGCGTGCTTGCGAGCGATGCGGGTTAATTCCAGCATCCCCGCCGCGGGGAGACATCACGATGCGCTTATCGATCAAGGGGCTTTCGGAGGTGAGGGAACGGCTGGGCCGGCTCCGTCCGGATGAGATCATGAGCCAGCGTCTGGCGCAGAAGGCGCAGCGTCTGGCCGAAGCGGTGCAGGAGGGCCTCTCCGAACCACAGGGGTCGGGCGACCACGAGAAGCCCTGGGCGCGCACGGGCGCGCTGCGGGACAGCATCGGCGCCACCGTCGACGGCCTCGAGGCCGCCGTGGGCAGCAACGACCCGGCCGCGGCGCCGCAGGAGATGGGCACCGCGCGCATTCCGCCTCGGCCGTTTCTTGCCCCGGCTGCGGCAAGTGCGGGGGAAG
>Ga0326763_1000734_pt1 | contig 11086 bp, 9 predicted proteins | sample NORPS_P_FD_207671 | JGI IMG/M metagenome (GOLD analysis project Ga0326763, IMG submission 207671) | Hot spring water microbial communities from Norris Geyser Basin, Yellowstone National Park, WY, United States - NOR.PS_P | ecosystem: Environmental > Aquatic > Thermal springs > Unclassified...
ACCGACGCTTACGAAAGCAACCCGAGAGAAAGAAAAACACAACATGACCGAAGTTGAGTCATTGATCCAAGACCTGCAGTCCGCGTTTGGCGACGCAGGAACCCCTGTTTTGTCTATTTATGCGGACATCAACCCCGCGCGCCCCGAAAACGCGGGCCGCGCGTGGGCCAAGCGCATTAAAAACGCCCTCAAGGACTTGCCCGAAATCCGCGACGCTCACGGCAAGCGCGACACGCCGCTGTATGACGAAGTCCTGGCGCTCATCGACGAGGAACGTCCGGCTGCACGCACGCTGGCGCTGTTTGCCACCCGCGGCTTGCACGGCCGTCTGGTCGTGCGCCGCATCGACCTGCAGGTGGATCTGCCGGTGGTCGACCTGGCCCACGGGCGCGTGGAAGCGCGCTGGGGCGAGCCGTATCTGACGCCCATCTTATTCGCCGCAGACGAATACGAGCGTGCCGGTGTGCTCCATCTCAACGGCGCGAAGTGGCGCTTTTATGAGTTGTTCCTGGGCGAGCTGCGTGAAGACACCGCCGTCTTCGCCGACATCAGCGCCGACGAATGGCGCGAGCTCAAAGACCTGGCCGAGCGCATCGAAAACGCCGCAGCGTGGCGCCGTGCGCACACGGGTGGCAGCTTCGATAAGCTCTCGCCGAAAGAGCGCGAAGCCGCGAAAGTCAGCACCTGGATGCACAAGCTCTACACGCGCCTCGCCCAGGCGCTCGACAAGACGGTCGACCGCTTGGGCGTCGAGCGCCTCGTCCTCATGGGCGAACCGTGGCAGGTATCGCATTTCGAGGGTTACCTCAGCCGTGGCCTGCGCAACCGGGTGGTTGCCCGCGTGCCCCATCCCGCCAACGCATCGAACCCGACACCGCGCGACATTCGTGAACGTGTGACGCCGGCCCTCGAAGCGGCCGAACGTCAGGCCGAATTGGCGCTGCTGGAGCGCATCAAGGAGCAGCCGGGCGTCTGGGGTCTGGACCCCGTGCTCGACGCGCTGCAACTGGGGCGGGTGGAAACGTTGGTGTTGCCTTGGGCGCTCGATGCACGCATCTGGCGCTGCCCCGAGGGTGCGGTCGGTGGCACGGCAGAGATGGCCAAACTCTTTTGCGACCAGCCGCAGGAAGTGGCTTTGCGCGACCATGTCTGGCAGCTCGCGCGCGACTTTGGTGCCCGGCTCGAGTTCGTTCGCGGTGAGGCCGAGGCCCGACTGCTGCGTGACTTCCAGGGCGCGGCGGCCTCGTTGCGCTGGTAGGCCCGGCGGCGTTCCTCTAATTCACCGAGATCACCCATGAGAATAAAACTCCATTACGAAGGCACCTCGGCGCAGGATGCGCCGGGCTGGGCCCAGACCCTCGAGGCGCAGATGTCCAAGCAGCTCGGGCCGCTGCTGGTCAAGCATGGTGCTGAGGACAGCGTGCTGCACGCGACGCTGGGCAAGCCCAAGCGGGGCAGCAAGGCTTTTACCGTGCGGCTGCACATGCACCTGCCGGGCAAGAAGATCATCGCTGCGAGCGCCGAGGGCGCTGACCCGGTCGTCGCGAGCGAAGCCGCGATGGCGCGCCTGTTTCGCGAAGCCAAGAAGCACTTTGAGCTCTTGCGCGGCCAGGATCAGTACAAGCGCAAGGCGCGCCGCGAGCGGCTGCAGGCGCTCAAGGAACAGATCGCCGCGCTGCCCGAAGCCGTGGCGACGCAGGCACAGCAGGGCATCGAGGCGCTACTACAACGCCTCGAAGCAGTGGCGCGCCGTGAACTTGCCTACTTGCGCGCCGTCGGTGACCTGCCCTCGGACTACCCGACCGTGCGCGATGTCGTCGACGAGGCCGCCGCTGCGACCAAAGCCGCGTGGCAGCCCGGTGCGGACCCAGAAGCGGTCTATCGGCAACTGCTGAAGAACCTCTTCAAGGCCATCGACCGCGAGGTCGCCGCCAGCCGCCAATACGGCGAGGCCGTCTCGCTCGACGCTCCGGTGCCAACGGACGCGCAGGACGACGCCGAGTCGATGGTCGAAGAAGAACTCTACGAGTACTACCAACCGGATGACACGCTCAGCATCGCCGATGTGCTGCCCGAGACGGTCGAGGCTGCTGCCGAGAGCACCGATCAACCCGCCGCCGCCGAGCGGGCTGGCGAACAAGCCTACGTGGTCGATGTGCTCAAAGACCTGCCGGTGGCGTGGCGCCGCGCCTTGCTGCTCGCCGAACTCGACGCGCTGGCCCATGCCGCCATTGCCGAAGTGCTCGATACCTCCGAGCGCAGCGTGGTCGGCTGGATCGAACAGGCGCAGAGCTTCGTCGAGGCGCGCCTCAAAGATGCAGGCATTGTTCGGCCCACCGGCGAAGGCCGGGTGCGGCTGACCCTATGGTTGCAGGGTGGTGGTCGATGAGCCGCTGAGACGCGGAGCGATCGGCTCTGGGTCAGTCACGGTCGACCATGCCTCTCCATGACGGAAATACCTGGACCCTGAGCGCCCTGGTGGCTTCGGCCATCGTGGCGCCCATCCTTATGGGCCACGCGCTGCTGCACAAGCGCGAGCCGCGCTCAGCCGCGCTGTGGCTGATCGTCATCGCCGTGCTGCCCCTGGCGGGCTCAGTGCTCTATCTCCTGTTTGGAATCAATCGCATCGAGCGACGCGCACGGCGTCTGCGGGCTTCGGTGCACCACGCTGCTGCGGTCGCCCCTGCACAGACCGGTGGCGACGCCCCGCCCCCGGTTCCGCCCACGTTCCAGGGCTTGGCGCACCTGGTCGAGTCGGCCACCGGCTTGCCACTCACGGCGGGCAATGCGGTCGAGCCGCTGCACGGCGGCGCGATGGCCTACCCCGAGATGCTGCGGGCCATCGACGAGGCGCGCCACAGCATCGCCCTGGTCAGCTACATCTTTGACGGCCACGGCATCGGCAGCGCCTTCGTTGATGCGCTCACGCGCGCGCACCGCCGAGGCGTGGCCGTGCGCGTGCTGATCGATGATGTGAATGTCCGGCTTTCGCGCCAGACGGCTTACCGCGCGCTCGTCCGCGAGCGCGTTCCCGTCGCCTCATTCAACCCGCCGTTGATTCCCGCGCGGCTGCATGCGGTTCAGCTGCGCAACCACCGCAAGTTGCTGCTGGTCGATGGGTGTGTCGGCTTCACGGGCGGCATGAACATCCATGCGCCCTACTGGTCGCCGGACAAGCCCGAAGCGGCCTTCCGGGACCTGCACTTCCGCGTCGAAGGACCGGTGCTGGAACACATGATGCTGACCTTCACGCGCGACTGGTTCGACAGCAGCGACGAATGGCTCGAATCCTCCTTCTGGCGTGGTGGCCCGGACTCCGCTGCAGCATGTCCGGTGGGCGACCGCGACCGCTGCGGCGGCGCCCTTGCACGCGGCATCGAAGCTGGCCCCGACGACACCATCGATCGTCTGCTTTGGACCTGGTCCGGTGCACTCGCGAGCGCACAGCACAGCGTGCGCATTCGAACGCCTTATTTCGTGCCCGAAACCACCTTGCTCACCGCCATCTCGACCGCGGCCTTGCGCGGCGTGGAAGTCGAGGTGATCGTGCCGCAGCGCTGCGACCATGCCTTCGTCGGATGGGCCAGCCGCGCCAGCTACGCCCAGGTGCTCGAACATGGCGTACGCGTCTTTGAGCGGCCGGGCCCTTTCGACCATACGAAGCTGATGCTGGTCGATCGCCAATGGGTCTGCCTCGGCTCGGCCAACTGGGACGCGCGCAGTTTGAGGCTCAATTTCGAATTCAACCTCGAGGTCTACGATCCCGCGCTCGCGGCCCGGCTCGAAGGCGATTTCTTCGTACGCCGGGCCGAATCGCACCCGATTACACTGGCCCATTGGCACGCCCGGCCTTTGGCGGCGCGGCTGCGGGACCACGCCGCCCGACTGTTCACGCCCATCCTTTGAGCGCTCCTTTCTTGACGGCGACAGCTGGCTCGAATGCCTACCGCCCCTGCCTGCGCTAGGCTGGACCGTTTCTTGCGGCGAGACGTTTTGCCGTCAGGCCACCTTTTTGAGCATCTTGACGGCCTGCAGGACTTCGTCCGCGTGCCCAGGCACCTTGACGCCGCGCCATTCTTGCAGCAGGATGCCCTCGGGGCTGATCAAGAAGGTGCTGCGCTCGATGCCCTTGACCTTCTTGCCGTACATGATCTTGTTCTTGACCACGCCGAACATGTGGCACATCTTTTCTTCGGTGTCGGCGATCAGCTCGAAGGGCAGCTCCAGCTTGGCTTTGAAATCGTCGTGCGACTTCAGGTTGTCGCGCGAGACGCCGAACACCTCGGCACCGGCGGCGACGAACTCTTGATACTGGTCGCGGAACTGTAGCGCCTCGGTGGTGCAGCCGGGAGTGTGGTCTTTCGGGTAGAAGTACAGTACCAGCGTCGTGCCCAAGTGGGACTGGTGGGTGACCTTGACGCCGCCGGTCGCTTGCGCTTCGAACTCGGGAATGGGTTTGTTGACGACGACGGCCATGAAGCGTATCCCCTGTCTGATTGGCTGATCCGATGCGTCCGGAAAAAGACGGCCTGTCCATCACACACCCTGAGCCCCATTCGCGCGTGGAGCGGGTGCCGAGCGTGGCAGCGCGGCAGGATGGGCTGCGCCGGACATTTTACAGATTTTACCCCATTCGAGGGGCAGTTTTGGCGGGTGGAGGCGATCGAAAGTCAGCCCGCCGGCGTCGTGTCGTGGGGTTCGATCAACAGGGCTGCCACCACCCGGCGGCCTTCGCCGGCCAGGATGTTGTAGGTGCGCGCCGCGGCCATCGTGTCCATGGTTTCCACGCCGATGCCGCGCTCGATCAGGCCGCGCAGCAGGGCAGGAGCGACGAAGCGCAGGCGCTGACCGCTGCCGAAGAGCACGACTTCCGGTTCTTCCTCGGCCAGGAGGTCGAAGTGGGCGGCGGTCAGATCGGCGTGCGCACGGCAGTCCCACACCTGCAGGCGGCCGCTGGCGCTGACCACCACGCTGTGCTCGAACCGCTGGCCGGCGACCACCACCCACCCTGGGCCGTGGGCCTGGATGGACAGGGTGTCGATGCGGTCGGGTTGAAACTTCATCGGTGGCGCACGGCGCGCACGGAAAGGCGGCCAAACTGTGGTGAAATTATAGGTTCCACCCGCCCAACCCCGTGCGCCATGCCGTTTCCCGTCATCCACAAATCGGCCAAACTCGCCAACGTCTGCTACGACATCCGGGGGCCTGTGCTGGAGAAGGCCCGCCAGATGGAGGAGGATGGCCACAAGATCATCAAGCTCAACATCGGCAACCTGGCCGTGTTCGGGCTAGAGCCGCCCGATGAGATCGTGCAGGACATGATCCGCAACCTGCCGCACGCGGCCGGGTACACGGACAGCAAGGGGCTGTTTGCCCCGCGCAAAGCGATCGTGCACTACACGCAGCAAAAGGGTATTCCTGGCGTGACGGTGGACGACGTCTATCTGGGCAATGGCGCGAGCGAGCTCATCACCATGAGCATGAACGCGCTGCTCAACGCGGGCGATGAGATTTTGGTTCCCGCGCCCGACTACCCGTTGTGGACGGCGTCGGTGTCGCTGTCGGGCGGTACGCCGGTGCACTATCTGTGCGACGAGGCCAGCGACTGGATCCCCGATCTGGAGGACATGGCGCGCAAGATCACGCCGCGCACGCGGGGCATCGTCGTCATCAACCCCAACAACCCGACCGGGGCGCTGTATCCGGTGGAGGTATTGCAGGCCATCGTGGCGCTGGCGCGCCAGCACGGGTTGATCGTCTTTGCGGACGAGATCTACGACAAGGTGCTCTACGACGGCCACACCCACACGTCGATCGCCTCGCTGGCCGACGACGTGCTGTTCGTCACCTTCAACGGGCTGAGCAAAAACTACCGCTCGTGCGGCTACCGTGCGGGTTGGATGATCGTCTCGGGCGACAAGCGGCGCGCCAAGGACTATATCGAGGGGCTGAATATGTTGGCCTCGATGCGCCTGTGCGCCAACACGCCGGGGCAGCTGGCCATCCAGACCGCGCTGGGTGGCTACCAGAGCATCAACGATTTGGTCGCGCCCACGGGGCGTCTGTGCCGACAGCGCGACCTGGCGCACCGGTTGTTGACGGCCATCCCCGGCGTGACCTGCGTCAAGCCCAAGGCCGCGCTGTACATGTTTCCGCGCCTGGACCCGGCGATCTACCCGATCGAGGACGACCAGCAATTCGCCTACGAACTGCTGGCCGAGGAGAAGGTGCTGATCGTGCAAGGCACGGGCTTCAACTACCCGACGCCCGACCATTTCCGGCTCGTCTTTTTGCCGCACGAAGACGACCTGGCCGAGGCGATTGGCCGCATTGCGCGTTTTTTGGGGCATCTGCGCCGCCGCTACGGAACGGACTGACCCTGCGCGGGGGCGCTCCCGCCACCGATCGACGATCTACTCACTGACATCACCACCATGAGTTCGCTTCCCCCCATCCGCGTTGGTCTGCTGGGCATCGGTACCGTCGGCAGCGGCGTCTTTCGCGTGCTGCAGCGCAACCAGCAAGAAATCCGTCGCCGCGCCGGGCGCGGCATCGACATCGTCACCGTGGCCGACCTGGACGTCGAGCGGGCGCGCGCCATCGTCGGCGACGGGGTCCAGGTGGTGGGTGACGCGCGCGCCGTCATCGCCGATCCCTCCATCGACATCGTGGTCGAGCTCATCGGCGGCTATGGCATTGCCAAGACGCTGGTGCTGGAGGCAATCGCCGCCGGCAAGCACGTGGTCACGGCCAACAAGGCGCTGCTGGCGGTGCACGGCACTGAGATCTTTGCCGCCGCCCAGGCCAAGGGGGTGATGGTGGCGTTCGAGGCGGCGGTGGCGGGCGGCATTCCCATCATCAAGGCGTTGCGCGAGGGGTTGACCGCCAACCAGATCCAGTGGGTGGCCGGCATCATCAACGGCACCACCAATTTCATCCTGTCCGAGATGCGCGACAAGGGGCTGGATTTCGACGTCGTGCTCAAAGAGGCGCAGCGCCTGGGCTACGCCGAGGCCGATCCCACCTTCGACATCGAGGGCATCGACGCCGCACACAAGGCCACGCTGATGAGTGCGCTGGCGTTTGGCATTCCGGTGCAGTTCGACAAGGCGTATGTCGAAGGCATCACACGGCTGCAGGCGGCCGACATCCGCTACGCCGAGCAGCTGGGCTACCGCATCAAGCTGCTGGGCATCACCAAGCGCGTGGCCGCTGGCGTGGAGCTGCGCGTGCACCCGACGCTGGTGCCGGCGCGGCGCCTGATCGCCAACGTCGAAGGCGCGATGAACGCCGTGGTGGTGCAGGGCGACGCGGTGGGCACTACGCTCTACTACGGCAAAGGCGCGGGCAGCGAGCCGACCGCCAGCGCCGTGATCGCCGACCTGGTGGACGTGACACGCCTGCACACCGCTGACCCGCAGCACCGCGTGCCGCACCTGGCGTTCCAGCCGCATGCGATGAGTGACCTGCGCATCGTGCCCATGGCGCAAGTGGTCACGAGCTACTACCTGCGCTTGCGTGTCGCCGACCAGCCCGGTGTGCTGGCCGAGGTGACGGGGCTGCTGGCGCGTACGGGCATCAGCATCGACGCCGTTCTGCAGCGCGAGGCCGACGAGGTGGGCGGCGAGGGAAGCACGCAAACCGACCTCATCATCTTGACGCACGACACGAGCGAGGGCACCATGAACGAGGCGCTCGATGCCATCCAAGCCCTGCCCACCGTGCTGGCGCCCGTGGTGCGCATCCGTAAGGAGGAGTTGGCCTGATGCGCTACCTCTCGACCCGTGGCCACCCCGAGCGGCGGCGTTTCAGCGACATTTTGCTCGAGGGCCTTGCGCCCGACGGCGGTTTGTACCTGCCCGAGTCGTATCCCCAGGTCGATGCGGCGACGCTGGCGCGTTGGCGCCGCATCTATCACGAGCAAGGCTACGCCGAGCTGGCGTTCCAGATCCTGTCGCTCTATATCGACGACATCCCCGCCGACGACCTGCGCGCGCTGTGCGCCAAAACCTACACGGCCGAGGTGTTCGGCACGGGCGAGATCGTGCCTTTGCGTCACTTGGAAGACGGCCTCTGGCTGGAAGCACTGTCCAATGGGCCCACGTTGGCCTTCAAGGACATGGCCATGCAGCTGCTGGGCCACCTGTTCGAGTACGAGCTCGCGCGCCGGGGTGAGACGCTCAACATTCTGGGCGCCACCAGCGGCGACACCGGCAGCGCCGCCGAGTACGCGATGCGCGGCAAGCGTGGCATCAGCGTCTTCATGCTTAGCCCGCATGGGCGCATGAGCCCGTTTCAGCAGGCGCAGATGTACAGCCTGATGGATGCCAACATCCACAACATCGCCATCGAGGGCGTGTTCGACGACTGTCAGGACATCGTCAAGGCGGTCAGCCACGACCTCGACTTCAAGCGGCGCTTCAAGATCGGCACCGTCAACAGCATCAACTGGGCGCGCTTGCTGGCGCAGGTGGTGTACTACTTTGCGGGCTGGATCCAGGCCACCACGCGCGACGACGAGCGCGTGAGCTTTGCCGTGCCCAGCGGCAACTTTGGCAACGTGTGCGCGGGGCACATCGCCCGCATGATGGGCCTGCCCATTGCCCACCTGGTGGTGGCGACGAACGAAAACGACGTGCTCGACGAGTTTTTCCGCACCGGGGTGTACCGGGTGCGGGGCAGCGCCGACACCTACGAGACGTCCAGCCCGTCGATGGACATCAGCAAGGCCAGCAACTTCGAGCGCTTCGTGTTCGACCTGCTGGGGCGCGATGCGGCGGCGACGCGCGCCCTGTTTGCCGACGAGCTGGCGCGCCATGGGCGCTTCGATTTGTCGGCCCACCCGGCGTTTGCGCTGGCGCGCAGCCGCTTCGGATTCTTGAGTGGCCGCAGCACGCACGCCAACCGCATCGCCACCATCCGCGATGCGTGGCAGCGTTTCGGCGTCGTGATCGACCCGCACACCGCGGACGGGGTCAAGGTAGCGCGTGAGCACCGGCAGCCCGGGGTGCCCATGATCGTGCTCGAGACGGCGTTGCCGGTCAAGTTTGCCGCCACCATCGTCGAGGCCCTGGGGCGCGAGCCCGAGCGGCCCGCCCGCTACCAGGGCATCGAGGACCGACCCAAGCGGGTGCAGGTGATGCCGGCCAGCGCCCAGCGCGTCAAGGCGTACATCGAAACGGTGTGCGCGGCGGAGTGAGGAGGGTGTCATGGCGACGACGTCACCGACCGCGTCCGCACGGCCCGGCCTCATGGCGCTGGAAGAGGCCCTGCAGCGGCTGCTGGCCGACGTCACCCCGGTGGCGGAGGTGGAGCGCGTGCCCACCCAGTCGGCTGCCGGCCGCGTGCTGGCCGAGGCGGTCGTCTCAGGGCTGGACGTGCCCGGCTTCGACAACAGCCAGATGGACGGCTACGCCATGCGTTGTGCGGAGGTACAGCAAGCCGTGGCCGCGGGTCGGCCGCTGCCGGTGGCGCTGCGCATCCCGGCGGGCCACGGCAGCGCGGCGCTGCCCCCGGGCGCGGTGGCGCGGATCTTTACCGGTGCGCCACTGCCGGATGGGGCTGACGCCGTCGTGATGCAAGAGGACGCCGCGCCGGCCGATGCGCCACCCAGCGTGGATGCTGCGCTGGGGCCGTATGGCTGGGTGCGCCTGACCGCCGCGCCCGTACCCGGCCAGTGGGTGCGCCGCCGTGGCGAAGACGTGAGGGCCGGCGCCGTCGTGCTGCCCGCGGGTCGGCGCCTGCGTCCCGCCGATCTGGGTTTGGCTGCCTCCATCGGGGTGGCCGAGCTGACCGTGCGGCGTCGGCTGCGCGTGGCCCTGGCCGCCACGGGCGATGAGCTGATCCGCCCGGGGGAGCGGCCGCCCGAGAGCCTGCCGCGGGGCGCGATCTTCGAGTCGAACCGCTATTTTCTGGAGCCGCTGCTGCAGCGCCTGGGCTGCGACGTGACCGTGCTGCAGCGCATTCCCGATGATCGCGAGGCGACGCGCTCGGCTTTGGCCAGCGCCGCCCTCGCGCACGACGTGATCGTGACCACGGGCGGTATCTCCGTGGGCGAGGAAGACCACGTCAAACCCGTGGTGCAGGCGCTGGGTGGCCTGGACTTGTGGCAGATTGCTATGAAGCCCGGCAAGCCGTTTGCACAGGGTTGGATCGATCGTGCGCCGCTGGGTGGCCAGGGGCGCTGCCATGTGTTGGGCCTGCCGGGCAATCCGGTCTCCAGTTTCGTGACCTTCATGCTACTCGCGCGGGCGTTTTTGCTGCGGCTGTCAGGGGTCGACGTGGCGCCCGCGTTGCCGCCGGCGCTGCCGCTGGTGGCGCATTTCGACGTGCCGCGCCCCGACAAACGGCGCGAGTTTTTGCGCGTGCGCCGCAACGCGCAGGGCGGTTTAGACCTGTTTCCCAATCAAAACTCGTCCGTGCTGACCTCCATGGTCTGGGCTGATGGCCTGGTGGACAAGCCCGCCGGGGCAGTCATCCGGCGTGGAGACGTGGTGAGCTACCTACCGCTGGCGGAGTGGCTGGACTGACGACCATGGAAATACGGATTCGCTACTTTGCCGCCATCCGCGAGGCCGTGGGCACTGCCGCCGAGGTGCTGGACACCGACGCATCCCACGTCGGCGCGTTGCGCGACGCGCTGATTGCGCGCGGTGGCGTCTGGGCCGAGGCATTGGGCCGCGGGCGCGCCGTGCGCGTGTCGGTCGATCAGGTCATGGCGGACGAGGGTACGCCGCTGCACGATGGCGCCGAAGTGGCCTTCTTCCCGCCCGTCACTGGAGGATAGGCCCATGGCACTCGCGCACCGTTTTATCGCCATCCAGACCGAAGACTTCGACCTGGGGCGTGAGGTAACCGCCCTGCGCGCCGGCCAGCCGACCGTGGGCGCGGTGAGCGCCTTCGTGGGCACGGTGCGTGATCGCAACGACGGGGCCTCGGTGGCCACCATGGAGCTGGAGCATTACCCGGGTATGACCGAGCGCGCCATCGACGCCATGATCGATGAGGCGGCACGGCGCTTCGACATACTGGGTGTGCGCGTCATCCACCGCGTGGGGGCGCTGCAGCCGCAGGACCAAATCGTGCT
>Ga0326763_1000736_pt1 | contig 11058 bp, 9 predicted proteins | sample NORPS_P_FD_207671 | JGI IMG/M metagenome (GOLD analysis project Ga0326763, IMG submission 207671) | Hot spring water microbial communities from Norris Geyser Basin, Yellowstone National Park, WY, United States - NOR.PS_P | ecosystem: Environmental > Aquatic > Thermal springs > Unclassified...
GAGCCCGGTCTCCACCACCCGGCCCCCCTGCATCACCACCAGCCGCCCCGCCAGCAGCCGCGCCACCGCCAGGTCGTGCGTCACAAGCACCACCGCGATTCCCAGCCGCGCCACCAGCGTCCGGATCAGGTCCAGCAGCCGCGCCTGCACCGACACGTCGAGCCCGCCCGTCGGCTCGTCCATGAACACCAGCCGCGGATGCGTCACCAGCGTCCGCGCGATCTGCAGCCGCTGCAGCATGCCCCCCGAGAACGTGGCCGGCATATCGTCCATCCGCGCCGGGTCGATCTCCACCTGCCGCAACCAATCGGCGGCCGTGGCCCGGATCGTCCCGTAATGCCGTTCCCCCGCCGCCATCAGCCGCTCGCCGACATTGCCCCCCGCCGACACCCGCATCCGCAACGCGTCGCGCGGGTTCTGCTGCACGAACCCCCAATCCGACCGGTGCAGCGCCCGCAGCGCCGGCGCCCCCATGCCCAACAGGTCGTGCGCCTCGCCCACGGGGTCCCGATACGTGATGGCGCCCCGGTCCGGCCGCATCCGCCCCGCCAGCACGTTCAGCAGCGTCGTCTTGCCCGACCCGGACTCGCCGACCACCGCCAGCACCTCGCCCGGCCAAACCGCCACGCCGACGTCGGCCAGCGCCGTCACCGCCCCGAACCGCAGGCAGAGCCCTTCGGCCGCCAACATGGCCTCACTCACCCCGCCGCCCCGCGCAGTAATCCGTGTCCGAACAAACGAACATTCGCGTGCCCCGGTCATCCGTCACCACCTCGTCGAGATAGCTCTCGTCCGACCCGCACAGCGCGCAGGACGCCGCCGCCCGCCGCGGCTGGAACGGATGGTCCTCGAAATCCAGCGACCGCACCGCCGTATGGGGCGGGATTGCGTAGATCCGCTTCTCCCGCCCCGCCCCGAACAGCTGCAGCGCCGCCATCCGGTCCAGCTTCGGGTTGTCGAACGCCGGGATCGGCGAGGGCGACATCAGATAACGCTCGTTAACCATCACCGGGAAATCGTAACTGGTCGCCACATGGCCGTACCGCGTGATGTCCTCGTACAGTTTCACATGCATCGGCCCGTACTCGGCCAGCGCGTGCATCCGCGTCGTTTCCGCCCGGCTCGGCTCCAGCCGGCTCATCGGCTCCGGCATCGGCACTTGATAGACGATGATCTGGTCTTCCCGCAGCGGCACCTCCGGGATCCGGTGCCGCGTCTGGATGACGCTCGCCTCCGCCGTCCGCGTCGTCGTCCGCACCCCGGCCGTCCGCGCGAAGAACCGCCGGATGCTCACCGCATTCGTCGTGTCGTCCGCCCCCTGATCGATCACCTTCAGCACGTCGTCCGGACCCAGCACCGCCGCCGTCACCTGGATGCCCCCGGTGCCCCACCCGTACGGCAGCGGCATCTCCCGGCTGCCGAACGGCACCTGATGCCCCGGAATCGCGATCCCCTTCAGGATCGCCCGGCGGATCATCCGCTTCGTGCCCTCGTCCAGATACGCGAAATTATAGCCCCCGCTCATTCCGCCGCCTTCGCGACCCGCATCGCATCCCGCCGCATCTCCCGGATCGTCTCCAACTCGCTCTGGAAATCCACGTAGTGCGGCAGCTTCAGGTGCTCGACGAACCCGGTCGCCTCCACGTTGTCGCAATGCGACAGCACGAACTCCACGTTCTGCGCCGCCGCCCCCGCATCCTCGCCCAACTCCTCCGCCCGCAGCGCCCGGTCCACCAGCGCCATGCCCATCGCCCGCCGCTCCGCATGCCCGAAACACAGCCCATACCCCCGCGTGAACTGCGGCGGCGCGGCCTTCGAGCCGCCGAACTGGTTCACCATCTGGCACTCCGTCAGAGCCACGTCCCCGATGTCGAGCGCGAACCCCAACTCCGGCGGCTCCAGCATCACCGCGCAACTCCCCACCCGCATCTCGCCCACGAACGGGTGCGTCCCGCCCCAGCCCCTTTGCGTCGAATAGCCCATCGCCAGCAGGAAACCCTCGTCGCCCCGCGCCAGCGCCTGCAGCCGCGCGTCCCGCCCGGCCGGGAACGCCAACGGCTCGCGCGTGAGGTCGGTGGGTGCCGCTGTTTCCACCGGGTCCGGCTCGACCAGCCCCTCATCGCCCAGGATCGCGAACGCAGGCGGCATCGTCGCCCCACCCGCCTCCGCCTCCCCCGGCACGGCCGGCTCTCCGCCCGCCTCGAAATCCAGCAGCCGGTGCGTGTAATCCGTGGTCGGCCCCAGCACCTGGCCCCCCGGCAGGTCCTTGAAGATCGCCGACACCCGCCGCCGCACCGCCATGGTCGCCGTCTCGACCGGCTCCGCCGTCCCGAACCGCGGCAGCGTCGTCCGATACGCCCGGATCAGGAACGCCGCCTCGATCAAATCGCCCTGCGCCTGCCGGATCGCCAGCGCCGCCAGGCTCCGGTCATACAGCGACCCCTCGCCCATGACCCGGTCCACCGCCCGCCCCAGCTGCTGCTCGATCTGCTCGACCTCCAGCGCCGGCACCGCCGGATCGCCCCGCCGCTCATGCGCCAACCACGCATGCGCCGCATCGATCGCCCGCTCGCCGCCCTTGACCGCGACATACGCCATCAGCTGATCTCCACCGTGCGCGGCAACGCCGCCAGCGCATCGTCCGCGCACAGGATCACGTCGAACCCGCGCGGAAACAGCCGCCCATTCGCCGCCCACGCCGCCCGGAACCCCTCCGGCAACCCATCCAACTGCAACGTCGCCTCGCCCGCCAGCCCGGGCCCGCGCAACCGGAGCGTCTCACCCGCGCCCAGCGCCGCCACCTGCAAGATCAACGTCGCCGACTCCTCCGGCTGTTCGTCGCTGCCGACCGAGAGCCCAAGCGGCAAAGCGGGCGCCAGCGCCACCGCGAACTGCGCCGACCCCACCTCGCTCGGAGCCGCCCCGCAGTGGAACGCGACCCAGCGCCCCGCGGCCGCCGCCGCCGCGTCGAGCCAGAGCGGCGTCTGGCCATCGACCAGCGTCAGCAGAACGGCCGCCGTCGCCCGGCAGAGCGGCGCCGGCGCCGCCTCCGGCCCGCCCACCCGATGCACCCGCCCCGGCCGAGCCATCGCCTCCATCACCGCACGGAACACCGACTGGCTGTCCCGCACCGGATCGCCGAACCCCCGCAGCAACTCGGTCACGACCGCCCCCTCACGACCGCATCGTCGCGAGCGTGAAGAACTGCACCTGCGTCGCCGCCGCCCGCCGCGCCTCCTGAGCCCGTGCCGCCGCCTGCGCCTCCGCGAGCGGCCTCACCACCGCCTCATCCAGAGCCCGGCGCCGCGCCGCATCCTGCAGCCCGGCATCCACCGCCGCCGCGAGCTCCGCCTGCCGCAAATCCCGCCCCAGGCAATACGCATGGCCCAAATGGCCCGCCTCGCTCCGCACCGTGCACCGTACGACGCTGGCCTCCCCGAGATTGAACGCCGCCCCGCTGCCGCCCGCCCGCCCGCGCAGCATCACCAGCCCGCACTCCGGCCCGCGGATCACCTCATAGCCGGGCAGCAAGTTCGCGCTCGCCGTCTCCAGCGTCGCCGCGTCCGCCCGCGCCAACACTGCCATCCAGCGCTGACGCGAAGCCTGATCCGGTTCCGACATGGCCACCTCCAACTTGTCTAGACAACTATCGCCGGCACCCCCTAAGGTCAACCGCAGACGCCCGGGGAGCGCCCCTCGCCACCGTGATATCTCGATGACAGTTCCCCCGCCGCCGCGCTGGCAGCAGATCGCCGACACGCTCGCCCGCAGCTTTGCCGACGAGCGCCTCGCCCCCGGCGCCCGCCTGCCCACCGAAGCCCAACTCGCTTCCCGCTTCGGCGTGAACCGGCACACCGTCCGGCGCGCCATGGAGGCCCTTTCCCGGGCCGGGCAGGTCCGCGTCGAGCAGGGCAGGGGCGCTTTCATCGCCGACGACCTGCTCGACTACGAGATCACCGCGCGGACCCGCTTCTCCGAGCGGATCCGCCGCCACAACCGCATCCCGGACGGCCGTGTCCTCCGCCTCCGCAAGATCGCGGCCACGGCGCCGGTCGCCGCCGCGCTCGAGATCCATGAGGGGGCGAGCGTCGTGCTGCTGGAGCGAGTGGGGCTGGCGGACGGCGTGCCGCTCTCGTTGACCGATCACCATTTCCCGGCCGAACGCCTCCCCGGCCTGCTGGCCAGCCTGGTGGCGTCCGCATCCATCACCGACGCGCTACGGCAGGCGGGCGTCGAGGACTACCTGCGCCAATCCACTCGGGTCACCGCCCGCATGCCGACCGCGGCCGAGGCGGATCGGCTCGAGATGCCCCGCACCCGCCCGCTCCTCGTCTGCGAGAACGTCAATGTCGACCGCGACGGCCGACCGATCGAGTTCGGCCTGTCTCGCCACCCCAGCAACCGGATGCAGCTCGTCGTCGAGCCCTAGCGCGTGATCGGCGCTACTCCGCCGCCTGCGCCGACGGCGTCAGCGCCTTCTGCACCAGCGAGCTCGCCGGCGCCCGGCTTGGCGCCAGCCAATGCTGCAGCCGGTCGAGGTAGAGGTAGATCACCGGCGTCGTATACAGGGTCAGGATCTGGCTCAGCGCCAACCCGCCCACCATCGCGAACCCCAACGGCCGCCGCAGCTCCGACCCGGCGCCCGTCCCCAGCATCAGCGGCAGCCCCGACAGCAGCGCCGCCATCGTCGTCATCAGGATCGGCCGGAACCGCAGCAGGCAAGCCTCCCGGATCGCCTCCTCCGGACTCTTGCCCTCGTTCCGCTCCGCATTGATCGCGAAGTCCACCATCATGATGCCGTTCTTCTTCACGATCCCGATCAGCAGGACGATGCCCACGATCGCGATGACCGTCAGGTCGAAACCGAACGCCAACAGGAACAGCAGCGCACCCACCCCCGCCGACGGCAGCGTCGACAGGATCGTCAGCGGCAGGATGTAGCTCTCGTACAGGATGCCGAGGATGATGTAGACCGCGATCAGCGCGGCCGCGATCAGATATGGCTGCGACGCCAACGACGACTGGAACGCCTGCGCCGTCCCCTGGAACGCCCCCGTCACCGTCGCCGGCACGCCCAATTCGGCCTGCGCCCGCTGGATCGCCGTCACCGAGTCACCGAGCGATGCGCCCGGCTTGAGGTTGTAGGAGATCGTGACCGAAGCGAACTGACTCTGGTGGTTGACCACCAGAGGCTGAATCGGAGCAGTGCTCTCGTGCACGATCGTCGACAGCGGGACCAGGGCGCCCGACGACGACTTCACATACAGCGTGCGAAGCGTCTCCAGCATGCCCTGCTGCTTTGGCGTGACTTCCAGGATGACGTAGTAGGCCTTCAGCCCAGTGAAATACTGGGCGACCTGCCGCTGCCCGAACGCGTCATACAGGGTGGAGTCGATCGTCGCCGGCTGGATGCCATATCGTGCCGCCTCCTCCTTGTCGTAGGTCAGCGTCATCGTGAGCCCGGTTCCCGCCGCATCCGACGTGACATCGGTCAGCTGCGGTAGCTGACGCAGCTTGGCGAGCACCCGCGGTGCCCAGGTGTTCAGCTCGTCGCCGTCCGGATCGGACAGTGTATATTGATACTGCGTCCGCGATAGGCGCCCGCCCACGCTAATGTCCTGCGCCGGCTGCATGAACACCCGGACGCCTTGCAACGACTGCGCCTTGCGGCTCAGCCGGGCGATCACCTGGCTCGCCGTATCGGTGCGTTCGCTCCAGGGCTTGAGCTGGATGTACATCCGCCCATTATTCTGCGTCTGCCCCCCCGCACCGGCGCCGACCGACGAGGTCAGGCCGGCAACCGCCGTGTCGTCGAGGATGAGCCGGTTGACCTCCTGCTGGATCCGCTTCATCGCGCTGAACGAAACGTCCTGCGCCGCATCGGTCACCCCGATGACGATGCCGGTGTCTTGGGCCGGGAAGAAGCCTTTCGGAATGATGTAGAACAGCGCCCCCGTGGCGGCGACCACGCCGAAGAAGATCATCAGCGTGAGGAAACGCAACCGCAGCGCCACGTCGAGGGTCCGCCCGTAGAACCCGACCATCGCGTCGAACATGCTCTCGACGAGCCGGTAAAGGCGGCCATGCTTCCGGCCATGTTCAGAGACCAGGAAGCGCGACGCCATCATCGGCGTGAGCGTCAGCGACACCACGGCCGAGGCGACGATGGTGATCGAGACCACGATCGCGAACTCGCGGAACAACCGGCCGACGATCCCGCCCATCAGCAGCAGCGGGATGAACACGGCGATCAGGCTGACGCTGATCGAGACGATGGTGAAGCCGATCTCTCCGGCCCCTTTGATCGCCGCGTCGTAGGGTTTCATGCCTTCTTCGATGTGGCGGACGATGTTCTCCAGCATGACGATCGCGTCGTCGACCACGAAGCCGACCGCGATCGTGAGCCCCATCAGGCTGAGGTTGTCGAGGCTGTAACCGAGTACGTACATCGCGCCCAGCGTGCCGACCAGGGCGACGGGGATCGTGACACTCGGGATGACGGTGGCCCACACGCTGCGGAGGAACACGAAGATCACGGTCACCACGAGCGCGATCGAGAGCAGCAGGGTGAACTCGACGTCGTCGACGGAGGCGCGGATGGTCTGCGTCCGGTCCGAGACGAGCTCGACCTTGATGTCGGGAGGGATGCTCTTCAGCAGGCGCGGCAGCTTGGCCTGCACCGCGTCCACCGTGCTGATGACGTTGGCGCCGGGCTGCTTGAAGACCAGCAGCAGCACCGCAGGCTTGTTGCTCTGCCAAGCCGCGAGCTTCGCGTTCTGCGGGCCGTCCACCGCCTGGCCGATGTCGCGTACGCGAACCGGGCCGTTGCCGCGATAGGCGATGATGGCGTCGTTGTACTCGCTCGCCTTGGTCCGCTGGTCGTTCGCGTAGATCGAATAGGACTGGTCCGGCCCGTCGATCACGCCCTTCGGTGCGTTCGCCGTCGACGAACTCAGGACCGCCCGCACGTCCTCCAGCGTCAGCCCGAGCGAGGCGACCTTGCCCGGATCGACCTGCACGCGCACGGCCGGCGTCTGCTGACCGCCGACCAGCACCTGCGACACGCCGGTCACCTGGCTCAGCTGCTGGGCCAGGATGTTCTCGGCGTAGCTGTCCACATCCGTAAGCGGGAGGGTGTCCGAGGTCACGCCCATGATCAGGATCGGGGCGTCGGCCGGGTTCGTCTTACGAACCGTCGGCGGGTTCGGCAGGTCCTTCGGCAGCTGACCGCCCGCGGCGTTGATGGCCGAGAGGACGTCCGTCGACGCCGCGTCGATGCTGCGGGCGAGATCGAACTGCATCGTGATCTGGCTCGACCCGGACACGTTGACCGAGGTCATCTGCGCCAGGCCCGGGATCTGCCCGAATTGCGTCTCCAGCGGCGTCGCGATCGCCGTGGCCATCGTCTGCGGGCTCGCGCCGGGATAATTGGCGGTCACCGTGAGCGTCGGGAACTCGACCGACGGCAGCGGCGCCACGGGCAGGAACGGATACGCCGCGAGCCCGGCGAGGAAGATTGCCGCGATGATGAGCGACGTCGCGATCGGGCGCTTGATGAACGGGGCGGAGACGTTCATCGCTCGGCACTCTGGCTGGCGGCCGGACCGTCTTCCTTGAACGCCACATGGGTTCCGTCGCCGATCCGCGACTGGCCGGCCGTCACCACGGTGACCCCGGGCGCCAACCCGTCTGACACGACCGCTTGCTTGCCGTCATCGTAGACCACCGTCACGTTCTTACGCTTGGCGGTCTTATTGGCGTCGATTTCGAAAACGAACAGTCCATCCAGCCCATTTTGCACGGCCAAATGCGGGATCGTGATCCCGGTCGCGGTCCCCACCTGCAGCCGCATGTTCACGAACTGCCCGGGCGTCAGCAGCATCTCCGGGTTCGGGAAATTGGCGCGGACCTGGATGGTGCCGGAGTCGCTGTTGACCGCGTTGTCGGTCGTGGCCAGCACGCCGCGGTCCAGCACGCGGTTGCCGCCGGGCGCATCGGCCAACGCGGCAAGCGGGCCTCGCTGCATGGCGTCCCGCAACTTGGGCAGATCCGTCTCCGGCAGGCTGGAGATCACCGAGATCGGTTGCTCTTGGACCACCGAGAAGATCCCGGGCCCGCTCGCGTTCGCCTGCACGACGTTGCCCGGGTCGACCCGCCGCAGCCCCACTTTCCCGTCGATCGGCGACGTGATGACCGAATAGCCGAGATTGATCTTCGCCTCGTCGATCGAGGCCTGATCGGCTGACACCACCCCTTGGAAGCGGTTCACGGTCGCCGCCTGCGTATCCACCTGCTGGCGCGACGCGAAATCCTTCTGCGCCAGCGCGCTATAACGCTTCTGGTCCGCCTGCGCGTTCTGCAATTGCGCCTGGTCCTGCGTCAGCTGCGCCTGCGCCTTGTCGAGCGCCGCCTTGAACGGGCGGGGATCGATCACGGCGAGGACCTGGCCCTTCTTGACCATGTCCCCTTCCTTCACCGCCACATCGAGCAGCACGCCGCCCACTTGCGGATGGATCTCGATCGAGTTCAGCGCCCGGACGTTGCCGATCGAGGGGAGGTAGATCGGGATCGACCCCTTCTCGGCCGTCGCCACCGACACCGGAACCGGCGTCGGTGCCTGCGCAGTCTGTTTAGCGGGACGGGTGAAGTGCCAAACGGCATAGCCGGCCCCGCCAAGCACGAGGCACACGACCAAAGGACGGACGTATTTCATCGAGATTGCTTACGCACGAACGATGCCCACCACCTGCGCATCGAGAATACGTGATCGCCGGCTCGGATGCGACATCATCTTGAGTGGAACGCCATCTCGCGTCGAAATGGCTACCCTACGCGCGAGAAGTTAATCTATGCTTTCGCTTCTCCGAGGCTGCGCAACTCGGAAAGGCTCCGCCGCGCCGTCCCGTCCGGTGCAAAATTTTCCGGATCGAGCCAGCGCAGCAGGGCGTCCCGCCGCTCCGGCCACTCATCCTCGAGGATGCTGAAGAACGCCGTGTCCCGCCGACGCTCTTTGATCACCAGATGCGCCCGCAGCGTCCCCTCGTACACGAAGCCCAGCCGCTCGGCCGCCCGCCGCGACGGCGCGTTCAACGCGTTGCACTTCCAAACCAGCCGGCGATAGCCCAGCTCGTCCATCGCCAACCGCATCAGCAGGAACATCGCCTCCGTGGCAGCCCGGGTGCGCTGCAGCGCGGGCCCGAACCAGATGTGCCCGATCTCGATGGCCGCATTCTTCGGCTGGATGTCCATCAGCGTGAGCCAGCCCGACGCGATCCCGGTCGTCACCGGCCGCACGGCCCAGGCAACAGGGTCATGGGTGGTAGCAAAATCGGCCACGAACGCCTCGAGCGCCTCGGCCGAGCCGAACGGGCCATACCCCATGTAGTCCCAGCTGTCGGCGCCCCCTTCGGCTTGCCCGGCTTGCCAGAGATCGGCCGCATGGCGCCGGTGCAGCGGCTCGAGCACGACGTAATTGCCACGGATCGGCACGCGCACCGGCAAACTGCGCGCGGTCGAGTCAACTTTCGGTCCGATCGGGCGTTTGTTCATTCGCCGATCATGCACACTTTCCACAAACCGGTCTGCGCGCTGCTTGCAACGCCGCTTTGCGCACGATCGGTGCATCACCTGTGGAGAATCCCTATGTTGCGAACCCTTCTCGTTGCCAGCCTCTGCGTGGCTAGCCTGCCGGCGCTCGCCCAAAAATACACCGCCAACCTCGGCACCGCCCAGGAAGTCCCGCCCAAGACCGGTAACGGCACAGGCACGGCGACCTTGACGCTCGACGGCGACAAGCTGACCTACGACATCACCTACAAAGACCTGAGTGGCCCGGCGACCGCCGCCCATATCCATGGTCCGGCCGAGCCCGGGGCCAACGCCGGCGTGATGGTGCCGTTCTCCAACCCGTCCAGCCCGATCAAGGGCACCGTGGACCTCACCCCCGAGCAGGTGAAGGACCTCAAGGCCGGCAAGGAGTACATAAACGTCCACACCAAGGAGAACCCGGGCGGCGAAATCCGCGGCCAGATCAAGCCAGCCTCTTAGACACTTCCCTGTGGTGCGGTAAGACGGCCGCACCACAGGATCGCTGGTTGGGAGTGGAAACGATGTCGTCGCCCCGGTTCAAGAACCGTCCGCCTGGGTCCAACTGGGGCGAATTCGGGCCCGACGACCAGCGCGGGCGCATGAATTACGTCACCCCGGAAAAGGTGCTGCAGGGCATCGCCGAGGTGCGCACCGGCCAGACCTTCTGCCTCAGCCTGCCCCTCGATCTGCCCGGCGGCAACGACCTCAACCCGCGCCGTTTCCCGCCCGTGCTGCGTCCCACCCTGCGCGACAACGTCCCGAACTTCGTCTGCGACAACGGCGATAACTCCGACGTCATCTGCGACGACCTCGCGGTCATCTACCTCCAGTATTCGACCCAGTGGGACAGCTTCGCCCATGTCGGCAGCCTGTTCGACGCGGATGGCGACGGGCGGCGCGAACGGGTGTTCTACAACGGCTTTCGCGGCGGCGAACACATCGTCGGCCCCACGAATCCGCGCGATGCCGGCGTGCCGTCCGGCCCCGGCAAGTCGACCAGCCGGGCCGGGGCGCTCGGTATCGAAAACATGGCAGAAACCTGCGTGCAGGGCCGCGCCGTCATGATCGACCTCCACGCGCATTACGGGCGCGAGCGCAAGCTCGTCCGGTTCGACGACCTGCAGCGCATCATGCGGGAGGACGAGGTCACCGTGGAGAAAGGTGACATGGTCTGCTTCCACACCGGCTTCGGCCAGATGCTGATGGACATGGGCGGCACGCCGGACCCGCAAGCGTTGCACGGGGCCTGCCCCGTGCTGGACGGCCGCGACCACGAGTTGCTGCAATGGGTCACGGAGAGCGGGCTCGCCGTCATGATCGCCGACAACTACGCCGTCGAAGCGGTGCCCGCACAGCCCGGCGAAGACGGCTGCGCCAACCTGCCCCTCCACGAACACTGCCTGTTCAAGCTCGGCATTCATCTGGGCGAGATCTGGTATCTCACCCCGCTGGCCAATTGGCTGCGCGCGC
>Ga0326763_1000739_pt1 | contig 11046 bp, 11 predicted proteins | sample NORPS_P_FD_207671 | JGI IMG/M metagenome (GOLD analysis project Ga0326763, IMG submission 207671) | Hot spring water microbial communities from Norris Geyser Basin, Yellowstone National Park, WY, United States - NOR.PS_P | ecosystem: Environmental > Aquatic > Thermal springs > Unclassified...
CGCTTGAGCAGTGGGGCAAAGAGGGACGCTATAAGGGAGCCACAGGGGTAGTGTTGCTAGATCAAAACGGCGACAGAGCCAACCCCAACTTCGTGCTGTGGGGCGTCGCTATCAAGGACGGCAAACCCACCTACATAGAAGTCGGCTACTACGACTACGACAAGGATCAAATCGTATTCACCGAGGAGGGCAAACAGTACTTCTACAGGTGAAAACCCGGCTTTGACTAATACAACAAAATATGTAAAACGCCTGAGAAAGAAGCAGTTTAAGAAGGCGGAAAAAGAATTTTACAATGACTCTTGAGAACTAAGCCCACACGAGATGCACACCCCCAGAGGGGCTAGAGCATCCTCACGTATTCCCTCGCCGCCGCGGCGTAGGCCAGCAGTCCCTTGGGTCTGTACACCTCTCTTATTCTGTCCCCGTGTGTCTCGTATCGGCTGAACTCCAGCTCCAGCTTGACTTCCCTCACCGCGCCGTTCTGTGCACAATACGCCTTGGGCGGGTTTAATGAAATACACGCCTCCGACCCGTCCTTTGCCACATACGCCTCCACCATGTAGGGGTGGAGGATGCTTACCGGCCTTTGCCTCACCACCTCCACCATCCACGGGAATCTGCGCATAACCTTGGCGATTTCGATCAACCTCTCTCTAAGGTCCAGCCACTTCCTAACCCACTCCGTGCCAAACGCCTCCAGCTCCGGCCACTCCCTAAGGAGCTCCTCCACGGGGTCGATCTTGATAACTAAAGCCGGCTCAGGCGGCTCCCTAAGCCTCTCCACCTCCCTCTTGTAGTCTCTCAGTATCTCCTCAACGCATTCCTCCGCCGCGCGGCAGTGCGGCTGATACAGCCTCACCCCATTCACGACGGGGCCACAGAAGACGTCGTATTGATCAACCCACACGCCCACCCTCCTATACTCATACCACACCCCGACGTCGTACTTCTCAGCCAACTCCCACAGTGCGTCAGCCACCTGTTGCCTGAGGCACCCACCCGCGTCCTCATCCCTACGCCTCCTCCACCTCTCCTTCGCCCCCCATGTCCTCCTATCCCGCGAATGCACCCACACGCGGTACTTTACGCATACTCCTTTGCGGCACCCCTCAGCCGTCAACACACCCTCGTATAGGCACCCCTCGGAGGTGCACCACTCTCTGGGCGGCGGCTCATACTCCACGTATTGTAGAATACCGAGTTTCTGAGGCAGTTCAAAAACGGCGGCTGTGGTTTTGATCTTTTTAGCCGCCGTCGTCATATCCACTCCTTCAAAGCCGTCAACACCTCCTCCACGGCACCCCTCTCGATTAAGTAGGTGCCCTTCTTGAACCGCCTCGCCAGCCCCTTCTCCACAAGCCTCATCATGAGCCAGCGCACAGCCATGCCGCAACGCCTATCCACCCCGCATATATCGCGGGTACGCACCGCAACCAAAAACCCTCTCTCACCACCCACACGCCTCTGTATGTACAAAAGCAGTGCGGGGAGGTACTGCTTTATCTTCCGCCTCATACCTTCATCCTTTTGGCGGCGTTTCTGATGCTCGCCGGAGTTGTGCCAGCCGCCTCAGCCAGCGCCTTCAAGAGGCCCAGCTTCTTCAACGACGCCAGCCAAAGAGCCGCCGCCGCAGAAACCCACGGGTTTTTGCCAGCCAAAACCCTCCTATTCCTCTCCAAAAGCTCCACCGCGGCTTTGACTACAGCCGCCGGCAGATTAACCCTAGCCGCCTACGTCTTCACGTAATCCTCAATAGACGACCTCCCCAGCCTTGCCTCTTCTTTCAGCCTCCACGCCACCCTCCTAACCCGGCGTTCACTCGCCTTGCTACACCTCAGAAAATCCTCCAGCGGCCTCGGCGCGCCGGCCGCCTTCGCGGTGGTCCGTAGAGCCGCGGCGGCGAGGATCGTCATGTGTACCGCCTCGCCAGCGACTGCGCTAGGGATACGGTGGTTAGGAAGTTCGTCGCCCCAGCCCTAGAGCTAATAATGCTGGACAAGGCGCTGAGGGGCGAGTACAGCAGAGAGGAGGCGTTGCTCATCTTCGGCGAGATGTACGCCACGGCAGTTGCGGGAGACGGCACGGTGAGGTCGAAGAGAGTCGAGCTGGTCGTCGGTGGGGAGCTGGGCGGAGGCGCCGCGCTTCTGCGCCTAGCCACACTGCATCTGCTCAAGGAGCTCCTGCCTAAGGAGCTGAAGTTCGGCGCGCGGGCATACGTGGGTGAGGGCAGTCTTTACAACATAACCGCAACTAGCGAGAATGCGGTGAAGTTTAAGCGCTTTCTCGCCGTGACGGCGCCCTCCGCCGGCGGAGAGTATTTAAGCGACAAGTTCGATGAATTCGTGGAGGAGGCCAAGGTAGAGGTGCGGGTCGACAACATAAGGCAGACCGAGAGAAGAGTCGCCGCCGACTTGACCATATCGGTGGGCGGCGTCGCAGTGAAGTACAACATATATCTGCGTAAAGACCACATCCTGCTCCAATTCCAATCGGCGGACCGGAGCCGCGTAGAGCTCGCGGCGCGCTTGTTAAGACATGCAGGCGTCAACGCTGAGGTGAAGAAGGTGGGTAGCGAGGACGTGTGGCAAGTCTGGGCAACCACCGACATGCTTGCGGCTGGACGCAAGGAGCTTAGAGACGCCGTAAGAAAAGTCGTGGAGGAGGCTCTCAAAAAGGGCCGGGCGGATGAGAAGATGGCCAGACGCTGGCTGGAGAAGCTGGAGAAGGGAATGGCGGTGTGGGAGGGGAAGAAGTTCGAAATGAGGCTTGTGGAGGGTGCGTTGGTGGTGAGCTTCCGCTCCACCAGCCGGGAGTCGGTGGAGGAGGTGGCGAGAGAATTCAAAGCCATGGGCCTCGTGGAGGGCATCCACTTCACTGTGAGGTGGAGTGGGGAGAGGGGCCGCGTCTACCTCCTGGCCGAGGGGGTGAGGCGTCTCAAGTGGGTCTCTATACACGGCGAAGAGGGGCAGAAGCAGAGGGCCGAGGGGTTCCTCAAATTCCTCGAGGCGAGGGCGAAGGGCGGAGAAGTCCTTAGAAAGCTGGAGGCGCTGTTGGAGGAGGGCAGGAGCCGGGGCGCCCTCCGCCTAGTGAGCCTGGAGAAAGACGGCGTCAAGGTGCTAGACGTAAAGACCGAGGAGAAAGACGACAAGCTGTACGTCACCATCAAGGCGGAGGTAGACGGCACTGTGGGGGAGTACAGGCTGACGTTTACCCGCGAGAAAGACGGCACGAGACGTCTTCAGTTTTATGTGAGGGGCGGCGCGGCGAGGGCTGTCAAGCTCGTCGAAGTCTTGACGGGGGAGAAGCCGCAAGTCACTGAGATGCCCGACGGCAGGACAAGGATCAGAGGCTCCGACAAGCATATAGAGGCTCTGGCCCGCTACGAAGAGCTAAGAGAAGCGATAGAGAGATGGAGCAACCAATGACGGCGGGAGCGGCGTATGATTAAATCGATTGTTCTGATGTGGGCGAAGACTGCGAGGGAAAGCTTTTAATTAAGCAAATTACTAGGTCTTGGCGGCGGTAGTCTAGCCTGGTTTAGGATGGCGGCCTCCCACGCTCCAGCGAAGAAAGCCGTTGATCCCGGGTTCGAATCCCGGCCGCCGCATTTATCTTTCAAGCCAGCAACACCTGCGAAAAGTTTAAAACCTTGAGGGGAGGGTTTGAACGGGGCGGGGGTGCCCGAGCCAGGTCAAAGGGGCGGGCGGCTTCCTGCCCGGCTAGAGGGGCAGGGCTTAAGACCCTGTGGCGTAGGCCTGCGTGGGTTCGAATCCCACCCCCCGCATTGGTTCAATCCTTTTAAAGGGGGTTTGTGGTATTGATGATGTCTAGGGAGCTTATTGTTAGCAAGATCGAGCATGGGACTGTCATAGACCACATACCGGCGGGGAGGGCTCTCGCCGTGCTTAGGGTCTTGGGCATAACTGGGAGGGAGGGCGTGCGCGTCGCGCTTGTCATGAACGTCGAGTCTGGCAAGCTGGGTAAGAAGGATATTGTTAAGATCGAGGGGCGTGAGCTGACTCCTGAGGAGGTGAACATAATTTCCGCGGTGGCGCCTACGGCGACTATCAACATCGTGAGGAGTTTTGAGGTGGTGAAGAAGTTTAAGGTGTCGCCTCCGGAGGTCATCAGGGGTAGGTTTAAGTGTAAAAACCCGACCTGTGTGACCAATGCTCCTAGGGAGCCTGTGGAGCCTGCGTTTTACTTGGTGCGGAAGGAGCCGCCGCTGTTTGTCTGCGCTTACTGCGGCCGGTACCACGAGCTTGGCGACTTGTTATGATTGAGAAGTTTGTAGAACGTGGGATTTTGAAGTTCGGTAGGTTTAAGCTTTCCAGCGGTCTGGAGAGCCCGTTTTATGTTGATCTCCGCGGCGTGTTGGGGGAGGCGGATTTGTTTAGGTGGGTTGTGGAGAGGTACCGCGAGGCGGCGGCTGGGCTGGACTTCGACGTCGTCGTCGGCGTGGCGACGGGCGGCATACCCTACGCCTCTGTGTTGGGCTACCTAATGGGCAAGCCCATCGGCTATGTGCGTCCGGAGGCTAAGGGGTACGGGACTGGGCGCCAGGTGGAGGGCGCAGACGTCACGGGCAGGAGGGTTTTAGTTGTAGACGACGTGTTGACCACGGGCAGAAGCGTCTCCGGGGCTCTCCACGCCGTGAGATCCGCCGGCGGCGTGGCTACGGGGGTGCTTGTTTTCCTAGATAGAGAGCAGTGCGGGGCCGCAAAGGTCAAGGCCGAAGCCGGGGTTGAGGTCTACAGCGTGTACAAGATGAGGGACGTGCTGGAGGTCGTCAAGCCTCATATCGCCGAGGAGCACTACCGGTCGGCTGTCGAGTACCTTGCCCAATGGCGTTGTTGACGCTTATAGGCCGCGTCCTGCATAACATACACCCGGAGATAACCTATAGACTCGGCTCCGTCCTCTTCTCGTTGCCGCTTCCCCCTTGCCGTTGCGAGGCGCGTTGGGAGGTGGGGGGAGTTAAGACGTGTGGACCTGTAGGCGTCGCGGCTGGGCTGGACAAGACTGGGGCCTACGCCAGGTTCCTGTCGTTTTTTTGCCCCGGCTTTTTAGTCGTCGGCTCCACGCTGCCCCACAGGCGGCGGGGGAACGCGCCGCCCCGGGTCGCCAGGGTGCGTCCGTACTCTTTGGTTAACGCCATGGGGCTCAACAGCCCTGGCATCGCGGAGGTGGTGTCTAGGCTGGCGGGCTTGGGATACCCGGTGTTTATAAGCGTCGCTGGGTTCAGCGCCGAGGACTTTTTCACGCAGCTGATCTACCTCCAGAGACACTACAGGCCGGCCGCCGTCGAGGTCAACATATCCAGCCCCACTTATAGAGGCCTCTGGCGGGATCTGCCGAGGCTTGTCGACGTGGATCTCCCCATCTTCATCAAGATAGGGCCTGGGACAAACATGCCGTTGGTGGTTAAAGCAGCGAGGAGGATGGGGTGGGGCCTGGTGGTGACCAACACCTTCCCGGTGGAGGACCGCCGCATCAGCGTGGGGAGGGGCGGCCTCAGCGGGCTTTTGGTCTACAAATACGGCGTTAGGATGCTGGGAAGAATAAGGGGGCTTGTGGGGCCCGACACTCCTATTATATACAGCGGCGGCCTCTTCACCTGTAGCCAGCTCAGGGAGGTGCTGAAGCTGGCCAACGCGGCCGAGGCGCTGACCTCCATACTGTACTTCACGCCCTTCGTGCTCAAACTGCTCAACCAATGCCCCGACATTGTATGACCGTCTTCTCAGCGTCCTGCACCAGCTGTAGCAACCTGCGCCAGTGGGACCCCACCCAGTAGTAGCGGCCGCAGGATGAGCACCGCCAGCACACGTGGCTCAACACCCTGTGCCCCACGGCTTTCTCCGCCTCTGCGCAGGGAACCTCAAGAAGCTGACCACCGCACAGGGGACATGCGGATTTCTCAAACGGCTTTAAACCAAGCCGGAGGAACGCGGCTATCCACTTAACGTGGTCCTCTGTTGCGAGAAGGATTGTGGGCCCCCTTCTGCGTCTGAAGAGCTCCCTATCGCGTGTTATCACCAGACACTCTGTAGTGACGAGCTCCGAGTCTTCCAGCTCCGTCTTGTACACAGCGGATAATCCGAAGAGTATCCGCAACATGCGGGCCAGCCACCCCAGCATCGCGTCGACGTATACACAGTCCACGCGAAGTGGGCCTTTGAGGAGACAGTCCACCTCCCCCCGCGCTCCGCCCTCGCCTTCATGTCGGTTTTGACGATCAGCCCAAGCAGGGCCGTTCTGACGCATTTTTCCGGTCAAAACCCCCGGGCCGGCGGCTGGCTCAAGGTCTTCTTCGTGACCACACCTAGTCGTTTTGTTTGTGATTAAAAAATTTCCTGCGTCTAAATAGCGGCTAAAGTGTCCACAGTTTAAGACGCCGGCTCTTAAACACAACAAAAATGTAAAATTCGGAAAAAAGACTTAGTTTAAGACGGCAGGAAAAAGGAGGTTGACAAAAAAGTTGGTTTAGATGCGGTAAGCGCCTTACTTTCGATACAAAAACATAAAGTGGAAAGCGGTTAGATTAGTCTTACGTATTCTCTCGCCGCTGTGGTAAATGCCAGCAGACCCTTCGGTCTGTACACCTCTCTTATCTTGTCTCCGTATGTCTCGTACCGGCTGAACTCCAGCTCTAGCTTGGCTTCCCTAACCGAGCCGTTTTGGGCGCAGTACGCCTTCGACGAGGTGAGGGAGAGGCACACATCAGAGCCATCTCTCGCCACGTAAACCTCTACCGCGTAGGGGTGGAGAATGCCCACAGGCCTTTGTTTTACCACCTCTACCATCCACGGAAACCTCCTCAACACCTTGGCAATCTCCACCAGCCTCTCCCTAAGGACCAACCACTTCCTAACCCACTCCACGCCGAATGCTTGTAACTCTGGGTATTCCTTCAGAAGCTCCTCCGACGGGTCAGGCGGAGGCTTAGGCGGCTCCTTCATCCTCTCCACCTGATCTCTCTATCTAAGGATTTCCTCAAGTTGTTTTCTTTGCGTATAGTTGTTTTTAAACCGGCGCATGGGGTGTGGCGTAGACGCAGAGAAGCCGCCTCAGCCCGGCTCTCGGCGGCGCTGTATTCCGTGCATCACGGCCTCTACTCAGAGGCTGTTGTTTCTTCTATTGCCTCGACTGTCGCTCTCGCCGAGGTTGGGCTGTTTAGAGAGACTGTTCAATATGTGCAGAAGGCGGCTAAGGCGCTGTACGGGTCGGCTAGGGAGGTGTTTGAGCGGGTTAAGGTGTCTCTGCAGAGGCTGGCGGAGCTCTTCGTGGAAGCCGTCACGAGGGTGCTGGCTTGGGTGGATGAGCACAAGGCTTACCTCTTCCTGATGGCGGCTGGGGCGGTTGCGCTGGGCGTTGCGTTGGATATGTGGGGTCTTGTGGAGCTGGAGAAGCTGGCGTATGCGGCGTCTCTGACGCCGTTTGTGGCTGGGCTGGCGGATGCTGGCGGGAAGGGGGCTGAGAGGTTCAGGGCGCTGGCCGAGAGGTGGAAGGTGGATGATAATGAGAAAAAGCAGATGATAGAAAATATCATCAAGGAGATTATCAATGCCCCTCTGAAGGGAGAGAGGCCGTTTCTGAAGCTGTCTGAGTCGGCGAATCTGCCCGAGCCCCTTGTGGAGTTGAGGAGGGCGCTGAAGCGTGCCGAAGACATGGCTAAGATAGACGAGGTGGTGAAGGACGCCGCTGTGGTCGCGGCTCTTGTGCTCTACAAGACGTTGATCAATAACGCCAAAGCCTACGAGGAGTGGGCTGGGTGGTACGGGTGGGCGAGGGGCTTGGTTAAGGGGCGTAAATTCGCTGTGAAGGTCGAGGAAGTGGAGAGGCTCCGCGGGGCGCAGAAAAGGCTGGAGGAGGTGGCTGAGGAGGTGAGGAGGGAGCTAAACAGCGTGTTGTCGCTGTACAAGTCGCACAGCCGTGAGTTATACGAAAAGCTCAGACCCCACCTGGAGGTGGACGTAGAGAAGGCTGAGGGGCTGGCTGAAGCTAGCTACAGGAGGCTTTCGGACTACTCAGACGCCAACATGGGGACTAGGGCCTACGCCGCTCTTCTTTCGATCGCCAGAGGCGGGATATGCGGCCACGTCGCCATGTTGCTAGCTGGCGAGGGAGCTTTGGCCGACATAGTGTTATCGACACCGGAAGGCGTCTACCAAAAGGCCTGGAGGATCGCCAAGGGGCGCGGCGAGGCTGTGGACCCGTCCCGCTCGCCTAAGGGGGCGGCAAACTGGGAGGATAGAGCCGCCTCTGCGCTTCTAAGGTACCTACTGAGCAGAGCCGTCGACGAGGACCTACTGTTTAGACGTGTGGAGGGAGGTTTTGAAGTGTTTAAGGCATACGGCGGCGTTGAGGCGCGTGTGGACGTGCTGAAGATAGGGGAGACGTCGGCCCGCTCTAAGGCCGGCGAGGAGGTGTTGAGACGTTTCGTGGAGGAGGCGAAGAGGACGGCACTAGACCTCTCGGGGTTTGACAAGGCGCCGCAGTATCTGGAGTGGCGCGCCACAGACGTGTCGACCTCCGGAATGCGGATAGTGGCCGCCACCGTCCATCCATGGCAGTTAAAATGGTACTTCAGCCTTCTCGGCGAAGAGAAGTCTATTAGCGGCAGGGCTGACGTCACTAAGAAGGGTATCAAACTAGCCGTCACTGCGCTCTGGCCTCGCGAAAGGGAGAGCCAGATCTTGTGGGAGAGCAGATGGCTGGAGTTCCTGCTGGGCCGGCGTGTAGAGAGCTGGCGGGAGCTGGTAGACGCCATAGACTGGAGCTGGGTGTTGAAGAGAGTCGAAGAGCTGGCCGACAAGTTGAAGCCCTGGATTGGCCCCGAGAGAGCAAGCGATGCTGAGAAGGAGGACCTCATGAGGAGGATGCTGGGCGAGCTGGCTCTCCTCGTCCACTTCGCCGAGACGAGGAGAGGTAAAAACGACGGCGATTGGCGTGAAGAGCGGATCAAGATGCTGGCGAAGGCGGTGGAGGACCTAAGCGGCTGGAGGATAGCAGGCGATCACGCCGAAAGGCTGGCCCGGGCGATCATCCGCTACGCAGAGGGGTATAAGAAAGAGGCAGAAGAGCGCATCGAGAACCTAGTTAGAGATGTCGGCGTCTCTGGGGAGGAGGTGTGGGGCGTCGTTGAACGTGTTCTCAGCGGCGATGATCCCTATGTATACTGCCTCGCCAGGGACTGCGCGAGGGATGAAGTGGTTAGGAAGTTCGTTGCCCCAGCCCTTGAGCTGGTTATGCTGGACAAGGCGCTTAGTGGAAAGTTCAGCAGAGAGGAGGCGTTGCTCCGCTTCGGCGAAATGTATGCAACCGCAATTGCGGGAGACGGCTCTGTGGAGCCCGGTAAGGTCATGCTGACTGTCGGTGGGGAGCTCAGCGGAGGGGCCGCCCTTCTGCGCCTAGCCGCGTTGCATCTGCTCAACCAGCTCCTGCCCGACGAGCTGAAGTTCAACGTGCGGATATACGTGGAGAGGGTCAGATACAACATAGCCGCAACCGGCGAGAATGCGGCGAGGTTTATGCGTTTCCTCGCCGTATCTGCGCCGTCGGCCGGCGGAGAGTATTTAAGCGACAAGTTCAATGAATTCGTGAAGGAGGCCAAGGTGAAGGTGCGGTTCGGCAACATAAGGCTGACTGACGGCGGCAACGTAGCCGCCGACTTGATAATATCGGAGGCCGGCATTCCCGTCAAGTACGACGTATATCTGCGCAAAGACGCGATCGTGCTCCAATTCGCCTCGTCGGACCGGAGCCGCGTGGAGCTTGCGGCCCGCCTTTTGAGGCTTGCTGGAATCACCGCAGAGGTGGAGAAGGAAGGCGGCAGAGACGTGTGGCGCGTCGAAGCCACTACCGACAAGCTGGCGGCTGGACATGTGGAGCTTAGAGACGCCCTCGCCGAGGTCGTTAGGGAGGTCATCGCGAGGGGTTGGGTGGACGCTAATAAGGCTGAGGGCTGGCTTGAGAAGCTGGAGGGCGGCCTCACGCTGATGGAGGGCTGGCCGCAGTACGAAGTGGGCCTGGCCAAGGGTGGGCTGAAGGTCAGATTCAGCTCCACCAACTCCGACAGCATAGAGCAGGAGGCGCGGCGGCTTAGGGAGATGGGGCTTGAGGAGGGCAGGCACTTCTCGGTGAAGATACCGGAGGGCAGCGGGGAGGGCTACGTCTCGATCTACAGGAAGGGCCTTGAGCACGCCGCATGGCTTTCCGTAAACGGCTCTAAGACGCAACGGGAGCTGGCGGCTAAGTTTGTGGAGTACATACTCCAGAGGGCCAAGGAGAAGGGCGAGAAGGTCTACGAAAAAGCTAGTAAGATCATAGAGGAGGGTATGTCGAGGGGCTCCCTAAAGCTGGAGGGCTTCGAGAAAGAGGTCGAGGTAGATGGCAAGAAGCACATGGTGAAGGTGATAGGCGGAGGGGCCGAGATTGAGGAGAGGCAAGGCGGCAGGAAGTTGCTGAGGATTAGGATTACGGCGGAGGTGGACCGCGCAAGGGGCGACTACACGATTACCTACAGCAGGCGCGGAGCCAACAACGCGGCCGTGGGCTTCGCCGTGGTGAGGGCCGACACCCCCGGCAGAGAGGAAGACGCGGAAAGGTTCGCCGCTGTGGTAGAGGCCCTGACAGGAAAGAGGCCGAGGGTGTACCGCATGAAGGACGGCAGGATAATGATAGAGTGCTATGAGGGACATCTGGAGGGCTTCGCCCGCTTCGCTGAGCTTGCAGACGCCATAGAGAAGTGGCTGGAGGAGACGGGCCGATGAACGCGTTGAAGATGACTGAGGCGCCGAACAATGTGCGTAGTCCGTCTACCACGTGGCGAATATCTGCTCCACCTCCTCCCAGGGGATTGGGGAGCCGCGTCCCTCCTCTGAAATCCTTGACGGGCCCGGGAGGGCTGCCGCGATGTCGTCTATGGAGCATTTACCCAGCTTGGCGATTTCTTTAGCCAGCTTGTTCTTCTCCACGTTGCCGGGCGTCACGACGACGTATTTCTCAGCGAGCAGAGGTGCGGATCTCGGCGGCGCAGCC
>Ga0326763_1000740_pt1 | contig 11042 bp, 10 predicted proteins | sample NORPS_P_FD_207671 | JGI IMG/M metagenome (GOLD analysis project Ga0326763, IMG submission 207671) | Hot spring water microbial communities from Norris Geyser Basin, Yellowstone National Park, WY, United States - NOR.PS_P | ecosystem: Environmental > Aquatic > Thermal springs > Unclassified...
GCTGGAGCCCCAACAAGCTCTACGCCGAGGCGATGGACGAGCGCAATTCGGGTAACTACGAGCGTGCGATCCAGCTGTTCGAAAAACTCGAAGGTCGCGCCGCCGGCACCCCGCTGGCGCAGCAGGCCCAGCTCGAAAAAGCCTACGCCCACTACAAAAACGGCGAACCGGCACAAGCGTTGGCGACGCTGGATCGATTCATCAAGCTGCACCCCGCCAGCCCCGCGCTGGACTACGCGCTCTACCTCAAGGGCCTGGTCAACTTCAACGACAACCTCGGGCTGTTCGGCTTCATTTCCCAGCAAGACCTGTCCGAGCGCGACCAGAAGGCGGCCAAGGACTCGTTCGAGGCGTTCAAGGAGCTCGTGGAGCGCTTCCCCGACTCACGCTACGCACCGGACGCGCGCCAGCGCATGACGTACATCGTCAACGCCTTGGCGCAGTACGAGGTACACGTCGCGCGCTACTACTACCGGCGCGGCGCCTACGTGGCAGCGATCAACCGGGCCCAAACCGCGCTGCGCGACTACCAGAACGTGCCCGCCGCCGAAGAGGCCCTGTACCTGCTGATGAAGTCCTACGAGGCGCTCGGGATGGACGAGCACGCCCGCGACGCGCGCCGCGTGTTGGAGGCCAACTTCCCCAACAGTGCCTTGCTCACCCACGGCCTGCGCCGCGACAGCGGCCCGTGGTGGAAACTGTGGTGAACGCCAGCGGCCCCGTCCGTCGTTGCCCCAGTCGCCCATGAACGCGAAGGCCGCCCCGAGAGGCGGCCTTCGTTTGCTGGGGTCACCTCGGTCAGACCGTCTCGCCCAGCACCTGGACGTTGACGTCCACGACCACGTCGGTGTGCAGCGCGACCTGGACCGTGTAGTCGCCTACCATCTTCAGCACGCCGTTGGGCATGCGGACCTGGGCCTTGGCGACCGGGAAACCGGCCTTGGTCAATTCGGTCGCGATATCGTGGTTGGTCACGGAACCGAACAGGCGACCATCGACCCCCGCCTTCTGCGAAATCTTGAGCGTGGTGCCATGGAGCTTCTCGCCCAGGGCCTTCGCTTCGGCCAACTTGGCAGCGGCCACGCGCTCGAGTTCGGCGCGACGCGCATTGAACTCGTCGATGGCGGCCTGGGTGGCCCGGCGGGCACGGCCGGTCGGGATGAGGTAGTTGCGGGCGTAGCCGTCTTTGACCTTGACGATGTCGCCGAGGTTGCCCAGGTTGACGACCTTGTCGAGCAGGATCACTTGCATGGTATCGGGCTCCTTCAGACGCGGTGCTGGTCGGTGTACGGCAGCAGCGCCAGGAAACGGGCACGCTTGATCGCGGTGGCCACCTGGCGCTGGAAGATCGCGCGGGTGCCGGTCAAACGGGCCGGGATGATCTTGCCGTTTTCGGCAATGAAATCCTTGAGCGTGTCGATGTCTTTGTAGTCGACCTCTTCCACGCCGGTGACGGTGAAGCGGCAGAACTTCTTGCGCTTGAACAGCAGGTTGTTGCTGGCGCGCTTGGGGCGGTTGTTGCCCTGATTGCGTTGCGGTGCAGCCATGATGATTCGTCCTAAATCGGCTTGAATGCTTGAATGTGAAACACGACCCCGTTGCCGCGGCGCGCACTGGTCAAAAACCCGGCACACCACAACGTGGACCCCAGCGTCTGGCGGGCCAAGCGTTCGGCATCGCCACCGAACGCCACCGCCTTCAGCCGCAGCGCCACGTGTCTGGGCTGACCGGCTTCGACTTGCGTGGACGCATGCTCCAGCCACACGTCCAATGCAGCGATACCGGCGGGTGTGTAGCGCATGCCCGCGGATTCGGCGAGCGTGGCCACCAGCTCCAGGCGGTTGACGGGGGACGCGGTCGCCGCCGCTGGGATCAAGCAGCGGCTTCCGGTTGCGCCTTGCGGGCCTCCTCGCGCTCGACGGCCTTCATCATGGCCGACGGGCCGGTCTCGGCCTTCTTCTTCTGAACCACCAGGTGGCGCAGCACGGCGTCGTTGAAGCGGAAGGCGTGCTCGAGCTCGTTCATGACGTCCTGCCCGGCCTCGATGTTGAGACACAGGTAGTGGGCCTTGGACAGCTTGTTGATCTGGTACGCGAGTTGGCGACGACCCCAGTCCTCGACGCGGTGGATGACCCCACCGCCGGCCGTGATCATGCCTTTGTAGCGCTCCAGCATGGCTGGCACCTGCTCGCTCTGATCCGGGTGGATCAGCATGACGATTTCGTAGTGACGCATGGACTCTCCTTATGGAACGACTGCCACCCCCCGCGTCGACTGAAGGTGTGGCAAGGAAACCCGCAATTATAGCTGTCAAAAAGGCGCGCGCAAACGGCGCACCCACGCGCGCTGCTGTGCCGACGGTGCGGGGGTAAGCCAGCTGACCAGCACCAGCACGGCCAGGCCGACCGGAACCCCGAATACCCCGGCAGCGATCGGCTGGATGTCCCACCACAAGGGCGCCTCCCCCTGCAGCCCCAGCACCGAGCGCAGCCACGGCTGGCGTGTCGCCATGTAATACCCCGTCACCCCGAGGCCGGCGATCATCCCCGCCACCGCGCCCGGCCCATTGGCGCGTGACCAGAAGATTCCCATGACCAGCGCCGGAAAGAACGCCGCGGCCGCCAGCGAAAACGCGGCCGAGACCAAAAACAAAATGTCGGCTGGCCGCTGGGCCGCGATATAGGCGGCCAGCAGCGCGACGATCAACAACAGCACTTTCGACAGCGTCACCCGCCGCGCCGTGTCGGCATTGGGATCGAGGGTCTTGTAATACAGATCATGGCTGAGCGCGCTGGTGATGACGAGCAGCAGCCCATCGGCGGTCGACAAGGCCGCGGCCAGTCCACCCGCCGCGACCAGCCCCGCCACCACATAGGGCAGTCCGGCGATCTCGGCCGCGGCCAGCACGATGATGTCGCCCCCGATCGTGATTTCCCCCAGCTGCAGCACGCCATCGCGGTTGACGTCGCGCACCGACAACAAGCCCGGATCGACCCGACTCCACGCCTGCACCCACGAGGGCAGCGCCTCGAACGAGGTGCCGACCAGGCCGTCGAGCACCTCGACCTTGACCAACACCGCCAACGCGGGCGCGGTCAGGTACAGCAGCGCGATGAAGCCCACCGCCCACGCCACGGACTCGCGCGCCTGCCGTACGGTGGGGACGGTGTAGAAGCGCACCAGCAGGTGCGGCAGCGCCGCGGTGCCCACGGTCAAGCAAAACACCAGCGCCAAAAAGTTGCGGCGCGAGCGCTCGACCGCGTCTGGACCGCTGCCGTCCAGTCCGACGAAGGGCTCGGCATGTGGTGGCATTCCTCCCAGCGCGGCGACCTTGGCCTGGGCCTGCTGGAGCTGCCGTGTCCACAGCGCCCGCGCCGTGTCCTCGTCACGCGGCAAGCGCGACAGCACACGCTCGGCTTCCGTGATCTCGGCCGGCTCGGCACCTAAGCGCCGCAACGCCTCGATATGATTGGCCAAGAGGGTGCGCTCACGCTCGAGCGCCGCCGCCGGATTGCGCAGACGATCCGTCAACACATGGACCTGATGCTCCCAGATACGCCGCACGTGCGCTTCCTGGGGGTCGACGGCCAATGCCTGCTCCCGCTCGGTCACCTTCTGCAACTGTTGGCCGGTGATCATGGGCGGCAACGGCCAACCGGTTTGCTTGGCCGACAGCCACACCACCGGGACGAAAAAGGCGATGAGCAGCACGATGTACTGCGCCACCTGCGTCCAGGTGATGGCCCGCATGCCGCCTAGAAACGAACACACCAGGATGCCGCCCAAACCCAGGAAGACCCCCACCTCGAACGCCAACCCGGTCAGGCGCGATGTGATCAGCCCCACGCCATAGATCTGGGCCGCGACATAGATGAACGAGCACAGCAGCAGCGCCACCACGCCCAACAGCCGCGGCACACGGCCTCCGTAGCGCTCGGCCAGAAAGTCGGGAATCGTGAACTGCCCGAAGCGCCGCAGGTACGGCGCCAGCAGCAGCGCCACCAACACGAAGCCACCGGTCCAGCCCAGCACGAAGGCCAGCCCGCCAAAGCCCTGCAAGTACAGCGTGCCAGCCAGCCCCAAAAACGAGGCCGCCGACAGCCAGTCGGCGGCGATCGCCATGCCGTTGTAGAACGCCGGCACGCGCCGCCCCGCCACATAGTACTCGACGGGGTCGATGGTGCGCGTCAGAAAGCCGATGGTGGCGTAGACCGCCAGCGTGGCCAGCAAAAACGTCAGACCGATCGCCGTGCGCGACCAGCCCAGATACTCCAGCCAGCCGAGCACGAGCACGAAACCCACGAATCCAAGCGCGAAGCGACCGTAGAGCCGATCGAGCGTGCGGCGGAACTGGGGGTCGGGCGGCGGCTTGGACATCATGAAAGCACCTGCGAGTGGCTTGACACAGCGCAAGGCGACTGGCACCGACGCCCTGGGGACTCGGCCTCGGCGGGTGTAGTATCCCATGATCGCGACTCGGCCCTGCCTAATGGACACCGCCCTTGCGCCACGCGCCCCCGACGACTCGATCTACCTGGGCTCGGTACCCGTGCGCAACTTGTTGCGCCAGCCACCGCTGACGGTGCCCCCCGGGACGACGATCCACGCCGCCGCCGCCTCGATGCGCGAGCGGCACGCCTCCTCGGTACTCGTCGTGCGCGACGGCGAGCTGCTCGGCATCGTCACCGACCGCGACTTGCGCAACCGCGTGCTGGCCGTCGGGCTATCTCCCGATCGACCCGTGATCGAGATCGCGACGCTCGACCCGCAGTCCATCGACATCGGCGCGCCCGCCTTCGACGCGCTGCTGCTCATGGCGCGCCTGAACATCCACCACGTGCCCGTGATGGATGGCCGCACCGTGGTCGGGCTCATCTCCAGCACCGACTTGCAGCAGCAGCAAAGCAACTCGGCGATCAACCTGGCCGGCGCCATCTACCGGCAGGACAGCGTCGAGGGGTTGGTGGAGACAGCCGCGCGCATCGGGCAGATGCAGCGCCAGCTGGTGGCTGCCAACGTCAGTGCGCACGCCATCGGACGCATGGTGTCGGCCATGACGGATGCGCTAACCTCGCGGCTGCTGCAACTGGCCGAGGCGCGGCTGGGCCCTGCCCCCGTCCGCTATGCCTGGGTGGCGGCGGGCTCGCAGGGGCGCAACGAGCAAACCGCCAAGTCCGATCAAGACAACTGCCTGATCCTGGCCGATGACGTCGACGCCACCCAGCATGGCGCGTACTTCGAGGCACTGGCGCGCTTCGTGTGCGACGGGCTGAACGCCTGTGGCTATGTCTATTGCCCCGGCGAGATGATGGCCATGACCGCCACCTGGCGGCAGCCGCTGGCGCGCTGGCGCGAGTACTTCCACACCTGGATCGAGCGACCAGAGCCCAAGGCGCTGATGCTGACCTGCGTCTTTTTCGATCAGCGTCTCGTGCACGGCGCGCGCGAGCTGCTCGATACCCTGAGGGCCGAGGTGTTGCAGCGCACGCCGGGCCAGCGCATCTTCCTGGCGCACATGGTCAGCAACGCCCTCACGCACCAGCCCCCGCTGGGCTGGCTGGGCGGCATCCGCACCATTCGCCATGGTCCACATAAGGGCACGATCGACCTCAAACACAGCGGCATCGTGCCCATCGTCGACCTGGCGCGCATCTACGCGCTGGCGGGTGGCATCACCGCCGTCAGCACGCGCGAGCGCTTGCAGGCCGCCGCCAGCAGCGGCGAAATCACGGCCGAGCGCACGCGCGATTTGATCGACGCCCTGGACTTCTTGAGCGGCCTGCGCATCCAGCACCAGGCGCGTCTGATGGCCGCTGGCCAGTCGGCGGACAACTACCTGCGGCTCGACGAGCTCTCCGAGTTGGAACGCCGTCACCTCAAAGACGCCTTCGGCGTCGTCAAAGACCTGCAGGGCGTGCTGGAAAAACGCTACCTGGCCGGCCGCTTCTGACGGGATGCCGGAGCCGACGGCACTGCGCGCGCCTCAATACGTCAGCCGCGCGTAGTAGGTGCGTTCGGACGCGCGGCGCGCTTGCCCCAGCGTGTGAATGCCTTGCTCGGCCAGCAGGGGGATGAGGCGCAAGAACACCTCGGCCGTGACCAGTGCATCGCCCAGCGCGGTATGGCGCCCAATGACGGGGATGCCGAAGCGGGCAGCGATTTCCTCCAGCCGGTGCGAGGGCTGGGCCGGGTGCACCACCGCCGACAGCAGCAGCGTGTCCAGCACGGGATTGTTGAACACCACGCCCGTGACGCGTTCCTTGAGCTGCAAAAACCGCATGTCGAACGCCGCGTTGTGCGCGACGAGCACCGTGTCACGGGCAAAGGCATGAAAGGCCGGCAGCACCTGAGTGATGTCGGGCTGATCGGCCACCATCTCGGGCGTGATGCCGTGGATGAGAATGCCTTCGCGCGGGATCGAGCGGCGCGGGTTGACCAATTGCTCGAAGCTCTCGTGCCGCAGCAGCTTGCCGTTGACGATGCGGGTGGCGCCGATCTGGATGATTTCGTCCCCTTCGGTCGGGTTGAGCCCGGTGGTCTCTAGGTCGAACACCGTGTAGGCCACGGCGGTCAGGGGCGCGTCGTCGAGCGCCTGCGTCGCCGCGGACGAGCGAAACAGGTCGAAGTCGTAGTACTCGGGTCGGCTCTCGGTGCGCGCGAGCGGGGCCGCGTCGGCACTCTCCGCAGTCTCGATCGCGGGCAGCGACAGGCGAAAAAACGCCTCGCCCGTTGCCGTGTCGGTCTCGACCCACAGTGTCCCACCGTGCCGCTCCATGACGTCGCGCACGCTGGCCGCACCACCCCCGTCGCCCACGCGCATGGGATCGATCTCCCACCCCAGCAAGCCAGTGACGGCGGCGTCGCCCGACGGCCGCCAGACCAAGTCCAGATGTACCCGAGGGCCTGGCCGCTGGCCTGCCGACGGTGCCCGCTGCAGCCGCAGCATGAGCGCCGTCACGCCCGCCTCGGTGTGCAGCCGCCGCGCCAAATACACCACCGCCTGGATCAGCGAGTAGCTCTCGATGCGCAGCCACGCCTCGCCATCGACCGCCCCGAGCGTCACCTGCAGCCCAGGCACATCGGCCAGCCGGCGCGCGATCGCTGCGACCCAGTCCGCGGCCAACATGTCCTCCATCGGCCACTGGCTCCCCCAGATGTCGACCCCCTCGGCGACCAAACGCTGCACGCGCTCGCCCAGTGCCTGCACTTCTTCGCGCACCACCTGCGACAACCGCTCACGCAGCGCCGAGTCGGCGTCCGGCAGCTCCAGCACCTCCAGCGCGGCCTGCACATTGGCCAGCGAGCGACGGCTGCCCTCGGTCAAGTCCAGCCACAGCCGCTCGCGCGCCGCCGCCTGCTCGTGCTCGCGGGTAATGTTGTCGAGCACGAGCACGAAGCCCGCCAGCTCGCCGGCACCGTCGGCCGAGCCTTCGACTTGACGCACCGGCGCGACCTGTACGCGCAACAACTGCCCCCCGCGCGTCGCGGTGACGAACTGAGCGCTCGGATGCGCCGCACCGCGGCGCATCCGCTGCCGGATGCGCTCGAGCGCGTGCGCGATCAACGCCGGCTCGAACACGGTGTAGATCGAGCGCCCTAGGCCGATCAACTCGGCCCCGCCGGCCAACATCGGGGCCTGCGACAGCGCCCGAAACTGCAGCCGCGCCCGGTTGTTGTAGAGCACAATACGTCCGTTCAGGTTGCACACCACCACGCTCTGGGGCAGCTCCGATATCAGCGCAGCCAAGCGGGATTTTTCCTGCTCGATGCCGCGCGCCGCTTCGCGCAAGCGCTCGTCCATCTGTGCCCGCAGCGCCTCGCACTGCTGGACGAGTTGATTGAACAGGCGTGCCACCTGCCGCACCTCGGCCGGCCCACGCTCGCGCAACGCCGGCGCCCCCTGGGCCGTGAGCAGCACCCGCGCCTCCTCGGCCAGGCGCCGCCACGGAACCACCCAGACGTCGAACGCACGTTGCAGCCCCCAGGCAATCGCCATCATGCCGAACAGCCACATCAGCCCCACGAAGCCCCAACGATCGCCCAGCAGGTCGAGCATGCGGGCGCGTGCCTCGGGCTCGAGCGTGACGGCGATCAAGCCGATCGTCACCCCCAGCCAGGCGAGCGATACGCCCGCCGCCCCGGCCAACAGCCACCACAGGCGCGGGTCGATGCGGCGCCTCACCGCGCGTCCTCCAGCAAATCCCGCACGCGCTGCACCAGCTCGCGCGTGGAAAACGGCTTGGTCAGGTACGCATCCGCTCCCAGCGCCAGCCCCTTGGCCACATCGGTGTCGCGGCCCTTGGCGGTCAGCATGACGATGCGCATCCCCGCCAGCCGCTCGTCGGCACGGATGGCCTGGCAGACGTCGAAGCCGCTCTTGCGCGGCATCATCACGTCGAGCAACACCAGATCCGGGCGCCAGGTGCAAGCCGCCTCCCATCCTGCCTCGCCATCGCGCGCCACCTGCACCTCGTAGCCCTCGCGCTTCATCAGAAATTCCAGCGAGATCAGGATATTGGGCTCATCGTCGACGATCAGCACACGCTTGCTCACGGGCGGGTCTCCTGTGCGGGTGGGTGGGGGCGGATCGGGCGCCTCGGTGGCGGCGTGGCGGCGTCGCGGCAAGTCGAAACCGAAACACGCGCCCTGGCCCGGTGCCGATCGTAACCACAACCGGCCACCAAAATGCTCGATGATGCGAGGGCTGATCGGCAACCCCAGCCCCGTGCCGGGCGGCCGCTCGAGCGCGTCGCCCCCTGGCGAAATTTCTCGAAAATGACCGGCTGCTGCTCCCGCGGCACCCCAGGGCCATTGTCCTGCACTTCGACCGTGACCAGCGGCGCGCCGCCGCTGCCGACGTGGGTCACGACGCGCAGCACCACCCGACCCCTTTCGGCCGACACGAACTTGGCCGCGTTGGACAGCAAATTCATCAACACCTGCTGCAGGCGGTCAGCGTCGGCCCGCACCCATAGCGGCGCGTCGGGCAGCTCGACGTCCAGCCGCGCGCCGCGCTCGCGCAACACGGGCTCGGCCGCGCGCGCGGCCTGGCGTGCCACGGCTACCACGTCGACGTCGGTGTCGCTCCAGTTCGCATGGCCCGACTCGATCTTGGCCAGATCGAGCACCTGGTTGACCAAGCGCGTCAGCCGCTCGGTTTCGGCGACGACGATGTCCAGAAACTGCGTGCGCTGTGCGGCATCCATTTGAAGATCGTCGCGCATGATCTCCGCCAGCGCCCTGATCGAGGTCAAAGGCGTGCGCAATTCGTGCGTCACCGACGACACGAAGTCATCCTTGAGGCGATCGAGCTCCTGCAGCCGTTCATTGACGGCGCGCAGCTCCCGCGTCGCTTGCTCGAGCGAGCGCGACTTCTCCTCCAACGCTTGCGACAGCGCTCACAGGTGCCCGGTCTCGCGCAGCATGTCCAGCACATCTTCGATCCGCAAGGGCTGCTCCTCGACCACCGACGCCACCAGACGCCGAGCGCTCGAACACATCCACGAACAGCACCGCCTGGCCCGTCTCTCCCACCCCGGGCGGACGCGCGAGCGATACCCCGAGATACAACCCGAGGTTGACCAACAAGCTCCAGAACATCGCGTGCGTCAGAGGGTCGAACCCGTGCAAGCCGAGCAGCGCCTCGGGCCGCAGCCAGTCGATACCCCCCGGTCCCTGCGTGACGAACGAGGCCGGCAGCCAGCCCGACTTGGCCAGCGATGGCAGCATCAGCGTGTAGGCCCAGACGCCAAAGCCACCCAGCAGACCGGCCATCGCCCCCGCGTGGCTGGCCCCTTTCCAGAACATGCCGCCCAGCGACGCCGGGGCGAACTGCGCCCACAGTCGTGGCGCTTCCCGGGATGCCTGCCAGTGCCGCATGGCTGGAGCGCCGCGTCGTGCTGCCGCCGGTCAAGCCCCGCCGGCCAGGCGGTGCCAGGTATCGACCACGGTATCCGGGTTGAGCGAGATGGAGCTGATGCCGCGCTCCATCAGCCAGCGGGCAAAGTCCGGGTGGTCGCTGGGCCCCTGGCCACAAATGCCGATGTACTTGCCCTGCGCGCGACAGGCTGTGATGGCGCGCTCGATCAGGGCCAGCACGGCCGGGTCGCGCTCGTCGAAGTCGTGCGCGAGCAGCTCCAGCCCCGAATCGCGGTCCAGCCCCAGCGTCAGTTGGGTCAGGTCGTTGGAGCCGATCGAAAAGCCGTCGAAATATTCGAGGAACTGCTCGGCCAGCAGCGCGTTGCTGGGAATCTCGCACATCATGATGAGCTTGAGATCGTGCTCACCGCGCTTGAGCCCCATGGCCGCCAGCAGCTCGGTCACGCGCCGGGCCTGCGCCAGCGTGCGCACGAACGGCACCATCACCTGCACGTTCGTCAGCCCCATCTCCAGGCGCACGCGCTTGAGGGCCTCGACCTCCATCGCGAACGCCTCGGCGAAGTCGTCGCTGATGTAGCGCGCCGCGCCACGGAAGCCCAGCATCGGGTTTTCCTCGTCGGGCTCGTAGCGGCTGCCACCGACCAGCTTGCGGTATTCGTTGCTCTTGAAGTCCGACAGGCGCACGATCACGGGCTTGGGCCAGAACGCCGCCGCGATCGTGGCCACCCCCTCGGCCACCTTGTCCACGTAGAAGGCACGCGGGCTCGCATGACCACGCGCGGCCGACTCCACGGCGCGCTTGAGATCGGCGTCGATATTGGGGTAGTCCAAGATCGCCTTGGGATGCACGCCGATGTTGTTGTTGATGATGAACTCCAGCCGCGCCAGCCCCACTCCCGCGTTGGGGATCTGGGCGAAGTCGAACGCTAGCTGCGGGTTGCCCACGTTCATCATGATCTTGACCGGCAGCTCGGCCATGGCGCCGCGCTTGACCTCGGTGACCTCGGTCTCGAGCAGCCCTTCGTAGATGTGGCCGGTATCACCCTCGGCGCAGCTGACAGTGACGAGCTGGCCATCCTTGAGCGTTTCGGTGGCGTTGCCGCAGCCCACCACGGCGGGAATGCCCAACTCGCGCGCGATGATGGCCGCGTGGCAGGTGCGCC
>Ga0326763_1000741_pt1 | contig 11040 bp, 12 predicted proteins | sample NORPS_P_FD_207671 | JGI IMG/M metagenome (GOLD analysis project Ga0326763, IMG submission 207671) | Hot spring water microbial communities from Norris Geyser Basin, Yellowstone National Park, WY, United States - NOR.PS_P | ecosystem: Environmental > Aquatic > Thermal springs > Unclassified...
CGGGTCGCTTCGCGACGAACTGCTCAATGGCGAAATCTTTTACAGCCTCGCCGAGGCAAGGGTGCTGATCGAGGCATGGCGCCGACATCACAACACGGTCCGTCCACACAGCAGCCTCGGCTACCGCCCACCTGCACCGGAAACGGCTTCACCGCCATATCCGGCCTCCGGCTCCGCTTCGCTCCACCTCCGCCCGGATATGGCGGCGGCGAGCATAATCCACTAACATTCAACCCGGTCCACTCGACGGGGGCAGGTCATCGCCACCCCCGGCCAGGCCCGCGCGCCATCACAGTCGCGCGGGCCGCACAACATTATCCTGTTCGTCGCGGATGGGCTGCGCGGCCGGATCGTTGACGCGGGGACCGCGCCGGCAATGACCCACCTGCGCGATGATGGCGTCAACTTCCCGAACAGCCATTCCGTCTTCCCGACGTTCACGACCGCCAACGCATCCGCGCTTGCGACCGGGCACCAGCTCGGCGACACCGGCGACTTCAGCAACACGATTTACACCGTCCGGCCGGTCGCGAGCGCAAAGGGAAGCGTCACCCCGTTTCTCGAGAACGACGCCGTGCTGGCCGAAATGGACGCCGATTTCGGCGGCAATTACCTGGGCGAACCGACGGTGCTGGAGGCGGCCAGGCGCGCGGGCTACGGCACGGCCTCGACCGGCAAGCTCGGCCCGGTGCTGATCCAGGATCATCTCGCCCGCGATGGCCGAACCACAATCATCCTCGATGACGCGACCGGGAGCGCGAGCGGCATCCCGCTCGCGTCGGCGGTAAGCGCCGTTTTGCGCGACGCCGGGCTGCCTGTCGCGGCGCCCGGGCGCGGCGAGAACGGCAAGTCTGGCGACGCAACCACGCCGGGAACGACAATGCCCAACCGGGTCCAGCAGGACTGGCTCACCGACGCGGCGACCCGGGTCGTGCTGCCGATGTTGAAGGCGAGAGGGCGGCCGTTCGCGATGATTTTCTGGTCGCGCGATCCCGACGGGACGCAGCACAATCAGGGCGACAGCCTCAATAGTCTTGTGCCCGGCATCAATGGGCCATCGACGATGGCCGCCATCCGCAACGCAGATGGCGACCTCGCCCAACTGCGGGCCGCACTCGACCGGCTCGGCCTGGCTGACACGACCGACATCATAGTAACCTCCGATCACGGCTTCTCCACCATTGCCAAGGATAGCCGACCAAGCCCTGCCGCGCGCGAACGCTATCCCAACGTCCCCGCCGGCCTGCTCCCGCCCGGATTTCTCGCGCTCGACCTCGCGACGGCGCTCCGAATGCCGCTGTTCGATCCCGAGGCGAAGAACGCGCCTGTCGCGCCCGGAGCGCACCCGAGCCGCGGGAACGCGCTGCTCGGCCCCGACCCGGCGCACCCGGCGATCGTCGTGGCGGCCAATGGCGGGTCGGACCTGCTCTACCTGCCCGACAAGCATCGCGCGCTCGCGCGCCGCGTGGTCGCGGCGCTGCTCGCGCAGGATTATGTGAGCGGTATCTTCGTGGACGATGCGCTGGGGCCAATCCCGGGCACGCTCCCGCTTTCGGCGATCGGGCTGAAAGGGAGCGCGGCGACGCCGACGCCCTCGATCGTGGTGAACTTTCGCTCCGCAGCCAGCGGATGCGTCGTTCCGGCCAACTGTCAGACCGAGATCGCCGACACCAATCTCCAGCAGGGGCAGGGAATGCACGGCAATTTCGGACGCGGCGACACGCTCAATTTCACCGCCGCGATCGGCCCCGATTTCCGCCGCGGCTTCGTCGATGCCGCGCCAGTCAGCAACGCCGATTTCGGCCGCACGATCATGGCGCTGCTCGGGCTCGCGCCGCCGGCTCGCGGCCACCTCGCCGGGCGGGTTCTGGCGGAAGCCATGCCGGGTGGAAAGGTGCCACGCTTCGCCCGCCAGCGCCGGGCTTCTTCGCCTGCCTCGAACGGGCTCCGGACGATTCTGAACTACCAGACGGTCGGGAGGGCGCGCTATCTCGACACCGCGGGATTTGCCGGCCGCACCGCCGGGCTGGATGTCGACGACGCCCATCAGCCGAGGGCGAAGTGACGATGCGCGCGTTCGCTTCCTCGTGGCAACTCTGGGCGCTCGCGTCGGCGGCCTTCGCCGCGCTGACCGCGATCTTCGCCAAAGTCGGGGTGGTAAACGTCAGCTCGGATTTCGCGACTCTCGTCCGCACCGTCGTCATCTTTCTAGCGCTCACGGCGATCGTGGTCGGCACGGGCCAATGGCAGGCGCTCGGGTCGGTGTCGGGACGAAGCTATCTTTTCCTGATTCTCTCCGGTCTTGCGACCGGCGGTTCGTGGCTCTGCTACTTCCGGGCGCTCAAGCTCGGGGAAGCGGCGCGGGTCGCGCCGGTCGACAAGCTCTCGGTGGTGCTGGTCGCCATTTTCGGGGCGATCTTTCTCGGCGAGCGCCTCTCCGCGCCGAACTGGCTGGGTGTGGCCCTGATCGCGGCCGGCGCGGTGCTGGTTGCCTTGGGCTAGGCGTCCCGCTTCGGCCGGAACTTGAAGGAGATGGCCCACCAAAGAAGCGCCCAGCCCGCTCCGACCGCCCAACCCGCCAGCACGTCGGTCGGCCAATGGACGCCGGCATAGACGCGGGAGATGCCGATCAGGAGCGCCACCGTCATCGACGCGGTCAGCACATAGACGCGCGTTCGTAGCTGTGCCTCGGTGCGCGCCAGGATGGCCCCGAGCGTCAGATAGATCACCGCCGAGTTGAGCGCGTGCCCGCTCGGATAGCTAAGCGTGTGTATCTCAACCAGACGCGGAACAATCGTCGGGCGCTGGCGACCGAAGGCATGTTTGAGCACCTGCCCGACCAGCGTTCCGGAGATGGTTGCGCACGCGATCAGGATCGCGGCCGTGTAGCTCCTCTTCGTCAGCAGGAACCCGATCACCAGCAGCGTAAGTAAGGTGAGCGCCGTCACACCGCCAAGCGCGGTAATGTCGACCATCGCCGGTTTGAGCCACGCCGGTCCGATCGGCGCCGCCAAGTCGTCCGGCCGGCGCAACGCAAGGAGCGCCCATCGGTCGAAGGCCGAAGTTTCGCCTTCCGCGATCTCCGATCCGAGCAGGGCGACCAGGAACAAGGCAATGGCGACCGCCACGAAGGACAGGATCAGCCGACCCTCGCGCCGGATGAATGGCGAGCGCCGCAGGCTTCCCGTCACGGTCTCAGGCCCGCTCATGCCCGTCCTAACAGAACAAGCGCGGTCACGCCGGCGAGGATGCGATACCAGCCGAACACCGCAAATCCGTGGCGCGAGACGAAGCTGACCAGCCATCGGACCACGATCATCGCCACGATGAACGAGGTGACCAGCCCAACGCCGATCGCGGCCGCGTCATGGACCGACAGCAGCGACCGGTTTTTGAACAGGTCGAGCGCGGCTGCGCCGAACATCGTCGGGATGGCGAGGAAGAAGGAAAACTCAGCGGCGGTCTTGCGGTCGATGCCGAGCGCCACGCCGCCCATGATCGTCGCGCCCGAGCGAGAGACCCCGGGGATCAGGGAGAGGAGCTGGCAGACCCCGACGCCGAACGCCAGTTCCGGCGACAACTCCTCCACGTCGTGCGCGGGCGCGCGGACCCTGGCGAGGCGCTCAATGGCGAGGATCGCGATGCCACCCACAATGAGGCTCACAGCGACCACCCAGCGCGAAAACAGCACGCGCTTGATGAAGTCGTGCGCCAGCGCTCCCACCACCAGCGCGGGAAGGAACGCGAGAAGGACATTGCCGGTGAAGCGGCGCGCGCCCGGATCGGACCCCAAGCCCGTCGCCACGGTCCAGAGCCGCGCGCGGTAGAGCCAGCAGACCGCCAGGATCGCGCCGACCTGGATCACCACGTCGAGGACCGCAGCCTGGGGTCCGCCGCCGCCGAGCAACGCTTCGGTCAGGATCAGGTGGCCGGTCGAGGAGACGGGAATGAACTCGGTCAGGCCCTCGCCGATGCCGAGAATGATCGGATGAATCAGCGAACCCATGCCGTTCTACGCTCCCGCTTCACGGTGCTCGTCGCGCGCGGCGGTCCAAACCTCGCGCGCGGCGTCCAGATTCATCCATGCGATCGCGACGCCGACGATCACGTCCGGCCAGATCGACGGCGCGGCGAAGGTGATAAGCCCGGCCGCGATAATCCCGACATTGGCGAGGGCGTCGTTACGGGCAGACAGGAACGCCGCACGGGTAAGGCTGCCGCCGTGGTGGCGACAGCGCGCCAGCAGAAAGGCGCAGAGCAGGTTGACCGCCAGCGCGCCCAGACCTGTGATCGACAGCGGAACAGCGTCAGGCGCGACCGGCGCCTCGAACTTGCGCCATAGCGTCCAGAGAAAGGCGATAGCCGGGGCGAGTAGAATTGCCGACATAACCATCCCGAGCCTCGCGCGCGCTCGCGGACGCCAGCCCAGCGCGGCGAAGATCAGGAGATTGACCGCCGCGTCCTCAAGAAAATCCACGCTGTCGGCAAATAGAGATACCGATCCGATCGCCGTCGCCACCGCAAATTCAACGCCGAAATAGGCGAGGTTGAGCAGGGCGACCGCAAGCACGATTCGGCGTAGCCCAGGGGCATTCAGGATCATCTGCTTGCTTCCTCAATGGCATCGCCCGCCACGTTCCAGCGCCGGATCACTGGCTCGGTAAGATCGTGCTCATAGCCGAGAACGCTGATGCTCGCCGTCTCCAGCACGAACGACGCGCCGCGCTCGGGCGGCAGCCCGAGCCAGCGAGCGGCGAGCACGCGCATGACGTGCGAGCTGGAGAAGATCAGCACGTTGGCGTCGAGGGCGCGCACTTCCGCGATCGCCCGATCGACGCGCGCGGCCATCTCAGACGCGGTCTCACCACCAGGGCAGCCGTCGCGGAAAAGGCGCCAGTCCCCACGCTCGGCGCATATTTCCCTGGTGGTGAGTCCCTCATAGTCGCCATAGTCCCACTCGGCGAGATCGGGCTTGACCTCGACCCGGTCGCCGAACCCGGCCAGCTCGCCCGTGCGCCGCGCCCGCTGCGAGGGGCTCGACCAGATGGCCGCGACGGAGACTGCGGCGAGCCGTGGCCGGAGCCCCAGGGCTGCTTGCTCGCCGGCCGGCGTCAGCGGGATGTCGGCGCGGCCGGTATGCTGGCCGGACAGGCTCCACGCCGTCTCGCCGTGCCGCACCAGATAGGCGAGAGGAAAGGCGCTCATGCCGATGCTCCCTGGGCTTGCGCCCGCGCGACCCAGAGGAAGGGGGGGATCGCGAGCAGCTCCGTCACCACGCAAAAGACGATCACGGCCGCAACTGAATGATCATAGATGATCCCGATCGCGGCGCTGCCGAGGAACCAGAAGACGCCATAGCCCGCCGTGAACAGACCGAAAGCCGAGGCGCGGCGCTCGGCCGGCACCATCGGCGCGACCGCGGCCGGGATGATCGACTCATGGACGCCCATCCCGAGGCCCCACAAGGCGGCGCCGATCAGCGCCGTCCAGAATCCGCCAAGGAATACCAGCGGCGCGAACGCGGCTGAAACGAGGGTTAGGCCGATCAGGACCGGGAAGCCAAACCGATCGAAGAGGCGGCCGAACAGCAGCGACCCGCTGCCGCTCACCCCCATCGCGACTGCGTAGAAGATCGCGATCCACGTCCCCGGCACGACGCTATCGTGGCTGAAATGATAGGCGATCAGCGGATAGTCCGCGAATCCTGCCGCGACCAGGCAGGCGCCCGCGAGATAGATCCAGAAGCGCCGCGGGAACCCTCTCGCCGCCACCGCGCCTTCGGCCTCGGTGTCGAGCGCGCGCGGATCGGGAAACAGCCGGCGGGCCACCAGGACCAGGACGATGTTGATCGCGGCCGGGATCGCGAGAACGCCGAAGGCGTCGGCATAGCTGCCGCGGTGCGCGAGCACGGCGGCGACCAGCAGCGGCCCGACCATCGCGCCGAACTGATCCATCGCTTCATGGACCCCGAACGCCCAACCGTAACCCCCGGCCTGACGCGCGGCGTAGGAGAGCATGACGTCTCGCGGGGGATTGCGGATAGCCTTGCCGACCCGCTCCAAGATCACCAGCGCCGCCGCCGCGGGCCAGCCGGTCGTGAAGGCGAGCAGCGGCACCACGCTCATCTGCAGGACGTAGCCGACGATCGTGATCGGCCAGAACTGCCGGGTCGCGTCGGCGAGGCGTCCGGACACCAAGCGCAAGCCGTAGCCGACCAGCTCGCCGAAGCCGGTGACGATCCCGATAATCGTGGCGCTCGCGCCCAGGAGGGCGAGATAGGGGCCGATGACGCCGCGCGCGCCTTCATAGGTGAAATCCGCGAAGAAGCTGAGGATGCCGACCAGCAGCACGAACCGGAGCGCGGTCCGGCGCTCCCGGGCGGGAGGCTCGACGCTTGGCGAAGGGGAGGGAAGAGCCCCGGCGCTCAACGCGGTGATCCGCCGGAATCGTTCGCCCGCGAACTTCTATGCGCGAACGGGTTGGTGAACTCGGCGCGCGTTCCAAGCCCTCGCTCGATTTCGATCAGCCGGTTATATTTCGCGAGCCGCTCGCCCCGGCACGGCGCGCCGGACTTGATCTGGCCAGCGCCGAGTGCGACCGCGAAGTCGGCGATGAAGGAATCCACCGTCTCGCCCGAGCGATGCGACACCATCGTTCCCCAGCCGGTTTGCTGGCACAGTTTCACCGCTTCGATCGCTTCGGTGACGGTGCCGATCTGGTTGAGCTTTATGAGAACCGCGTTCATCGCCTGGCGCTCGATCGCCTCCCGGATAAAGCGCGGGTTGGTGACGGTGATGTCGTCGCCGACGATCTGAATGCGGTCGCCTTGCGCAGCGGTATGGTCGATGAAGCCCTGCCAATCGTCCTCGGCGAACCCATCCTCAATAGACACGATCGGATAGGCAGCGACCCAGCGCTCATAGAGCGCGAGCAGCGCCGACCGATCCAGCTCGCCCTCCCCCGAGCGGGCGAGGTCGTATCGGCCGTTCGCGCCGAAAGAGGAGGCGGCGGGATCGAGCGCGATCGCGACATCGGGCCCGGGCCGATAGCCGGCGCGTTCGATCGCCTCGATGATCAGCTTGCAAGCCGCCTCGTTGCCGTCATGCTCCAGTGCAGGCGCGAAGCCGCCTTCATCGCCCACTGACGTCTTCAATCCGCGATCGTGGAGCAGCTCCCGAAGCGCGGCATAGGTCTCCGCGCCATAGCGCATGGCTTCGGCGAAGCTCGGTGCGCCGACCGGCACAATCATGAACTCCTGAAAATCGAGGCCGCTGTCGGCGTGCTTGCCGCCGTTGAGCACGTTCATCGCCGGCATCGGCAGGAGTTTCGCGAGGACTCCGTTGAGCGAGGCGTAAACCGGCAAGCCTTCGACTTGCGCCGCCGCGCGTGCAACCGCCATCGAAACGCCCAGGATGGCGTTCCCGCCCAACCTGGCCTTGTTGGGCGTCCCGTCGAGGTCGATCATCCGCCGATCGATCGCGGCCTGATCGCGAACGTCGCAGCCGAACAGCCCGGCGGCGATCTCGCCCTCGACGTTCGCCACCGTGGTCAATACGCCCTTCCCGCCGTAGCGAGCCGGGTCGCCGTCTCGCAGCTCGACCGCCTCGTTCGCGCCAGTTGACGCGCCCGACGGGACCGAGGCGGACGCCTCCAAGCCGCTTTCGAGCCTGACCGCGACCGTCAACGTGGGGTTGCCGCGCGAATCGAGGATTTCCTGGGCGCGAAGGCCGGCGATGCGGTTGTCGGTGGTCATGGGTGCGTTGCTCCGATCATGCGAGGACCGAGCGGCCGACGATCCCGGTTGTCGGTCCAAGCTCGTAGAGAATGGTGGCGCCAGTCGAGAGGTCGAACGCCTCGATCTCGGCCTCACCCATGCCGTCCAGCGCCATCACCAGGCCGCGAAGCGCGTTGCCATGAGAGACGACCAAGCTCGTGCCGCCCACCATCGTCGCCGGCAGGATCGTCCGCACATAATAGGCGAGCACGCGCGCGGCCGTGTCGCGCAAGCTTTCGCCCTGGGGCGGGGCGACGGCATAGGACCGGCGCCACAGCCGGACCTGCTCGGCGCCATATTCGGCCGCGGCATCATCCTTGTTGCGGCCAGTCAGCGCGCCATAGTCCCGTTCGTTGAGGGCCAGGTTGCGCGTCGCCGACACGTCGGGCGCGCCCATGACGCTCAGGATGATAGCGACCGTCTCGTTGCAGCGGTCGAGCGGCGAGGAGAATATCCGGTCGGGATAGAGCTTGGCGTCCATCAGCCGGTGGGCGATAAGGCTCGCCTGGTCGCGGCCGATCGCGGTCAGCGGCGGGTTGGTCCAGCCGGTAAAGACGTTTGCGGCATTGATCGCGCTCTCGCCGTGACGCGCGAGGACCAGACGGGCATGGACCTCCGCCATGCTCAGTGCGCCAACAGCAAAGGCAGCTCGGCCGCGGCGAGCATATGGCGCGTGGTGCCGCCCAAAAGCCATTCGGTAAGTTGGCCGTGGCCATAAGCGCCCGCGACCAGCGCGTCCGCGCCGATCCCCTTCGCCTCGGCGACGATCTGCTCGCCGCGATTGCCGCCCGACGGCGCGGCGATGTGCAGCTCGGCGGCAAGGCCCGCATCGCGGAGCTGGTGGACGGGTGCTGACGCCAGGTCATCCTTGCTGCCGATATGCAGTGCTGTAATCCGCTGGGCAGCCTGCAACCAGGGCATCGCGCCCCTGATCGCGTCCTCCGTTTTCGGGCTGTCGCTCAGCGCGACGGCAATATGGGACAGGGCAGGGCCGCGAGGCCGCCAATCGCCGGGCACTAGCAGGACCGGCTTGCCCGTCGCGAGCAGGGCGGCGTGTTGGGCGTCGGTGCTGTCCAGGTCATGCCCGCGCGCGATAATGACGAGATCGGCGCTTTGTGCCTCGCGGGCCAGCGTCTCTTCCTCACTGCCGACGATCGAGTTCCAGTCCACCCGCGGCGTCTTTTCATCCGCGCCCAGGTTCCATGCGACGAAGGCGGAATGGACCGCCTGCGCACGTTGCTCGGCGGAGCCTTCTTGCGTTTCCCGTAAGCGCTGGATCTGCACCTCCTCGCTCGATGTGACGAGCTGTTCGGGATCGACGACGACGTGGAGCGCCTCAACTCTGGTCCCCAGGTCGATGCGGGCGGCCGCCACCGCGGCATCGAGACAGGCGCGGGTGGTGGCGGCTTCGGTGATGACGGCAAGCAACTTCATCTGGTCAACCTCTAAAGAGTCGGGCGATCGCAGCCGGCCCCACGAAGCCAAGCCACACGGCGAGGAGGCAGACGGCTACGGACAAGAGCACGTTGCCGAGCGCGCGGCCGGGCTCGCCCGCTTGGAGCAGGGCGAGCGTCTGGAGGCTGAAGGAAGAGAAGGTCGTATAACCACCGCAGAACCCGACCAGGATGAAGGCGCGAATGTCGGGCGGAACCGGAAGTCGCCCTCCGGTTTCGGTCAGAGCCGCGAACAGGCCGATGATGAACGACCCGGTGATGTTGATAATGATCGTTCCCCACGGCATCGCCTCGCCTAGGCGGGCGGTGAAGAAGAGGTTGATCTGGTAGCGGAAAAGCGTGCCGATGGCCCCGCCGGCGGCGATCCATGCATAGGTCAGCATCGGCGGGCCTTTTCCAGCGCAGCTTCGTATGCCAGCGCGGCAGGCAACCCGGCCTGCATGTCGGCGCGAAGTCGTTGTTCGGTCTCGGCCATGTAAGTCCTCGTGATAGGCAGGGTGTCGACGGCGCGCGCGATCTGGAGTTGCAACACCATCAGCCCATTGAAACGGAAACTCATCTCGCACGAGGCGAGATAATACTCCCACATGCGGTAGAAGCGGGCGCCATACAGCTCTTCGATGACAGCCCGGTGCGCGGATGCCCGTTGGCGCCAGCAGCGCAACGTCGACGCATAGTGGAGCCGCAGCATTTCCGCATCAGTGGGCCACAGCCCGGTCGGCTCAAGCGCGGCGAGGGCCTGCGAAACGGAAGGGATATATCCGCCCGGAAAGATATAGCGGCGCGTCCAGCGATCTGAGCCAGCGCCGGCGTCCTTGCGGGCGATGAAATGGATCAACGCAACTCCGTCGTTCGCCAACAGGCGGTCGATCGCGCCGAAATAGTCGCCAAGATACTCGCGGCCGACATGCTCGAACATGCCTACCGACACAATCCGGTCGAACCGGCCCCGCACGGTGCGGTAGTCCACCAACTCGAAATGCACCCGATCCGCGAGGCCCTCCGCAGCCGCGCGCGCACTCGCGATGCGGAGTTGCTCGGCCGAAAGCGTGATGCCGGTCACATTGACGTCGGCCGCCTTCGCCAGCGACAGGGCAAGGCCGCCCCATCCGCAGCCGATGTCCAGCACCCGTTGTCTAGCCGCCAAGTCGAGCTTGGCTGCGATATGCGCCTTTTTGGTCGCCTGCGCCTGCTCCAGCGTCATGCCGGGCTCGGCAAAATAGGCGCAGCTATATTGCAGGTCATCGTCGAGTAAGAGGCGAAAGAATCCTTCGGAGAGGTCATAGTGGTGAGCGACGTTGCGACGGGCGAGCGCCGCCGAGTTCGTTCGCGCGACAAGCCTCCCGAGCAGATCGCGCGCCTTTCCGAGCGCGCCGGCGCCGGGATGAAAGCCCAGGTTCCGGCCGATCAGCTCCATGAAGCTCCCGATCGACCCGCGCTCGATCGTGAGGTCGCCGTCCATATAGGTCGGACCGAGCTGGTATTCGGGGTCGAGCGCGAGCAAATTGGCGATCCAGCGGTTCCTGAGGCGGATCGTCACGTCCAGCTCGGGTGAGCCGATCGGCACGGTCCCGACCGTGAAGGACGGCTCGTCGCCGATCCGTACCGTAAGTCGCCCGACCTGAATCATGCGTCGGGCCAGCTCACGCAGCATCGCGGCCCCCTTCGCGCACGATGAGGACGGAGCAGCCGACCTTGTGGGTCATCCGATCCGAGCGGCGCCCGAAGATGCGCTCCCACAGGTCGGCATGTTCGGTTGCGCCGATCACGAGGAGGTCGGCATCGGTCTCGGCGGTGAACTGGACGATGTGC
>Ga0326763_1000745_pt1 | contig 11023 bp, 7 predicted proteins | sample NORPS_P_FD_207671 | JGI IMG/M metagenome (GOLD analysis project Ga0326763, IMG submission 207671) | Hot spring water microbial communities from Norris Geyser Basin, Yellowstone National Park, WY, United States - NOR.PS_P | ecosystem: Environmental > Aquatic > Thermal springs > Unclassified...
CCCCCGGCATCACCGAGGCGTCCACCACGTAGAGGTTCTCGGTGCCGTAGACCTTCAGGTGCGCGTCCACCACCTGCCCCATGCTGCAGGTTCCGGCGGGGTGGTAGAGGGTCTGGGCGTAGCGGCGAATGTAGGCCGCCAGCTCGGAGGGGGTTTTCACCCCGGCCTGCTGGGCGTGGGGCGGGCCCCGGTAGGGGTCGAAGGCTTTTTGCGCGGCAATTTCGCGGGCGATCTCCAGGCCCCTCCGCAGCACCTCGAGGTCGCCTGGCGCGCTCAGATAGCGGGGCTGGATTACCGGCGCAGCCTCCGGGTCGGCGCTCCTCAGGCTGATCAAACCCCGGCTCTGGGGGGCCACCAGGGTGGGGCCAATGGTAAAGAAGTAGCCCTCCTCGCGGTCGAAGCCGTGGTTGCTGAAGAAGGCCGGCCCAAAGTGGTACTGCAGGTCGGGGGCGGAAAGCTCGGGCCGGGTGCGTAAAAAGGCCCCCGCCTCGGCCACGTTGCTTACGAAGGGGCCGCTTTGGGTTAGCAAGTAGCGCACGATGTTGTCAAGGCTCTCGGCTTTGTCCAGGCTCACCGGCTGGGTGCAATGCCAGATCAGCGGCAGGGCCAGGTGATCCCAGAGGTTTTTTCCCACCGGCAGATCCTGCCGCACCTCGAGGCCCAGCGACTTCAGGTGGTCGGCGGGGCCGAATCCCGAAAGCATCAAAAGCTGGGGCGACTGCACCGCCCCGCTCGAGACGATCACCGCCCGGCTGGCCCGCACCTGCCAGAGCTGGCCCTGGTGGTGGTACTCCACCCCCACCGCCCGGTCGCCCTCGAACAGGATGCGGTGTACCCTGGCCCCCGTCTGGGCATCGAGGTTGGGGCGCGGCAGGGCCGGCGCCAGGTAGGCCGCAGCAGCGCTATGCCGGGCGCCGTTTTTCTGGTTGACGTGGAACAGGCCTACCCCTTCCTGCACGGGGCCATTGAAGTCGTCGTTCTGCTTCAAGCCCCACTGCTCCGCGGCCTCGATAAAGGCAAAGGAGAGGGGGTTAGTGTACTTACGCACCTCCACGTGCAAAGGGCCCTGGTCGCCGTGGTAGGGGGAGGGGCCTAAGGGGTGGGTCTCGAGCTTCTTGAAGTAGGGCAGCACCTCGGCAAACGACCAGCCGGGCTGCTGCCAGTCGTCGTAGTCGCGGGGGTTGCCACGGATGACGATCATGGCGTTGATGCCGCTGCTCCCCCCCAGCCCCTTGCCCCGGGGCCAGTACAGGCGGCGCCCTTCCAGCTCGGCCTCTGGCTCGGTGTAAAAAGCCCAGTCGTATGGCCCCTTGAAGAGCTTGGGGAAGGCCGCCGGAGCCTTGCAAAATAGCCCCTGCATGGGCTCCCCGGCCTCGAGCAAAAGCACCTTCAGGTCAGGCCTGGCCGAGAGCCGGTGGGCCAGCACACACCCCGCCGAACCCGCCCCCACGATGACGTAGTCGTATTCTGGTCTCATTGGGTTTTAGGATAGCTCGAGCGCACCAGAATCTGGCTGGGTCTACCCCGCTTCCGCGTGGTATACTTCCGTTTAGATATGATTTATCGGACAGCCCTGGCTTCTCGCGGACAAATAACCCTTCCGAAAGAAATACGCGAAAAATTCGGAATTAAGGAAGGTGATCAGATCCATTTTGTGGTTACGGGCGACACCATCCGGCTCAAGGTGGTTCCGCGGATGGGCATAGAGGAGTTGTTCGAGCGCCTACCTGGGGCAGAGGTGCCCTACCCCGGCGCCGAGAAGGAGCGGGCGGTGATGCGGGCACGCCACCTCAAACGCAGGGAGAAGCGGTGAGCCCAGCCACCCCACCCCCACCACTCTTTGTGCTGGACGCCAACATCCTGCTGCGTTTCATCACCAAGACCCCGCTCGACCAGGCCCTTAGGGCGCGCGACCTGCTGGCTCGGGGGCAAAAAGGTGAGGTGCGGCTGGTGCTCGAGGCCCTCACCCTGGCCGACGTGGTGTATGTGCTGAAAAAACAGTACCAGATGGACTACGCCGTCATCGAGGCCACCCTGCTGCAGTTGTTCGCATCGGGCGCGCTGGAGGTTCTGGAGTGGCAACGCTGTGAGTCGGCCCTGGCGCTCCAGGTACAGCACGGCGTGGACTTTGAGGACGCTTATCTGGCCGTGGTGGCGCAGGAACTAGGGGGGAAGGTCGCCTCCTTTGACCTGGACTTCAAAAAGCTGGGGGTGGGGTGGCTGAAGCCGTGAAAGCCAGCGCCCACCCGGTAATACCGGATTCAAAAAGATCAAACAAAAAGCGCTAAGAGGCTATCTTTTTGAATCCTAGAGCACACCCCTGGCTGCGCTCGTCGAAGAAAGCGCATCCCTTCGGTCGGGTTAGTTCGTCACCGAATGGTGACGAACTAACCGAATCTGGTATCAGGGCCTCACTGTCTGGGGGGTTCTCCTTTGCCCCCCGGCAAACCCCGCACGAAAAGCGCCACCCCCTCCTGCAAAAGCTGTTCCGCCGAATAACCGGGCATGTGCTGGGCAATCATGTAGGCCCCGTGCACAATCGAGGCAAAGATGACCGCCAGGGCTTTGCCGTGCCCAGGCGAGACCTGCTCCAGTAGCTCGGCCAGTTGTTCGATGCCCTGCCGCATAGCTTCGCGGGCCAGTTGGACGGCCTCGAGGTCGCCGCCCCGGCGGCTCGAGTAGGCGGTCATGAGGGCGGTGAGCGGCTCCACCTGCCCCCGGTAAGCCAGGGCCAGGGCCAGCAAGCGCTGATGCAGGGTGCCTGGCTGGGAAAGCGCCCGCTGGGTCTCCACAAAGCCTTCCTGCAAAAGGGCCTCCAAGAGCGCCCGCTTGGAAGCAAAGTGGTGGTACACTGCGGCCTTGGTCAGGCCCAGGGTGCGGGTCAGGTCTTCCAGGCTGGTAGCAGCGTACCCCCGCTCTGCAAACGCTTTACGGGCGCTTTGCAACAGGGCCTGACGGGTATCCATTTACTTACAGCCTACGCCTTGTACTTCTAAACGTGCTGTGGCTCCAGCAACAGAAACCTCAACAGGGTGATGTGCAAGAGGGGCACACCCTGGTCAATCCACTTTATCCAGCCGGGGATTGCGTAGAATACAAAGGCGCATGAACGAGCGAGTTTTTTTTGCGGGCATGGCGGGTCAGATGGGGGCGCTGGACGCCTACCGATCCGCCGACCTCGAGGCCAGGGTGTGCCGCTACCTGCCCGAGCTGATGGCCGGGCTAGAGGCGGTTTACCCCGAGGCCCCCGCCATAGCCGCGCGGGTAGCCGAGGTGATCGGGCGGAGCCTGGCCGAGCGTCCTCAGGATCTGCAGGCTTTAGACCTAAAGCGCATCCACACCCCGGACTGGTTTCAAGAGCCCCAGATGCACGGCTACATCGCCTACACCGACCGGTTTGCCGGCACCCTGAAGGGGGTGGGGCAGCACATCGGCTACCTGAAGGAGCTGGGCATCCGCTATTTGCACCTGATGCCCCTCTTGCTCCCGCGCGAGGGGGAGAACGACGGCGGCTACGCGGTGGCCGACTACCGCCAGGTGCGCCCCGACTTAGGAACCATGGACGACCTCGAGGCCCTCTGCGCCCAGCTTCGTCGGGAGGGCATCAGCCTCTGTCTGGATCTGGTGCTCAACCACGTGGCCCGCGAGCACCCCTGGGCCCTGGCCGCCCGGCAGGGCGACCCCAAGTACCGCGGCTACTTCTACATCTACCCCGACCGCACCCTGCCCGATGCTTTCGAGCGCACCCTGCCGGAAGTCTTCCCCGACTTTGCCCCCGGCAACTTCACCTGGGACGACGAGGTACAAGGCTGGGTCTGGACGACCTTTAATAGCTGGCAGTGGGACGTAAACTGGAGCAACCCCGAGGTGTTCTTGGAGTACCTCGAGCTGATTTTGTGGCTCGCCAACAAAGGGGTGGAGGTCTTCCGGCTCGATGCCATCGCCTTCACCTGGAAACGCCTGGGTACCAACTGCCAGAACCAGCCCGAGGTGCACGCCCTGACACAGGCCCTGCGGGCTGCGTTACGCATCGGCGCGCCGGCAGTAGCCTTCAAGGCCGAGGCCATCGTGGCCCCCGAAAACCTGATCGCCTACCTGGGCACAGGGACACACTACGGCAAGGTAAGCGAGCTGGCCTACCACAACACCCTGATGGTGCAGATCTGGAGCAGCCTGGCCAGCCGCGACACCCGGCTTTTCACCCAGGCCCTGCAGCGCTTCCCACAAAAGCCCCCCAGCACCGCCTGGGCCACCTACCTGCGCTGCCACGACGACATCGGCTGGGCCATCTCCGACATCGACGCGGCGGCGGTAGGCCTGAGCGGCCCGGCCCATCGGCATTTCTTATCTGAGTTTTACAGGGGCGACTTTCCCGGCTCGTTTGCCCGGGGGATGCATTTCCAGGCAAACCCCACCACCAGCGACCGGCGCACCTCCGGTTCGACGGCCAGCCTGGCCGGCCTGGAAACCGCGCTCGAGTCGGGCCATCCGCGCCAGATCAGCCTGGCCATGGAGCGCATCCTGCTGGCCCACGCAGTCTTCATCGGCTATGGCGAGGGCATCCCGCTGATTTACATGGGCGACGAATTGGGCCTGCTCAACGACTACGGCTATGTCCACGAACCCGCCCACAAAGACGACAACCGCTGGCTGCACCGGCCCAAAATGGACTGGGCTAAGGCCGAAAAACGCCACCAGCAAGGCACCGTGGAACACCGGATTTTCCACGGCATCAAAGAGCTGCTCGAGGCTCGAGCCCGCATCCCCCAGATGCACGCAGCCTTCCCCACCCAGGCCCTCTGGCAGCCCAACCCCCACCTGCTCCTGCTCAAGCGCGAACACCCCCAGGGCCGGCTGGTGCAGGTCTACAACTTCAGCGAGCAAGACCAGCCCTTCCCTTTCGAAGCCCTGCGCCAGGAGGGCATTGTGCAGCCCTTCGACCTCATCACCCAGACCCCTGCCCCGGCCTACCTGGAACCTTATGCCCGGCTGTGGCTAGCCCAGCACCCGGTGTAAAGGAGACTGTATGGAATGGTGGAAAACCGCAACTATCTATCAGATTTACCCCCGCAGCTTCCAGGATTCGAATGGTGACGGGATTGGCGACCTGCCGGGCATCAAAAAGCGCCTCCCCTACATCCACGACCTGGGCTTCGACTGTATCTGGCTCTCGCCCTTTTACAAGTCGCCCATGAAGGACTTCGGCTACGACGTGGCCGACTACTGCGATGTAGACCCCATCTTTGGTACCCTGAGGGACTTTGACGAACTCCTGGCCGAAGCCCACCGGCTGGGCCTCAAGGTCATCATCGACTTTGTGCCCAACCATACCTCCGACCAGCACCCCTGGTTTCTGGAATCCAGAAAGAGCCGCGACAACCCCAAGCGCGACTGGTACGTCTGGCGCGACCCTAAGCCCGATGGCTCACCCCCCAACAACTGGCAGGCCTACTTTGGCGGGCCCTCCTGGACGCTGGACGAAAGAACCGGCCAGTACTACCTGCACCAGTTCCTGCCCGAGCAGCCCGACCTCAACTGGCGCAACCCTGAGGTACGCCAGGCCATGTACGAGGCCATGCGCTTCTGGCTGAACAAAGGGGTGGACGGCTTCCGCATCGACGTGATCTGGCTGTTGGTGGAGGATGCCCTCTTCCGTGACGAGCCCGACAACCCCCACTACAAGCCCGGCGACATCGACCGCTTCCGCCATATCCACATCTACCAGGAAGACCAGCCCGAGACGCGCGAGATCGTGCAGGAGATGCGCGCTGTGCTGGACGAGTATCCGGGCGACCGGGTGATGGTGGGGGAAATCTACCTGCCCTATCCCCAGCTCATGGCCTACTACGGCACCGCAGAAAAACCCGGCTGCCACCTGCCCTTCAACTTCCACCTGATTTTCCGGGGCCTGAACAACTGGACGGCAGAAAACATCCGCGCCATTGTGGAGGAGTACGAGGCCAGCCTGCCGCCTTTTGCCACCCCCAACTGGGTACTGGGCAACCACGACCAGCACCGCCTGGCCAGCCGCATCGGGCACGACCAGGCCCGGGTGGCAGCCATGCTGCTTTTTACCCTGCGGGGCTCGCCCACCTGGTACTACGGCGACGAGATTGGCATGGTGGATGGGCAAATCCCCCCCGAAAAAGTGCAGGACCCCGCCGCTCTACGCCAGCGCGGGGCCGCCGGCGAGCACGGCCTCGACCCAGGCCGCGACCCCGAGCGCACCCCCATGCAGTGGACCCCCTATGCCTACGCCGGCTTCAGCACCCGCGAACCCTGGCTGCCCATAAACCCCGACTACACCGAGCGCAACGTGGAGGCCCAGGACGCCGACCCCGAATCCATGCTGACCCTGGTGCGCACCTTGCTGGTGGTACGAAAGGCAACGCCAGCCCTCCTACATGGCAACTATCAGACCTACAAGGCCCCGGCGGGCGTGTTCGCCTACCTGCGCGGGGGCGAGGTACTGGTGGCCCTGAACTTCACCCAGGAGCCTAAGGCGCTCTCTATACCCGGAGGGGAAATTTTGCTTTCGACCCACCTGGATCGGTACGGCCAGGTGGAGGGGAGGCTCGAGCTGCGACCCAATGAAGGCCTCATTGCAACCCTGCTTGCCCCCTAAGCATTTTTGGGCCTAAAGAGCAAGGTTGTGGGCCAAAACGAAGAAAAAAGGAACTACCTCGACCACCCGGAACCCCCACCCCTCATAGGGATGGCTGCCGTACCCCAGACGGCCCGCTTCCGCGCCCTTCTGGCGGAGCACCTCCGGATAGCCCCCCAGCCGGTGCACGCCTATGTGGTGGGGGAGCACGGCGACTCGGAGGTTCTGCTCTGGTTCTGTGCGCAGGTGGGAGGGATGGCCCTCGAGGCCTTCAGCCAGGCCCGTGGATGCCCCCTGACCCCAGGGAACCGCGCGCGCATCGACGAGGCGGTGCGGAAGGCGGCCTGCCGCATCATCGAGGGGAAGGGGGCCACCTACTACGGCATTGGGGCGGGACTGGCCCGGCTCACGTGGGCTATTCTGAATGACGAAAAAGGGGTTTACACTGTGAGCGTCTTCACCCCAGAGATGGAGGGGGTAACCCTTTCCCTGCCCCGCATCCTGGGGGCGGGCGGGGTGGAGGGCACGGTGCACCCCCAGCTGGATGCTGCGGAGCAGGCGGCCCTTTGGCAAAGCGCGCAGATTATCAAAGAGGCAGCCGCGGCTTTGGGCTTCTGAAAATGCTCACCGGGCCGATGTACTTCCGGGACATCCTGCTCATTGCATCTCAATCATCGCCCTCCGTTTTTTCCACGCTAATCCCCACAACCTACTATGTGGTTTGCGATAAAAGTTAGTTTTGGCTAGCCAAAAAACCGAGCGATGAGATATTCTGGAGTAGAACGAGGTGGATCATGGAGAAGGAAAAGCTCATCCAGGGGTTGAACGAGGATCTGGCCCACGAGTACCAGGCCATCATTCAGTACACCACCTACGCGGCAGCGGTCTCCGGCATCCACCGCCAGGAACTCAAGGAGTTCTTTCTAGGCGAGATCCAGGACGAGCTCCGCCATGCCCAACTGCTCTCCGATAAGATCACCGCCCTGGGAGGCAAACCTACCACCATTCCTGCCCCTGTCCCCGAGGCCGAGGATGCCCGGGCAATGCTGGAGGCCATCTTGAGGGCAGAGACAGAGACAATAGCCCGCTACGTAAGACGGATGAAGGAGGCCGAGGCCCTCGAGGACTACGGCCTAGCCAACGACCTGCATGAAATCATCTCCGAGGAGACACGGCACAAGGAGGAGACGGAGAAGCTCCTAAGGGGTGCCTGGAAGGAGTGAGGCCGTCCTGGCCAGACCAGGGCCGGAGGGCCTCGCTTCGACGGGCTTTCCCAGCACTTCCAGGCCCTCGAGCCCTAGCCCCTGAGGACTCAAGGAACCCCAAGCACCTCCGCCAGCCCGGTCGGTTCGCTGCCACCCGGGTGAGGAGATCGTCGGGTCGGTGGGTTCTGCGCTCAGGCGGGCTATTTCCCAAACGTATCCACGCCAGTTCCCTTCCCGAGATGCGGGGATTTGCCGCCTGCAACCTCAGGCGATTGGGACAGTGCTTTAAGCAGTAGCCTGAGTTATTGTAAAGCTATGACCAGGGTACTGTTTGTCTGCATGGGCAACATCTGCCGCAGCCCCATGGCCGAGGGCATCTTTCGCCGCAAGCTGCGCGAGCGGGGGCTCGAGGGGGCTTTTGAAGTGGACTCCTGCGGTACCGGCGGCTGGCATGAGGGCGAACCTGCCGACCCCCGCACCCAGGCCGTGCTGAGCAAGTACAACGCCCATTTTCCCCATGTGGCCCGCCGGGTTCGCGCTGAAGACCTCGAGTATTTCGACCACATCTTCGTGATGGACAAAGAAAATCTGTGGACCCTCGAGCGCATGTTTCCAGCACACCAGGGCAAAGCCCGCCTGCTCTTAGACCTAAAAGGCGGGGGCGAGGTGCCCGACCCCTACTACGGGGGGCTGGAGGACTTCGAGGCGGTTTACCAGATGCTCGACGAGGCGCTGGAGGTCTTTCTGGAAAATGCCGAGGGCAGGCCCCGTACCGAGGCGCACTGATAGGAGCAACACCATAAGCATTCCCAAAAATTTCTGCATCGTTTCCTCCCTACCTAAGCAAGCCCCTGCGCCAGCTCTCCCACCGGGGCCGCAACCTTAGGCCCAAACGGCGGCCTGAAAGAACGCAGGCGCAGGGCGTTGGACAGCACAAATAGCGAAGAGAGGCCCATGGCCGCTCCGGCCAGCATGGGCGAGAGCAGCCAGCCCGTAAATGGGTACAAGGCCCCTGCCGCCACTGGAATCAGGAGCACGTTGTAGGCAAAGGCCCAGAACAGGTTGAGCTGGATGTTACGCAAGGTGGCCCGCGAGAGCGCAATGGCGTTCGGCACACCCCGCAGGTCGCCCGAGATCAGGATCACATCGGCGGTCTCGATAGCCACGTCGGTTCCGCTGCCGATGGCGATACCCACATCGGCCTGGGCCAGCGCGGGGGCGTCGTTGATGCCGTCCCCCACAAAGGCCACCTTGTAGCCTTTGTTCTGGAGTGCCCGCACGGCCTCGGCCTTACCGTCGGGCAGAACCTCGGCCCGCACCTCGTCGATTCCCAGCTGGCGGGCGATGGCGTGGGCGGCGCGGGTATGGTCGCCGGTAATCATAGCCACCTTGAAGCCCTGGCGGTGCAGGGCGGCAATGGCCTCCGGGCTACCCTCTTTGATGGGATCGGCCACCGCCAGAATCGCCGCCAGTTTTCCGTTAATTGCGGCGTAGAGGGGGGTCTTGCCCGCATCGGCCAGGCGGGCGGCCTCGCTACCGAAGACCGAGACATCCAACCCCAACCGCGCCATGTGGCGATCAGCCCCCACGTCCACGCGGACGATCCCCGGTTGGGACAGACCGCTATCGCGGCTGTTCACCGGGCGGACGATCCCCGGTTGGGACAGACCGCTATCGCGGCTGTTCACCGGGCGGACGATCCCCGGTTGGGACAGACCGCTATCGCGGCTGTTCACCGGGCGGACGACGCCCACCTGGCCGCTCACCCCGAGGCCGGGGAAAGCCTCGAAGCCCTGCGGCTCGCTGAGCGGTAGCCCCCTGGCCTGGGCTGCCTGCACGATGGCGCGGGCGATGGGGTGCTCCGACTTCTGCTCGAGGGAGGCCACCAGCGCGAGCACCTCAGCCTCGTCGAAGCCTGGGGCCACCTCGAGGTCGGTCAGTTCGGGCCTGCCCCTGGTGAGGGTTCCGGTCTTGTCGAGGGCCACCACCCGGGCCTCTTGCAGCGTCTGCAGCGCCTCACCCTTGCGGAAAAGCACCCCCAGCTCGGCCGCCTTGCCGGTGCCCACCATGATGCTCACCGGGGTGGCCAGGCCCATGGCGCAGGGGCAGGCGATAATCAGCACCGCCACGGTGTTGACCAGGGCAAAGGTGAGGGCCTTTTCACCGCCAAACACCAGCCACACCAAGGCCGTAAGGGCAGCGATGGCCAGCACGATGGGCACAAAGACCGCCACCACCCGGTCGGCCAGGTTCTGGATGGGGGGTTTGGAAGCCTGGGCGTTTTCGACCAGCCTAATAATCTGCGCCAGCACGGTGCCTTCGCCCACCGCCGTGGCCCGGAAGGTAAGGGTTCCGTTCTGGTTGATGGTTCCCCCAATCACCCTGTCCCCCTCGGTTTTACGTACCGGGATGGGCTCGCCGGTAATCATGGACTCGTCCACGTAGCTCTGTCCCGAGACCACCACCCCGTCCACCGGGATTTTTTCACCGGGCCGAACCACCACCCAATCGCCTGCCAGCACCTCGTCCACGGGGATTTCCCGCTCGAGCGCCCCCTCCACCACCCGCGCGGTCTTGGCCTGCAGCGAGAGCAGCCGCCGCATGGCTTCGGAGGTGCGGCCTTTGGCCAGGGCCTCGAGGTACTTGCCCAGGAGTATCAGGGTAATGACCACCCCCGCCGCCTCGAAATAGGCATGGCGGGCCTGCGGGGGAAAGAGGCCTGGAAAAAGCACCACCCCCAGGCTGTAAAAGTAGGCCGCGCTGGTGCCCAGCATCACCAGGCTGTTCATATCGGGCGAGCCTGAGCAGAGGCTCTGCCAGCCGTGGCGGTAAAAGCGCAGGCCCGGGCCAAACTGAATGGGGGTAGCCAGGGCCAGCATCACCCAGTTTAGGCTGCTCATCACGCCGTGCCCAAAGGTGGCCATCAGCCAGGCCTCTAGGGGTGGGAAGAGCATCGGCAGCATGGCGATTAGAAAGAGGGGCAGGGCAAAGACCGTCGCGGTGAGCAGTGCGCGGCGCAGATCGGCCACTTCTTTGGCACGGGCCTCGCGCTCGAGGTCGGCCCGGCCCTGGCCCGTTCCCAGCTCAAGCACGCCGTAGCCCGCCGCGCGGATGGCCCGCTTGAACTGGGCCACGCTGGTGCTGGCCGGAAGGTACTTCACCCAAGCCCGCTCGGTAGCCAGGTTGACGCTGGCCTCCAGCACCCCCTCCAACT
>Ga0326763_1000746_pt1 | contig 11016 bp, 10 predicted proteins | sample NORPS_P_FD_207671 | JGI IMG/M metagenome (GOLD analysis project Ga0326763, IMG submission 207671) | Hot spring water microbial communities from Norris Geyser Basin, Yellowstone National Park, WY, United States - NOR.PS_P | ecosystem: Environmental > Aquatic > Thermal springs > Unclassified...
CCTCCGTAACGGCCGTGACCCGGCGCTGGCCATCGCGCATCCGCTCGATTTGAACGATGATGTCCAAAGCGCCGACGATTTGCCGTCGAATAGCCGACACGGGCAGGTTCGAGAGACCCATCTGCACCATGTTCTCGATACGAGTCAGTGCGTCACGGGCCGTGTTGGCGTGCATCGTGCAAATCGAGCCATCATGCCCGGTATTCATCGCCTGCAGCATGTCAAACGCTTCCGGGCCTCGGCACTCACCAAGGATTATTCGATCAGGCCGCATCCGGAGCGCGTTCTTCAACAGATCTCTCTGTAGGATTTCGCCCTTACCTTCGAGATTGCTTGGCCGTGTCTCAAGACGCACGACATGCGGCTGCTGGAGTTGCAGTTCCGCAGCATCCTCGATTGTCACGATCCGCTCGCCATGGTCGATCATCTGGCTCATGGCGTTGAGAAGCGTCGTTTTGCCAGACCCCGTGCCGCCCGAAACAACGATGTTCAACCGGCACCGTGCTGCTAGTTCGAGGATACGAGCGACGGGCGCGGTCATGCTTCCGTTCGCAACCATCGTCTCGAGCGTCATCCGGCGCTTCGAGAATTTCCGGATCGTCACGCAAGCACCATCGAGGGCTAGCGGCGGAAACACGATGTTCACCCGGCTGCCATCCGGCAATCGGCAATCCACCAAGGGACTCGCCTCGTCGATACGCCGACCCACTGCAGACGCAATCTTCTGCGCAAGTACTGAGAGTTGTTGACTGTCACGGAACCGAACGCTCGTCAGCGTCATCTTGCCGGCGATCTCCACGAACACTTTGTCTGGTCCGTTGATCATGACCTCGGTTACGCGCTCGTCTTCCAGTAAACCCTCCAACGGCCCGTAGCCGACCATGTCAGCCGCGAGTTCTTGTGCGAGGCGGTCCTGATCCTTGGCCGACAATTGCAGTCGTTCGCGATCAGCCAGACCATGAACAACCGCACGTATTTGGGTGCGTAGCTGCTCGCTCGACATCGTTCCGATCCGGGCGACGTCGAGCAACTCGAGGACTTGCGCCCTCAACTGAGGAATTTGAGCTTCGGTCGCCGTCGTCAGATCGCGCTGCTGGGGTGGCATGTACGCCACGTCGGCAGTCAAGCTTTCCACGCTTGCAAGAGATTGCACGCGTGTCTCGAGCGTTGCCGAGCTTCCGGCCGAAATCGGCTCAATAGGCTCATCAGTTTTGCGGCCGAAACGCATCATGACCGACGGAGCGCCCGGAGCCATCCTTTCGCCCCAGTCCGGAGATCTGCTCCGGAAGCTTCCTGCGTCAGCTGCATGAGGGCGCGACGAAGGGGCGGGCTGTCGCGGAGAGCTGGCTTGCCCAGGTTGGCGGAGCGCACGAGAGTTTTTCCGAGATCGGGTATAATCACTTCGGGCTTCGAACCGAGGCCTTGCTTGACCATGTCCAGGGTGAGCGCGCCGGGCATGGTCGACCTGTTCAGCACGGTCAAAATGCGGCCGCCACCGATCTGAGCGTTGATGAGGCGTTTGATCTGTTGCGCGTCGCGCAAGCCCGCCATTTCGGGGTTGAGGACAACGAGCGCTTGCCTTGCCATGAGGAGCGCTTCGCGCTCGGCCGGCGATGGTGGCATGGGCAGATCGACGATGATGACGTTGAAGCGCTGCCTCAGGAGCTTGACGACTTGTTTGACCCCGGCCGGTGTCGGGTTGGGTTCGCTGTCGATCGGCTCCTCGGCCGCGATCACGCGCAGCCGATCCCCGATCGCGATCGCGACACGGTCGAGCAAAAGGCCGTCGACATGGTCTGGGTTCTCCAGGGCCGCCCGTAGGCCTGGGCCGGGTCGAACACCGAGCGACAACGCGGCGCTCCCACCGCGAAGGTTTAGGTCTAGCAGTGCGACATGGCTGCGCGTCTCTTCTGCAACTTGGACAGCTAAGTTCGTTGCGACTGTGGTTGCACCCACTCCGCCGCGCGCGCCGCAAACAGCAATGACCCGTCCGCCACGGTTACGATCCTGCTCGGGAGAGGCCCCTGCAATGTAGGGACCAATGAGAAAGGAGACGGCATCTCGGGTGAGCGGCTTGCGAAGATACTCGTCAACACCGAGGCGCTTGGTGACGAGGCGGTAAAACTCAATGTCCGAACGATCGCCGAGGACGATCACCTTGATGTCTGGCGAGCACACGGATGCGAGCTCATCCAGCGCTTTAATCGGATCGTCTTCGATCCCTGAAATGTCGACGAGCAGAACGCGGGGCGAAAGCTCGGTTCTCAGCGCCCGAACGGCTCCCTTGATGCCGCCACGCCTGATCTGAACGCTGCTCAGCTGGTCGACGAGGCCACCACGCAAAGCGGACTCCGTGGCGTCGTCGAGTAGGAAAGCAAGTACGGCATCGCGATCACCCGCACCGTCACGCAACTCCGTCCCATCGGTCGACGGATCGACTGCTGTAATTTGTGTCAGTGCGGGCTGCACGGCGACTCTCCCGATGTTTTCTCGGCGGACAGGATTGAATTCATGCTCAGTGGAACACGAGGTCGCTGACGGCATCACCTTGGATGAGCCGCATCTTGGGGCTCGGCGCCGAGTTCTCGCTCGACAGAGCAGATGAAACATCGGAGCCGAACACAGAGGTGGGCAATGGCGCCGGAGCCGCGCCGCTGCCCGGTTCTGCGGGCTTGGTTGGATTTGACGATGCGGCATCAGCGGGTTGATCACCGTCGATCGAACGAACGGTGAGGGTGAGCCGTCCGAGTTGGCCGGCGACAACGATCTTAGCCGCCTGCTCTGGGGTAACCTGCAAACTGACATTGCTGGCGACGCGGTTCGACGGGGTGACATTCTGCAGAAGATTAGATGTCGGTGCGCCCTGCGCGATTTGCTGGTCGACCGCGATCACCCGGACGCGGCTCAACACTGTTTCGGCCACGACGCGGCGACCTGCTGCCGTTTCACCCCGGGCGAACTCCTGAATGAGGATGATGTCGACGAGGTCGCCTGGCGAGATCAGCCCAGAGGCACCGGTCGTCGCATCGACACCGATCGAGATGGCGCGGGTGCCGGCCGCCAAGACCGAGGCAAGGAAGCCCCGATCACGTGGGCGCAATATGTCTTCCCGATGAATGGTCTGGCCTGCCTCCAGATACTGCCGCAGCATTGCGCCGCGAATCTCGACACGGCTATTCTCGGTCGCGACAAGGTCGGCGGGTTTCACGTCGGCGATGGGGACCTCGCGCTCCTTGAAATCAAGATCTTTGAGAAGCGTTCCAGCCTGGATGGGCTGGGCCGCGACAAGGATCTTGGTAACCGCGGGCGGAGCTGCCACGGCAACACGAACGCCGTCGTCTTGGAAGCTCATCCAAGCTAGAAAGCCGGCACCGAGCAGCAGCATCGTACCGAGCAGCATGCGGATCATTGCGCTGAGACTCCTGGCTGATTGATGACTGCAACGACGGCCCCGATCGCGATCGCGACGCCATAAGGCAATGGGCAGTGGCGTCTAACGCGCCAGAGTTCCACGCAGAAAACGCGTCTCACCAAGGAGTTCGCGCGCCCTAGTGGCAGCGTTCTCATTGCGCTGTCCGGCAAGAGCCTATGCAGAGCGAGATAGGCCAGAGCCAGAACGCCGCCCGACAGCGTGACATCGAGGAGCAGCGTCGCGCTCGAGAGAGGAGATAGGCCCATCGCGAGGGCCACTAGAAGCTTCAAGTCGGCGCCACCGATTAGGCCGCGATGACAGAACGGCAGAAGTGCTAGAAACGCGAGCAAGGCGACGAGCAACGAGGCCCCAAACGGCTGCCAACCCTGAGCCAGGCGGCTTGCAGCGCCAGCAACGATCAATATTACACTTACCGTATCGGGGATCGTGCGTGTCGCGATGTCCCGCCATGCCGCATAGGCGAGTGATGCGGCGCTCAAGGCTATGTAAGCAATCGAAATGGATGTTGGTAAGTCTTGCATGAGCGTAAATTTTTGCCCGCCAGATTTCCGGACTGGACCCGAAGCGAATGTTTTCGCACCGGGTCCGCCGGGTCGCACCGCCCCAAACGGGCGAGGCGGATTAGATGCTTCCCGCGATGGCCGAGAACTTGGAACTGATGCTCGTGCCGAGCGTCGTGAGAGTGGTGGCGGCCACAACGGCCACGAGGGCGGCGAGCAAAGCATACTCAACCATGGCGGCACCCTTCTTGCTGGAAAGAGCAACCTGAGCGGCAACGAAAAGGTTGGTGATGGACATGGCGAACTCCTATGAGGCGCGACGGTGCATCGCGCTCCTAGAAGCATGCGCTGAAAGGGTTAACGAACCATTGAGACGGAGCCGCAGAACAGCAGGTATTTAGCTGCGTCGCGCTGGCGGAGGCCCCGCCGTGCGGCCCCCGTCGATCATGTAATGAGCACCGTTTATGCTACGGGAAAGATCCGAGCAAAGAAACAGGACCAGGTCCGCCACCTCCTCCGGCTCGGCATACCGCCCGATCGGGATCAGTGATCGATACCGTTCGCCGGGGTCGTTCGCGCCCGCGCCGGTCTGACTCTCGAGCGACGCGATCATGCGAGTCGACGTGGGCCCCGGGCACACCGCGTTCACGCGAACGCCGCTCCCGCCATATTCAACGGCTGCCGTGCGGGTGAGACCGATCACGGCGTGCTTGGAAGCGACGTAGCCGGACAAGCCGGCCGAGCCACTGACGCCGGCCGTGGACCCCGTGTTGACGATCGCCCCGCCGCCACCCTGCAGCATCGCCGGGATCACGTATTTGAGGCCCAGGAACACGCCTTTGACGTTGACGGCGAGCACGCTGTCGAACACCGCCTCGTCGTAATCCGCGGTGAGCGCGACCCGGCCCTCGATGCCCGCATTGTTGAAGAAGCAATCGATGCGTCCGAATTGTTGCAGCGCCGTGTTGACATAGGCCTGCACGTCGGCACGCCGAGATACGTCCGCCGAAACGAAGCGGGCCTGGCCGCCAGCGTCGCGGACCAGTGCGGCGGTTGCCTCCCCCTCCGCCTCGTCCCGATCGACGACGACGACCTGCCCGCCAGCCTGCGCGAAGGCCAGGCAGGTGGCGCGGCCGATCCCGGCGGCGCCGCCGGTCACGACCGCCACTTTCCCGCCAAGCTCGATCATGCGGCGGTCCTGACATCGGCGTGGCAGAACCGGACGATGTCGGCGGCCGTCTCGCGCAAGGCCTGGCCGGCGACGTCGACTAGGTCGTGATAGCGGATGAAACCGTGCGTCATGCCATCGTAGCGGCGTAGAGTCGTCTGCACGCCCGCTTCGGCCAGCCGCGCCGCGTAGGCCTCGCCCTCGTCGCGCAGAACATCGTTCTCGGCGGTGATGAGCAGCGTGGGTGGCTGCTCGCGCAACGACAAGGCGTGGAGCGGGGTGATGCGCGGGTCGTCCCAAGCGGATCGGGGCGCGTAGTGCTGGAAGAACCACAGCATGTCCGCGCGGCTCAGCGGCACGTCGCCGTTGCCATAGGCTTCGTAGGAGGGGCGGTCAAAATCGCAGTCGGTCACGGGATAGATCAGGACCTGGCCCGCGACCGGCACCCGGCCGTGCAGCGCGGCGGCCGTCACCGTCGCCAAGTTCCCGCCGGCGCTGTCCCCGGCGAGAACGACCGCGCCATCATGGCCGATGAGCTCCCGGCGCTCGCGGTAGGCCCATAGCAGCGCATCTTCGCAATCATCGGGGCCAGCGGGGAATGGGTGCTCCGGGGCAAGCCGGTACTCCGGCACTAGCACCGCGCAACCAGTTTCAGCGCAGAGCTTGCGGGCAAGCACGGCGTAGTCGGCAAAGGAGCCGATGACCCATCCGCCGCCGTGGAGGTAGACGATCAAGCCGGTCGCCCGCTCCCGCGGCCGAAGCAAGGAGGCGCGGATCGAGCCGCCCCGGGTCGGGACATCGATGGTCTCGCGGCTGCCGACCTCGACACCGGCGCCGAGCACGGGCTGCAGAAGCGCCATCAGGCGGCGGGCATCCTCCGGAGAGCCACCCGAGAGCGGCGGCATGTCCGCCGCGCGGGCCTTGTCCAACATGGCTTGGATGACGGGGTGCACGGCCATCGACGAACTCCCTTCTACCATCGAGCCATCGACGATAGAGCGCGGCGGCGGCGGCGAATAGGCGCGCCTCGCGGCGCAGAGTGATTCGTCTTGCAACGAAGTAGCGACAACGATCCTGCCGCAGTGCACCATGGCGAACCGAAGGAGGAGCGCATGACGGAAGCGATCGACAGTGACGACCCGTTCGAGCAGTTGCTCGAGGGGGTTTCGCGTTTTCGCGACAGCGTGTTTCCCGAGCGGCGCGGCCAATTCGCCAAGCTGGCGAGCGGCCAGCATCCCCATACGCTGTTCATCACCTGCGCCGACAGCCGGGTCGTGCCGGAGATGATCACGCAAACCGACCCGGGCGACATGTTCGTATGCCGCAACATCGGCAACATCGTGCCGGCCTACGGCGAGATGCTCGGGGGCGTGTCGGCCATCATCGAATACGCGTGCGTGGCGCTCGGCGTGTCGCACATCGTGATCTGCGGACACTCCGATTGCGGCGCGATGAAGGGGCTGCTGCAAGCCGACGACCCGACGCTCCGCCGCATGCCCACCGTCTCCTCGTGGCTGCGCAACGCCGAAGCCGCTCGCAGCGTGGTCGAGGCGCTACAGCCGGACCTGGCGGGACCCGGAAAGGTTCAGGCGCTGGTGGAACAGAATATCAGGCTGCAGCTGCAGCATCTGCGCACCCATCCCTCCGTTGCTGCGCGCGTGGCAGACGGGAGCCTGAAGCTGCATGGCTGGCTCTACGACATCGAGAACGGCGCGGTGACGACGATGGACGAGGCCGGCGGTCCGCCGCAGCCGCTGGGAGCGGCGCGGGACAAGCCGGTTCCGGAGACGACCTAGGCAACGGCCACACCCCTTGCCGCCCTCCCCTCCGCGCGCTAGGCGCTGTGCAACGGGGAGGGCAGCAGGCCATGCGGGTTCTGATCATTGGGGCGGCCGGGATGATCGGGCGCAAGCTGACGGCGCGGTTGGCCGATGGCACGCCGCTCGGCAAGCCGGTCGAGCATCTGACGCTCGTGGACGTCGTCGCCCCGTCGAGCCCGCCCGGATTTCCCGCCGCAGAGCTCCGCACGGCGGACCTGTCGAAACCCGGCGCCGCCACGGGATTGCTCGACGGCCGGCCCGACCTGATCTTCCACCTCGCCGCCATCGTCTCGGGTGAGGCGGAGGCCGATTTCGAGAAAGGCTACCGGGTGAACCTGGATGGCACCCGCAACTTGTTCGAGGCGATCCGGCAACAGTCCGGCTACTGCCCCCGGGTCGTGTTCACCTCCTCCGTCGCGGTGTTCGGGGCGCCCTTCCCGGCGGCGATTGGCGATGAGTTCCATACGACGCCGCTGACCAGCTACGGCACCCAGAAGGCGATCGGAGAGCTGTTGCTGGCCGACTACTCGCGGCGCGGCTTCCTCGACGGCGTCGGGGTGCGGCTGCCGACGATCTGCATCCGGCCCGGCCTGCCGAACAAGGCCGCCTCCGGCTTCTTCTCCGGCATCCTGCGCGAACCGCTCGCGGGGCAGGAGGCGGTGTTACCGGTGTCCGAGGACGTTCGCCACTGGTTCGCCAGCCCCCGCGCCGCGATCGGCATGGTGTTGCACGCCGCCACGCTCGACAGCGGCCCGCTCGGCTGGCGCCGCACGCTGTCGATGCCCGGTCTATCGGCCACCGTCGGCGACCAAATCGAGGCGCTGCGCCGGGTCGCGGGCGAGAAGGCCGTGCGCTTGATCCGCCGCGAGCCCGACCCGGCCATTCAGGCCATCGTCGGCGGCTGGGCGCAGAACTTCGACGCGAGCCGCGCGACGTCGCTGGGCTTCACCGCGGAGACCTCGTTCGACCAGATCATCCAGGCGCATATCGAGGATGAACTCGGTGGCCGCATTCCGGTGTCCGCCTGATGCGCGTCGCGATCATCGGCCAGCAAGCCTTCGGCAAGGCGGTGCTGGACGCGTTCATGGCGCGGGGCGACACCGTGGCGGCGGTTTTCTGCGCCCCCGAGAAGGGCCGGCCGGACCCGCTGCGCGTAGCTGGCGAGGAAGCCGGCGTGCCGACCTACATGTTCCCCAAGCTGACGAGCCCGGACGCGCTCGAGGCACTGCGGGAGGCCAAGGCTGATATCGGCATCATGGCCTACGTCACCCAATTCGTGTCGCAGGAATTCTGCGCCATCCCCGTCCACGGCACGATCCAGTTCCACCCGAGCCTGCTTCCGATTCATCGCGGCGCATCGGCCATGAGCTGGTCCATCATCCTGGGCCGCAACGAGACCGGCTTCACGATCTTCCGGCCGAGCGACGGCCTGGATGAGGGGCCGGTGATCTTCACCAGGGCCGTGCGGATCGAGCCGGACGACACGCTGGGCAGCTTATACTTCGGGAAGGTGTTCCCCGCCGGGGTCGCCGGGCTGCTGGAGGGGGCCGACCTCGTGTTGGCCGGCAAGGGCGAGGCGACGGAACAGGTCGAGGATGGGGCAACTTACGAAGGCATCATCGGCGCGGCGGAATCGGAGATCCACTGGGCCAGCCATGTCGACCTGACCTACAACCTCATCCGCGGCTGCGATCCGGCACCCGGCGCTTGGACCACCTACGAAGGCAAGCGCCTCTATCTATTCGAGGTCGAGAAGCGGCCGGCTCGCACCTTCTCCAAGGTGAAGGGCAAGAAGATGGGCCAGCTGGTTTCGCTCGACACGACCGGTGCGGTGATCCAGGCCCCGGGTGGGGCCATCGTGGCCAAGCGGCTCCGCTTCGAGGACGGCAAGAAGGTGGCAGCCGAAGAATCGGGCCTGCTGGTCGGCACGATCCTCGGGCGCTAGCGCGAGCGGCCGATCAGGCCGGCCCGGAGGCGCTGCGAGATCGCGTCGATGAGGGCGACGGTGACGAGCACGAGCAGGATGAGGAACGACGCCTGCTGCCACTCGAGCACGCGAATCTGCTCGTAAAGGTGCAGGCCGATGCCGCCGGCGCCTACGATGCCGATGATGGTCGCCGACCGCGTGTTGCTCTCGAAGAAGTAGAGCAATTGGCTGGCGAAAATCGGCAAGATCTGTGGCAGCAGCCCGAAGCGAAGCTCCAACAACCGGCTGCCGCCGACGGCCCGGGTGGCCTCCACGGGCCGGCGGTCGGCCGCCTCGACGGCCTCGCTCATCAGCTTGGCGAGCGCGCAGACGTCCGACGTCGCGATCGCCAGCAGCCCGGCAAACGGCCCGAGGCCGACCACATTGACCCAGATCAAGGCCCAAATCAGCGCGTCGATGCTGCGGAAGGCGTCCATCGACCGCCGGGTGAGCAGGTGGACGACGCGGTTGGCGACCACGTTGCGGGCGGCAAGAAAGCCGAGCGGAAGCGCGACAATCGAGGCCAGCAGAGTGCCGAGCAACGCGATCGAGAGCGTCTGCACCAGCGCGTCGAGATAGAGCGCCAAATGACCGCCCGTCTCGGGCGGGAGCATCAACCGGGCGATGGTGCCGAGCTGGCTCAGTCCCCGCCAGAACCGGTCGGGCGAGATGTCGAGCAGCGGGAAAGCGCTCAGGTACGCCAGTGAGGCGGCGACGATGGTGGCCACGGTTCCGAACGACACCCGGCGCTTGGGCAGGGTCAGGCCGGGTTGGGCGAGCAGCTCGGTGCGCAGCGTGGTCATTAGGAATCAAGCGCGAGGAGACGGTGCCGCAGCTTCTCCGACACGATGTCGATCACCATGACGCACAGCATCAGCATCAGCAGCATGGCGCTCACATCGCTGTAGTAGAATTTGCGGATGGCGACGAGCAGGTCCTGGCCGATGCCACCCGCACCGACGAAGCCGATCACGGCGGCCCCGCGGACGTTGTATTCCAGGCGCAGCAGGGCGTAGCTGGCGAAATTGCTCAGGACCTGCGGCAGGACGCCGAACCGGATCTGCGACAGCCAGCTCCCGCCGGTCGCGGCGACGCCCTCGAGCGGCTTGAGGTCGATGCTCTCGACGACCTCCGTGAACAGCTTGCCCAAGGTGCCGCCGGTGTGCAGCGTGATGGCCAGCACGCCGGGCAGCGGTCCGAGCCCGAACGCCACCACGAAGACGAGTGCGAACACGATGTCCGGCACCGTTCGCATGAACTCGAGGACGCGTCGGACGGCAAAGCGAACCGCCGCGGAACGGACGAGGTTGGCGCTGGCGAGCACGCTGCCGGCAATGCCGATGGCCAGGCCGGACGCGGTTCCGACATAGGCGATCAGCAGGGTCTGGCCGAGCTCGATGCTCCAGCGGCGTAGGCCCCAGAACCAGTATTTCGGGTCGGTCCAGACGTAAGCACCGGTGTCGAGATGAGCGAGCCGGCCGACGTAGCTGCCCGCGTTGGGCAGACCGCGCCAGAATTTTGCCGGGTCGACCTCGGCGCCGACCCAGGCAAGGGCGACGCCCACCAGCAACACGGCGGCCCCGAGCACCACGACCCGGCGCCGCGCCGCGCCGGCTTCGGCGTAGGCACGGCGCAGCGGATCGAGCTGCGCCGTGCCCGGGGTGGCGATAAGCATTGCGCCCTCGCGGGCGGCCGGCAGCATTTCGCCCTCGCGGGCGGCGGGCAGCATTGCGCCCTCGCGGACGGCGAGCAAGCTCAGCCGTTTTGCTTGCGGAGGCGGTCGACGAACTTGATCAGCTTGATCGTGTCGTCATAAGCGGCGTTGTCGGTGCGCTCCCAGGGGCGGTTCTTGCCGTCGGAAAGCTTGTCGAACGCCGCCTTGTCCTTCGACGCGGCATCGAGATAGGCCTGGGTGATCGCAGTCTTGAGTTCCGCGGGCAGGCTGTTGAGGTAGGCGGTCGGGCTGTTGATGATGAGGTCCGACTTCAAGATGATCCGGAAATCGTCGACCTTGGCCGGCTTGCCGTCGGCGGTCTTGATCATGCCCTTGTTCAGCATGCGGGTCAGGTTGCTGTCGTCGGGCGCGTTCCACCAGTTGGCGCAGGTCTCGACCGTCCCCTGCCACAGCG
>Ga0326763_1000748_pt1 | contig 11004 bp, 9 predicted proteins | sample NORPS_P_FD_207671 | JGI IMG/M metagenome (GOLD analysis project Ga0326763, IMG submission 207671) | Hot spring water microbial communities from Norris Geyser Basin, Yellowstone National Park, WY, United States - NOR.PS_P | ecosystem: Environmental > Aquatic > Thermal springs > Unclassified...
ACGGAATGGTGCCGAACTTCTCCTGGTGCAGTTTGACGAAGGCTTGCACCTTTGGATTCGTTGACCCTTCGGCGAAGTGACCCGGCGAGATGATGCCGAGCGCCTCGTCGCCCAGCGTCCGGATGATGGATTGGTCCGTCAGGTTCATCGAGCCCATGAGCGGCACGCTGTCCTTCAGGCCGAAGCTCGCATAGGCCTGGATCAGCCGGGTGGCGTCCGCCCCGGTCTCCATCGCGAACACGGCGTCGAGCTTGAGATCGGCGAGCTGGCCCATGTACGGGCTGAAATCGGCGGTGTTCAGCGGGTTCCAGAGCTGCGACACGATCGTGCCGCCGCCTTCGGTGAAGGTCTGGCAGAAGCCGCCGCACTGCTCATGGCCGAAGGTATAGTCCTGGCTGATGGTGGCGACCCGCTTGTAGCCCTGCTTCAACGCCCAATCGCCGAGCGGCCGGGTCGTCTGGCTGGCGCTGTATCCCGCGATCCGCACCACGTTGGGGATACGGGTCCGCTGGGTGAGGTCGTCGGCCGCAATGACCGGGATGAAATACGGGGTGCCGGTGCCCTTGACGTAGTTGGCGACAGCCAGCCCGGTGTTGGCGAGCAGGTCGCCGAACAGCATGTCGACCTTGGCCTGCTCCACGAGCCGCCTCGCCTTCTGCAACGCGACGTCGGGATTGGAACCGTCATCCTCCGTGATGATCTCGACCGGCCGGCCCGCCACCGTGTTGCCGACCTGCGACCAGAACAGGGTGAAATCGTCCACCATCTCCTTGCCGCCCGCGGCCACGACGCCGGTCAGTGGCGCGAGCACGCCGATGCGGATCGGAGTGGCCTGCGCCCGCACGATGGAAGGCGCGGTCAGGGCCGCGGCAGCCGTGCTGGCAAGAAAAGTTCGACGCTGCATTCCTATCTCCTTTGCGGGCCGGCACGCGCCACCCAGGCAATTCGGCTGACGATGCCATCGGGTGCCGCCAGCATCAAAGCAATGAAGATCAGCCCCATCACCGTCTGCCAGCGCGCGGTGTAGATGCTGACCAAATTTTCCAGCGTGACGATCAGCGCGGCGCCGACCAGCGAGCCGAAGATCGTCCCGACGCCGCCGGTGATCGCCATCAGCAAGCCCCGGACGGACTGGCCGAGCGACACGGTGCTCGGGCTGGCGAACTCGTTGAACAGCGCATAGAGCGCGCCCGCCGAGCCGGCGAAGAAGCCAGATGCGGTGAAGGCGACGAAAAGGTGCAGCGGAACGTTGAAGCCAAGCGCCCGCATCCGGCTCTCGCTGTCGCGGATGCCGCGCAGCGCCAAGCCGAACGGCGAGCGCACGAGCCGCCACAGGCCAAACGCCAGCACGGCGGTCACGGCCAGAATTGCTTCGTAGAACACCCGTATGTCGGCGAACTCCCGCGGCCGGATCGCGCCACGCAACCCGTTCTCGCCGCCGGTCACCCCCGTCCAACGCAGGCAGACGCCCCACACCACCATGCCGAGCGCCAGCGTCAGCAGCAGGAAATAAACGCCCGACACGCGGATGGCGATCGCGCCGAACAGCGCGGCCAGCACGGTCGACGCCAGCACGGCCAGCGGTAGCGCGAGCCAGAGCGAGCTGCCCGGCGCGGCCATCCACCACAGCACGACATAGGTGGCCGTGCCGAAGATCGCCCCGTGGCCCAGCGACGTCCGCCCGGCGAACCCGGCCAGAACGTCGATCGACATCGCCAGGATGGCGAAGATCAGCACCTGCGTGGCGATGCTGACGGCAAACGTCGGCAGCACGAGCGGCAGCACGATCAGCCCCCCGATCAGCAGCGCTGCAACGAGACGCAGCCTCATGCGGGGCGGCCGAACAGGCCGGTCGGCCGGAACGCCAGGATGGCCGCCATCGGGCCGAAGATCACGAAATAGGCGAGCTCGGGGAACATCACCTGCCCGATCGTGTTCAGCAACCCGACCAGGATCGCCCCCACCGCAGCCCCGACCAAGCTGCCCCGGCCGCCGATGATCACGACCGCCAGGGAGAACACCAGGATCTCCGCATCCGCCCCCGGATAGAGCGTCAGCAGCCCGCCGCCGATCATTCCGCCCAGCCCGGCCAACGCGGTGCCGAGAACGAACGTCAGCAGGAAGATCCGGCCGATGTTGATGCCCATGGCGGCGATGATCTCGGGGTCGTCGACGCCGGCGCGGATCAGCGCCCCGAGCCGGGTCCGGTGCAGCAACAGCCACAACAGCACGAACACGACCACGCCGGAGACGAGCACCATGAGCCGGTACCGCGGAAAGATGACGCCGGAAAACCGCAGCGCGCCGCCCAGGCTGGCCGGCTTGGGCACCGTGAAGGTGTCGCCACCCCACACCACCAGCGCCAGATCGTCCAGCACGAGTCCGACCCCCAGCGTCAGCAGCACCTGTCGAAGCTCTGATCCACCTACGAAGCGGAGCAAGCCCCGTTGCAGCGCCAGTCCGGCCAGCCCCGCCGCCGCCGCCGCCGCCGCCGCACCGAGTGCGAACGATCCGCTGGCCAGCGTCACCGAATAGCCAACGTAGCCGCCCAGCAGATAAAGCGCGCCGTGGGCGAGATTGACGATCCGCAACAAGCCGAACACCAGCGTGAACCCGCTCGCCACCGTGAACAGCAGCGAGGCGAAGGTGAGGCCGTTCAGTAGTTGGAACAGCGACAGGCCAGCCATCAGGCCGGAACTTGCTCCAGATACCAGTCGAGAATCTCGGCGCCGGTCCACATCACCACGCCGTCATGGCCGAGGATGTAGTCGTATAGCGCCTCCAGATACTTGATCCGGTGCGGCACGCCGGTGAGGTAGGGATGGATGGAGATCGCCATCACCCGCGGGATCTCCGCCCCCTCCTGATACAGCCGGTCGAACTGATCGCGCCCGCGATGCAGCAGCGTGTCCGAGGGCTGCTGCTGCACGGCGGTGATCGCCACGTCGTTCAGCTCGACCGTGTAGGGCACGGAGGTGAGGCGCCCGGTGCGGGTGCGGATCGGCACCGGCTGGTCGTCGAGCACCCAGTCGGCGACGTATTCGATGCCCTCATCGGCCAGTAGGTCCGCCGTCTCCGGCGTTTCCGTCAGGCCCGGGCTCTCCCAGCCGCGGGGCGGCTTGCCGGTGACGCCGGCGATCGCATCCATGGTGGCGCGGATGGCGGCGCGCTGGTCCTCGACCCGGTGCATCGGCTTCTGCACCCAGCCATGGCCCATGAAGTCCCACCCGGCGGCGTGCGCGGCGGCGCACATCTCGGGATACAGCTCGCACACGGTGCCGTTCAGGGCGAAAGTGGCGCGCAGGTTGCGCCGGCCCAGCGTCTCGAGAAAGCGCCAGATGCCGACCCGCATGCCGTATTCGTGCCAGGCCCAGTTCGGCAAGTCCGGCAGCAGCGGCTGCCCCATCGGCGGCGGCAGCACCGTGCGCGGCATCGGCGCGTCGGGGTGCCAGTTCTCGACGTTGACGATCGTCCACACCGCGACCCGGGCGCCACCAGGGAGCCGGAGCTTGGGGCGGCGATGAATGGGCGCATACGGGACGCGCTCGCGGAAGCCGGAGGGATCGCTCATGCGACAGCCAATTCGATCAGCTTCGAGCCCTCATGCATGCCATTTCCCTGCCGGTCCGCCGACATGCTGCCGTCCTCGGGGAGGCTTGGATAGGGAGAAAGAGCCTTGAAAGGGCAGAATGCACCGTGAGAAGGTCGTCCATGCCTAAGCTCGAAGACGCGGTCGATTCCGGGACTGAAACGCCGTTCCGGGTCGAAGAGGCGACGATCGAGGAGCTGCACCGCGCCATCCGGGACGGCCGCACGACCTGCGTGGACGTGGTCCGGCAGTATCTCGACCGGGTGCGGGCCTTCAACGGCGTCTGCAGCATGCTGGTCACCGCCGATGGCGCGCCGGTCTCTGAGGCCGCGGGCGCCATTCGCGGCGGCGCGGCGCTGCGCTTCCCGACCGAGACGGTCGCGGCCGCGTCGATCCTGCCGGATCTGGACCGCTATGCCGGCCCGCCGCTGGAATACGGCCGCATGGCGCCCACCCTCTCCGACCCGGCCGTGCAACAGCAATACGGAATGATCACCGGCATCCCCGATGCCGGCCAGGTCAATGCACTCTCCACGCTGAACATCCGCGGCGAGCGCTCCGTCACCTGCCGCGGCGCGTTCGATCGCGAGCCCAGCGAGGGGCCGTTGCCGCCCGGCGCGCCGCCGATGTGCGAGATGTTCCGCCACTATCCGGACGCGCTGGAACGCGCGGCCGAGTTGGACGCGACCTACGGGCGCAACCCCGATCTCGACGCGATGCCGATGTACGGCGTCGTCGCGTCGTTCAAGGATTCGTTCGACACCAAGGACATGCGCTCTACCGGCGGCGGCGATGCCGCCTACGATATGGACGTGCCGGCCCGCGACCACATCCTGGTGGACCAGCTGCGGGCCAAGGGCGCGATCATCTTCGCCAAGGCGGTCTGCACCGAATACAACGGCCGCGCCGGCGACCCGGGCGGGCGGCACGAACCGGAGCACGTACTCCCTTCGACGCTGGGCTATCAGCGAAGCACCTGGGGCGGCAACCCGGCCAACCCTTACGACGCGACCCGCTCCGCCTCCCTCGGCTCCAGCTCGGGCTCGGCGCTGTCGGTCAGCACAAACATGGTCATGGTCAGCCTCGGCGAGGAAACCCGCGCCTCCTGCCGCGGCCCGTCCAACCACAACGCGGTGGCGCTCATCCTGCCGCACAAGGCGATGCTAGGCTTCGACGGCGGCGCCATCGGGGCCGACATCTATTGCGACCGCAGCGGCATCCACGCCCGCCGCCTGATCGACGCGGCGCGCGTGCTGGACGCGCTAAAGGATCCGGCGAACGGCTACTACGACCCGCGCGACCCCTACACGACGGTGCCGCGGCCCTCCGTCCTCCCCGGCGGCTACACGCACCACGCCGCCGCGCCGGGCGGTGCGGGCGCGCTCGCGGGCCGGCGTCTCGGGGTCGTCCGCGAGTCCATGCTCAACCCCGGCATCAAGCTGGTCGAGCCGATCACGACGGCAGCCGCCGCCGAGATCCGCGCCGTGCTGGGCGAGCATCTCGGGGCGACGCTCGTCGAATCGGCCGATCCGGCCTGGACCCCCGACCCGGCCTGCGAGCCGATGCGCACCACCTTCCGCCAGGCGCTCGCGCGGCTGGTGCCGGTGTTCATGCCCGAGCTGCTGTTCCGCCTGCGCGCCGATGGCCAGCCGCTCTTCGAGGCGTTCGCCGCAGCTATCCGGCCTACCGAGTTTCTCCCCGGCCGCGTGTTCGGCAACGGCGACATGGCCCCGATCGACTACATGGTGGCGATGGCCGAGGGACGGATCGACCCGCCGCCCAACCTCGACATCGCCACCATCCAGGAGCAGGAGCTGGCGCCCACCTTCCGCTTCCACATCTCGCAATATCTGCAGCGCCGGGCCGCCGATTGGGCCGAGAAGGGATATCGGGAGAGCTTGGCGGACTGGGCGGCGTTGAACGCGCGCTCGTCGTTCTGGGGCGATGATCAGCGGGCCGCCTTCCTCAACTGGGAGGAGGTGACGGACCCGCGCAACCGACTGGACGGTCGGCAAGGGGTCAACGAACGCATCATGCTGCGCGAGCTGCTGCGGCGGGTGGACATGATGGTGCTGCTCGAGAACCGGCTCGACGCGCTGGTGCGGCTGCACACGCCCCTGCCTCCGGGCCTCATCGGCGGCGCGATCGAGCCGGGGACGCCGCAAAATCTTCGGCTCGAATCGTTCTACGGCCCGAATGCCGGGCTGACCGAGGTGCTGGTGCCGGCCGGCTACGTCCGCGTGGCTTATGACCCGGTGTTCCGGCTCAGCGCCGACCGCCTGCGCTACGAGCCGACCTTGTCGGACGAGCCCACCGAGATCGCCGCACCTGGGCTGCCGTTCTCGCTGGTGTTCCGCGCCGAACCGGGCGCCGAGGACGTCCTGCTGCGGATCGCATCGGCCTACGAGGGCGCCTCCAAGCGGCGGATCCCGCCACCGGCGTTTCATTCGGCCTAGCGCCCCGGGCCTGCCCTTCCGCTCCGAACCATGGCGCGGTAGCACCGGGCGATGGGTGAGACACGCGACAAGCCGGAACGGACCCGCAGCCAACGGCTCGCCCCGGGCGACCGCAAGCGGCAGATCCTCGATGCCGCCGTGCGCTATTTCGCCGAGGTCGGGTTCGACGGCGGCACACGGGAACTGGCGCGGCGGCTGCAAGTCACGCAACCCCTCATCTACCGCTACTTCCCGTCCAAGGAAGACCTGATTCAGGCCGTCTATCAGGAAGTCTATCTCACCCGCTGGCAGCCGGATTGGGAGCGCGCCTTGAGCGACCCGGCCAAGCCGATCCGGGATCGGCTGATCAACTTCTATACGCAATTCACCCGCGCCGTGTTCACGCCGGAATGGATCCGCATCTACCTGTTCGCCGGACTGCGGGGGCTCGAGATGAACCAGTGGTGGATCACCTTCGTGGAGCATCACCTGCTGCGCCGATTGGCCGAAGCGCTGCGGCAAGCGCATGACCTGCCGAGCCCGGACACGCATCCGATCAGCGCCGAAGAGATCGAGCTCTGCTGGCTGTTCCACGGGGGCATCTTCTACTACGGCCAGCGCCGCGAAGTGTACGGGCAGGAGAGCGAGGTGACCCTGGCCTCTTTCATCGAAACCAGTGTGGACGCACTGCTGAACGGGCTGCCCACCACGGTTCGGGCGCTGCTGGGCGGCGAACCAGGCCGGGTTGACAGGAAGCGCGCCGCAGTTCGATGATCGTTCGATAAATAGAGGGTTGGACGATCCACGTGGCATCCGGTGCGCCTCGGCGCGCGATCATCATCGGTGGCTCCATCGGTGGCTTGTTCGCCGCTTTGTTCCTGCGGCGGCAGGGTTGGGACGCGACCGTATTCGAGCGCGTGCCGACGCCGCTCGCCAGCCGCGGCGCGGGGATCATCACCCATCCGGAGTTGCGCGCGATCCTCGAGCGGCTCGGCTTGGATGCCGAACGAGATTTCGGCGTCGCGGTAGAGGAGCGGGTGACGCTTGGAGCGGATGGCCGCGTGATCGGCAGCTTTCCCTGCGCACAGGTCGCGACCTCGTGGGACCGCCTGTTCCGCATGCTCCGCGCGGCCTTCCCGGACGAGTGCTACCGGCACGCGGCGGAGTTGAGCGCCATCGAGCAGCATCCGGACGGCGTGCGGGCGATCTTCGCCGACGGGCGGCAGGCGGCGGGCGATCTGCTGATCGGCGCAGATGGCGTGCGCTCGATGGTGCGCCATTTGCTCGCGCCCGAAATCGCTCCGGTCTATGCCGGTTATGTGGCCTGGCGCGGGCTGCTCGCCGAATCGGCGGTCGCGCCAGACATCTTTGGCCGATTCAGCTTTTGCCTGCCGCCTGGTGAGCAGATGCTCGGCTATCCCGTCGCGGGCGAGAACAACGATCTACGGCCGGGTCACCGTCGGTTCAATTTCGTCTGGTATCGACCGGCTGACGAGGCCGGGGCGCTGCCGGACCTGCTCACGGATGCGCGGGGCCAGACCCACAGCCTGTCGATCCCTCCGCCCCTGATCCGGCCAGAGGTCACCGCCTCCATGCGAGAGGCGGCGCGGCGAACGCTCGCGCCGATCTTCGCCAACGTCGTCGCGGCGACCGCCCTCCCCTTTCTGCAGCCGATCTATGACTTGGAATCGACGCGGATCGCGTGGGACCGGGTCGCGCTGTTGGGCGACGCGGCCTTCGTGGTGCGGCCGCATGTCGGGGCCGGCGTGACGAAGGCAGCCGAGGACGCGGCCAGCCTGGCCGCCGCGCTCGCCAACGCGCCCGGCCTGCCCGCGGCGCTCGAGCGCTACCAGTCCGAGCGGCTGCCGGCCGGGCGGCGGCTGCTGCGCCGGGGACGGCATCTGGGCGCCTACATGCAGGCCCAGCAGAGCACGGACGAGGAGCGCCAGGCCGCCGCCCGCCACCACACACCCGCGGCGGTGATGACGGAAACGGCCCTGCTCGACTTCTAGCTCAGGCCGAACAGCGCCTGTGCATTACCCCCGGCGATCTTGGCGAAGGTCGCTTCGTCCAACCCGGCCGAGGCGAGGTGACTCACCGGGTCGCTCTCGGCCATGTCGTACGGGTAATCGGTGCCCATCAGGACGTGATCAGGGCCGAACACCTCGATCAGATGCCGCAACTGGTGCGGCGTGAAGACCACGGAGTCGACGTAGACGCGCTTGAGATACGTCGTCGGCGGCTCCTTGAGCTCCCCGCGCGCGTCCGAGCGGGCGCCCCACGCGTGGTCGATCCGGCCGGAATAGCCGCCGAGATAGCCGCCACCGTGCACCGCGATCAGCTTCAGCCCGGGATGCCGCGCGAGCACGCCGTCGAAAATCAGATAGTGCAGCGCAAGCGTCGTCTCGAGCGGGTTGCCGATGACGTTGTTGAAGTAGAACCGGGTCATCCGGCTGGCCTCGGTGAAGCCGTTCGGATGGATCAGAACCACCGCGCCCAGCTCTTCGGCTTTCTCCCAGAACGGGGCGAATTGCGGGTCCGACAGCTCGAGGCCGTTCACGCTGGTCAGAATGTGCGCGCCCTTCATGCCGTCCTCGCGCATGCTCCGCTCGAGCTCGTCCGCCGCCGCCTTGCCGTCCTGCATCGGCACCGTGCCGATCGCGGCGAAACGCTCCGGCTTCTGCGCGGCGAACGCGGCCAAGCCCGCGTTGACGATTCGCGCCGCCTTGATCCCGATCTCGAGCGGCACGGTATAGGTGCACTGCGGCGGCGGCGGCATGATGATCTGCACGTCGATGCCGGCCGCGTCCATGTCGGCCAGGCGGACGCCGAGATCGACCATGTTCGGCCGGCGGTCCTGGTCCTGCTTGCGGTTCAACGCCTTGGTCGGCTCGGTCGCGAAATGCGCCAGCGGCACCTTGCTCAAGTCAACGTGCGGCTGCGTCAGCGCGGCCGCCTCCGGCACCATGACGTGCGAGTGCATGTCGATGGTGACGCTGCGGGGACGCACGTCGCGGCCGGGTCGGCCATGCGTCCGCGCGGCGGTGGCGCCGTAATGATTGGTCTCGTCTGCCAACGAACTCTCCTTCAGAACACGCCGAGATGGCGGTTGATCGTCTCGTGGTCGGCAGCCAGCGCCGCCGCATCACCCTGCATGACGACCCGGCCGGTATTCAGCACCGCGACGTCGTCGGCCAGGGACAGCGCGAGATGCACGTTCTGCTCGACCAGGATCATCGACAGACCCTCGCGCTTGAGCGCCGCGATCGTCTCGCCGATCTCGGTGACCATCTTCGGGGCGAGCCCTTCCGACGGCTCGTCCAACAGCAGCACGCGCGGATTTCCCATCAGCGCGCGGCCGATCGCCAGCATCTGCTGCTCGCCGCCGGACAGCAGCCCGGCCCGTTGCGACGCCCGCTCGCGCAGGCGCGGGAAGGTGTCGAACACCCGCTCGGCCGTCCAGGCGGCACCACGGACCTTCCGGGCGGCCACTGCCAGGTTCTCGCGGACGGTCAGCGACGGAAAGATGCGCCGCCCCTGCGGCACGATGGACACGCCCTGACGCACGACCTGCTCGGGCACCAGCGCGCGCAGCCGCTCGCCGAACACGCTGACGCTGCCGCCCCGCACGCGCACGAAGCCCATGATCGCGCCCATGCAGGTCGTCTTGCCGGCGCCGTTGCGCCCTAGCAATGCCAACAGCCGGCCTTCGCCGAGAGTTAGGCTCACGCCGTGCAGCACGTGGCTGTCGCCATAGACCGCGTCGATCTCGTGCAGGACGAGCGCGTCAGCCACCGAAATACACCTCCCGCGTCCGGGGGTCGGCGACCACCTCCGCACGCGTGCCTTCCAGCACGACCGAGCCGAAATTGAGCAGGGTGATGCGGTCCGCGAGCGCGAGCGCGACGTCCATGTCGTGTTCGATCAGCACGATCGAAACCGTTCGCGGCAGCGCCTCGAGCACGGCGCGCACGGTCACCCGCTCCTCCGCCGAAAGCCCGGCGAGCGGCTCGTCCAGCAGCAGCAGCCGGGGCTGTTGCGCCAGCACCATCGCGAGCTCGAGCCGGCGCCGTTCGCCGTACGACGTCTCCGCCGCGACGCGCCCGGCTTGGTCCTGCAGCCCGACCGTCTCCAACGCGGCCAGCGCCCGCGCGTTGACGTCATGCCGGCGCGCAAACGATCCCCACGGGATCCAACCGAGCGTGCTGGTGCCGATGGCCGCCAACGCGACGTTGTGCAGCAGCGTCTCGCCCGGGAACAGCGTCAGCACCTGGTAGGTCCGCCCCAAGCCGGCCCGCGCCCGCGCCCGGACCGGCAGGCCGTGCAACTCTTGGCCGAACACCTGCACGCTGCCCGCATCCGCCCGCAGATCGCCGCATATGAGGTTGAACAGCGTGGTCTTGCCGGCGCCGTTCGGCCCGATCAGCAACCGCCGCTCGCCCGGCATGACGGTGAGCGAAACGCCTTGGGTCGCGGCAACGCCGCCGAACGATTTGCACAGCCCCTCGACCTGCAGCGCCGGAGTCGTCATCGCCTCAGGCCCGGGCCGGCGCACGTCGCGGCGTGCGGCGCGAGAAAAGCGGCGCCAGACCGGGCACCAGGCCCCGCGGCATGAACATCACGGCCACGATGAAGATGAGCCCGAGCAGGGCCGACCACCGGTCCACGTAGGAGCTGATCACCGTCTTCACGACCGTGATCACGGCCGCGCCGGCCACGGGACCTGCGAGCGTGCCGGCGCCGCCGAGCACCACCATCAGCAGCACCTCGGCCGATTGCTGCAACGACATGGTCTGCGGGCTGATGAACCCGTAATCCCAGATGTAGAGCAGCCCAGCGATCGAACCCCAGAACCCGGCCAGCACGAACGCCGCCCACTGCATCAGCCACACCGGATGCCCCAGCATGCGCATGCGCCGCGGCTGGTCGCGCGAGCCCCGCAAACATGCGGCGAAAGGCGACCGGGAAAGCTGCCACAGC
>Ga0326763_1000749_pt1 | contig 10999 bp, 17 predicted proteins | sample NORPS_P_FD_207671 | JGI IMG/M metagenome (GOLD analysis project Ga0326763, IMG submission 207671) | Hot spring water microbial communities from Norris Geyser Basin, Yellowstone National Park, WY, United States - NOR.PS_P | ecosystem: Environmental > Aquatic > Thermal springs > Unclassified...
TATCCGGCGTCTTTGACGCAGACAGGCTCGACTACATAATGAGGGATATATACTTCACCGGCGCCGCCGTAGGTACAAGCTTTACACATATCGACCTTGAAAGAATAGTGGAGAACTTGAAGGTTGCTGAGGACAAGATTCAATTCGACGAAAAAGCCAGGGTGAACCTGGAAGGCTACCTGCTGACGCGGTACAACCTCTACCGCCACGTCTATCTACACCACAAGACGGTGCTCTTCACAGAGATGGGCAGGGCTATACTGGCCGACAACATCGCCAAGTGCCTAGAAGACAGAGGCGATGCGGCTATCTGTCAATATCTCTGCGACCTGGCCCGCTTCGTCGCGGGGAAGGCGGAGACCGACGAGGTGTGGAAGGTCACAGACGACCACTTCGTCTCTGTGTTTATACGGGACCCCAGGTTCAGAGACCTCCTAGCTAGGAAGTCTCCAGAGTACGTACCGCTGTGGAAGAGGGAGAAGGAGTTTCTAGAGGTTTTTAAAGACCCCGTCAAGGTAAACACGTCCATAGACCACCTGGGGCCTCTGCATTGGGCCCTCATGAACCGGCTGAAGAGAAGCCTTGTTGAAAGACTCAACGTTGAGCTCGGGGAGTCTTGCCGGCTCTCCTACGACGACCTTATAATCTCCTACGTCAGCTTCGACCCATATGCCGAGGATCTCTACATAACCACCGCGGCGGGGCCTATTCCCATCTCTAAACTCTCGCCGCTTGTAGAGGCCATAAACGAGGCGTGGAAGAGGGCGCCGCATCTGTTTCTCTTCATCCGGAGACAAATACTGGAGAAGTGTGGAAGAGCCGCCCTAAATAGCTTGAAGGCGGTGCTGGAACCTCTGCTCGACTTAGCAGTGAGGAGGGTGCTAGCCCAGGGCCACGCCTAGCGTCTTCTTCACGTATTCGGCCACCTCCTCGCCAGTCTGCTCAAGGATCCACCTACCTACGTGGGTTAGCTCAACCGTGCCGTCTTTCACCTCAACCTCCCTGGCGAGGAGCTGGGGCCACACCCGCCAGTCGTATCTCACGTGTAGCCGCCTGACGGCCTCCTCGGCCAGCTTGTCTATCTCCTCAACCTTGGCGGGGCCGCGCGCCAGCCTCCTAAGAATGAGCAACCTAAGGTACTCCCCCACGGGGGTGTAACGAATCTGTTGAACATACATGGAGAGAAGATAGCCCTCCAAATTTAATTCCATGAGTTAGAAAAAACGGGGTGGAGAGGGTATGTTGAAATTTTAAACATAGTAACACCCGTGGGCCCCATCTTGGCGCCTGTCGTGTCGCGTTGGCAGGTGGAGGATCTGAAAAAAGGTGAAAAGTTGGTTTCGTTCGACTTAGAGATCACAAAGGTTCCCGTGGAGTACGACGGAGGCTATGCACGGTTCTCACACGGCGGAGTTGCTTACGAGGTGTCTCTCGGCGACTTGCCCGACGTGGACGAGGAGAGTTGCGAGGTGTACGTCCTGCTTGGGGGCAAGTGGCAGGAGCTTTCCATAGCGGGGGGGCGGTTCTACAAGCTGTGTGTGTTTCGGAGGGGCTGGGCGCCGACGCTTATGATAGACGGTGTAACCATGCACAGCGTGTTGGAAAACCCCCTGGTAGTCGCGGCGCGGAAAATCGAGAGGGTGGGGGGCCGCGTTTTTGAGTGTTGCACGGGGCTCGGCTACACGGCCATAGAGGCTTTGAGAAAAGGCGCTAGACACGTCGTCACCGTGGAGATAGATATCAACGTGTTGTTGCTTGCCGCCTTCAATCCCTACAGTAGAGGGCTTTGGTCCCCCCAGATAGATGTCGTCATCGGCGACTGCATCGCCGTCGCTGAAGCGCTTAGAGGCGGGGCCTTCGACTACATAATCCACGACCCGCCGCGGCTCAGCCACGCCACGCAGAGGCTCTACTCAGAGACCCTTTATCGTCAATTTTACAGACTGCTGAAGAGGGGAGGCGGACTCTTCCACTACGTAAGCCAAAGCGGGACTAAGTACAGAGGCCTCAACCCCTATAGAGGCGTCGCCGAGAGGCTGAGGCGCGTGGGCTTCGCCGTCGAGAAAATAAAAGAGGGCTACGGCATCTACGCCAGGAGGCGTTAAATGACGTGGGGGGTTTTGTTGAGCACGACGGCCCCGCCGTCTATGTAAACCATGTCCTCTATGCGGACTCCGCCGACGCCCTCTATGTAGACTCCGGGCTCTATGGTCACTACGTGGCCTCTCTTCAACGTGTCTCTAGACGTGGCCGAGAGCCGTGGCGGCTCGTGGACCTCGACGCCGACGCCGTGGCCGGTCGAATGGATGAAATACTGCGCGAAGCCGTACTCCGCCAAGACCTCCCGAGCCGCCTTGTCCACCTCCGCCGCGGCTACGCCCTCCCGTGCGGTCTTCTCCGCTACCTTCACCGCCTCATACACGGCGTACATGGCGTCTCTCAACATGCCGGACTGCCCCAGCGCGAAGGTCCTCGTCGTGTCTGAACAGTAGACGCCCTTCTTTGCGCCTACGTCAACCACCACGTAGTCGCCGTAGCTGATCCTCCTGTCTCCAAACCTGTAGTGTGGATAGGCCCCGTTGGGGCCCGAGGCGACTATGGGGTCGAAGGCGACGCCGTCCGCCCCCTCTTCGATAAACCACCTATACACCAGAGCAGCCACGTCTCTTTCCCGCATCCCCACTAGCCGCATCTGGCTGAGCCTTGCGTAGACATCCTCTGTGATCTTAAGCGCTGTCTTCATGACCTCCACCTCCCACTCCTCCTTGACCGCCCTCAGCTCGGCCACCTCCCCCGACACGTCTACGCCGATTTCCTTATTGTCGGAGGCCACATTTCCTTTTAGACCTTTCACCAGCTCTGAGAGGCTGGGCGCCACCACCAGCTCCTCGCTGGGCCTCCTGGGGGGTATCTCCGCCGACGCCACGGCAACGACCTTGTCCACCGGGGCTACCGCCTTGGCCCTCGTGTAGTCAAGACGAGAGACGTACAAGACGGAGTACCCGCTTTTGAGGTCTACGACGAGGCCCAGGGCGTCAGGCATGCCAACGGCGTAGGCCAAGTTGGGCCCCTTTGTCAACACTAGGTAGTCGTACCTCCCCGAGAAGGCCCCCGCCAGCTTTTTCAGGTTGCGCATAGATACAATTCGGCCGTATTATAAGTCCTATCCCCTGAGGTGCGAAAGGAGCGCTGGCTCGTCGTTGTAAGCGGTTAAAGTAGCTTCACATATTCTCTCGCCGCCGTGACTTTGACAGGCGTAAAGCCGAGGATACGCCGGAAGAGCGACGGCGAGATAGAAGCCGCGTGCGGCAAGGAGCTCCTAGAAGGCTTCAAGCGCTACGCCGAGCTCGCAGACGCCATAGAGAAGCGGCTAGAGGAGACGGGTCGGTGAATGCGCCGCCTGCGGCGTCAAGATCGATTAGGGGTCCTGATGTGTGAGAGGGGGACTGGCTTGTCGTATCTCCGCACCACTGTGAAGTAGATGACCGACACCAGATCGTCTTCGTCCACGTTGCCGTATATATCTCTTAGTTCGTTTATTAGATCTGTCATCGACTCCAGACCCTCAGCTGCAACCACGTCGTCGCCAAGTCTCCCCAGCTTGGTGAAGTAGACCTTGGTTATGAAAGCCTCGGCGTATATGGCGTTGCAACAGACTATGTAGACGAGGCTGAAACGCGGCTTCACCACGCCGTATCTGACCGTGACCCGTTTCCGGCCCGTCAATATGTCTTTCAGGTACTTCTCCTTAAACCGGAGGTAGGGGCCTAGCTCTACCTCTCTTCCCACAGCTGCCGTACAAACCTTTAAATTTTTATATTATAACCGCTATGTGTGCGAAATCTCCGCGGAGGGCGACGTCTTAGTGTTTAGAGCCCCCGAGCTGGAGCTCGCGATGGGTTATCTGACGACGAGGGCGGTGGCGGAGCGGGTAGAAGTAAGGAGGGACGAGCTTCGGGTGTCGCCTGCGCTACCTGAGATCGCCGCCGCGCTTAAGACCCTCTGCGACTCAGAGGCGTCCTCGGTGCTACTCGACATAAAAGACTCGTTGCTACACATGGGGTGGCTCGTTGAGGGGGTTAGAGACATTACTAAGATTAGGAAGAGCAGACGGACGGGCGTCGCCGGCTTCACTGTGGTGGAATACGACAAGACTGTTAGGAGACTCAGTATTTTTACCACCCAGACCTGTCTTGCGGAAGCGCTGAAGCAACTGGGTTTCGAGGTGTTTACCGCAAAACACTTCATAGAAGCCACGAGACATGTTCCTACGTTGGCCGAGGCTTTGGAGATAGAGGAGGCGATTTCCCAAGCCTCATGCTGATCATCATCCTCCTACTTGCGCAACTCACCGTCTTAGCTCTGGCGGCGTACGCAGGCCGCGTCAAGTTGAAAAAACTAATAGCCGAGGCCCAGAACGGCGCCATGCCGGAGCTTGGAGACGTGGCGGCGGACGACCTCCACGAGGTGGATAGGGCCATTCTTAAGTTGTTGACAGAGCGGCAAGGCGTCCTTTATCAAAGTGAAATAATGAAAGAGCTGGGTCTGCCCAAGAGCACTGTACATAAGTCTCTGAGGCGGCTCAGCGAGGCTGGCTATGTTGAGATCCAAAAGAGGGGGAGGTTCAACGTGGTTATATTGAGAAAACTCACCTCAGAGGCTTCAACAACTTAACCTCGCCGTAGCTCCTCAAGACGTCTAATACCAGGGGGATTGGGTCCTCTTCGAGACTTTTGTACCCAGCCAACTTCACGCCGTTCTCCACTACACGCATGAAGCCGCTGCCGGCCCTGATCGTCACTTCCTTGGGACCGAATACGACCTTAAACAATTTCTTGGCCTCTCCCAAGCGTCTGGCCACCTCTGCGGCGAGCTCCAGCTGATCTTTGGTCGGCTTTCCTCTGGGTTTTCTCTTCTTCAACTCGCTGAGGTCCTCCTGTGTGAAGTCTCCCTTAACTACTCCCTTCGGCTTCTCTATCAACGCTGCGTCGTCCTCGTATCCAACTACTTCAAGGTTTTCGCCGTTTCTGACTCTGGCCACGAGTTCTGAGAGAGAAACCTTCTCCACGTTTGGCGGGTTATTATATAAATATAAACATTCACAGAGATGTGGATGGCGAATACCTTACATACCTCGCCAAGTGCCCCTCCTGCGGCAGGGAGATGGAGGTGTTAAACCAGTTTCTCCGCATAGATCAGTTGACGGGTAGGAAGACCCTGGAGAGGACGTTGGTCTGTAAGACGTGTAACATTAAAATTAGGCAGTACGTCCAGCTGACATGAGCCGGGCAGTTCTATATAAGCGATCTGAGGAAATGAAACAGCGATACTCCTTCTACGGCCTCTTCACCGCTGTTTTACAATTAACGACGCTGTTGACGGGCGGCGTGGTATATGCCTCTAGCAACTTGCCGGTTTACCTCAGCATGAACGCCGCGGTGGGTAGCGGCTACGGGGTTACGATCTTCACACAAAGCCTCTTAGTCTTGTTGTCGTTTATAGTCCTAGCCGCGGCGGCTCTGCTACTTTTCCTCTCGCGGTCAACCACCTCAAGAGGCGAGTTCTCCAGCTCAAGCAAGTTGATATACTCGGCCATAGCGACAACGGCAATGGCTTTGGCCTTCGCCGCGGCGGCTCTACTTCCGCCTGCGTCTAATGTGATCAATCCACTCTTTTATCTCTACGTGGTGATGATAGCCGCTGTCCTCGCCATGTCCATATACGCAATTGCGCTTCTAAGAGCTGTGGTTAGCTACTACACGCCGAGGCGGAAGTAGCGACTTGGGTCCTTGTTTTTCTCGACAAGGGATAGGCTAAGCAACGCATTTAGCAAGTTGTTAAGCGGCGCCTCAAGACCCTCACAACGGAACGCCGCGCAGAACTCCTTGAGGGGGCGGTGTATATCCACCTTAACCACATAAGGCACCCTAACTAGTTTAGACACTACGTCGTCTCGCAACACCGAGGCCACCCACAGGGGAAAGACCCGATCTTTTTTCTCCCGCTGAAGGAGTTTAACGAGGCCCATGAGGTTTTTCAAGAAGGTCACGCCCAGCTCAACTCTGTCGTACCGCTCGAGTTGCATGGCGACGTACTTGCCCAAATCCACATAGACGTCTAACTTCGGCTCCAGTAACTTCAAAAATTTCAGCCCCTCTACGGCAACGTCGCAACGCGCCTTGTCGGGGCAGTGGTTACACCTCTCGCCTAAAGCCTCGCGGGCACAAATTACACAAGTCTCTGTGACTCTACACATGTCCAGCCCAGGCGCGGCGAAGCCGCACGACCTACAGATCGCGACTCCCCTCGCCGTGTACAGGTTCGCCACCAGTATATATACCAGTATATTAGCTAAATTCATGACAGTCGCCATAGTCGCAGAGGCTATGACCCCCGAGGAGCCCACTCGCGACATATATTTCGAAGTTAAGAAGAGGGGGCTCCCCGTCCGTTACATACCAATACAGAGACTCTCGGTGAAGATAACCAACAGCGGAGTCTCTGTGGAGACCCGGAGAGGTCCTCTGGAGGTCTCTACGGTGGTCATAAGAGGCTTGGGGTACGTCATAGATTCCAACACCTTCATGAGGAGGGTGTCTGTGCTCAGGATCCTGGAGAGGAGCGGCGTATCCACGATAAACTCCGTAGACGCCTTGTTGAGCTGTAGGAATAAGCTGGAGACGATTTACCTACTCGCAAAAGCAGGCCTCCCCGTGCCGCCTACAGTCGTCACGGAGGATCTCTACTACGGCTACGTGGCCGCTAGAGAGATGGGGAAGGTGGTGCTCAAGCCTATACAAGGAAGCCGGGGGTTCGGCGCCATGTTGTTCGACGACCCAGAGCAGGCGTTTCAAGTGATGCGGACCCTCCTCATAGCCAAGAACCCGCTCTACATCCAGAAATACGTGGAGAAGCCCAACAGAGACATTAGAATCATCGTGGTAGACAAGAGACCTATCGGCTGCATGTATAGGGTTTCCACCAGCTGGAAGACCAACATCGCCCAAGGCGCCACGGGCGTCCCGTGCAAAATCACACCAGAGCTTGAAGACCTAGCCGTAAAGGCGACAGAGACGCTCGGCCTCGTGTACTCGGGCGTAGACATAGGCGAGGGGCGGGAGGGGTATGTAGTCTTTGAAGTCAACGCCAGCCCAGACTGGCGGGGCTTTAAACAAGCCACAGGGATCAACCCCGCGGTCTACCTAGCTGACTACATACAGCGCGTCACTAAAAAATAAAAACAGTCGACATCCCTACCGTGACTCGCTGGATCCTTAAGTGCGCTGTCTGCGGCGAGGAGCGTGAATTCGATGCCGGCTTCAACCTCTCGCTGTTCGGCGGTAAGCTGTATCTCTACTGCAGAAGGTGTAGGGCCAACAGAGAGCACCTCATCCTCGGTTGCGCCGAACCTGAGGAGCTCTGCCCCACCTCCGGTGTAGATGTTATAGACTGAAAAAATTTAGGGGTAACCCCTGAAGACCGCCTCCTTCAGAAGCCTCGCCAAGTGGGGGGCGCGGCGTTGCAACTTCTCCACCGCGGTGTCTACGTCGTCGTGTGGAGATATGCCGTATCTCTGGAACATGTAGGCGTGGGGGCCCATCACCTCTTGAAGCGTGGGCATGTATACGGCGTGCATCCACTTTAAAAAATGCTCCGTAGCGCCGAGCTCTAGCAGACCAGCCTCAGCTGGATTATGCTACTGGTTATTAGGTGGCTGAGGGCGTTTATACTGCCTAGTATATTTAGCACTTTGCCCAGCTCCTCCGCCTCAGACTCCTCCAACTTGTCCAATAAACGCTTCGCCTCGAGACGCTCCCTCTTCTTCTCCAGCTCCGCCTTGAGCTGGGCGAGGGACTGCCCCACTGACGCTATGCTCTTCTCCATGTCTATACAAGCCGCCCTGAGCCTCTTCTCCCTTTCCTGGAGCCGCTTTATCTGTTCGTTATAGACGTCCATGCCGATTACGCCTTTGAGGAGGGCCTCCTCGAGCTTGTGGTAGGACTTATCCAGCTCGTTTCTAGACTTTTTAAGCTCCTCAATCATCTTGCCGACCTCTCTCACCTTAACCTCGAAAAACTTGGGCAGAGCCGCCACGTCCAGGTCAACGTACTCCCTCGTTATCCTGACCCTTATGTTGGAGGTGTCTAGGTAGTAGCTCTGCCCGTTGGCGTCTTTTATCTCAACGGAGACGAGCTTCTTCCTCTTCACGTCGAACTCGCCCTTCTCCGCCACGCCGATTAACAACACGCCTCCGATATATACCGGCTTCCCCCTCACCGTAGGCAACTTGACGTCTTTCTTCTCCTGTCTCGCCACCGCCGAGAAAAACTTCCAAATCACGGCTTACCTACAGGCCATATTAAAACCACATGGCTTAAGATAGTTGATACTTGGAGATTTTCATGTTGGAAGAACTGAACAGAGAAATTGCAAGTTGCAACAAATGTCCCCTTCATAAGTACCGCACGCACGCCGTGCCGGGGGAGGGCTCTATGAGGCTTGGCGTCATGTTGGTGGGAGAGGCGCCCGGCGCCGATGAGGACAGAACGGGGCGGCCTTTCGTAGGCGCCGCTGGTCGGCTTCTCACAGAGGCCTTGGCGCGGCTAGGCGTCTCCAGGGGGGATGTGTATATAACCAACGTCGTGAAGTGCCGGCCGCCTAACAACAGGACGCCGACTCAAGAGGAGGTGGAGGCTTGCCTCCCCTACCTCCTCCGCCAGATAGAGTTGCTAAGGCCGAGGAGGATAGTGGCGCTTGGTTTAACCAGCGCCAAGACTCTGCTCCACCTCGTTGGGAAGAGAGTGGAGAAGATCGGCGATGTGAGTGGGAGGTGCTTCCGGGGCCGCGTGGCCGGCGTGGAGGTTGAAATATGCGCCACATATCACCCCGCGGCTGTGTTGCGGAACCCCAGGCTGAAGGAGGAGCTCATGGGCGACTTGGCCGCGTTTCTAGGCGGCGGGCTTGAACGCTTTTTCTAAATTTATATTGTGGATTCTTCTCGTGGCTTTTGCCTGCTTTAGACGCGGTTGCGACGCGGCTGACCACCTCCGGGAGTTTGAGTACTGCAGGGAGCACTTTGGCGTGGACAAGATACGTAAGGCGCTGGTGGAGCTGACTGTGGAGCAGATGGCTGTTCTGCAGAGGGCTAGGCTGAATTGGCTCAACACGAAAAACCCAGTCTATATGTTTCTCTCGGGGAGCCTTGTGGTTGACTGCGTCTGGGAAGAGACGCTGTGTAAACATCTAGAGGCCATAAGAGCTGCAGGCGCCGCGGAGAGGATGGGGGCCGCCTACTACCTGCCTCATACTCTTCTTTCGGAGGAGGTGGTAGAGAATCTGCCTCTACCTGAGGTGACGGAGGAGGAGTACGAGATTAAGAAGTTCTACGTGGTGAGCCTAAAGGGACTCGCCGGAGAGGCAGACGCTGTGGAGGCCTTGGCTAAGTTCATAGAGGCGGCGCCGGTGTTCCTGGGGCGGCGGGTGGCTAAGGTGGTGCGGCGGGTGCCCCACATAGCGCAACTGGCCAATAAATACACCGACCGGATAGACCTCCTGCTGAAGCTGGGGGACGGCTCTTTGACGGGGTTTGGGTACGTGGATGTGACTAAGACCTACCACCTGGGCTTCTCCATGGCTAAGAGCTTCCTCCTATATGGACTTGACCACGTAGTTGTCCTCCACCCCTACACAGACCATAGTTTCCACAAAGAGGTGGCGAACAGAGTTAAAAACAGATGGGACATCTCAGAGGTCGGCTACGCCGTTCTCAATCCCATGGAGGAGGAGGTGTACTTCTATAAACTGCCGCGGGCGAATCGCTACCTTAAAATGAGCATCTCTGCGCAGAAGTACTCCTCTGCAATAAGGAGCTATATAGAGACTCTATGAGAACGTTCGAAAAGACATACTCTCTCTTGCTGGGCAGATCTGGCAAGAGGTTGGCCATATACGCCACGGTGTTGTTGGCCGTAGCCGCCTTGATTAAGGCGTTGACAAACCCCGTAGCCCCGCTGTACTACTTGGGTTTTGGGGGGCTACTCTTCGTGTCGCTTCTCGCTGTGGATAGGACTGTGATCAACACGCGCAGGTCTTACTACGTCGCCGTGGTCTCCACGTTGCTTACCGCCTTTCTCGACGTAGTGTTTCAAAAGACGCCTCTTACCTTTGCGCTTGTGGGGGCTTTGACGACTGGGGTGGTGGCCATGGCGCTTAGGTGCCGAAGACCCGGCTATCTGTTGCCTATGTTCATATCGGCCGCCACATATTACGTAAACCATCAACTGCCTCTGGCGTTGCTCTCGGTCTTATACGCCGTCGTTCTCTACAGCCTTAAGCCGGCTGTAAATCGAATGGCGGGCGGTATAGACGCTTTGTGTATGTTCTCCAGCTTTCTCTATGCCGTGTTTGCAGAAGACGACGTAATTGAAGACGCGTTTAGAGAGCTCGGCAAGACCGAGAAGGTGCCGCTCCATGTGTACATGATCGGGAGACGCCACGTTGTCGTCGTCTCAGACTTCCACCCGGGCCCCTTTAGGCACATAGGCGGGGGTCAACTGGTGGATCTACTCAACCACACGGTGGAGGATTTAGGCTTCCGTTTCACCTTCCTCCACGGGGTGGGTAGCCACGAGCGAGACCCCGTAGACGGCGAATCTGTGAAGAGGATAGTGGAGGCGGTGAAGGCCGCTGTCATGGCTATGCAAGATGGGAAGCCGCCGGCTGGCGTCCAGCCGCGGGAGGTTGTTGTAGACGACGTCAAGGTAGCGAGTTTTAGCCTCGGCGCCGCGCCGCATCTCGCAGTGGTTAGCAGGGTGAACTCCGCATCGGACGACATTCCGCTGTGGGTCGCCAGACGGGTAGATTCAGATGTTTACATCCTCGTAGATGCGCAGAACAAGTTCGACGGGCCTGTGCGATGGAGCGAGAGAGACGTGAAGGCTCTTTCAGAGGCGGTGTCGACCTTATATGAGGCGCCGTTATGTAAGTCCTTCTCCATAGG
>Ga0326763_1000750_pt1 | contig 10998 bp, 10 predicted proteins | sample NORPS_P_FD_207671 | JGI IMG/M metagenome (GOLD analysis project Ga0326763, IMG submission 207671) | Hot spring water microbial communities from Norris Geyser Basin, Yellowstone National Park, WY, United States - NOR.PS_P | ecosystem: Environmental > Aquatic > Thermal springs > Unclassified...
TACAAACCGGCCCTGACCGCCGAACAGGCCCTGGAAGTGCTGCGGGAGGAAACCCGCAAGGGCTGGCGGGATCCGAACTTGGTGCGCGAGTTTTGTGACTTTATGTTTGTTACGGCCTTTAATTTGGTAGAGGCGGGATAGGGTCTGGAGGGCCGGGCCAGTCTGGAGAGGCGGCTTTTGGGGTTTGAGCGGCAACGATTACCCCGGCTACACGGATCCCGGCAGCGGCCAATACCTGCTGGGCGGCTTGCACAGTAGAGCCGGTGGTGTAGATGTCGTCCACCAGCAACACCGGTGTGGCCGGAACTTGTTTCAGGGCAAAGGCCCCGGCCAAGTTGTGCTGTCGTTGCAGCGGGTTGAGCTCATGTTGAGCCGCTGTGGCCCGCACCCGCACCAGAGCCTCAGGCCAATGTCTCAGACCTGTCCGCTGGCAAAAGGCTTGGCTGATCAAGGCGGCTTGGTTGTAGCCCCGTTGCCGCAGGCGCTCCGCATGCAGAGGGATGGGCACCACCGTGTAGGCCCCAGGGGAGCCTAAAGAGGTGGACTGGCTTTCGACCCAGCGGGATCCCAGCCATTCTCCCAAAACCGAGCCAATGCGCCGTTGTCCTTCGTACTTCAGGCAGTAGATGGCCCTGCGCAGCGCCCCCCGGTGGATCCCCCAGGCGTAAAGTGGCCAAGGCGAGGTGGTGACTGGCCAAGTGGCAAGGCGCTCCGCCTGCAACCGTCTCTGACAGTCTTGACAGAACACGGCCTTGGCAGGGCGCCGGCAAAGCGGACATGGAGGCACAATCCACCAATCTAACCAGCCCATCGTCTGCTAGGGATCCTTTCTGGTGTGCAGAGTCTCCTAAAAAGCTGAGGCAAGGGGGGAACGAGGCCGAAATTCAGACTCGGCCAGGCTAACAGCCCAGCAGTCCATCCCCAAGTTGACGCTGGGATCCCGCCTTGCTAGGATTCAATATCGCCGGATAATTCAACCGGATAATTTAAAATTTAAGTCGTGACCTTCTCTGCCAGCCCATGCCCACCATTCAGCAACTGATCCGTGAGGAGCGCAGCGTTGCCGCTCGCAAGACCAAGTCTCCTGCCCTGAAGGCTTGTCCACAGCGGCGGGGGGTTTGCACCCGAGTGTACACGACAACGCCCAAAAAGCCCAACTCGGCCCTGAGAAAAGTGGCTCGCGTTCGCCTCACTTCCGGCTTTGAGGTCACTGCCTACATTCCTGGCATCGGCCACAACCTGCAGGAGCACTCTGTGGTCATGATTCGCGGTGGGCGGGTTAAGGATTTGCCCGGTGTCCGCTATCACATCATTCGCGGCACCCTCGACGCTGCAGGGGTCAAAGACCGCAAACAAGGCCGCTCCAAATACGGGGCGAAACGGCCCAAGCCGGGCCAAGCTCCAGCCGCCGCTGGCAAGAAAAAATAGCTTTGCCCTCACCCTCAACCCTCCATATCCCACTCGTCATCTTTCTTTCTGCCATCCCCATCTGAACAAGCAACCCAGCTCCTATGTCTCGCCGCAACCGTGCCCCTCGTCGTGATGTGCCCCCGGATCCCAAGTATGGGAGCCGTCTGGTTACCATGCTGATCCGCAAGTTGATGATGAGGGGTAAGGCATCCCTGGCTGCCAGGATCCTCTATGAAGCTCTGGACATTGTGCGGGAGCGCACTGGCCAAGACCCACTGCCCTTGCTGGAAAATGCTGTTCGCAACGCCACCCCACTGGTGGAGGTGAAAGCCCGCCGGGTGGGCGGAGCCACTTATCAGGTGCCTGTGGAGGTGAGAGGAGAACGGGGCACTTCCCTAGCGCTGCGCTGGTTGGTGACCTTTTCGCGCACTCGTCCAGGTCGCACCATGGCCGCCAAGTTGGCCAATGAGCTGATCGATGCAGCCAACGAAACCGGCAGCGCCATTCGACGGCGGGAAGAGGTGCATCGCATGGCCGAGGCCAACAAGGCCTTTGCCCACTACCGCTACTGAACTAGCCTGGCGGAGCAGTGGAGACTTTTGGGATCCCTGTTCTGCCCAGCCCGAGTTCCAGCGAGGTGGAGAAAAATCGGCAAAAAAGATTAGAATTGTAAAGGATTTTTTAGTTTGCCCAAGTCGCAGGGCGACGAGGATTGGGAGGTTGACGTGGCACGCACAGTTCCCCTAGAACGAGTCCGAAACATCGGCATCGCGGCTCACATCGATGCTGGCAAGACCACGACCACAGAGCGGATTCTCTTCTACTCCGGTCTGGTGCACAAAATTGGCGAAGTTCACGACGGAACTGCGGTCACCGATTGGATGGCCCAGGAGCGGGAGCGGGGCATCACCATCACCGCTGCGGCCATCACCACCCGTTGGACTAAGCGGGATCCCGCAAATCCTTCCCAGCCCCTCTCCGGCGCACCGGAGTACACCATCAACATCATCGATACTCCTGGGCACGTCGATTTCACCATTGAAGTTGAGCGCTCCATGCGGGTGCTGGATGGGGTGATCGCCGTCTTTGACTCGGTGGGCGGCGTGCAGCCTCAGTCTGAGACCGTCTGGCGGCAAGCCAATCGTTACAACGTGCCCCGCATTGCCTTCGTCAACAAAATGGATCGCATGGGGGCCAATTTCCTCAAGGTTTACAACCAGATCCGGGAGCGCCTCAAGGCCAATGCCGTGCCCATCCAACTGCCCATCGGTGCCGAAGACGGGTTTTGCGGCATTGTTGACTTGGTGCGGATGCAAGCCCGCATTTATATGGACGAGATCGGCAAAGACATTCGTCCGGCCCCCATCCCTGAGGAGATGAAAGATCTCGTGGCAGAGTATCGGGCCAAGCTGGTGGAAGCAGTGGCCGAGACGGACGAAGCTCTGATGGAAAAGTACTTCGCCGAAGAAGATCTGAGCGAAGCCGACTTGATGGCGGGTCTGCGCAAAGGCACGATCAGCGGCCAAATTGTGCCCATGCTGTGTGGCTCTGCCTTCAAGAACAAGGGAGTCCAGATGCTGCTGGATGCGGTGGTGGATTACCTGCCCTCGCCTGTGGATATTCCGGCCATCAAGGGGGTGCTGCCAGATGGCTCAGAAGTGTCCCGCCGTGCCAGCGACGATGAGCCCTTCTCCGCCCTGGCCTTCAAGTTGATGAGTGATAAGTACGGGGATCTCACCTTTATTCGCGTCTACTCGGGGGTGTTGACCAAAGGTACTTATGTGCTCAACTCCACCAAGAACAAGAAGGAGCGAATTTCGCGGTTGGTGGTGCTGAAGGCCGATGAACGCTTGGACGTGGATGAGCTGCGGGCAGGAGATCTGGGAGCTGTGGTGGGCCTCAAGGACACCACCACCGGAGACACCCTCTGCGACGAAAATGCGCCGGTGATCCTGGAGTCTCTGTTTATCCCAGAGCCGGTGATCTCAGTAGCGGTAGAACCCAAAACCAAAGCCGATATCGATAAGCTCTCCAAGGCCCTGCAGGCCCTGGCCAAGGAGGATCCCACCTTCCGCGTGTCTGTGGATCCCGAGACCAATCAAACCATCATCTCTGGGATGGGCGAGCTGCACCTGGAGATCTTGGTGGATCGGATGCTGCGGGAGTTCAACGTAGAAGCCAATGTTGGTAACCCACAGGTGGCCTACCGCGAAACCATTCGCAAGCCGGTTAGCCGCGTGGAAGGCAAGTTTGTTCGCCAGAGTGGTGGCCGCGGCCAGTACGGCCATGTGGTTATCGACCTAGAGCCGGCGGAGCCGGGTACAGGATTTGAGTTCGTTTCCAAGATTGTGGGTGGCGTTGTGCCCAAAGAATACATTGGGCCAGCCGAGCAAGGGATCCGAGAAGCCTGCGAATCCGGTGTGCTGGCGGGCTATCCCCTGATTGACATCCGCGCCACCCTGGTGGATGGCTCCTACCACGAGGTGGACTCCAGCGAAATGGCCTTCAAGATCGCCGGTTCGATGGCTCTGAAGGAGGCCGCTCGCAGGGCAAGCCCTACCCTGCTGGAGCCGATGATGAAGGTCGAGGTGGAAGTCCCTGAAGCCTTTGTGGGGGATGTCATCGGGGACATCAACGCCCGCCGCGGCCAGATGGAGGGGATGAATACAGAAGGCGGCATTACCAAAGTCAATGCCAAAGTTCCCTTGGCGGAGATGTTTGGCTATGCCACCGACATTCGCTCCAAGACCCAGGGTCGAGGCACCTTCACGATGGAGTTCAGCCACTACGAGGAAGTTCCTCGCAGTATCGCCGAAGCCATCATTGCCAAAAACAAAGGAAATGAGTAGCTGACTGAAACCAAAAAGGAAGTGATGATTCATGGCACGCGCTAAGTTTGAACGCACCAAACCCCATGTCAACGTTGGCACCATCGGCCATGTTGACCACGGCAAGACCACCCTGACGGCTGCCATCACCACCACCTTGGCTGCTTTGGGTCAGGCCACAGCCAAAAGGTACGATGAGATCGACGCAGCGCCAGAGGAAAAAGCTCGCGGCATTACCATCAACACCGCCCACGTCGAGTATCAGACTGCCAACCGTCACTACGCCCACGTGGATTGTCCCGGCCACGCCGACTACGTGAAGAACATGATCACAGGCGCGGCTCAGATGGATGGGGCCATCTTGGTGGTGTCTGCAGCTGATGGTCCCATGCCCCAAACACGGGAGCACATCCTGTTGGCCCGTCAGGTAGGGGTGCCCAGCTTGGTGGTCTTTCTGAACAAGGCAGACATGGTGGACGATCCAGAGCTGCTGGAGTTGGTGGAGCTGGAAGTGCGGGAGCTTCTCTCCAAATACGACTTCCCCGGCGACGACGTTCCCATCATCAGAGGATCGGCGCTGAAAGCCCTAGAAAGAATGACCGCCAACCCCAAAACCCAGCGGGGCGAAGATCCTTGGGTGGACAAAATTTATGAGCTGATGGATGCGGTGGACTCCTACATTCCCACGCCTGAGCGGGATGTGGACAAGCCCTTCCTGATGGCTGTGGAGGATGTCTTCTCGATTACTGGTCGGGGCACGGTGGCCACGGGCCGGATCGAGCGGGGCCGCATCAAAGTGGGCGAAACGGTGGAATTGGTGGGCCTGCGGGAAACTCGCTCCACCACTGTTACTGGCCTGGAAATGTTCCAAAAAACCCTCGATGAGGGGATCGCCGGCGACAACGTTGGTGTGCTGTTGCGCGGCATTCAGAAGAACGAAGTGGAGCGCGGCATGGTGCTGGCCAAGCCCAAGACCATTACTCCCCACACCAACTTCGAGTCTGAGGTGTATGTCCTCAAGAAAGAGGAGGGAGGTCGCCACACGCCCTTCTTTGCCGGCTATCGTCCTCAGTTCTATGTGCGCACCACCGATGTAACCGGCACCATCTCTTCCTTCACGGCTGATGACGGATCCCAGCCAGAGATGGTGATGCCTGGTGACCGCGTTAAGATGACGGTGGAGCTGATCCAGCCCATCGCCATTGAGCAGGGGATGCGCTTTGCTATCCGCGAGGGTGGCCGTACTGTCGGAGCGGGTGTTGTCTCCAAGATCCTGAAGTAAGCTGCTTTTTCCTGGCAGGGATTGAGTGCCGACGGCCCCAGACCAACTCAGTTGCGATAGTGGCGCGGAGCACTTTCCCTGCCAGCTTTTTTGAGTCCCCCTTTTTCTGGATTGCTCTCCGGCCATGCCTACCTTGACTCAACAGAAAATTCGTATCCGCCTGAAGGCTTACGATCATCGGCTGCTGGATACTTCCTGCGACAAAATCGTGGATACGGCTCGTCGTACCGACGCCGTGCCGGTTGGCCCGATTCCTTTGCCTACTCGGCGCCGCATCTACTGTGTGCTGCGCTCCCCCCACACCGACAAGGACTCGCGGGAACATTTTGAAACCCGCACCCACCGGCGCATTATCGACATCTATTCCCCCTCTTCCAAAACCATCGATGCTCTCATGAAGCTGGATCTGCCGGCAGGGGTAGATATCGAGGTGAAGCTGTGATGGATCTGCAGGGATCCCCCGCTTTCGCAGTCATTTCGTAGAGCTTGGATGAGGGCAGCAGCGGGTGACGACATCGGTTGATCCGGTCGATCGCGATAGTGGTGCAGACCCCTCTCAGGGGTTGGCAACTCCAGGAGCGGCCCAATCCCCCATCCCGGTTTTGGTGGTGGGGGCCCTGGGCAAAATGGGGCGGGAGGTGGTGCGGGCCGTTGTCCAGACGCCCGACATGACCCTAGTGGGGGCAGTAGCCCGCTCGCAATTGGGCTTGGACATTGGCGAGGTGCTGGGCCTGGGATCCCTGGGAGTGGAGATTACCGATGACTTGTCGGGGCAGTTGCTGAGGTTGTCGCAGCGGAGCAACCGCGGCGTGATGGTGGATTTTACCCATCCTCGGTCGGCATTTGAACATGTTCGCTCGGCCATTGCCTTTGGCGTGCGTCCGGTGGTGGGGACGACGGGCCTGACGCCGGAGCAGGTGGAGCGGCTGCGGGATCTGGCGGATAAGTCCGGTGTGGGCTGTTTGATCGCGCCCAATTTTGCCATCGGCATGATTTTGCTGCAGCAGATGGCCCTGCAGGCGGCCCAGTATTTTGACCATGTCGAGATCATCGAGCTGCACCACAACCGCAAAGCGGATGCCCCCAGCGGCACGGCTCTGCAGACGGCACAACGGCTGGGACAATTGGGCAAAACCTTTAACCCGCCCGTTCGCGACAGCGGGACGGAGTCCTCAGTGGAAGAAAAAGAGCTGATCCCCGGTGCGCGGGGAGGGCTCTCTGGCCCCAACATTCCCATTCACAGCGTTCGTCTGCCGGGGTTGATCGCCCATCAGGAGGTCATTTTTGGTGGGATGGGGCAAACCCTCACCTTGAGACACGACACCACCGATCGGATAGCTTTTATGCCGGGGGTGATCCTGGGGATCCGCAAGGTGCTGCAGCTTCAAGGTTTGGTCTACGGGCTGGAGCAAGTGTTGAGCTAGCCGGTCAGGGGAGGGATCCCGGCCTCATCCAGGATGCGGGGGATGAGGTGCTCGGCTTTGACGGCCATCAGATGCACCCCATGGCAGATCTGGCGGGCCTGACGCACCTGTTCGGCGGCAATGCGGATCCCTTCTTCGAGGGGGTGGGCGGCGTTGGCCAGCCGCCGGATGATCCCGTCTGGGATCTTCACTCCTGGCAGGTTGCGGTTGATAAACTCGGCATTTTTGGCCGATTTGAGCAAAAAGATGCCGGCCAAAATGGGCTTGCCGGCGGGACGGCCCAACTTATCCATGAAGCGCTCCAGCTGCTCGAAGTCGGTGACCATCTGGCTTTGGAAAAATTGGGCTCCGTTTTCCAGCTTGCGGTGGAAGCGCCGCTCCAGGCCGGAAAAGCTGCCCGATTGGGGTTCTACTGCTGCCCCCGGCAACAGATGCGTGCCCCCATCCGGGAGAGGTTTGCCGTTGCAATCGAGGCCATTGTTCAGCCGTTGGATAAGCTGCAGCAAGCGCACCGACTCCAGATCGAATACGGGGCGGGCATCGGGGCAATCGCCGATGTGGATGGGATCCCCGGTGAGGGCCAACACATTGCGCAGGCCAAGGGCTGAGGCCCCCAACAGATCCCCTTGCAGGGCCAGACGGTTGCGATCTCGACAGGCCAACTGCAGGATCGGTTCAACGCCTGCCTGATGCAACAGCAGCGAAGCTGCCAACGGGCTCATGCGGGCCATGGCTCGGTTGGAGTCCGTGATGTTGATGGCATGCACCCGCCCCTTGAGCTGCTGGGCCAAAGACAGCAGGGTGCTGGTGTCGGATCCCTTGGGGGGGGTGATCTCGGCGGTGAGCAGAAATTCCCCCCGCTGGATGGCCTGGGCGAAGCGGGACAGGGGAGGTGATGAGGGGATCAGGGCCACAATTCCTGAAGGAAAGGTAAAACGGCTGGCTTATTATCGACTTTTCCGGGAGGTTTTTCCAGACAGGTCGTCCTTTCTCAAGGCTTGGGCGAGGGAAGGGGGCTGGGCGGGGGCTGCACCCGCATTTCCCCCAGCCATATCTGGGGATCCCCCTGTTGCAGATGCTGCCGCCAATCTTGTGCGGCTGCAGGAGGGATCCCGTCCGGGCTTAAAGTCCAGCTCCAGCCGATCACCTGAGGCCAGCGCTGCGCCTCCAGACCTTCCAGCAGAGGTTGAGAGGCTTCCGAGCCCAGGGCTGGCCCGCGGATCACTACAGGCACTTCCGGGTTGAGGGCCTCAAGGCGGCGGTACAGCGGTTCAAAAGCGGCGGGATCCCCCGTTACCTGTAGGCTCAGCCAGTCCATCCCAGGGAAGTTAGCCCAGGCGGACACGGCCTCTGCATCTTCTCCGTCCAGCTCCACCACCCAGAGCAAATTGGCCGAGGACTCCGTCCCGCTAACGCGAACAGAGCGCAGGGTTTGCATCAGGTGTTGGTAAGCCCGTTGTTGCAGCGAGGACTCCGTCCCACCAAAGGGCTCCCCACCGCTACCGCGAGCGCGTTCGGGATCCCCGTCGCCAACAACGACGGCCAGGATGATGGGGGTGGCAAAGCGCTGGATCCCGCGGGCCCAAGAGCGCAAGGTCTCATCGTGATCCCCATTGGCCAAGGCAGAAAGTTGGGCTGGATCTAGCCGCAGGCGCAGGTAGGGGACTGAGCCGCTTTCCCGCAGGCGACTGGCCAACTGCTGTGGAAAGTCCTGGCGGGGATCCCAGAGGTGATCCACGGCTGCCCAGGCGGGGGGTTGACCGATGGCCTGGCGATAGGCGAGGAGTTGATCCCAAGTGGGAATGCCCGGCCAAGCGACCCCGTGATACAGCCGACCCGGAGGTGGCGGCAGCGGCCTACCCCGCAGAAAGGGGGCGGAATCGGGTGGGATTGGCGAGGTGAGAACAACCTCCAGCCGCAGCGGCGGCAAAACTTCACCGGCATCGGGATCCGGCAGCGAGACAGGAAGGATCCAACTGCGCTCCTGGAACTGGCCTCTGCTGATCTGCTGGGTGTGGAAGTCCTGGGGAGGCGGCAGCGGTTCCAGCGGGTCTTCCCCCCAGAAAGCCCGTTGGATTACCAAGCGCACCCCTGCGCCGGGGTGAATCAGGGGCGTGGTGGTATCCAGATGAAAGCTGCCGCTGAGCGTGATAGCAGCACGGAGTCCTGGACGGCTGGAAATCTCATGGGGCTGCACTCGAAAGGAGAAGGTGAGCTGATCAGGGCGATAGGTGCCCAGAGCGCGGGAAGGGGGAGTGGGGGGCGGGGATCCCGGCAGGCTTTCGCAGTCGGTGCAGGGAAAAATGGCCTGCGGATGGAGAGAGACAGAAGCCTCGCGGGCAGATTGCAATTGCTGGGGGCTGATGACAAAGCTGGCCCAAAGGTGTTTCAGACGGGGCTCCCGACCAGGCTGAATATCGGAAAAGGATCGGCCTTCGGGAGTGGCCGTCCGCGTGCCGACAGCAGCGCCATCCAGAGGGACTGTAGAAACCGGGTCGCCAGCACAGCCCCCCAAAAAACCAACCGACAAAATCAGCAGCAGCGCCCAGCCGCAAGTGCTCCGCACCGCTACCGCGACCCAGGGGTCGAGTTTGCAGTTGGATGGCTGGATCATGATCTCACCTCAATACACCACTCCTGCCCGGCTACCGAAGGGAGTCGATGCCGCTCTCGTCTTGTGGACGGTGCGGTTCCCGACGGGGCACCAACGCAAACGGCCAGCAAGATCCCTTTCCCTCCGGTTGCTAGAGGGATCCTCGCCCAGAGGCACACCCTTTGAGATTGATCCCGATCACACCCGTTGCTGAACGAGAAAGGTCTCCGTCCTGCCCAGGCGAACTATCCCTGCGGCACGGTTGCGACTTCTGGGTAAATGGTCAGGATCCCTTCGTAGAGGATTTGGCCGGGCTGCAACTCCAAGCGGTCGATGCGCACGCCGGGATCCAACTGAATGGGGAAATCGGCCAGGCCGGGGATGGGGATCTCTTGGCCTTCGCTCACCCAGAGGGGATTGACCAGCCGCAACCGGTTGGGACCTTGGGCTTCTAGGCCAGTCAGCACCGTCACCGGCGCTTCCACCCCTTCGGGAGTGGTCAGGTTAGCCTGGATGCGCAGCCGACCCTGTTCCAGCGTGACCTGAGGCTGGCGGATAAGAAAAGGCACCACTTGGCCCCCAACAGGCAACTGCACCTGGGCCTGAGCCAGTTGGGCTTGGATGAGGGGAGCCTGGAGGGTGCGGTTCAGGTCTTCCTCGGTGAGGCGTAAACTCACCTGCACCGGCACAGGGGCCAATAGCCGCAGTGGGCTCCGTCCTTGGATGGCTTCGCCCACATTGAGGCGAATATCCTGGCCCTGCAGCCGCAGATGGCTGACCTGAAAGCCTTGATAGCTGAGGTTGTCTCCCGACACCTGGGCCTGAGGGATCTGCCCGTTCAAAATCTGGGCGTCAGAGCCGACAATTTGCACTTGCAGGTTATCGACCCTCTGCACCTCAGAACGGATCCAAGCCGCCACCAAAGGGCTGAGAAGGGATCCGGCAATTTGGGCAAATCCGGGCCAAGGCCAAAACATGGTGGGTAGGCTGAGCAGCAATGCAAACCCTAGCCGCTGCCCCGCTTGCGAGAGCCGTTGGCGGCGACAGGCTGCCGATTGGGCTTCGAGAGGAGACGGATCTGGAGCAGGCCGATGGCAAGACGTGAGCAGCACTGGATACCTCAGGAGCAACGACAAGCGATGGTTTCCACCCAACTACGACCAGACTAGGGCAGGACTTCTCCGCCGAACAGAGGGATCCCCCGCACACTTGGAGAGGCTATCCATCCGTCAACTGCCACCAAAGATACCCCAGCCGCAGATAGTGCAGCCGTAGCCAGGGCAAAGGGAAAGAGCGGGGCGGCTGGCGAAACAGAGCGCTCATCTGAGAAGGGATCCCGGCGATCTCCTGGGCCAGCATTTTGCCCGCCCACACCGCCGTGGCTACACCGCTGCCGTGATAGGCCAGGCCATACCATAGGCTGGGATCCGCCGGCGAAGGGCCGATGTGGGGGTGAAACTG
>Ga0326763_1000756_pt1 | contig 10965 bp, 7 predicted proteins | sample NORPS_P_FD_207671 | JGI IMG/M metagenome (GOLD analysis project Ga0326763, IMG submission 207671) | Hot spring water microbial communities from Norris Geyser Basin, Yellowstone National Park, WY, United States - NOR.PS_P | ecosystem: Environmental > Aquatic > Thermal springs > Unclassified...
ATGGACGCCCCAGCCACCCCGGAGCGCATCTGGCGCGCCTGCCAGCTGCGGTGAAGGCGGTGCCGTGCACCCCCCGCGTGCATCCATCACACCAGCAGCAGCGCCCGAAAATCGTTGACGTTGGTGTGCGTCGGCCCGGTGACGAACAGGTCACCCAGCGCCGCGAAGAAGCCATAACTGTCGTGCCGGTCCAGACACGCCTGGGCCGACCACCCCAGCGCCCGGGCGCGCGAGAGCGTATCCGGCGCGACGAATGCGCCGGCGTTGTCCTCCGTGCCATCGATGCCGTCGGTGTCCGCCGCCAGCGCCCACACGCCCGGCAAGCCGTCCAGTCCCAGCGCGAGCCCGAGGGCGAATTCGGCCGCGCGCCCGCCGCGCGCGCGCTCGCCCACGGCCAACTGGGGCGCGCGCACCGTCACCGTCGTCTCGCCGCCCGACAGCAGCACGCACGGCGGCTGAAACGGCCCCTGCCCTTGCCGCGCATAACGGGCCAGCCCCGCGTGCACCCGGCCCACCTCGCGCGACTCGCCCTCGATCGCATCGCCCAGCACATGGGCCCGCAGGCCCAAGCGGCGCGCCTCATCGGCCGCAGCCTGCAGCGCCTGGTGCGGCGTGGCCATCAGGCGCACGGTGCAATCGGCCCAGCGCGGGTGGTCGGGCTTGGGCGTTTCCAGCCGCCCATCGAGCAGCGCCTGCCGCACCGGCTCGGGCAGCGCGATACGGTAGCGCTCCAGCACCGCTAGCGCGTCGGCGGCGGTGCTGGGGTCGGGCACGGTCGGGCCACTGGCGATGGTCGCGGGGTCGTCCCCCGGTACATCGCTGATCGCCACCGTCCACACCGGTGCGGGCGCTGCGGCCAGCGCCAATCGTCCGCCCTGGATGCGCGAGAGATGCTTGCGCACCGCGTTCATCTCGCCGATCGAGGCGCCGCTGAGCAGCAGCGCGCGCGTGATGGCCTGCAAGTCGGCCAACGTCAAGCCGGGCGCGGGCAGCGCCAGCAAGGCCGAGCCGCCACCCGAGACCAGCGCGATGACCTGGTCGTCGGCCGTCAAGCCCTGCACCGCCGCCAGCATGCGCTCGGCGGCACGCACGCCCGCCGCGTCGGGTACGGGGTGCGCCGCCTCCAGAATGTCGATGCGCGGCGCCAGCCCCGCGGGGCGCGGCGGCGTGTGGCCGTAGCGGGTGACCACGACGCCCGCGAGCGGCGCCTCGGCAGGCCAGGCGGCCTCCAGCGCGTGCGCCATTGCACCCGCTGCCTTGCCCGCACCCACCACCACGGTGCGCCCGCGGGGCACGGGGGGCAGATGGTGCCGCAGCTGCGCCGCTGGCAGCGCCCGCTGCACGGCGGCGTGGTACAGCCGCGCCAACAGCGCACGCGGCTCGCGCTCGAAATCCTTGCTCATCTGTCCGCTTTCTGCAAATCGGCTGCGCGGCGACGCAGCCCCAGGCATTCGATCCACCCCAGCCCCGCCTCGGTGCCGCCAGCTGCCGCGTCGGCTGGCACGTACTCGGCACCGATCCAGCCCTGCCAGCCACACGTCACCATGGCATCCACCAGCGCTGGCCAGTCAACCGTGCCCGTGCCGGGCTCGTGGCGCCGCAGTTCGGACGCGATCGCCGCGGGCGGGTGATCGTACGGAAACTGGCACTCTACGGCGGTAAAGCCGCACGCCGCCGCAGCCCGGAAGCGCTCCAGAAACGGCCGCTCGGCATACAGCAGGCTCAGGTTGGCTGCCAGGCGCAGCCGCGCGCGGGGGCTCACACGGTCGGGGGGACGGGACACGTCGGACTCTCCGGTCGGACGCCCGTGCGGGCATCCAGTTGCGCGTAAGGAGGCAGGCCCTGCAGAATCAAGCGCCCGTAGCCCGTGGTCAGCAACCGCGGGTCGTAGCAGACGATGCGGGCGCGGTCGTCTTCGGTGCGGATGGCGCGCCCGATCCACTGCAGCAGCCGGATCGCGGTCGCCGGCACGACGAGCTCCATGAACGGGTCGCGCCCGCACGCGCGCAGCCACTCGGCGCGCGCCTCCCCCACCGGGTCGTCGGGCGGGGCAAAGGGCAGCTTGGTGATGAACAGGTCCTCGCAAAGCGCGCCCGGCAGGTCCAGCCCCTCGCCAAACGACTGCAGGCCAAACAGGATCGACGGCTCACCGGCGGCGACCCGCTCGCGGTGCTGCGCCAGCAGCCGGGTTCGGGGCAAGGACCCTTGCACCAGCACGCGGTCGCGCCATTCGGGCGGCAGCTCGGCCGCCACCTGCTGCAGGTGCACGCGCGAGGTGAACAACACCAATGCACCACGCCGCACCGACGGCAGATCGCGCAGCAACGCGGCTTGCACCGCGCGCTGGTAGGCCGCCCCGTCTTTGGGGTCCACCGTCACCCCGCCCAGCACCAGCGCACCCTGGCGGGCATGATCGAACGGGCTGTGCGCCTCTAGCGTCTCGACGTCGGCATCGTCGGCCAGCCCCACTTCGCGCAGAAAAAAATCGAACCGCCCGCAGCTGGTCAGCGTCGCCGACGTCAGCACGGCCGCCCGCACATGGGTCCAGAGCTGGCTGCGCAGCAGCCCGGCGGGCTGGATCGGACTCGCGTGGGCCGACACCCGCACCGTCTCGCCCCCACGCCCCGGGCCGCTGGCGGCGAGCGTGAACCATTTGGCCAGCGGGGCCTCGCCTGCCGCTGGCTCGTGCAACAACCAGCGCGCGGTGTCATACACCGCTTCCAACCGCGGCGCGAGCGTGCCCAACTGCGCGTAGCGCTGCGACAGGGTGGAAGCCTCTTGCGGCCGTTCACGCAGCGCCGTACGCAGCGCCTGGCCCGTGGCGCGCAAGGCCTGCAGCAAGACGTCCGCCGCGGCCACGGCCGCTGCCAGCACCGCATCGAACCCCTCGGGCAAGCGGCCGCGCGGCAGGCGCACGCGCAGCGGCTCGTCCCCCTGCAACCGGGCGCCCCAGTGCTGCACGGCCAGGCGCACCAGCTCCTGCAGCGCCGCACGCAGGCGCGCCGCGGCCTCGGGCACCGGCGCCACGTCGTCCAACTCGACCTCGGTGGCAGCCTTGAGGATCTGGCTGGCCAACCGGTCGATCCAGGCCAGCCGCGACAGATTGGCGCGACGGGCGAACTGCTCGAGCGCGATCGCGGGCAGGTGGTGCGCCTCGTCCAGCACCAGCAGGCATTGGTCGAGCTCGGGCAACTGGCGCGACCCCAGCGTGGACAGCAACAAATCGTGGTTGACGACGATGACCTGCGCGCCAGCCAGCGCCTTGCGCTGCTCGAAATACGCACAGCCGCCATAGAGTGGACAGTGGCGCGCGCTGCAAGAGGCCGCGTCCGCCGCGACCGCGCTCCACCACGCCGGCTCGGGCGGCTCCGGCAGCTCGTCCCGGTCACCGTCCCAGCGCCCCAGGGCCAGATCCTGCGCGCGCGCCCGCAGCCACGCCAAGCGATCCGCGCTGACCGCACCCGCCGCCCCCGTAGCCAACAGATCGTCCTCGTCGTCGGCGTCGGTGGGCGCGTCGGGGTCGCTGAGCCAGCGCTCGAGCTTGAGCCGACAGACGTAGCGGCCGCGCCCCTTGGCCAGGGCGTAGCGAAACTCGAACGGCAAGCGCCGCGCCAGCGCCGGCAGGTCTTGGTTCACCAGCTGCTCCTGCAGGGCGACGGTGGCGGTCGAGACGACGACGCGCGTCTGCCGTGCCCGTGCCAACGCGATGGCCGGCGCCAGGTAGGCGAGCGATTTGCCCACGCCGGTGCCGGCCTGCACCACCGCCAGCCGCCGCCGCAGCTCGGCGTCGCCGTCGGGTTTTCCCAGTGACGCGGCCGCCAACGTGCGGGCGACATGCTCCGCCATCGCCCGCTGGCCCGGGCGCATGCGCAGCCCGCCGGCGTCGATGACAGTATCGAACGCGGCGAGCGCCTGCCCGGCCCAATCCTCCGTGTTGTTCATAGACCAACAGTGTGACACAGCCAACACTTTCACCCCCATAATTCGGGGTACCACTCGAGAGAGGGCTCAGCCCCGCGAAGTCAGGGAGTTTCGTCAGCCGCCACCCTCCCCCACGCTTCATGACCACCGGCCATCCTTCGCCCGCGATCGGCACCCGCAGCGTTACCTCTCGCATCGAGCTGGGCCTGCAGGCGTTGACCGCGTATGCAGTTCCCGCCTTGGTGGCGCTGTTGACGGTGTGGGCGGTACTGTCGTGGCCCAGCGAATACCCCGCGGGAGAAGGCCGCTTGCTGCCCTTTCGGGCCATGACGGTCGACACCCCGCGTACGCCAGAACAGGTGTTGGCGGCGCTGCCCTCCCAGCCCGAGCGCACGAGCTGGGACACCCGCCTGTCCGAACAGCCCCTGTGGGTTCTGCTGACATTGTCCGACGCGGATCGTGCGGATGGACGCGCGCTGGACTTCCCCTCGCGCCATGCGACGGGGCTGCAGTGCTGGAACGCCGACGGCTTGGCGCCGTTGGGCCGCATCGACCGCCGCGCCTCGCCCGCCGAGTCGGGTGTGCTTCGCCTGTCGCGGGCCGGTTTCGTGCTGGCGACACAGCCACTGCCCGCGCGCGTGCTGTGCGAGGTGCGCTTCACCGGGCCCGCGCGCTTCACTGCCGTCACACGCTCCGTGGCCGAAATCGACCGCCTCGAACATGAATTCCACCGCGATGCCGGCTGGCTCGACGGCGGCTTGCTGTTGCTGGCACTGTTCACGCTGGTCGTCGGTATCCTCAACCGCGACCGCAACTACCTCATCTTCGCCGCCTGGCTGGTCATCAACCAACGCATGGCCGCCCTCTCCGGCGGGTGGGACTACCAATGGCTGGGCAAACTGGTACCCCCGGATTGGCTGACTCCCCTGCGCCAAGCCACGCTCGCGCTGTATTCGACGGCCACGGTGGTGCTGTTTCGCTTTCTGTTCGAGGCCGACCTGGAGCGCACGCGAACCCTGCGCTGGGTGCAGGCAGTCGTGGTGGCATGCGTGCCCGTGCTCATCGCCGCGCTGGTGCTGCCGTACCGGTATTTTTTGCCCATCATCTGGAGCGCGACCGCTTTGGGCGTGTGCGTGCTGGGCTACGCGCTGGGCGTGATTCTGGTGCGCACCCGCTCGCCCGTGGCCATGTGGTACGCCAGCGCCATGGGCATCGCCCTGGCCGCCAGTCTGTACGAAGTGGTGGCAGCCGCGCTCGGGCTCAGGGGCCTGATCGGTGCAGTCAACAGCGTCACGGCGGCGCTGGCGTCGAGCCTGCTGGCCTCTTTGGCCATCGCCGAGCAATTTCGGCAGGAGCACTTGCAGCGGCTGGCGCTGCAGGCCGAGCTCCAGCACACCTTCGACTTTCTGCCCATCGGTCTGTTCACCCTCGACCACCAGGGCCGTTTCCTGAGTGCCAACCCGGCCCTCAACGGCATCGTGGGCCAGGTGGTGGAAGCCGGTAGCGACCGCTGGGAGCGCTGGTTTCGGCCCTACGATTGGGCACAGCTCGCCGCCCCCGACGCGTCGGCGCAGACCGTGGAGTTCGAGACTGCTCTCGTCCAGGAGGACGGCGTGGGGCGGCGCTTTCAGGTGCGGGCTGCGCGCGCCGGCGACAAGATCGAGGGCACGCTGCAAGACATCACCGACAAGGTGCGCGCCTACGAGCACCTGCAGTTTCTGGCCGACCACGACCCGCTGACCAAGGTGCTCAACCGGCGCGGCATCGAGGCCTGTCTCGGCCGTGGCCTGCAGCGGCTGCGGCGCGGCAAGCCGCTGGCAGTGGCGTATCTGGATTTGGACCGCTTCAAGCTCATCAACGACCTGTACGGCTACGTCGCCGGTGACGCGGTGCTGCAGCAGGTGTGCGAGCGGGCCCTAACGCCGTTGTCGCCGCACATGTACCTCGGGCGGGTGGGCGGCGACGAGTTTTTGTTGGTCATGCTCGACACCCCGCTGCACCGCGCCGAGGCCATTTGCCGCGACGTGCTGGCGCGGCTGACGGCGCAGCCGTACCGGGTCGGCGACCGCGCGTTTCAGGTGCGTGGCTCCATCGGGTTGATCGAGGTCGCGCCCGGCGTTTCGGCCAAAGACGTGGTCGCCACCGCGGACCGCGCCTGCCGCGAGGCCAAGCGGCGGCACACCACGGGGCTGGTGGTCTACGAGCACGGATCGCGCGCGTTCCTCGACCATGAGGCCGAAATGCAGCTTGTCGAGCGACTGGCCGCGGGGCAGGAGATCGAGGGCTTGTTCCTCGAGATGCAGCCTATCGTGGCGCTGCGCCACCCGCACCAGTCGCACAACTTCGAGGTATTGCTGCGCATGCATGACGAGCGTGGCAGCCGCGTGCCGACGGAGCGGCTCATCCGCGCGGGCCAAGCCGCCGGCCGCATGAGCGCCATCGACCGCTGGGTGGTGCAGTTCACCCTGCGCTGGCTGGCCCAGCACGATGCCGCGCTGCCGCAAAACCAGTTTGTCTGTCTCAACCTCAGTGGCGCCTCCCTCAACGACGAGCGCTTCATCGCCGACATGTACGACATGCTCGACCAGTATCGGCACGTCGTGCGCAGGCTGTGCCTGGAGATCACCGAGAGTGTCGCACTGCACGACATGGGCAATACCCGACGCTTCATCGATCGGGTACGCAGCCACGGCGCCCGGGTCGCGCTCGACGATTTCGGCGCCGGCTACACGTCGTTCTCCTACCTCAAGGATCTGCCCGCCGACATCCTCAAGATCGATGGCAGCTTCATCGTCAACCTGAACCGCCACCCGGCCAACGTCGCCATCGTGGAAGCGATCGTCAGCCTCGCGCAGAGCCTGGGCATGAAAACCATCGCCGAGTGGGCCGAGGACTACGAGACCGTCGAGACGCTGGCCGAGATCGGAGTCGATTACGTCCAAGGCTACGCCATCTCCCGCCCCGTCTCCGCCGAGCGCATCCTGGCATCATCCTCCGGCGCCGACTTCATCAGCGACCCGCGTCTGAGCGACTACCTCAACACCCTGCCTCCCGATGACGACGAGCTCGCACATGTCGACTGGGTGCTCGGTCACTCAGAAACGGACACCCCCGGTGCTCCTCAGCCATCGGCCAGATCGATATCCGGGTGATCGGTGCCAAACCAGAAGTCGTACAGCGGATGGTCCACACCTTCGGCACGCGCGGCCGCGATGTCACAGAACATGATGCGGTGCGGCAGGTGGAACACATGCGCCAGTGGCACGAAACCCGCCTCCGGGCGCACATCGCGAAACATCAGGCGAGCGTATTGACGGTCCAGCGGCGCGCGGGCGGTGACGAGCACGTACCGCACCCCCTGCCGCTCGCACCAAAAGTAAGCCGCCTTGAGCATCAGCGTTTTGACCATGCGGCTGTGCACCGCTTGCGCCACCGCGAGCCGGGTCACTTCGGCGCACGGTGCCGTCGCCATTTCAGCGGGTAAGTCGAACGACTGCTCCAGCGCCAGGGGCCGGTAGGTGTTGGTCTGCAGGCGCAGCGTCCCCAGTATCGACCCATCCACTTTTGAGCGCGCCAGCAGCACCGCCACACCCGGCTCGCGGTCCAACGGTTCTGGCTCGCGCAGCCCCTCGGTCAAGGACGGGGGCAGGTGTCGGCCATACGCGGCATACCGTATCTCGGCGGCGAGGCGCAGCTCGGCCTCGCCCTGCGCCACGCGCACCGTAAACGGCAACCACTCCACGCGGCGCACGCCATCGCCGTGGGCGCGCATCTGTCGCTCCACCGGTTTCGGCACCGCATACCAGCCGTCCACGCCCGGCTGCTGAACCATCGTCGGCGTCTCGGTCAATGTCAACATCGTGCAGTCCTCCTGGGCACAACCCATCACCTCGGGATGACTTCACTCTAGACGCCATGTGCGCCGACTGGAGTCCGAAACGCGCCGTTTCGTGTGTCGGGATTTTTCCGACACGCCGTCGGCCTGCCGCCGATGCACCGCCGGCTACAATCCTGCTGGCAGCGGAAGCGTGGCAGAGTGGTCGATTGCACCGGTCTTGAAAACCGGCAACCCGCAAGGGTTCGTGAGTTCGAATCTCACCGCTTCCGCCACGTCGATCCCTCCCGCCGTTCACTCATGCCGCAGCGCCTCGATGGGATCGAGCCGTGCGGCGCGGCGCGCGGGCACGTAGCCAAACACCACGCCGATGGCGGCCGAAAATGCGAAGGCGATCACGTTGATCGCGGGATCGAAGACGAACGGCACGCCCATCGCCTGGCTGATACCGAGGCTGGCCACCAGCGCCAGCGCCAGCCCGACTACTCCCCCCAGCGCGGCCAGCACCACCGCCTCGATCAAAAACTGCCCCATCACCTCGCGCTCCAGCGCCCCGATGGCCAGGCGCAGGCCGATTTCGCGCGTGCGCTCGGTCACGCTGACGAGCATGATGTTCATGATACCGATGCCACCCACCAGCAGGCTGACCGCTGCGACGGCTCCTAGCAACAGCGTCATGACGCGCGTGGTGCCGGACATGGTCTGTGCCAGTTGCTGCGTGTCCAGGATGTTGAAATTGTCCTCTTCACCCTCGGGGATGGCGCGGCGCTCGCGCAGGATGGCGCGGATACTGGTCTTGACGGACTCGGCATCGGCGCCGTCGAGCATGGACACGTGCAGCGTGAAGACGCGCGTATGCCCCGCGACGCGCCGGTGTAGGGTGTTAATGGGCATGAGCACCATGTCGTCCTGGTCTTGCCCGAACGCGCCCTGCCCCTTGGGCGCGAGCACGCCCACCACCTCGCATGGCATCTGGCGCACACGGACGGTGTCGCCCACCGCAGGGTTGGGTCCATAGAGCTCGCGGCGTACCGTCTCGCCGATGATGCACACTGCTGCACCGATGCGGTGTTCGTCGTCGGTGAAGGCGCGACCGTCGGCCAGCGTCCAGTTGTTGACGAACAGCCAGTCGGCCGATCCCCCCACCAGACTGGTGCTCCAGTTGCGCCCATTGGCCACGACGGTGCCGCTGCTGCGCGCCTCGGCGGCCACCGCCATGACGCCAGGGGTTTGCGACGCGATGGCTTGCGCATCGGCCAGCTTGAACGATGGCGCTCCTGAACCAAAGCCACCCGGCCCCAGCCGCTGCCCTGGGCGCACCTGCAACAGGTTGACGCCAAGACTCGCGATTTGCTGCTGGATGGCCAGCGTAGCGCCGTTGCCCAGGGTCACCATCGTCACCACCGCCGCCACGCCGATGACCACTCCCAGCACGGTCAAGAAGGATCGCATCAGGTTGCGCCGAATCGAGCGCAACGCCAGCACCAGCGTGTTGAACCACATCGCTCAGGCCCCCTGCGTCACCGAGTCGGCATCAGGCACTTGAGCCGCGCGCCATTCCTCGCGCTCGACCACCCCGTCGCGAAAATGCACCACGCGCCGGGCGTAGGCCGCGATGTCGGGCTCGTGCGTGACCATGAGCACGGTGATGCCCCGCGCTTCGTTGAGCTGGCAAATGAGCGACATGATCTCGTGGCTGCGCCGGGAATCGAGGTTGCCCGTGGGTTCATCGGCCAGCAGCACGCGCGGCTGCGTGACGATGGCGCGCGCGATGGCCACGCGCTGCTGCTGCCCACCCGAGAGCTCGGCGGGCGTGTGGTGTACCCATCCCGCCAGCCCGACGTCGGCCAGTGCGGCCCGCGCAGCGGCGTGACGCTCGCGTGCGGGCAGGCCGCGATAGACCAGCGGCAGCTCGACGTTTTCTTGCGCAGTGGTGCGCGGCAGCAGGTGGAACCCCTGAAACACAAACCCAAAATAGCGCCGACGCACGAGCGCGCGTTCGTCGCGCGAGAGCGACTGCACCGGCACGCCCTGAAAACGGTATTCGCCCGCGGTGGGTGTGTCCAGCAGGCCCAACACGTTCATGGCCGTGGATTTGCCCGAACCACTCGGCCCCATGATGGCCAGAAATTCACCCGCCTGCACAGCCAGATCCACCCCGCGTAGCGCTTGGAAGGCGGCGGCTCCTTGTCCGTAGGTCTTGGTGACGCCGCGCAACTCGATCAAGGCCACCGCTGTGCTCATGGCGTGCGTCCTCTGCTGCGCTGCTCGATGATCACGGGCAAGCCTTCGCTCAGGCCCTCGCCGCTGACCTCGGACAGACGGCCGTCGCTGATACCCACCGTTACGGAGACGGCCTGCGGCTTGCCATCGCGCAGGATCCAGATCTGGCGCGGCCCGCCGCGGTTGTCCAGCCGCACCGTCTTGCGGCCAATCAAGGGCGGCTTGGGCGTGAGCAGGGACGCCAGTCCCCCGCCGCTGCCCGGCGGCGCGGGCTCGGTGGGCGTGAAGCGCAGTGCCGTGTTGGGCACCAGCAGCACGTCCTTGCGCTCCACCGCGCGGATGTTGGCAGTGGCGGTCATGCCCGGACGCAGCGAGAGGTCCTGGTTGTCCACATCCAACGTGGCGGTGTAGGTGACGACGTTATCAGTCTTGGTGGCGCCAAAGGCCACCCGCCCCACCGTGGCCGGGTAGCGCCGCCTGGGGTAGGCGCTCACCGTAAACGTGGCCAGCAGCCCCTCGCGCACCACGCCGACGTCGGCCTCGTCCACCGCCACGTCCAGCTTGAGTCGGCGCAGATCCTGCGCGATGGTCAGCAGGGTGACCGCCTGCAGCGATGCAGCCACCGCATTGCCGGGGTCAACGTTGCGCGCAAGCACCACGCCGTCGATCGGCGAACGGATGGACGCCTTGGCCAGGTTGGTCTCATTGGTCGACAGTGCGGCGCGTGCCTGCTCCACCGCAGCGCGCGCGGTGGCCTGCGCGGCCTGTGCACGCTCCAGGGTCGCACGGGCGGCATCCAGCTCGGCGGCCGAAGGCATCTTGCCACCGGACAGTCGCGCCAACTCCTCCAGCCGGGCCAGCTGCGCTTGCGCTTCGCGTGCGCTGGCATCGGCCTGCACGACTTGTGCCTGCGCCGAGGCCAGCGCGGCGCGCGCGCTGTTGACCTGGTCTTGTAGCTTGGCCGTGTCCAGCACGACCAGCACCTG
>Ga0326763_1000761_pt1 | contig 10889 bp, 9 predicted proteins | sample NORPS_P_FD_207671 | JGI IMG/M metagenome (GOLD analysis project Ga0326763, IMG submission 207671) | Hot spring water microbial communities from Norris Geyser Basin, Yellowstone National Park, WY, United States - NOR.PS_P | ecosystem: Environmental > Aquatic > Thermal springs > Unclassified...
GGCGGTGCTGTGGGGTTTGCGGCGGGCCGGGGTGCGCGCGCTGCCGGCCTATCTGCTCGGCGGCGCGATCCTCTGGGTGCTGGTATTCCGGTCCGGCCTGCACGCGACGCTGGCGGGGGTCGCTCTGGCCTTCGTCATCCCTGCCGGCGGAGAGCGGGACTTGGCGCTGCGGGTCGAGCACGGGCTTCAGCCCTGGGTCGCCTTCCTGATCCTGCCGCTGTTCGGCTTGGCGAATGCGGGGCTGAGCTTCGACACGCTGCCGCCGGCCGCCTGGCGCGACACGCTGGCGCTCGGCACCGCGCTGGGCCTGGTAATCGGCAAGCAGGCGGGGGTGTTCGGCGCGGTGCTGCTCGCGGCAAAGCTGAAGCTCGCCACGCTGCCCTCCGGCGTGACCCGGCCGCAGCTCTATGGCGGCGCCATCCTCTGCGGGATCGGCTTCACGATGAGCTTGTTCATCGGCGACCTCGCGTTCCGCGAATCGCCGCGCGGCGACGAGGTGAAGCTTGCCGTCTTCGTCGGGTCGATCATTTCGGCCGTGCTCGGACTGATTGTATTGTCCGTGACGACCCGGGTCCCGCAGGACGAGGTTCCCCTGCCGGCGCCGCACCCCTAGAACGGGGCCGTCGAGGAGAACAGGCATGACAACGGTTGGTTCGCGCACGTCAGACCATGAGATCGATCCCATATTCCTCGAACGCTGGTCGCCGCGCGCGTTCACCGGCGAGGCGATGCCGCTACCGGTGCTCATGCAGATCTTGGAAGCGGCACGATGGGCGCCGTCGGCCTATAATTCCCAGCCCTGGCGGTTCGTCTACGCACTGCGCGACAGCCCGTCATGGGCCAACCTCCTGAGCCTGTTCGTCGACGGCAACCGCGTGTGGTGCCAGCACGCCGGCGCGCTCATCGTGATCGCGTCCGATTCGATGATGCTGCCGCCAGGCAAGGACACCAAGGTGCCCTCGCACAGCCACTCCTTCGACACGGGCTCGGCGTTCGCGAGCCTTGCGCTGCAGGCCACCAAGCTGGGTTGGCACGCGCACGGGATGATCGGGTTCGACCGCGAGCGGGCCTTCGCCGAACTCGGCTTCAAGGAGGGGTACCGCGTGGAAGCCGCGGTGGCGCTTGGCAAGATGGGCAACAAAGAGGCGCTGCCTCCGGCACTGCTTGCGCGGGAAACCCCGAACAGCCGCAAGCCGCTTGCCGAGACGGCGTTCGAGGGCAAGTTCGGCGGCTGATCCGGCCCGCGTCAGATGTCGAGCTTCTTGGCGGCTTCGTGCAGCAGGGCGATCCCTGCGACCGCGAGACCCGCCATGAAGGCCATCTTGTGCCGGTCGGTGAACATCTCCCAGCTGCCCTTCCGCGGATGGCGCTTGTCGAAGCGGCCATGCGCGCCATAGGGACCCGGCACCGGATTGAACAGGTTGGCGGGCGCGTCCGCCGGCTCATTCTGGTCGGTGAGCTGACCGCTATAGCCGGTCTTGGCCAGGTAGCGGTCGATAAGCCCCGGCGCAATGCGGTTCGCCAGAATGGCCTTCACCGTCGGGAAGCCGACCCAAATGTCGCGGCGGCGGTGCGTGGCGGCAAAATAGATCGCGCGAGCCGGCACTTCCGGCTGGTAGATCGGCGGCACCGGCTGGGCCTTCTTGCCCATCTTGTTCATCGCCCAGTCGAATTGCGGCGTGTTGACCGCCGGCAGGTCGACCATAGTAATGTGGACGTTCAACTTATCGTGTAAGATTTCGGAACGAAGACTGTCCGTGAAGCCGCGGATCGCGGATTTTGCGCCACAGTAAATGGATTGGAGCGGAACGGACCGGTAGGCCAGTGCCGAGCCGACGTTGACGATGGTGCCGCGGTTCCGTTGCCGCATGCGCTTCAGCGCGGTCATCATCCCGTGGACCTGACCCAGATAGGTCACCTCCGTCCCGCGCTTGACCTCTTCGGGCGTTAGTTTGCTCACCGGCGCGAACACGGTGGCCATCGCGACGTTCACCCAGACGTCGATGGGGCCGAGTTCTTGCTCGATCCGCTCCGCCGCGGCTTCCACGGCGCCCGCATCGGCGACGTCGGTCGGAATCGGCAGTGCTTTGACGCCGTAGCGTTCACGGATTTCCTGTGCGGCTCGCTCGAGCCTCGTCTCGTCACGGGATAGTAACGCAACCGAATGCCCGTGACGGGCGAACTCTTCGACGGTCGCACGGCCAACACCGGCTCCCGCCCCCGTGATCACCACAACACTCGGCATAACAGCCCCCGACTCTTTCAACGCGTAATGTTAAGTATCCCGGGGCCGAAAGGTTCGCGTTGATCCCCAGCGCACGCCATTACAACTATGTTAGTTGCCGCATGCCGCTTGATCAGCCAGGCTGACCAGCGACAATGCTGCAACTCATCCAACCGCTTCGTCGCGTCCGGCAGGATGCCTAGCGACATCTCGCGTGGCCAGGCCGCATCCCGGCAACTCTTTGCGCCAGGTGCGGACGCCGTGCTCAGGCTCGTCCTGTGGTCCATCCTGCTCTCCATCATCCTGGGCAGCATCGGATTGTTCATCTGGGCGCAGAGCGATTACGTCGGCTCCGTCGGCATCGCGCCCGCGCAGCCGGTGCCGTTCAGCCACAAGCATCATTCCGGCGAGCTAGGGCTCGATTGCCGGAACTGCCACGAGCAGGTCGAACAGGAGGCGACGGCCGGGCTGCCGCCGACCCATACCTGCATGACGTGCCATTCCGAGATCTGGACAGGCTCGTCGATGCTGGCGCCCGTGCGTCAGAGCCTCGCCAAGGACGAGCCGCTGCACTGGGCTCGGGTCAATCGTTTGCCGGATTACGTCTATTTTAATCACTCGATCCACATCACGAAGGGTATCGGTTGCTCGTCCTGCCACGGCGCGGTCAACGAGATGCAACTCACCTACGCGGCCCAATCGTTCCGGATGGAGTTCTGCCTCACCTGCCACCGCAACCCGGCCCAGTACGTGAGGCCCGCGAAGGAAATCTGGAACATGGAGTGGCAGCCGCCGGCCAATCAGGCGACGCTCGGCCCGGCGCTCGTGGCGCAGAACCACATCCTAGGCCCGCAGCAGCTGTCCGATTGCTCGGTTTGCCACCGGTGAGCCAACCGACCCGGCCCCGGCAGTGGCTGAGCGCCGACCATCAGGCCGATACGCCCGCCTTCCGCCGTTTGATCGAGCGGGAGTTCCCGGCCGTGACGGATCTCTGCACCGGCCCCGACCGCCGCCAGTTCCTCCGGCTCATGGCCGCCTCGCTGTCCATGGCAGGCCTGGCCGGGTGCGACGATGAGACGGACGGCCGTGCGCAGGAGGTGCCGTACGTGCACAACCCGCTCCGCATCCAGCCCGGCACGCGCGCGGAATACTCGACCATGTCGCTGCTCGACGGCGTGGCCAACGGCATGGTCGCCATCACCCGCAACGCGCGTCCGACCAAAATCGAAGGCAATCCCGACCATCCCTGGAGCCGGGGCGGCACCGACATCTGGGCGCAGGCCAGCGTACTCGACCTTTACGACCCGCTGCGGTCGCAGACCGTGCGTTACCTCGACAAGCCGGCCTCCTGGCAAGCGTTCCGCGGTCAGATAGCCGGCAAATGGGCCGAGTTGCGCGATCGGAATGGCCAGGGCCTGCATGTCCTCACCGGCCCGCTCACCTCTCCGAGCTTCCTCGCCCAGCTGCAGGGCATGCTGACCGCCATGCCGAAGGCGGTTTGGTACACCCATAGCGCCACTGGTGGGGCGCATCGTTATGCCGGGTCGGTCGCCGCGTTCGGCAAGCCGCTCGAGACTCGCTACCGGTTCGGCGCCGCGCGCGTGATCGTCTCGTTCGAAGGGGACTTCCTCGATGGCGGACCCGATCAGATCGGGCAGGCGCTCGACTGGGTCGCAGCCCGGCAGGCCAGTGCTGCCGGCATGCCCGACAACGATGTCCGCCGCCCGTTGCTGGCCCTGTATGCGGCGGCGGCCGTTCCGAACCTGACCGCGGCGAAGGCCGATCATCCGCTGGTGACGACTCCGGCCGAGATGCTGGCGCTCGCCGCCGGGCTGCTGGCCGATGTCGAGCCCGGTGCAACTCCGAGCGTGGGCGACAATCCGATCGACCGGTGGCGCGCCGCCGTTGCCGCGGCACTCCGGCAGAACCGCGGCGCCAGCCTGGTCATCGCCGGCGCCACCGCCTCTCCGGCGCTGGCGAGCGCGGTCCACCGCTTGAACCAGGCGCTCGGCAACACTGGCAAGACGGTGTTCCACACGGAGCCCGTCGTCTCCAACGGCCAGGATGTGGCAGCCCTCGCCACCGCCATCCACGCCGGCACGGTGGACACCCTGCTCATGCTAGATACGAACCCGGCCTACAGCGCGCCCGGTTCGCTCGATTTCCACGGCGCCCTGGAGCGGGTCGAGCTGCGCATCCATGCCGGCCAGTATGTCGACGAGACCGCGCTGCAGAGCCACTGGCACCTGCCGCTGCTGCACACGCTCGAGGCCTGGCACGACGCGCGGGCGGCGGATGGCACGATCACGTTCGCGCAGCCGGCGATCGCGCCGCTGTACGAGGGCCGCACGGCCGGCGAGATCCTGTCGCTGCTGAACGACGACGCGCCCCGCAAGGCGCTCGACATCCTGCGCAGCCACTACCAGGGCGATGCCGACGACGCGGCGTTCGCGCCCCGGTGGGAGACGATGCTGCGCGACGGCTGCGTGCCCGAGACGGCCCTGCCGCCGGTCGACGCGCCGCTCGCGCCGGGCAGCCCGGCCCCGCCGGCGCCGCCGGGCCTGGTGGTGGTCATCCGCCCGGACCCGACGCTTTACGCCGGCGACAACGCCAACAACGCCTGGCTCCAGGAGCTGCCCAAGCCGCTCACCAAGCTCGTGTGGGACAACGTGCTGACCGTCTCGCCGGCCCTGGCCGCCCGCGAGGGTTTTGCCAACGGTGACATCGCGTCGCTGGAGGTGGCCGGCCGGCATGTCGAAGGCCCGATCTGGGTGCTGCCGGGCCAGGCGGACCATACCGTCGGCGCGACGCTCGGCTATGGCCGGCGGACGCCGGGTCTGCTCTGCGACGGCGTCGGCTACAACGCGACGGTGCTGCGCGACGACGGCGATCCGTGGCTGCTGACCGGCGCGGTGCTGGGCAAGACCGGGCGGACCGCGCAACTCGCCTCCACGCAAGACCACGATACGATGGAAGGCCACGACTTCATCCGCGTCCAGCACGAGGGCGCCGCCCCGGTGGGCGAAACGAAGAGCTGGCACCAGCCCAGCCTCTACGGCGAGGGCCGGAAGGAGATCGGCCCGCAATGGGGCATGGTCATCGATCTCGACGCCTGCATCGGCTGCAACGCCTGCGTCGTGGCGTGCCAGAGCGAGAACAACATCGCCGTGGTGGGCAAGGAGCAGGTGGCGCTCGGCCGGGAAATGCATTGGCTCCGCGTCGATCGCTACTACGAGGGCTCGGCCGAGGCGCCGCAGACGCGGTTCCAGCCGGTCCCGTGCATGCATTGCGAGAACGCGCCCTGTGAAGTCGGCTGCCCGGTCGAGGCCACGCTGCACGATAGCGAGGGGCTCAACCTTATGGTGTACAACCGCTGCGTCGGCACCCGCGCCTGCTCCGGCTACTGCCCCTACAAGGTGCGTCACTTCAACTACCTCGACTATTCCGCCGGGGCCGCGCCGACCATCGAGCTGATGCGCAATCCGGAGGTGACCGTCCGCGCGCGGGGCGTGATGGAGAAGTGCACCTATTGCGTGCAGCGGATCGAGACGGCCCGCATCGAGGCGCACAAGGCCAACGTGCCCATTCCGGACGGCGCCGTGCAGACCGCCTGCCAGGGTGCCTGTCCGACCCGGGCGATCAGCTTCGGCAACCTCGGCGACGCCGCGAGCGCCGTCTCGGCGGCGCGCGCGGATGGCCGCAACTACGCGCTGCTCGGCGAGCTCAACACCAAGCCGCGCACGAGCTACCTGGCGGCCCGGGCGGCGAAGCCCGCGCTGCAGGGGGAGGCCGGATGAGCGAACTCGTCCGCGCGCACAGCCCGGCCGACCCGCTGGTCGCGCCCGAGCATAATTGGTCGAGCACCGGCCGCCTCGTCGCCCACGTCACCCTCGAGCACCAGGCACGCTGGCGCTGGTGGATCGCCTTCGGGGCCGCCCTGATGCTGATCGGCGTGCTCGCCGGCAGCGTCGGCTGGCTGCTCTACGAGGGGGTCGGCGTTTGGGGCAACAACATCCCCGTCACCTGGGCGCTCGATATCGTCGGCTACGATTGGTGGATCGGCGTGGCGACCGGCAGCCTCGCCGTCTCCTCGCTGCTGCTGTTGCTCGGGTCGGAATGGCGGGGCGCGGTCAATCGTCTGGCGGAGACGATCGCGCTGCTGGGCGTGTGCGCCGCCGGGCTGTACCCGATCATCCATCTGGGGCGGCCCTGGTTCTTCTACTGGAACCTGCCGTATCCCAACACCTTCCTGCTGTGGCCGCAGTTCCGCAGCCCGCTCTACTGGGACGCGATCGACATCGTGTCGTTCCTCGGCGTGGCCTTCCTGTTCTGGTTCACCGGGCTGATCCCCGACCTCGCCTCCATGCGCGACCGGGCGATCGAGCGGATGGAGAAAGGGGAGGGCAAGCCCGGCCAGTTCTACCGGCGCCTCAAGGCCCAGCTCTACGGGATCGCCGCCCTCGGATGGCGCGGCTCGGTGACGCACTGGCAGCGTTGGGAGCACTCGTACCGCGCGATCGCGGCCATGGGCCTCGTCGTGGTGCTTTCGTTGCAGATGGGCGCGGCCGTCATGTTCGCCGGAACGGTGGAGCCCGGTTGGCACGACCCCATGCTGCCGGTCGCCTATATCGCGGGCGCGCTGCTGTCCGGCGTCGCCGTCACGGGCACGCTGCTGTCCATCGTGCGGTTCGTGCTGCCCTACAAGCCGCTGATCACGCCGCGGCACTTCGCCCTGCTGGGCTGGCTGATGCTCGGATTGTCGTTGCTGTTCCTCTACTGCGATTTCTGCTCGTTCGGCGCCACCGCCCTGTTCGGCAACGATTACGACCGCGGCGTGTTGAGCCGGCGCCTGCATGGTGATCACGCCTGGGCCACCTGGTGCAGCGTCCTGTGTTCGGTGCTGCCGCCGCAGCTGTTCTGGATCCCGCTGTTCCGGCGCTCCAGCATCGTGGTTGGCCTGGTCGGCATCGTCGTCGCGTTCGGCGCCTGGTGCGACCACTTCATGCTGATCGTCATCACGCTGCAGCACGATTTCCTGCCCTCGGCCGCTCACCCCTATTCCATCGCGCTGTTCGGCATGGCGACCTTCGTCGGCACCGGGGGGCTGTTCCTGTTCTTGTTCCTCTTGGTGCTGCGCTACGTTCCGGTGATCTCGATCGTGAATCTCCGCTGGCTGCTGCCGGCGCTGCCGATCCGGCACAATGGCTGAACCGAAGCACAGCTCGGGGGCTCCGCTCTGGGGCGTGTCGGCGGAATTCGACACGCCGGAGGCGATGCTGTCGGCGATCCGGTCGCTCAAGCCCAGGCGCTTCGGCCGGATCGACGCCTATTCGCCCATCCCCGTCGAGGGTGCGTCCGAGGCGCTGGGCCTGCCGCCTCGCCCGATCTATCCGTTTGCGCTCGGCGCCTCGCTACTGGGCGCGGCGGCGATGTTCGGGATGTGCACCTACGCCACGATCTGGGGCTACCGCTTCGACATCGGCGGCCGCCCCCTGTTTTCCTGGCCGGCCTTCGTGGTGCCGAGCGTGTCGTTCGCGGCCCTGCTCGGCGCGATCGTGGTCTATGCCCTGCTACTGCTGATGAGTCGCCTGCCGCGCCTCAACCACCCGGCCTTCAACACGGCGAACTTCACCCGGGCGAGCGCGGACCGCTTCTTCGTCGCCGTAGAGGCGCGGGACGACAGCTTCGATGCCGACGCGATCGAGGCCGCTTTCGTCGCCTTGCCGGCCCGCCCCCACGCGATCCATCGAGTGCCCCGATGAGGCCGGCTCTGCTCCTGGCGGCGACCCTGATGCTGCTGGCCGGCTGCAAGCGCGAGGACATGTATGTCCAACGCTACTACCGCAACTGGAACCAGAGCAGCTTCTTCGGCAACGGCACCGGCATGCGGCATCCGCCGGAGGGCACCGTGGCCCGCACGCCGTATCGGGCCGATGTCCACGCGCCGACGGTCATCTCGGAAGCGTTGCTCGAGCGGGGTAAGGAGAGGTACGACATCTTCTGCACGCCCTGTCACGGCCGGGCTGGCCATGGTGACGGGATGATCGTGCAGCGTGGGTTCCCCGCGCCGCCCTCGTTCGTCGAAGGGGCGTTGCGCAAGGCCGACAACAAGGTGTTCTACGACGCGATCACCAACGGCTATGGCGCGATGTACAGCTTCGACACCCGGGTCGCCCCCGCCGACCGCTGGGCCGTCATCTCGTATATCCGCGCTCTGCAGCGGAGCCAGAATACGGCGGTCGCCAGTCTGCCGCCGGATCTGCAGGCCAGATTGGACGCCATCAAATGATGCGCGCCGCTTGGACCTTGCTCATCGTCGGCGCCGTCGCGGCAGGGGTCTGGCTGGTGTTTGCCAGCTCCATGCCGGCCTATTTCGCCGCGTGGCTATTCTGGATCGGGGTGCCGATGGGGGCGCTGCCGATCGTGATGGCCATGGAGGGCGCCGGCGCCCTGGAATCGCCGCTGCTGCCGGCGCTGCGGGCCATGCTGCCGCTGCTCCCGCTCGGCACCCTGTTTGCCTTGCCAATGCTGGGGGACCTTTCCTTCCTGTTCGCGCGGGCGGGCCTTCCCGGCGCACTGCCTGATTGGTGGACTGCGCCGCTGGCGCTGGCGCTGCGGGACGGCGCCATTCTCGTCGTGCTGTCGCTGCTGGCGGTGTTGTTCGCGCTCACGCCGCGGCGCCCGCGCCGGTCGTTGGCGACGTTCGGGCTGCTGCTGACCCTGTTCGTCTCGAGCTTGCTGGGCGTCGACTGGCTGCTCGCGCCGCAGCCGGCGTTGGGTTCGTCACTGGTCGGCCTGTTGTTGATGGCGGGGCAGATGGCGCTTGCCGGCGCAGTGGCCGGGCTGGTTCTGGCCGTCGGCTCGGATCCACACGCCCGGCTGTCCGGCTACAGCGGGCTGCTGCTCGCCTTGCTCGTGGCATTCTGGTCCGTGCTGCAGTTCGGGCAGTTCCTGGTGGTCTGGTCTGCCAACATGCCGGACGAAGCGGGTTGGTATCTGGCCCGGATCGCCGGCGCCGGTGCCCCCATCATCGCTTTCGCCGCGCTGGCCGCCGCAGCGGCGATCTTCTGCCTGCCGACCGCGCTCGGCCGAATCCCCGCCGCGCTGGCGACGATCACCGCCACGGTCGCGCTGGCCCTAATGCTGGTCACGCTGCTCTTCATCCTGCCGGCCTTCCGCGGCGCCTTCGCGCTGAGCGTCGCCGATGCGCTGGCGGTGATCGGCCTGGGCGGGCTGCTCATCGGCGCCATGTTGTTGCTCGTGTCCGCCGGCGAGCGCCGCCGCGCGATGGCGGCCCCATGATGTGGCGGGCGCTCCGCGACGGCGCGGCGAACCGGCGCGCCGGGTGGCTTGCCGCCGGTGCCGCCGCGATCCTCGGCGCCGCGACGGTCCTGCTCCGCCGTTCGTATCTCGAGCAGCTCCGCGCCGCCGTGGGCGGGCGTTACGGCGAGGCGAGCGGGCGCGGCCGCCCAAAGACGCCGCCCAGCCCGCGGGCGCGGGAGGCGGGGCATGAGACACGCGACATGCGCGGCGGCCTCATGGCCAAGCTCGTGGTGCTGCTCGGTTCGGTGGCGCTTGTCATGGTGTTCGCCATGGTCGGCCTGCGCTACTGGATCGCCACCGCGCAGCGGGACAGCGTCCCGCCGCTGACGCGGCAGCAGACCGTCATCATCACGCCGCCCGGGCCGCACCTGCAGCGCGCCCCGCTGACCGAGATCGCCAACCAGCAAGCACGCGAGGACCAAGCGCTGGACAGCTATGCCTATGTGGATGACGCCCACACCCGCGCCCGCATCCCGATCGACCGCGCCCTGTCGCTGACGGTCGGCCAACCGCTGGCGCCCCCACCTTGAAGCGCGTCTCATGAACTCGTCGAACCCGGTGCTGTCGATCTGGCCCGCTTCCGCCTCCGCCTCCGCGGTGGAGACGGACCACCTGATCTGGCTGTTTACCCTGCTGACGCTCGCGCTCGTGGTGCCGATCTTCATCGGCATAACCTTCTTCGCCGTCCGCTACCGCGACGGCAAGAGGGTGAACCGCGTGCATCGCGAGAACCGCGACCGCACGCTGGAGGTCAGCTGGATGCTGATCCCTTTCGTGCTGACGCTGATCTTCTTCGGCTGGGGCGCGCGGATGTTCATCATCCATAAGAACCCGCCACCGAATGCGATGCGGATCGAGGCGATCGGTCGGCAGTGGATGTGGAAGTTTCAGCATCCGGGTGGCCAGGCGGAGATCAACGACCTGCATGTGCCGACGGGCGAGCCGATCCTGATCCACATGATCAGCCAGGACGTGATCCACTCGCTGTACATCCCGGCGCTCCGGATCCAGATGGAGACGTTGCCGAACCGCTACACCGAGTTCTGGTTCAATGCGAACCGGCCCGGCACCTACCACATCCTCTGCAGCGAGTTCTGCGGCACCGACCATTCGGTGATGGGCGGCAACCTCGTCGTCATGACGCCGGCGGATTACGCCGACTGGCTGACCCGGTCCGGAAGCTCCATCAGCTTGGAAGCCGGCGGCGCGCGCTTGTTCGCCCAGCTGGGCTGCAGCGGCTGTCACGAGGGGGCCAGCACGCCGCGGGCGCCGAGCCTGGCGGGTCTGGCGGGCTCGCCGGTGCCGCTGGCCGACGGCGGCACCGTGATCGCCGACGACGCCT
>Ga0326763_1000762_pt1 | contig 10888 bp, 7 predicted proteins | sample NORPS_P_FD_207671 | JGI IMG/M metagenome (GOLD analysis project Ga0326763, IMG submission 207671) | Hot spring water microbial communities from Norris Geyser Basin, Yellowstone National Park, WY, United States - NOR.PS_P | ecosystem: Environmental > Aquatic > Thermal springs > Unclassified...
CGCGCGGCCTATGCGTTGCAGCAGAAGGCGCTGGGACCCAACGATCCCAATACGGCCGTGCCGTTGATGCTGATCGCGCTCCAGCTCTCAGACCAGGGCCGCACCATCGATGCGGCGGCCGACTTCAACCGCGCGGCGCGCCTCGTCGGCACGACCGCCGACCCGTTGGTCGTCGCGCGCCTGCAGCATTACCGCGCCCTGAACGCCATCAACGAAAACCAGCCTGCCGTCGCCCTGCCGCTGCTTCGTCAGGCGGAGCACGACTACATGACCGGGCTCTCCCCCGACCTGTTGACCTTGAGCCCGCCCCGCGCCGCAACCCCGCTGGCCAGCAGCCGGCGGTACTCGCTCGGGGCCGAGCTGGGCGATACGGCGCTGATCCCGCCGGATCAGCAGGCCGCGTTGATCGGGGTCATCGAGACGCGGCGATACCAGGCGATCGCCTTGCGCGAGCTGGGCCGAAACGAGGAAGCCCATGCCCTCCTGGACTCAGCGACCCGGCTCAGCGCCGCCCGCGGCCTGCACCAGCGTGACCTGACGGCCCGGCTCGCCCGCACCACCGCGCTGATCTCCGATGCCGTCCAAGCCGGATCCGGCCTTTCGGACATGGATCAAGCGACCCGCGACTTCGAGCAGGCGCAGCCTGGCACCCGCCCCGTCGCCCAAACGCTGCTACTCCGCGCCGCGCAGGCGCTGCACACCTCCGATGCGACGGCCGCGCTGCCGCTTTGCCGTCGCGCGGCGCAGCTCCTGACCGATCTCGGCAGCGGCACCGACGCCAACCTGCTGGCCCCGTGCCTCGACATCTTCGCGGCCGCGGCGGCCAAGCAGCCCGCCGACCGCGAAGCGTTGCTGGGCGAGATGTTCGGGGCGTCGCAGCTCGCCCAAGGGAGCATCACCTCCCGGCAGATCGCCCTCGCCTCGGCCCGGCTCACCGAGAATGCAAAGAATCCCCGCGTGGGGGAGGCGATCCGGCGACAGCAGGATGCCAGCCTCGCCGTGGCGGACCTGCAGTCGCGAATCGACCTGGCCGCCGCCGATGCCGCCGCCGGCCGCCCGGTTCGGGAATCGGCCGATACGTTGGCAAAACAGCTGTCCGATGCCCGCAGCACCCTGGCCGATGCCGACGCGGTGCTCCAAGCAGCCGCGCCGAATTACGGCCAACTCATCCAGCAAGTCGCCACCGCCGCGCAAGTCCTTGGCGCCCTCGCGCCCAACGAGGCGTTCGTCTCCATGGCGCTGACCGCCAATTCGGGTTGGGTCTTCGTCCTTCGGGACGGCAAGATCGACGTGGCCCGCAGCACGCTCGGCGGCAAGCAAGCCGAGGCGCTGGTGGGCCGGATCCGCAAGACGGTCGATCTCGGCGAGAGCAACCAGCCGCCGCCGTTCGACGTCGAGGCGGCACGCACCCTCTACGCCGGGCTGCTCGGTCCCGTGGAGCCGTTGCTGAAAGGGGCGGAATCGCTGACGGTCGTGCCGGTCGGAGCGCTGCTCTCGATACCGTTCGAGGTTCTTCTCACCGGCCCGGCCGACCCGGCCAATCTGGCGGCCGCGCCTTGGCTGATGCAGCGCTTCGCCATCACCCACGTGCCCGCCCCCGCCAACTTCGTCTCCCTGCGCCGGGTCGCTGCGACCGCTGCGGGCGCGCAGCCCTGGTTCGGCTTCGGCGACTTCCGTCCGGTGACGGTCAAGCAAGCGGCCGCCACCTTCCCCACCGCTGCCTGCGCCGACAGCGCCCGCCTGTTCGCCGGGCTGCCCCTGCTCCCCTTCGCCGGCCGCGAACTCACGGCCGCCCGTCAGATCATGGGCGCGCCCCCCAACGATGAGCTGCTCGGCCCGGCCTTCACCACGCCCGCCGTCCTGCAGCAGGATCTCCGCGGGTTCCGCGTGCTGCATTTCGCGACGCACGCGCTGCTGCCGACCGACCTGCGCTGCCAGACCGAGCCCGCCATCGTCACCTCTGGGATCACCGGCGCACCCACCGCCAACGCCGCCCTGCTCACCGCATCGGACGTGACCGGCATGCAGCTCGATGCCGATGTCGTCATCCTGTCCGCCTGCAATTCAGGCGGGCCGAACGGGGCGACCTCCGGCGAAAGCCTCTCCGGCCTCGCCCGCGCCTTTTTCTACGCCGGCGCGCGCGCCATGCTGGTCACCCACTGGTCGGTCAATGACCAAGCGACCGCGCTCCTCGTGGCCGGCACGCTGGCGCGGCTCCGCGCGGGCGATCCGCTCGGCCTGGCAGGCGCTTTCCAGAAGACCCAGCAATCCATGCTGGCCGACGCCGGCAAGCAGCTGCCGGCGGTCATTGCACACCCGTTCTACTGGGCGCCGTTTGCCCTCGTGGGCGAGGGCCGCGGGCGCACGCGGATGGCCGGGCTTTGAGCGCCGCGGCGCCCCCGCAAAAAGTCGGGAAATACGAGATACGCGGCGTCCTGGGCCGCGGAGCGATGGGCATCGTCTACGATGGGTGGGATCCGGTCATCCACCGCCGGGTCGCGATCAAGACCGTTCGCCTGCTCGAGGAACAGGATCCGGACACCGCGGAGGGGCTCGACCGCTTCAAGCGCGAAGCCCAAGCCGCCGGCCGCCTGACCCACCCCAATATCGTTGGCGTGTTCGATTTCGGCGAAACGGAGGAACTGGCCTACATCGTCATGGAGTTCGTCGAGGGCCGCTCCCTCAAGGCGATCCTCGACGCCGACCTGCGCCTGCCCGCCAACGAAGCCGTCCGCGTCATGCAAGATGTCCTCGCGGGCCTCGCCTACAGCCACGGCCGCGGCGTCATTCACCGCGACATCAAGCCAGCCAACATCATCATCACGCCCGACAACCAGGCCAAGATCGCCGATTTCGGCATCGCCCGGATCGAGGCCAGCAACATGACCCAGGCCGGTACCGTGATGGGCACGCCAGCTTACATGTCGCCCGAGCAATTCATGGGCCAGCCCGTCGATTGCCGCACGGACGTCTACTCCTGCGGCATCATGCTGTATCAGCTGCTCACCGGCGAGCGCCCCTTCGAGGGCAGCATGACCGCCATCATGCACAAGGCGATGACCGCCACCCCGCCGAAGCCCTCTGACCTCGCCGTGACCGCCCCGGCGGTCCTCGACCCCGTCGTCGCCCGCGCCATGGCGCGCCGTCCGGAAGACCGCTTCGCCTCGGCCGCCGACTTCGCCCAGGCGCTGCGCGATCCCCGCTCCCTGGCGCTCGAAGCGGATGGTGACGCGACGGTCGTGGGCCGGGCGCCAACCAGCGCCGCAGCCCCTAGCACGAGACCAGCGCCGCAGCCCGCGGCGCCACCAGCGCCGGCGGCTCCGCGCAGCCGGGCCCCGCTGCTGGCCGGCGTAGGCGTCGTCCTGATCGCGGGCGCGGCCGCCGCGTTCTTTCTGCTACCCAAGGCGGAACAGCCCCAACCCCCTTCCGCTCCGCCTTCGGCTCCGAGCATGGTGGCCACGGCCGTCCCTGCGGTCCCACCCGTAGCCGCGCCCGCTCCGCAAGACCACCCGGCCCCGCGCCAAGCGGCCGAGGCCACCCCACCGCGCACGCTGCCGCCGGCGACGGCGGCGGTCTCGCCAGCGCCTCAGGAAGCGGTGCCGGCCGAGCCCGCCCCCGCGCAAACGGTTCCGGTGCCCGCAGCCCCGGCCGTGGCCCCCGCTTCGCCGCAGGTGGCCCCGGTCACGACGCCGCAGCAGCAGGCGGCGATCGTCCCGCAACCTGTGGTCGTCCCGCCGCCGTCGGCCTCCGTCGCCAAGCCGATCATGGCCTCTCCGCCTGCCCCGCCCGACCCGGCCTCCATCCTGTGCAGCCTCGTTCAGCCGGCGACCGCCCTGGCAAACGCCAAGAGCGAGCCGGCGATTCAGCAGGTGGTGGCCGGCACCGCAGTCAAGACCCGAATCGTCGACGACACGTTCTGCCCGGTGCTGGACGCGCTCCGGGCGATCGGCAACGCGCCCGATGGCGCATTGAGCGTCGCACAGGATGGCGGTGCGAAGCCGTTGCACGACAACCAGGTCATCGCGCTGCACGCGACCATGCCCGCGTTCGCCGGCTACCTGAGCGTGGCGTATGTGCAGCACGACCGCACCGTGGCCCCGCTCGTTCCCGGACCCGGCTATCCCCGCATGACCTACCCCGCGCACAGCCGGATCACCCTCGGCAATCCGCGCCAGAACTCCCCCGGATGGCTGGTCGGTCCGCCCTTCGGGGAGGACATGATCGTCGTCGTGGCCAGCACGGCGCCGCTATTCCAGACGCCGCTCGCGGAAACCCAAACGATGGACACCTATCTGTCCGCGCTACAGGCGGCTGTCGACGATCTCCACCGCCACGGCGGCACGGTGTCCGCCGCCGCCCTTCCGATCGACACGCTGCCGGCTCCCTGAGGGAGGCTACTTGGCGGGTTCCGGCGGCACGATCCCGCTCGCGACGACGGCGTCGCGAAGCCAGCCCGCCGGCATTCCGGCGAGGAAAGCCGCCCTGATCTGCGCCAGCCGCCCCGGCAGGATCGCCAGACGCCCCGGCTCGAAGAACACCGGGTCCGGCGTGTGCATCAGGTAGGCCTGCGTCTCGTTCCGCATCAGGTCTTCGAGCGCCGGGTCATAGCCTTCGGCGGCGAGGTAGCTGCGGAATGCCGCGCGCTCGTCTGACGTGAGCGTGTTCTCCCAGAAGGATTTAACGAAGGCGGCGTAGGCCGGCTTGGTGAAATACTCTCCGTGCGACAGTTCGTGGTGCAGGATCGTGGCCCGGGCTTGCGGCGAGACGCCGTTGGCCGCGTCCGCGCGCACGACGGTGACGACTGCGCCGAACCCCGCCGGCTCCGCCATGGCCCGGGCGGCGATCCTGCGCAGATCCTCCTCCTCCGGGCGCAGCGCCTTGTGCTCTTCGGCCGCCAGCGCAAAGAACTGCTTGACCGCCGCGCCGCTGTAATCGTGGCCGTAATAATAGGTGTCGGCCGTCGCGCCGCTGGCGGCGATCGCCGCGGCCATGATCGGCTCGTCGGGAACCTGGTCATGGGAGACCCCCGCCTTTTCCTCCCAGGCGGCCAATCGGTTGAACATGCGTCCCTGCTCGGCCAGGGTCGGGAAGTCGATCACCACGACTGCGGGGTTCATGGCGAACCGCAGCACGGTGCGGGCCGCCGGGCTCTCGGCTCGGATGGCCGCCTCGGACGCAGGCTCGATCGGGTCGTAGGCTTGCGCCACAGAAGGGGGCGCGGCCGGCGCGGCGGGCTGGCGCTCCAGCAACCACCAGCCGCCGGCCGCCAGCCCCGCCACCACCAGCACGGCCCCAGCGGCGGCAATGAACCATTGCCGGCGCCGTGGCTGCCCGGGACGGAGGATCACGGTGTCGTCGGGGGCGCCGGCCATCGGCTAGGACCGGCGCTGGCTAACTCCCGAGATTGATGACCTGCACGCGGCGGTTCCTGGGCTCGGAGGTGTTGTCGGGCGTTTGCACCAGCAGCCCCTCCTCGCCCATGCCGACCGCATCCAGCCGCGACGCGTCGATGTGGAAGCGCGAGACCAGGAAGGTGACGACCGCCTGCGCCCGTCGCTCCGATAGGGCCTTGTTCGCGTCGTCAGGCCCGAGCGTGTCGGTGTGCCCCTCGATCCGGAAGCGATAGCTGCCGAGCGTGTTGCTCGAGAGGGCTTGGCCGAGCGAGGTCAGCGTTCGGACCGCCGCCGGGGTCAGTTCGGCCGAGCCGTTGGCGAACTGCACCGTGAGGTTGACGGAGGGCGGGGCGCCGCCGCTTTCCCGAGCCGCGGGCGCCGAGGCCGTGGCGCGGGGTGCGGCCGGGTGAACCGGCGCGGACGCGCCGGCCGAAGCCGGAGCGGCTTCCGAGGCATGCGGCGGCGCGCTGGGCCCGACGGGCCGGATACCGCGCGTCCCGCCCATGATGCCGCCCGAAGGCCGCAGCGAGTTGATGATCTGGTCAGTCGATGGGTTGCCTTGCGCGTGCGCCGCCGCAGCAACGACCGAAAGCGCCGCACCGATGATAAGTGACCGAGCCAGCTTCATGTGAGTTTCCTCCGACGGTGACTGCTCGCATACTACGGTTCCGCATCGATGTCGCGGGGCGGACGTCAGTTGCGATCTTCTTTTGCGAGCGCATCGAGCGCCTGCGGCAGGCCGGTCGGCGAGAGCGGCAGCTCGACATCCCGCCCGCCGGCGTCTGAATAGGAGAGCCGGGCCGGTTGGCTCCAACTCCGGATCCGCTGCAGCGTCGCCTCGCTGACGTCCGCATCGGCGAGGCAGAGCTCGGGCAGGCAGCGCTCCCAGGTGAACGAAACGTCCTCACGCTCTTTGCCGGGCCCCGCGAGCACGGGTTTCTTCGCGAAGCTGACGTTCGGCTGCACGACAACCGTCATGCGGAGCGGTTTGTCTTTCCCGAGCGAGCCGATCGCCATCTGCGCGATGGCTCGGCCCTCCTGCTGGACCAACTGGACCACCTCGCAAAGCTGGGGGCCGCTGGCAGGGTGGACGCATCGCAGGACCCAGTTGCCGAACGTGGCCGTGGTCTGCTGCGGCATTGGGGGGACGGGCGCCGGAGACGGCGACGCTGGCGGCGCACTTTGCCGCGAAGGCTGTCCGATCGCGTTGCCCGCCGCAAGCAAGACGACCGCTGCCGCGCTTACCGTTCTGAACACAGTGCCATTCACGATCAAATTGCCCATCCGAGGTTCGAGGCTTGGTGCCGTCCATCCTAGGCCCACCGCCCCGGCGCGGCCATCAGCCGTTGCAAGCCGGCGGTTCCGTCCACAATTGTGGCGGCACGTCACCGGAGCGCTCCATGAACCTCCCGATCTCCCTCAGCGTCAACGGCGTCCCGCATACAATCGAGCTCACCGACCCTCGGATCACCCTGCTCGACCTTCTGCGCGAACGCCTGGACCTGACCGGGACCAAGAAGGGCTGTGACCGCGGCCAGTGCGGCGCCTGCACCGTTCTCGTCGACGGCCGCCGCACCAACTCATGCCTGGCCCTCGCGATCAGCCATGATGGCGCCGACATCCTGACCATCGAGGGCGTCGCGCACGGCGACAGCCTCGACCCGGTCCAAGCCGCCTTCATCGCGCATGACGGCTTTCAATGCGGCTATTGCACGCCGGGTCAGATCATGAGCGCGATCGGGCTTTTGCGTGAAGGCCATGCCGGCGCCGATCCCGAGCGCATCCGCGAAGGTATGAGCGGCAACCTGTGCCGCTGCGGCGCCTATGCCGGCATCACCGAAGCCGTGCTCGAGGCGCAGGCAAGCCTGTCGGCGGGGAAGGCGGCATGAACCAGTTCGAGTACGTCCGGCCGGCCAGCGTTGCCGAAGCCGTCGCTGCCGCCGCCGCGCCGGGGGCCGCCTTCCTCGCCGCCGGCACCAACCTGGTCGACCTCATGAAGGGCGGCATCATCCGGCCCAGCCGCCTCGTCGACGTCGCCCGCCTGCCGGGACTTTCCCGGATCGAGACCCTGCCCGATGGAGGCATGCGCATCGGCGCGTTCGTCCGTAATGCCGATCTCGCCTACCACCCGGGCTTCGCCGCTGCTTACCCCGCGATTGCCGAGGCACTACTTTCGGGCGCTTCCGCCCAACTCCGCAACGCCGCGACCGTGGGCGGCAACCTGCTGCAACGCACGCGGTGCCCCTACTTCTACGATACCGCCAGCGCCTGCAACAAACGCGAGCCCGGGGCGGGCTGCGATGCGCTGGGCGGTGAAAACCGGCTCCACGCCATTCTCGGCTGGAGCGAGCGCTGTATCGCGACCAACCCCTCCGATTTCTGCGTGCCGCTCGCCGCTTGGGATGCGGTGGTCGAAGTCGAGGGCTCCGGCGGGCGCCGCGAGATCGCGCTGACCGACCTTCATTGCCTCCCCGGCGATGCGCCTGAGCGTGAAACCGTGCTCGCCGCCAACGATCTGATCGTTGCCGTGCGGCTGCCGGAAGCGTCGCGCTTCGCCCGCCACGCCCGCTACCTGAAAGTGCGGGAGCGGACGTCGTACGCGTTCGCCGTGGTGTCCGCGGCCGCGGGCTTGCACCTCGAGGACGGGCACATCGTGGAAGCGCGGATCGCGCTGGGCGGCGTCGCCCTGAAGCCCTGGCGCGCCCACGCGGCAGAAGCGGCGTTGGCCGGCGCCGTGCCGGGCCCCGGGGCCTCCCGCCGTGCCGCCGACGCCGCCGTGGCGGACGCCCGCCCCTCCGGCGACAACGCCTTTAAGATCGAGCTCGCCCAACGCCTCGTGGCCCGCGCCCTCGCCCGCGCCGCCGCGGGCACGCCCGACCGCATGCCGGCGCTGCCGGCCTCCCCTTTCGGAGCCTGATCCCATGTCCGAGCTTCCCCTCAGCGCGTCGCCCGTTCACCTCCGCCACGGCTCCAGCATCGGCCAGCCACTGACCCGGCGCGACGGCTTCCTCAAAGTCACCGGCGCGGCCACCTACGCGGCCGACAACCATCCGACCGGAATGCTCTACGCCGTGCTCGCGGTCGCCAGCATCGCGCGGGGCCGGGTCGCCGCGATGGATGTGGGCGCTGCAAAGGCCCACCCAGGCGTCGTCGACGTGATGACCCCGGACCACAAGCCGGCGCTGGCTCAGGACCCCGACGCCAAGAACGGCCCGTTCGATTTCCGGCTCGATCTTCTGCAGAACGACAAGGTCCGCTACGCCAACCAGCCGATTGCCGTCGTGATCGCCGACACTCTCGAAGCCGCCACCGAGGGCGCCGCCCTGCTCGCGCCCCGCTATGATGCCGAACCCGCCCGCACGGAGCTCGACGAAGGCGAAAGCTTCGTCCCCAAGGTGGTGGGCGCCGGGAACCCGGCCTCCGCGCGGCACGGCGACGTCCAGACCGAGCTCGCCGGGTCCGCCATCCGCGTCGACGCAGTATACGAAACCCCCGCGCAGTATCACAACGCCATGGAGCCCCACGCCGTCGTTGCCCGCTGGGACGGCGACCAGCTCGAGATCGACACGCCGAGCCAGGGCATGGCGATGGCGCAAGCCCGGGTCGGCGGGCTGTTCGGCATCCCGCCGGAGAACATCCACGTCCGCAGCCCGTTCCTCGGGGGCGGTTTCGGCTCCAAGGGCATGATCTCGGGGCCGCAGGTGCTCGGCATCATGGCCGCGAAGCTGGTCGGCCGCCCCGTCAAGCTGGTGCTCAAGCGCGAGCAGATGTTCGGTCCCGTCGGCCATCGCGCGCCGACCCGGCAAACGATTCGCCTCGGCGCCGCCTCCGATGGCGCGCTGGGGGCCATCGACCACCACGCCAAGACCGCCTCGAGCAGCTTCGACGATTTCTTCGAGCCCGCCGCCGACGTCTCCCACACGCTCTATGCCGCGCCGGCCATCGCGTCCTCGCACGAAGCCGTCCGGCTCGATACCGGCACCCCGCTGTTCATGCGCGCGCCCGGCGAAGCCACCGGCAGCATCGCGCTCGAGAGTGCGATCGACGAGATGGCGGAGGCCTGCGGCATGGACCCGCTCGCGTTCCGCCTCAAGAACTACGCCGATGCCGAGCCGATCTCCGGCAAGCCGTTCTCATCGAAGGCGTTGCGCCAGTGTTACGAGCAGGGCGCCGCCCGCTTCGGCTGGTCAGCCCGCACGCTGACCCCGCGCAGCACGCGCGACGAGGCCGGGCTGCTGGTGGGCTGGGGCGTGGGCACGGCAACCTTCCCCGCCCTCATGTTCCAGGCCAATGCGCGCGCGGTGATCCGGGCCGACGGCACCGGGGTCGTGGAGATCGGCGCCCACGACATGGGCCAGGGCGCCTGGACCGCGCTGGCCCAGATTGCGGCGGACGGCATCGGCCTCGATCTCGATCGCCTCGAGTTCCGCTCCGGAAGCTCGGACCTGCCGGATGCCGGGATCGCCGGCGGCTCCGCCCACACCGCGACGGCCGGCATGGCCCTGCACGGCGCCGGCGCCGCCGTCATCGCCAAGCTCGCCGACCTGGCAACCGGCGACGAGCGCTCGCCGCTGTTCGGCTCCGGCAATGCGGGCGTCGTCGCCCGCGAGGGACGGCTGTTCCGGTGCGACGACGAGAGCCGCAGCGAGAGCTACGGCGACATCCTCGCCCGCGCCGGCCTGGCGGAAATCGAGGCGACCGGCAGCAGCGCCGCCGACCCGGTCGCGCAAGAGAACTTCGCCATGCATGCCCACGGCGCTGTCTTTGCCGAGGTCAAGGTCGATCCTGATTTCGGCCAAGTCCGCGTGACCCGGCTGGTCGGCGCGTTCGCCGCCGGCACCATCATCAACCCGCGCCTCGTTCGCAGCCAGTATTACGGCGGCATGATCTGGGGGGTTTCGTTCGCGCTTCACGAGAAGGCGGTCGTCGACCACCGGTCCGGCCGCATCCTGAACGCCAATCTCGGCGAGTACCACGTCCCGGTGAACGCCGACGTGCCCTCGCTCGAGGCCATCCTGGTCGACGAGCGGGACGAGCACGTGAACGCGCTCGGCATCAAGGGCGTCGGCGAGATCGGCGTCACCGGCACCGCCGGGGCGATCGCGAATGCCGTCTGGCACGCGACCGGCCGACGGGTCCGCCGCTTCCCGATCACGCTGGATCAGCTGATCAACTAAGCGAGCGGTCGCCCAAAGCGCTGGATGTCGGCCTCCACGATCGCACGGTCCAGCGTGCCCCAGGGTGAGGTCGCACCGGGAAGATGGCGCCGGAACACGGCATATCGCTCCTGGCTGACCCGGTAGAGGCGCCTTAACTCCGGCAGCGGGTCGGCACTGTCGTCGACCCGCATGTCGAGGTCCGGGTAGGGGTCGTCGACGCACACCTTGATCCCGGCGCTCTGCTTGCCGCGCTTGTCGCCGCCGGCGGCCTCGCCCCCCTCGAGCGCGGACATCAGGCGCTCGGCCAGCGGGCTGCCCTCCGTCCGCGCGAAAGCG
>Ga0326763_1000763_pt1 | contig 10887 bp, 10 predicted proteins | sample NORPS_P_FD_207671 | JGI IMG/M metagenome (GOLD analysis project Ga0326763, IMG submission 207671) | Hot spring water microbial communities from Norris Geyser Basin, Yellowstone National Park, WY, United States - NOR.PS_P | ecosystem: Environmental > Aquatic > Thermal springs > Unclassified...
CGGTGGCGGGCCCGCAGGCCCCGCTGATCGCCGAAGGCGCGGCAAAGGTGCCCGGCTCCTTGCCCGCGGCCGGCCTGCGGCTGCTGTCGACGACGGTGACGGGCCCAGAAGCGGCAACGTCGTCGCTCGCCGTAACCTTGGCGAGCGACGCAGGCACGCTGACGGCGCCGGACCTGTTCGTCGAAGGCCTGCCGCAAGCAACGCCGCCGAAACCGGCTATTCGCCACCGCTCCGGCCAACGGAGCACGTCGCTGATCGTGAAGCTGCCGACCGACGTCGCCAGGGCAGCCCTCGGCCAGAAGCTGACCTTTACGGTCGTGGACGGCGACCGGTCGGCAGAGTTCACCGCAATACCCACGCTCGGGTCGTCACCCAAAGACGCTGACTCGAGCGGGATCGGGGCGATCCTCGGCGCCGCGCTGCTGGGCGGTTTGATCCTGAACGTCATGCCGTGCGTGCTGCCCGTGCTCTCGCTCAAGCTGCTGGGTGTCGCGGGCTACGCGGGAGCCGAACGGCGTCGCGTGCGGTTCGGCTTGCTCGCGACTGCGGCCGGCGTGGTCGGCAGCTTTCTCGCCATCGCTGCGGCCTTGATCGGCCTCAAGCTGGCGGGCGCCGCGGTCGGCTGGGGCATCCAGTTCCAGCAGCCGTGGTTCCTGGCCGGCATGGCGGCGGTGACCACCCTGTTCGCCGCCAGTCTATGGGGCGTGCTGCCGATCGGCATGCCCGGTCTCGCCAACGCGGCCGCAGGCATACGTCCGCGTCACCCCATGCTGGACGCCTTTGCCGCCGGCGCCTTTGCGACCTTGATGGCGACCTCCTGCTCCGCCCCATTCGTCGGCACGGCGGTAGGGTTCGCACTGGCGCGCGGCCCGGCGGAGATCGCCCTGATCTTCGCTCTCCTTGGCCTCGGCATGGCCACACCACTGCTGGCCGTCGCCGCGCTGCCCGGCTTGGTGCGGTTCCTGCCGCGGCCGGGCGCCTGGATGGTCTGGTTGCGCCGGGTGCTTGGATTGGCGCTCGCGGGAACGGCCTTGTGGCTGCTGTGGGTGCTGGCCCAGATCGCCGGCCCAACGGCCGCGACGGTCGCCGGCCTGGCTCTCGCTGCGCTGGTCGCGGCACTCGCAGTGCAGGATCGATACGCCGGGATCTGGCGACGGGTGGCCCAGGGAGCCGCAATGGCTCTGGTGGCCGTGTCCGTACTGGTTCCCGCTTTAGCCACTCCGCCCGCAACGAGGCTCGCCTCGAACGTCGGAGAGGCGATCCAATGGCAAGGCTTCGATCCTGCCAGGATTGGGCGCGAAGTGGCCGCGGGCAAGCTCGTCTTCGTGGACGTGACCGCCGCCTGGTGCCTCACCTGCAAAGTCAACGAGGCGGCCGTCCTCGACCGCGCCCCGGTCGCAAGCCGGCTCGGTAGCCCTGGCGTGGTCGCGATGCGCGCCGATTGGACCCGGCCGGAGCCCCGGATCACAGCCTACCTGCAGAGTTTCGGGCGCTTCGGCGTGCCGCTCGATGTCGTTTACGGCCCCGCGCGCCCGGACGGTGAGGCGTTGCCGGAGCTGCTCTCGGCTTCGACGGTTATGGCCGCTATGGAGCGAGCCACGGCATCGCCGACGAAGACGCTGACGGAGCGATAAATGGGATTTTACGCCCGCCACATCCTGCCCAGCCTGCTGCACGCGGCGATGCGGCAAGAGGTGCTGCTACCGTTCCGCACCCGCGTCGTCGGCGCTGCCGAAGGGCGAGTGCTGGAGATCGGCATCGGCTCCGGCCTGAACCTGCCGCTCTATGGCGCAGGTGTAACGGAAGTGGTTGGTGTCGATCCGTCTTCGGCACTGCTGTCCCGGGCCAGCGCCGCGGCGGGCCAGTGCCGGGCGCCAGTCACGCTCGTGGAAGGCTCGGCGGAGGCGCTGGCGCTCGAGGACCGCAGCGTCGACACCGTCGTGAGCACCTGGTCGCTGTGCACGATCCCAGACGCCGGTCAGGCGCTGGCCGAGGTGCGGCGCGTGCTGCGCCCTGGCGGCGTAGTGTTGTTCGTCGAACACGGACGGGCGCCCGAGCCGGGCCTCGCCCGTTGGCAAGATCGGCTCGATCCGATCTGGACACGCATCGCCGGCGGCTGCCACCTGAACCGCGCCATGGACATTTTGCTCAGGAACGCGGGCTTCCACCTCGACGCGCTCTCGACCACAAGGGTGCCTGGGCCAAGGACGCACACATTCCTCTTCGAGGGGCAGGCACGGCCTGGATGAGTAAATAACTACAGAAGGTGCCTTGTCACAGGTTCGCGGAGACGCGCGAAGGAGATGGGAGATCGCTAGCCTCCGCGATTTCTAGACCCAATTGTCCCTTTGACAAACGATGGCGACAGCGGTGCGGACGCGACGGCGCATTGCCAGCAATCAGCGTTGACCAGGGTAAAGCCATGCCCCGGGCCGAGTATGTTCCAGCCGACCGCGCCGGCCGGGTCCCACATTTTGACGAATTGGATTGAGCTGCTGACAACGTCATTCTGTGGGTTGCCGTTGAAGACAACCGGGTTGTGCCGGTTTGCAACAGAGCGGTCTCGCCAGCTGTGGCGGATCGGAGCCGTACGTCGTACCGTCGGTCTCGGCAGCATGGCTCGGGAGGCCGCGATGCGAATGCTGATCGTCGAAGACGATGCGCCTCTCGCGCGCGTGCTGCGAGACGGCTTGACGCCGATTGGCCTTGCAGTGGACGTGGCTCCTGATCTGGCGACGGCGCAAGATTGCATCGCTGCCGCCGAGTTCGACATCCTCATTCTCGATCTCGGCCTGCCGGATGGCGACGGGCTGAACTTGCTCCGGGCGCTCCGGCGGCGCGGCGCGGCGATGCCCGTCCTGATCCTGACCGCACGCGACGCACCAGGCGAAAAGGTCACCGGCCTCGACGCGGGCGCCGACGACTATCTCGCTAAGCCATTCCATATGCCGGAGCTGGTCTCGCGCGCTCGGGCCTTGCTGCGGCGGCCCGGGCGGGAACTCTTGCTGCATCTCGAAAAGGGCAATCTTCGCCTCAATCCGGCCTCGCGACAGGTGAGCGTCGGCGATAGAATTGTGTCGCTCAGCCATCGCGAGACGACACTGCTAGAACTCTTCCTGCGCGCGCACGACCGGGTGTTGACGCGCGAGCAGATCGAGGCGGGCCTTTACGATTTTGCGACGACCATCGGCTCCAACGCGGTCGATGTTCTGGTCTACCGGCTTCGCCATAAGCTCGGCGATCTCGGCGCGACCGCGAACGTGCACACGTTGCGGGGCGTCGGCTACATGCTGACGTTCACGCCATGAGGCCGGGCCGCGGACCGCCGTCGCTACTGCGTCAACTCACGCTGCGGCTCTCGTTGCTGATGCTGGCGGCGCTTGTGCTGGTTGCGGGCGGCATCGCCTGGCAGACGATCGCGACCGTCCACTCGATCGACGATTCCGCGCTCGCCAGTCAGGCGCAGATGCTGGCGGGCCAGCTCTCCGCCGACAGCGATCGTGGGCCGGCGGTACCCGACGCGGTGCGGTCGATGTTCGCCGGGTCGGACGGGGAGAGCATCTACGCCATCGTCGACCCGGCAGGACGCCTGCGCGCCACCTCCGACCCGCAGACCGCGCCGCAACTCCGGCCGTTCGCCGCCGTGTCGGGCTTTTTCCGCGTGCCGCGCTCGCGCGGCTTGCCGCAGGGAATGCTGGGCTACGGGCTCGCGAGCGGCCCATGGCGGATCCTCGTGGCACAGCGCAACGAGCAGAAGGAGCAGATCGCGACGTCGGTGCTCACAGCGTTCTTTTTCTCCATTGCCTGGATACTGATACCGGTTGGGATTGCGGCCGTTTCCATCGTCGCCGTGACAATCCGCCTCTATCTCCGCCCGCTTCATGAAGCCGCCAGTGCGGCGGAAGCGGTCGGACCGGCGGCGCCGGGCTTGCGCGTGCCGCATGAAGGCTTGCCGTGCGAGCTGCAGCCGCTCGTCGCCGCGGTCAATCACGGGCTGGATCGCATGCAGGACGGGATCACGTTGCAACGCCGATTGATCGGTAATGTTGCTCACGCCTTGCGCACGCCGATCGCCGTGCTGACGGCTCGGCTTGATCTGATGCCCGGCGAGGAACTCGCTCCGTTGCGGGCCGATGTCGCGAGGATGCGGCGGCTGGTCGCGCAGATGCTGGAGATGGCTCGGCTGGAACGCCCTGCATCTGCTGACGAGACCGAGAGCCGGGCCACCCTCGGCAGTGCCGCGGTCGAGGCGATCGAGCAGGCCGCGCCGTTGGCTCTGGGCGCCGGCAAGGATATCGCGTTGCACGACCGCGCGCCCGGCCTTTGCGTCACCGCCGATTACCGCGGGGTGGTGGTCGTCATTCTCAACCTGATCGAGAATGCGGTCCAGCACACCCCGGCAGGCACCACGGTCGATGTTGAACTGGATGAACCGGGAACAATCAGGGTCGCTGACCGCGGGCCTGGCGTGAACGAAGCGGACCGGGAGGCGATCTTTGACCGGTTTCATCGCGCGACGGGCGCTCCGGAGGGAGGCGCCGGGCTGGGTCTATCGATCGTGAGCGAGATCGTTGGACTGCACGGGGGCTCGGTCCGGGTCGAGGGCCGACCCGAGGGCGGCGCTTGCTTTGTGGTGGAGCTTTCTGCCGCCAGCGTGTCGCCAGAGGCGCGGACGATGACGCCCGCGCCCCAGACGGTCACCGTCCCCGCGTCTCCGGCGTCTCGTTGCGGATGACTTGGTGGGCCATTGCTTGCCGGTTGACAGGCGGTGTCGTCGACCAGCCACCATTCGGCGTCGCATAGTAGGTCGTTCCCGGCAATGCGCTCTTGCCGCATTCGAGCCCGCAACTGTAGTGACTCGTGTCGGTGTAGCCATTGGCGAAAGCAGGCATCGAAGCAAGCGCTGCAATGACGACCGTGAGCTTGAGAACTGTGTTGAACATGTGGACCTCCTCTTTGTTGGTGAGGTCAAATCCACCACGCTCAGATGACAGCAACATTACGGAAGGACTTTCTCGCGGAATTCTCGGTCCTGACTATGCCCGCTGCGTCCACTCAGTTTTGGACGCGCTGCCAGGCCTGCTGTGCGGCCGGCGGCAGCTTGTCCATATGCTTGAGGAACAAGGCGAGCGTCCACATCTCCTGGCTGCTCAACGATCCCTTCCACCCCGGCATGCCGCTCCACCGGATGCCATTCTCCAGCTTCCAGAACGTCCATCCCTCAGGATCATCCTCCACCCCGTCGGATGCCAGCTGCGGCGGGCTGGGATATTCGCCTTTCGCTACCGGCGATTCCGAGTCCAAGCCCTTGGCCGTCCCGTGGCAGATCGCACAATGCTGGGCGTACAAGTTGATGCCGACGATCAGGTTCGCGTCCGTGAGTGGCACCGGGTTGGGACCGCTCGGCGCATTTTTCTGCAACGTTGCATCGAGCGAGGCCCTGGCAGCCCAGGTTTCCAGCGGCAAGGCCTTGCCGTCCGCTGCCGCCGGGACAATCCCGGAGGTCACGACCGCGTAGCCCGCCACTGCAGAAAGCAGAATCGTTGCAACAATTCCGAGCAGGAAACCCTTGAACATTCGGTTGTTCTCCGTCGATCATAGCTGCGAACCGAGTGAAGTATTTTTACTCTGAGTGACCCTGTTGCATAGACCCGGCCGGGTGTTTTGGGCCATTCTGCCCGGCCGCGATGCTGGCGGCGTGTGACGGCAAACATGTTTGCCGTCACAACGTGGTCAGGCTCGCCCAAGACGAAAAATGCCGGAATGCTGGTGTCGCGGCAAAACGCGATCGCCGCCGTTCCACCTTTGTCCCCTTATCTGTCAAATCCGCACCGAACTTCACTTCCGGCCGGGACGAAGGCGCCGAAATCGCAGTGGCGGTTCACCAAGGCAGGCGAGGACTGGTTCTGCTTCGCCGGGCTGTGGCGTCCGGCGACGGAGGGTGTGCCCGAAGCCTTCACATTGCCCACGACCGCGCCGGGCCCGGACGTCGCCCCGATCCACAACCGGCAAATGGTCGTCCTGGAGCGGGCGGATTGGCTGGCCTGGCTCGAACTGTCGCGGTCCGAGTCGGAGTTGCTGAAACCCTTGCCCGCCGGCAGCCTGCTTGTCGAACAGGTGCGGTGAGCCGGAGCAGGCACCAGGCCCTCCCTGTTGGTCTGGACACGCCCACGCGTCCTCTTGATGGCCTGATCTGACCGCAGGACGGCTGACGCCTCGATCGCCTGTGCCGCAATGGCGACCGGGCGGCTATTTTCCACCGGCGCAAGCGCCTTTGCATCGCGAAACAAAATAGCCGCCCGGCCGCCATCCTCCGCTGCCCTGCGGCCTGCACGCAGGTGCGGCGTCGATCGCCTGCGGCCTGTGGATCGGCATTGAGGCCGCGATAGGCGCGGTCCCGAGACAGACAGGAGAGCACAATGGCGACCATCGGCACCTTCACTCGTTCGGGCAACAGCTTCGCCGGCGCGGTCAAGACCCTCAGCATCAACGCCAAGACCACGATCAAGCGCGCTGACAAGGCCAGCGACAAGGCCCCGGACTACCGCATTTTCGCCGGGTCCAACGTTGAGTTCGGCGACCATAGACCGGGGCCGGCCGGCTGACGCAGACGGAACAGCACAACCCGGCGACCACGCCTTTGAACGGCCAGTCCCGCGCTCACGAGGCGGGCAGCTGGGCCACCCTCGACCGGCCGATCGCTCGCGCCTCCGCCTAGGCCCGGTGGGCGAAGCGTCGGGGGCGTCCGCACAACTACCCCCACCTCAACTCCCCTGCTGACCTCCCAGCATAAGGCCGGGCAAGGTCGCGCCCGTTCAACCCCGCCTGCGGCGCCGCGCCGCGCGCGGCTCAGGCACGCGTCCTACAGCAAGGCCAGGCCGCGTCGGCCGCAGGCAAAGCGGCCCGCGGCCGCCGCAACCCGACCTCGCCCAGACGCATGCCTTCGGGGTTGAGCCGTCACGAGGCCCGGCCTTGCCGATCGCCATCAGCAATCGGGCTGATCCAGCGAAAGGACCACGGACATGACGCACCTCAGTAATGGCACCGTCGCCACGGACCTCGATGCCCACGACGACAACGCCGTCCTCACCGCCCAGGGCTACACCATCCACCACATGGGGGTCCGGTAGCAACGGAACCGAAACTGCATTTCAGCTCTCGTCGTCCATGATGGTGGGATCGCGCAGCGGCCTGAGCTCACCGCGCGCGATCTGGTCCGGTAGGATGAAGGCGTAGCGGCCAAGCATGTTGATGTGGTCGAAGCCAAGCGGCGACAATCGGGCCACATCCTCCGCGCGCACGTCGAAGCCTTCGGCACGAAGCTGGTTCAGGGCGGCATCCATGTAGATCGTGTTCCACAGCACGATGACGTTCACCGCCAAACCCAGCGAGCCGAGTTGGTCTTCCTGACCTTCGCGGTATCGCTGCCGCAGTTCGCCCCGCTTGCCATGGAACACGACGCGGGCAAGCTGATGGCGGCCCTCGCCACGGTTGAGTTGGACCAGAATGCGTCGCCGGTAAGCTTCGTCGTCGATGAAGCGGAGCAGGTAGAGCGTCTTGATCAGCCGTCCCAGCTCCTCCAATGCGCGGGCCAGCTTGGTCGGGCGGTCCTTGGTTTGCAGGGTGCGGATCAGGCCCGCGGCCTGCACAGTGCCGAGCTTGAGCGAGCCTGCCAGGCGCAGCAGATCCTCCCAGTGCTGGACGATGAGCTTCACATTGATGCGCTGGGCGGCCAACTCGTCGAGGGCGCCATAGTCGGCCTTGCCATCCACGCGCCAGAACCGCGTTCCGCCGATGTCGGCCAGACGCGGGCTGAACTGGTAGCCCAGGAGATGAAAGATGCCGAAGATCGTGTCGGTGTAGGCGCCGGTGTCGGACATGATCTCGGTCGGCTGCAGCTCGGTTTGCTGTTCCAGCACCACGGAGAGCAGGGTCAGGCTGTCGCGCAGGGTGCCGGGTACGGTGATACCGTTCAGCCCGGTGAACTGGTCCGAGACCAGGTTGTAGAACGTCACCCCACGCTCCTGGCCGTAGTAGCGCGGGTTTGGCCCCGAATGGATCGTGCGGACGGGCACCACGAAGCGCAGCCCGTCCGCGGACGCTACGTCACCCCCGCCCCAGGCGTGGGCGAGCGGGATGCGGTTCTGGGCCGCCACCAGGATAGCGTTCGTCCGGGTGAGCGTCTCGGCCCGGATGTAGTTCTGCCGCACCCAGCTCAGCCGTGAGCGCCGCAGCGCCGCATTGTCGCGCCTGATGAGTGGCTCGAACCCGGTGTTGCACGCCTCGGCCAGCAGCACCGCGCATAGACTGGTGGCGACGCCGCTGGCTCGTGCGCTGCCCTCGCTGGCATGGGTGAACCCGTCAGCAAATCCGGTCCGGGCGTGCATTTCGAGCAGTAGCTCGGGCAGATCGACCAGCGGCATGCGTGCAGCGACGGCTGCCTTGAGCGCGACCAGGCTGGGCGGCTCTTCCAGCTTGTCGAGGGCGGACAGCACCAGCTCGCCGCCGTCCACCTGCACAGCAGCGTTCTTGGGCAGGTTCGCCGCTGTACCCTGGTAGGCGGCATCCAGGCGCTCGCCCAGACGCGCAACTTCGGCCGGTCCATCGGTCGAGAGGCCCAGGGTGCGGCAGATAGACGGCCGCGCTGCCTCCCAGGCTGAACCCGCCAAAAGGCCGATCCGCGGGTCGGCAAAGCGCAGGCTGGGTGACGCGAACAAGTCACGGCGGCGGATGCCCATTCGCATGGCGTCAAGCAGGCAGAGCCGGTAGCCGACGCTGTCCACGCCGCCATCGGCGGCTTTGACCTGCCGCCTCCAGCCGCTCGGTACGAAGCCGAGCGGCGCCGACGGAGACGGGCCGCGCCCATCGGTGCTGCGCAGATGGCGCACCGCTTCCAGCGTTGGCTGCCCGGCTGGCGTTGCGCCGAGGGAGACTGACCTCAGCATGGCCGGCAGGAAGCGCAGCTTGCCGGTCTGGGCACGCAGTTCGATAAAGTAGAGGTCGCCAGGCGGCCGGACGATGGCGTCGATCTGCTCCAGCGCCGCCGCGAACATCGTGCGCGGCACGATCGCAAAGGCCGCCCCGCGCACGGAGCCGTCGTCCACCGCGTCGTCCATGAGCACCCCGCCCGCTTGGCGGAGCTGAAGAGCTGCAGCATCGAGATCGCGGAGGGTGCGCAGCCGCGCTTTCTTGCCGACCTTGGCTGCGTCGGTGAACAGGGCGGTGACCACGATGTCGAACAGGTCGAGCACGTCGTCCTGCGCGGTGGCTTCCAGCGTCCGCACGAAGGCGAGCAGCGTCGCCGTGCGCCGCTCCAGCGGCATGCGCGCCACGGCTTGCGCCTTGGCCACGGTCGCAAACCGGGCGAGTGCCGTGACCCGGCCCGGCGGCACATGATCGATGGCGGGCAAGCCCAGCGTCAGCACCCGGACCTCGTCCAGGCGGCTGACGGCGCGGGACAGCTCGGCGCCGCTGCGTAGGTATGGCCCGTCCCTAAGGCGGTCGAGCGGGCTGGGGCGGCCGCCCTCTCCTGCGATCAGCAGGGCATCGAGCGTCGTGCGCTGTTCAGGCGTCACCTCGCGGGCGAGCGTGCGCCAGAGGCGACGGGCGGCCCGGGCGCGAATGCGGGCGACCAGGCGCTCAAGAGCGGATGCGCCGGGGAGCAGCACCTTCTCCGTCACCAGCCAGACGGTCGCGCGGTCGAACAGCACGCTGGGCCGGTCCGTACCGGTCCAGCACAGCGCATAGAGCCAGCGCGCTAGTTGGAAGTGGACGGCAGGATCGGCGAACTCGCGGTAGCCATGGCGCTCCTTGATCTCCGCCGAATGCAGCCATCGACCCCGGGCCGTGGCGTATTGGGTCAGGCAGCCCGCATCGGAGATGCCAAGCTGCTGGGCCAAATGGCCTGCGACCCCGCCGGGGACAGCGGCAGGCTCGTCCAGGAACGCGCCGAGGAATCGAACGGTGCCGAGCTGGACGGCGAACCCGAGCCGCATGTGATCCCAACGCTTGGTGCCGGCCAGCTCGCGATCGGCATCGTCGAGGTGGAAGTGCCGCGCGAGCTGCTCTGCGCTCGGTTCGCCGGCATATCGGCCATAGCGCCGCTCCTGTTCGGCGGTCAGGAACGAGACCGGCACCCGCTCAGCCGAGACACGTGAGGGTGCTACTCATCGCACGCGGCCGGCGACCATCGCGGCCCCAAGGGCGCGGTAGACGCTGGTACGGCCGATGCCGAGCCGGCGCGCAATGGCGGCAGGCCCTAGTCTCTCCTCATGCCGCAGCCGTCTGACCTCGGCGGCGTCAACGCTGGGCTTGCGGCCCTTATAGACGCCGCGTGTCTTGGCAAGCGCGATACCTTCAAGCTGACGCTCGCGCCGCAAATTGGTCTCGAACTCGGCAAACACGCCCAACATGTCGAGGAACGCCTTGCCAGCCGCCGTTCCGGTGTCCACGGGCTGCTCGGTTGCGCGCAGCGCCACGCCGCGACCCTTCAACTCATGCACGATGTCCTGCAAGTCTTTCATCGAGCGGGCAAGCCGATCGATGCGGGTCACGACCAGGATGTCACCGGGCTGCACGAAGTCGAGCAGCACCTGCAGCTCGGTTCGCCCGTCGCGGCGGGAACCGCTGGCCTTCTCGGCGCGAACGACACTGCAGCCGGCCGCCTTGAGGGCCGCACGCTGGATCGTGAGATCCTGGTCGAGGGTGCTGACACGCGCGTAGCCGTAAGAGGCCATTTTGTTCCGAAAGGGTCTAGGTCCTCAACCCATAAATGTCTTGCTGCGACGCTGTGCGGGGTGATTCAAAGTGCCTGGAGGTGCCCTGATGACCCCACGTCGGTACGAATTGAGTGACTTCGAGTTGTCGATCATGCAGCCGTTGCTGCCG
>Ga0326763_1000766_pt1 | contig 10873 bp, 12 predicted proteins | sample NORPS_P_FD_207671 | JGI IMG/M metagenome (GOLD analysis project Ga0326763, IMG submission 207671) | Hot spring water microbial communities from Norris Geyser Basin, Yellowstone National Park, WY, United States - NOR.PS_P | ecosystem: Environmental > Aquatic > Thermal springs > Unclassified...
CGGCGGACGTGGGGGAGTCCATGTATCCCCGTCGCCTCGCCGTGGCGAGGCGAGAACCGGGGGATTATAGCTCCCCCACACCCCCTCTTTTTTCTAAACGCAACACACCAGCAGATTTTTATCGCACCTTTGCGCCGGGCGGCAGGTCTTGTTCGGGCGTAACCACCACAATTCTGCCCTGATCATCTTCGCCAGCCAGAATCATGCCCTGCGACTCAACCCCGCGCAAAACGGCTGGCTTGAGGTTGGCCACCAGCACCAGCTTTTTGCCCACCAGGCTCTCGGGCGTGTAGTGCTGGGCAATGCCCGAGACCACCTGCCGGGTGTGGTCGCCCACGTTCAGCGTGAGCACCAGCAGTTTGTCGGCTTTGGGGTGCTTCTCTGCCTTGACCACCTCAGCTACCCTAAAGTCGACTTTGGCAAAGTCGTCAATGCCGATGAGGCCGTTGGTCGGTTGAGGCTCGGCAGAAGGCGTAGCTTTGGGCTTCGCGCCATCGGTTTTTGCTTCGGCAACCTCGAGCTTGGGGAATAAAATGGGGGCCTCTTCGGGAATACGCGTGCCTGCGGGCGAAAGTCCCCAGACTTCGGTCTGGGCCATGGTGTAGTCCCCAAGCCCCAGGGCCGCCCGCAGTTCTTTGGCCTTGGTCGGAAGGGCAGGCTCTAAAAGCACGCTGGCAATGCGCAACCCTTCCACTGCCGTATACAGGGCATCTTCCAGCTCTTTCTTTTTACCAGGATCGCGGGCCAGTTCCCAAGGCCTGGCATCGTTGACAAACTTATTGAGGCTGCGCACGTACTGTAGCACTTCCTCCAAAGCCAGGTGAATACGCAGGGCCTCGACCTCTTTACGCACCTTTTTGGCCAGGGCTACCCCAGCTTTGGCAATATCGGACTCTGGCGACGAAGCAGCCGGAATAACGCCCCCACAGTACTTCAGCAGCATGGTACGCACCCTCGAGAGCAGGTTGCCCAGGTCGTTGGCCAGGTCGGCGTTGAGGCGCTGCACCAGCACCTCTTCCCCAAAGGGGCTATCCGAACCCAGGGTGGTGTCGCGCAACAAGGCGTAGTGCACTGCATCCACGCCAAACTTGTCCAATAAAGCCAGGGGGTCGATGGCGTTACCCAGGCTCTTACCCATCTTGCGCCCATCCATGGCCAGGATGTGCCCGTGCACCACCAGGCGCCTATAGATGGGCAGCCCCGCGCTCTTGAGCATGGTGGGCCAGAAGATGGCGTGGGGTTTGAGGATATCCTTACCGATTACGTGCCAGGCATAAGGCCAGTACCTCTCAAATAGCCCCCGGCTGGCCAGCGAGGACACGTAGGCCAAAAGCGCATCGAACCAGACGTACGTTACATGATTTTCGTCCCAGGGGATGGGAATGCCCCAGGGCACGCGGTCTTTGGGGCGGGAGATGGAAAGGTCACCTATGGGTTCCTTGAGCATCTCCAGGACCTCGTTGCGGTACGCCTGGGGCTGGATGAGGTCGGGGTGCTCGGCCAGGTACTGCAAGAGCCAGGGGCGGTATTTCTCCATGCGGAAGAAGTAGTTGGCCTCTTTGCGCAGGATGGGCGGCTCCGAATCGCCCGGTAGAATGCCATTAACCAGCTCTTTCTCGGTCACGAAGCGCTCTGCGCCCACCGAATAAAGCCCCTCGTATTCGGCATAGTAAATATCGCCCGCCTCATAGACCTTGCGCAGAATCTCCCGCACGTAGCGCTTGTGGCGCTCGGAGGTCGTCCGAATGTAGTCGTCGTAGCTGATGAGCAGGCGCTGGTAGGTCGGCTGGAATAGCTGCTCGGAGACATAGTCTACGAAAGCCTGGGGCTCCTGGCCTGCATTTTTGGCCGCTCGAGCGATTTTCTCTCCGTGTTCGTCGGTGCCGGTAACAAAATTGGTCTCGTAGCCGTCCAGGCGATGAAAACGGGCCAGAAAGTCACAGACGATTTTCTCGTACACGTGCCCGATATGGGGGGCCGCGTTGGCGTAGTCAATGGCGGCGGTTTCGTAGAAAACTTTGCTCACGGGTAACTCCTCAAACTGGTTCAAAGCTGGTTTGTGGCAAAAAAAGGGGGCGCAACGCGCCCCGCCGATAGCTTCTTGCCGCTACCGTCGGGGCATTCGCATCATTCGGGTAAAGCGCCCAACCACAACCAGCATTTTATACCAAACCCATCCTGTTCGTCATCGAGCACGAAAAGGCCGCGCCCGCGCCGAACAAGGCTCTGTTTGAGCAGGGTCTGGCACCTCAAGGCTAGTTGGGGCGTGTTCCCAGGTACTCCAGCCCCTCGGGGCCTGCCACAATGGCAAAGCTGGCCAGGCCCACAAATAATCCGCTTTCCACCACGCCTGGGATGCGTTTTAGCGCGACCTCGAGCTGTTCGGGGTTGGCAATTGGGCCAAAGTTGACATCCACAATCAGGTTGCCCCCATCGCTATAGAAAAATTCATCGCCATCCATACGCAAGGTAGGCTGCCCCATTCGCCCCAGCGCATGCAGGGTGGCGCGATAGCCAAAGCGGACAATCTCCACCGGAACCACCCCACGCCCTAGCTGGCTCACTTTCTTGGTGTGGTCGGCAATCACAATAAACTGGCGCGCGCAGGCCTCCACAATTTTTTCGCGCAGCAAGGCTCCCCCCAAGCCTTTAACTAGGGAAAGATCGGGGGCAATTTCGTCGGCGCCGTCTATGGCCAGGTCAACCCCCTGGGGCCCTAACTCGGCCAGAGGAATCCCCAGATCCTGCGCCAGCATGGCGGTAGCCTCCGAGGTGGGCACAACCACCACCTCCGAAAGCTCGCCCTCGCGCAAACGGCGGCCCAGCTCCAGCACCGCATACCGGGCGGTAGTGCCCGTGCCAAGGCCCACCACCATACCCGACTGCACATATTTGACGGCCTCGAGGGCCGCTTGTTGTTTGAAGTTATCCTGGCTGTTCATAAGCAGTGGCGCCCCAGATCAAGGCTCTATAAGCTTACCGAATTTGCCCCAGCGCTGGGCACGGCTTTATACCGCTTGTTGTCGTAACTCAATTAGCGCTTCCGCTACCTCGTGTGCGTGCTCGTCAGGCTTAACCTTCTCCCACACCCGGGCCACCCTGCCCTGGGGGTCAATCAGATAGGTGTAGCGGAAGACCCCCTCATATTCTTTGCCGTACATGGTCTTGGTGCCCCAGGCCCCGTAGGCGCGAATCATGTCCTTATCGGGGTTGGACAGCAGGGGAAAATTGAGGCCATACTTGCTGTGAAACCTCCCGTGGCTGTTCACATCGTCGGCCGATACCCCCAGCACCACTGCTCCGAGTTCCTCCAGGCGGCCTTTTCCGTCACGAAAACTACAGGCCTCCTTGGTGCAGCCCGGCGTATCATCTTTGGGGTAAAAATAAAGCACCACCCACTTACCCCGGTAGTCCTCGAGGGTGTGCAGCTTGCCTTCCTGATCCGGTAGGGTGAAGTTGGGAGCAATATCGCCAACTTTAAGCATAGCAGCCGGATGATAGCCCAAAGCCCCCCGGGTCAATGTTGTCTATATTGCAAGCCCCTTGCCAGCGCCATGCAAGTTGCGCCAGGGCAGATTGGCAAAACCAGCGAGATGAGTCATACCAGATTCGGTTAGTTCGTCACCGAACGGTGTCGAACTAACCCGACCGAAGGGAGTGCTCTAGGATTCAAAAAGATAGCCTCTTAGCGCTTTTTATTTGAAGATTATCTTTTTGAATCCGGTATCAATGCACACCTGGCGCAATTCCCAAAGCGAACTTTCGATACGGCATCTTGTATTTCGCTTATGGAGACGTGTAGGGCAAATAAGTCTGCTGTGCTTCTAGCCAGCTTTATAGCCAAACTTACGCAGGATGTCTTTGCGCCACTGGATGTCTTCTTCGGCCTCCACCCCCAGGGGCTTGTGGCCGTCCAGAACACCTAAAATTCCGCGCTGATCGTCTTGCTCGGCCACAATCACCGAGAGCGGATTGGCCGTTGCGGCAAAAATCCGAACCACCTCCGGGCAGGCCTTGACGGCATGAAGCACATTGATAGGGAAATAACCCTCGCCCAGCACAATCAGAAAGGAGTGGCCCGCCCCGATGGCCTGGGCATTCTTAACAGCCAGATTAATCAGTTCATCCGAAGTGCCAGTTTTGCAGATGAGCCGCTTGCCCGAAGCCTCGCAAAAAGCCAGGCCAAACTAATACCCGGCACCGCCGTAACCAGGGCTTCATGCAGGTCTTCCACCGTCTTGATGAAGTGGCTCATGCCCAGGATAACGTTCAGGTTTTCCGGTTTTTCCACCTTGACAATTTGAAGCTCCATACCCTATTCAGGCACACTAAACTTCACCAGGTCAACTGTTGCCCCATCGGGGGTGGCGTAGCGCACAATGCCCACCCCCGGCACGAAGTAAATCTCCATCACCTGGCTACCACCGGCGCTGGTCACGGTAGAGGTGCGAATCACATAGGCGTTGAAGCGCCCTGCCGGGACGTTTACGCCCTCGATGCGCAAAACCTTCCCAATTAAGGCCACGCTCTGCCCCCCAAAGCTGCTGCGGCCCCCCCATTCCTGACCAAGCACCAGCGGCGGGGCTGGATAAAGCTGCAAGGGCGGGGTGTAGCGCTGCACTGCTTGCCCGATAATCAAGCCCTCCAAAAACACACCATTTTCTGTATAGCGGAGCAGGTCGGCGCTCACCGGCTGCCTGGCCAGCCGCCGCTCGAATACCAGCAGGCCGTTTTGCTCGCGGGTAAACACCTGCTCCATGCCAGAGGAGTAAGTCCAGGAGTAACCGATGCCGTTGGGGTAGTAGGCGGTAGGCGCTGCCAGCACCATAGCCAGCAGCAGCCCAAGGGTCAGGTTACGCTTCATCGTTTTTATGCTACGTCCTCTTCACGGGATGTGTGGTGCATTAATGCGCCAAGCATCCACGGGGTTAATTTGACTCGTCTCTCCCCAGCTCGTGCCCTCTCAGGGTGGCGGCTTCTACGGCCTCCATCAGGGCTGCACGGACACCGCGGGCCTCGAGGGCCGCCAGACCGTATATGGTGGTTCCGCCAGGGCTGCTGACCTCGTCCTTGAGCACCGCGGGGTGTTTTCTCCGTAGAAGCTCCCCGGTCGCAATCAGCACATCGGCTGCAAGCTGCAGCGCCTGGGCCCGCGGGATGCCCTGCTTGACCCCCCCATCGGCCAGGGCTTCCGCTACCAGCGCCACATAAGCCGGGGCCGAGGCCGACATCCCAGTAAAGGCATCGAACAGCCGCTCCGGCAGCTCGTAGACATCGCCGACAGTTGCAAACAAAGCCCGCGTGAACTCTAAGTCGCCGGCCTCCTCGGCCTCGCGGGGGCCGGTAATGGCGGTGGAGCTTTTGCCTATGGTGGCCGCCAGGTTGGGCATGCAGCGTACCACCCGCCGGGTACCCAGACGGCGGGACAGTACCGCCGTGGAAACCCCGGCCATAATGGAGATGTACCCCACGTTGGGGTGGGCCACCTGGGGGGCCAGGGCCGCCAGGTCTTTGGGTTGCACGCTAAGCAGAATTCGCTCACAGCGGCGCAAGTCCTCCAGGCGCAGGGGGTTGACCCCGGTCGCGTGGGCCACCTCCTGCATGCGCGCGGGGGTATCGAGGATGCCAATATCGCTGGGCTCGAGTATCTCGGCCCGCAACAAGCCCTCCAAAATGCTCTTGCCCATCTTGCCCACACCCACAATGGCCAATTTCATGGCCCCAAGTTTAGCAGCAAGCTGACCCAACGGGACAGGGGGAAGCCGTGCTGAAGCTGCGGCATATTGCTATACTCCTGTGGTGCTGATACTTGCGCTGGACACCGCCACCCCCTACCTGGTGCTGGGTTTACCCCATGCCGAGCGCGCCATCCGTCTGGAGCGCCGCCATGCCGAGGTGCTGTGGCAGGAGCTCGAGGTCTTCTTGAAGCAGGCTGGGGTCGGGCTCAAGGAACTCGGCGGCATTGCGGTAGGGCGGGGGCCGGGCTCGTATACCGGGCTGCGGGTGGGCATTGCCGCCGGGCTGGGGCTGGCTCGAGGCCTGGGCATTCCGGTAACAGGTGTCGACACGCTGGAAGCCGTGGCGCTGCGCTACCAGGGGCCGGTTACGGTAGTCCACCGCACCCGCAACGAGCTTTGCTACACGGGCAGTTACCGCATCGAGGGCAAACAGCTTGCAGTCTTGCAGTCTCCCAAGCGTGCCCGGCTGGGCGAGCTACAGCCGGACGGATTGCTGGTGGTGGACGAACCCCCTTCCGGCCTGGCCCTGGCCAGGCTGGGCCAGGCTGCCCTGCAGAGCGGGCGTGTTCAGGTTGAACCTTTGTATTTATGAGCCTCGAGGTCTACCACACCCTGCACAAAACCCCTGTAAAAGGTGGCTTCCTGTATACCAAAGCCGGTGCACGGGGCACCCAGGAGCCTGCCTATGAGCTGCTGGCAGGCCACCTGGAGCCCCACGGCCAGACCGCCCTCGACCTCAATCCGGGCATCGGGCTAGTTGCTCATGCCCTGCGTCGGCAGGAGCTCACAGTACAGGCCATCGAGACCTCGAGGGCTTCCCTGCGCTGCCTGGAAGCCAGTTTTGGGGCTTCCGTGCGGGTGACGCGCGGCCTGCCCTGGGAAACCGAGCCCCACTCGGCAGACCTGGTGGCCCTGGTTCTTCCTGCCAATCGGGGCACCCGCTATGTGGAACTATCCTTACTGGGTGCAGCTCGAGCCCTGCGTACTGGAGGGCGACTGTGGATTGCCGGTAGCAAAGATAAGGGCTTCGAGCACTACTTCAAGCTGGCCCAGGAATGGCTGGGCTATGGTGTCCTCGTTCGCCGCGAGGGGGCTTTTCGCCTGGCCGTGCTGGAAAAAGAAAAACCTGCCCCAGACCTGCCGCCGGTCTGGCAGTCTTTTGAATGGCAATTCTCGGGCAAAACCTGGCATTTTTACTACCTGCCAGGCGTTTTTTCGGGTGGACACATTGACCCCGGCAGCGCCATGCTGCTGCGCGAGCTACCCCATGATCTCGGCCACGTGCTGGATATCGGCGGGGGTTATGGCGCCCTCAGCCGCCCCCTGGTAGACCGGGCCCAGAGCCTGACCCTCCTCGAGGACGACTGGGCCAGCGTGCTGTGCGCCCGAAGGAATCTGGGCGAACAGGCCACCGTGCTGCACTCCGATGTGGACAGCGCATTGACACCAGGCCAGACTTTCGCTACTATTATCTCGAACCCCCCGTTTCACGTGGGGGGGCTTGTCGTGTTAGAAACCGCCATCGCATTTATCGAAGCCGCCTACGCCCGCCTGGAGAGGGGCGGGAAATTTTATCTCGTGGCAAACCGCTTTCTCCCCTACGAACCCCTTCTCGAAGCGCGCTTTGCCACCGTGCGCACCGTGGCCGTGAACAGCCACAAAGTTCTGGTGGCCTATAAGTTGGGCTAAACCCATCCGTAGTACCGGCATTGCCGGGGGCTTAGGGCCCTTCACTGGGAGGTGAACAGCTTGAGCAAAAGCAAAAATGCCGCAAGCAGCAAGACCCCTCTAGAACCGAGCGCGTCCCCTGCGCCCAGGGAGAAAAGCGCTTCCCGGGTTACCCAGGCCCAAAAGGCAGATAAAAGCAAGGCCGCTACCAGCAAAAGCCAGGCCAAACCCCCCAAGACACAAGCCCAGCCTGCCCCAAAGTCCGATAAAGCCAGCGGTTCATCGGCCAAAACCCTTCCAGCAAAGGCACCTACCGCACCTGCTACCAAATCTATGTCTAAAAAGTCGTCGCAGCCCACCAGCAAACCGACCGCAACCTCCAATAAGCCCGAAACCGGGGGAAAAGCCGCCAAGGCTAAAAAAAGCATGGGAAAAACCGAGTCAGCCCAGCCCGAGGCTAAGCGGGCAGGCGAGCCGAAGCGCAAAGAGCCTGCCAAGAAGCCAGCAGACTCCAAGCCCAAGGCCCAGAGCGCAGCGAGTGCAAAGGCCCAGGCCAAAGGTGCTGCGGTTCTGGAGCACGACGAGGTTCAGCCGGATGAGGAGCTGGCCACTGGCGCCGATGAACTCGAGGCCCCCGATCTGGCGATTGTCGAGGTAGAAGACCTGGAGGTCGGGCCCGACCTCGACGAGCTGGCTGCGCCGACCCCCAAAGTGGGCGCTCTGGCAGCAGTTGCTCTTGCCGACGACGAGATCGCCGAGGAGATCCTCGAGGCCGACCTCGAGGACATCGAGATCCTCGAGCCAGACTTTGAACTCGGCACCCTGCCCATCGAGGAGGCCGAGGAGGAGATCGAGGAAGACCTCCCCCTCCCCCGCATCTCGACTTCCGACCCCGTTCGGCAGTACCTGCACGAGATTGGCCAGGTGCCCTTGCTGACCCTGGAAGAAGAGATTGACCTGGCCCGCCGGGTCGAGGAGGGGGTGGCGGCTGCGCAACGTCTGGCCGAGGAAACAGGTCTGGACGCCGAGTTGATTCGGCATGTGCTGCGTAGCCAGGTGCAGGGCAGCAGCCGCGTCACCAACATTCCCGGCACCGAGTTGCGCATCGACCCCGAAACCGTAGCGGCAGTGGATGCCCGCTTGCGGGCGTTACCCCGCGAGGCCAAGCGCTATTTGCACATTGCACGGGACGGGGAAATTTGCCGCCAGCACCTCATCGAAGCCAACCTGCGGCTGGTGGTGAGCATCGCCAAGAAATACACCGGTCGTGGCCTTAGCTTTCTCGATTTGATCCAGGAAGGCAACCAGGGCCTGATCCGGGCAGTGGAGAAGTTCGAATTCAGGCGCCGCTTCAAGTTTTCCACCTATGCCACCTGGTGGATTCGGCAGGCCATCAACCGGGCCATCGCCGACCAGGCCCGCACCATCCGCATCCCGGTGCACATGGTGGAGACCATCAACAAGCTGACCCGCACCGCCCGCCAGATGCAGCAGGAACTGGGCCGCGAACCGGCCTACGAAGAAATTGCCGAAGCCATGGGGCCCGGCTGGGACGCCAAAAAGGTGGAGGAAACCTTCAAGATTGCCCAGGAGCCGGTAAGCCTGGAAACCCCCATCGGCGACGAAAAAGACAGCTTCTACGGCGACTTCATCCCCGACGAGCACATGGCCTCGCCGGTAGACTCCGCCGCCCAGAGCATGCTCTCGGAAGAGCTGGAAAAAGCCCTGGGCAAGCTCTCCGAGCGCGAGGCTATGGTCCTGAAGCTACGCAAAGGCCTGATTGACGGGCGCGAGCACACCCTGGAAGAGGTGGGCGCCTACTTCGGCGTGACCCGCGAGCGCATCCGCCAGATTGAAAACAAGGCCCTGCGCAAACTCAAATACCACGAGTCGCGCACCCGCAAGCTGCGGGACTTCCTGGACTAAACGTCACTGTGGCGACAGTCGCAGCACATGGCGGCCGAGTCTATCGAATCAGAGCGCACCCCTCGCTGCGCTCGGTTCAAGCAGCATATCCCGTTGGTCGGGTTTGTATGCGAAGTAATGGTCAAGTCTGGTGGGCGAGGTGGGAGGATTTACAAAATCCGTACTATTGTTTCATCGTAAAGATGTGGATGCCCCTGTTTTCAAATCGAAGAAAGCCAAAGCAGTGTATGAAATCATTCGCACGCTGCCACCACAAAGCGATGAGCAGGCCCGTCAGATGATAGATGCCGTTGAGCGTGTTACGGGACGTCGCCATCCTTTTCGACCTATGAAGCGCACAACTGAGAAGGCGGCTGAAGAAGTGATGGGCATTCCACATGCCTATTGGGACGAGCTTTTAGTAGAAATGGACACTCTTAAAACCCTTTACGTCAAAGCCCGAGCCCTCCCTCCCAATAAACGCAAACAGGTGCACAAAGCCCTTTTAGATAGCCTCACACACCTTTTAGGCCACGTCCAGGTAATGTATGACGACGCAAAACTCTAAGTGGTAGCCTCTACCCAGACGTAGGCCGCCTCAAAAACTTGTGGGAGGGCCAGGGCTGCCCCAAATGCGAGACCGTGCTGGTCGTTGTAGACTTTGGCCTGGCGGCCTGGGCGGGGAACACTGTGGGAAAACGCGCAAATCTGATACTCTAAGGTTCATGAAACGTGGAAAAAAGCGCCTTCAAAAGTGGCCCGACGATTTTCCGGTTATTGAACCTATATCGGGAAAACCCCCTCTCCCAGCGCCCATCAAGCTCAAACCCGGTAAAAAAACTTCCGTTGACTATGTCAGAGAACAGCGAAAATAAGTTCGTTGTTTTTGGTACAAGTGCTAACCGCAAGCGCGAGTTTGGCGAGCTGGCCTAGAACCGCTACACAGTGGGCGAAGATGGCGACCCCTGGCCTGCCATCAAAAAACATCTGGGATCACATGCGTCAAACTAAAATGGCCTCGAGATGGAGCGGATCCAGCCCATCGCCCTCAAAACGAACCGCCTCGAGGTCACCCGTGCTTTTTAAGCCGAGGTGCTGGGCCTGCCGGAGGTACGGGCTAACCTCGAGACCGGCCACATCTGGGTCAAGCTGGCCCAGGGCTTCGTGCTACGTTTCGACCGCACCAACGAGGCCCCCGATCCCTCGGCGCTGGTGTACCTGAGCCTTGAGCTGGAGAACTTCACAACGGTGAATAAGCGGTTCTCGCGGGTAAGCCTTCATGCCCCCATCGAGCGGGATTTGCGCGAGGAGTACCGGTACAGGCAAGGCCCCTATAGTTTCATTGTCCGTGACCCCAACGGCTACCGGATCAAGATTTTCAAGTACAACCTGCCGTAGTCGAGTAAACTTGCAGGCCTTGTTTGGCAACTCTCACAATAATGTTTTAGTCTACGAGCTCGAGGTGTCGCGTGAAACATTATCTGCTCGCCGGAATCACAGCGTTGGGTTTATTGAGCGGGTGCTCGAGCGCCCCCCAGGCTAAGCTTCAGGCCTCTATCGGA
>Ga0326763_1000769_pt1 | contig 10845 bp, 7 predicted proteins | sample NORPS_P_FD_207671 | JGI IMG/M metagenome (GOLD analysis project Ga0326763, IMG submission 207671) | Hot spring water microbial communities from Norris Geyser Basin, Yellowstone National Park, WY, United States - NOR.PS_P | ecosystem: Environmental > Aquatic > Thermal springs > Unclassified...
TTCCCCAGGCTTCTCCGCCGTCGATCACCAGGGAGCGCAGCGTTTCCGCGTCGGCCGGCACCTCGACGCCGTAGCCCGCTTCCTTCATGGCGGCGAGCGTGTTGTGCAGGCTCTTGAACACGGCGAGGTAGGCGGCCGTGCCGGTCGCCCCGGCGTTGGGCGGGAAGTTGAACAGGACGATGGCGACTCGGCGCTCTGCCCGCTGCGAGCGCCGCAGGGCGACCAGCTTGGCGACGCGGCCGGCCAGGGCGGCGGCCCGCTCCGGGTGCGAGGCCATGTCGCGCTTGGTGGCGTCGCTGGCGGTCGAGCGGCCGCCGAACACCATCGGGCTGATCGCGCCGTCCAGTTCGGGGATCGCGACCATCATCGTGGCCTCGACCGGCAACAGGCCGCGGGCGTCGCCGTCCCACTGTTCCAGCGTTTGGAACTCGACGGGGCAGGCGGACAGGTATGGCACGTCCAGCGTGGCGAGCAGGGCCTCGGCGGCCCGGCTGTCGTTGTAGGCGGGGCCGCCGACCAGCGAGAACCCGGTCAGCGACACGACCGCGTCCACCGTGGCCGCACCATCTTTCATGAAGTAGGCCTCGATCGCCGGGCGCGAGTCGAGCCCGCTGGCGAAGGCGGGGATCACTCGAAGCCCGCGCGCCTCGAGGGCGTCGATCACGCCGTCGTAGTGGGCGGCGTTGCCGGAGATCAGGTAGGAGCGCAGCAGCAGCAGCCCCACCACGCCCTCGCCGGGCGGGAGGCGGTTGGCTTGCGGTTGGCGCAGCTTGGTCCGCCCCCAGAGGCCTTCACCCAACACTCGCGCGGGAGCGGGCTTGTGATCGAGCAGGAGATCGAGGCTCTCGGCGATCCGGCCGGGCAGGCGGGGGTGGTAGAGGCCGACATCGGGGTAGTTGACGGGGGCGGCGGCCTTGACGGTGTCGTGGCCACAATAGCGGCCGACCAGCATGCGGACCAGGTTGGCCATGTTCTCGTCGGAGCCGGCAAGCCAGTATTGCAGGCCGAGGAAGTAGGTCCGGACGTCCTGCGCGGTGCCGGGAATGAAGCGCATCAGCTTGGGGAGGCGGCGCAGCATCCGCATCTGCGACTTGCCGTCGGAGCCGACGCCGCTGTTCTTGCCTTCGCCCTTTTTGGCGCCGCGCAGCTTCTTCAGCATGGCCAGGGCGCCGGTGGCCTCTTCCATCATGTCGAACCGCCCGAGCCGGGTCAGCCGGGTGATCTCGTTGGCCGACATGCAGCACATCATGGCTTTGCAGTCGTCGCGCCGGGCGGCGAGCGCCGCCTGCACCGGGCGGATGTGGTCCTCGAGGAACAGCATGGTGGCGATGACGACGTCGCCCTGGCCGATATCGGCGATGCATTCGGCCAGCGCGTGCGGGTCGCTGCCCCATTCGTCGGCGGCGTGGACGGCGAGCGATAGGCCCGGCAGTTCGCGGCGCAGCATGGTTTCCGCGCGCGAAGCGGCGCCGGAGAGATGGCTGTCCATCGTCACCACGACGACCCGGATCGGGTCGACGAGGGTGAGCCGGTTCGCGGGTTCAGCGGCCATAATGGGCTTTTGCGTCATACAGCGTGTCCACCGTGATGGTCGCGAGACCGCGTTCCTGGGCGAAGCGTTCCGTGTTGCGCCGGGCCTTGCCGCGGACGAAGAACGGAATTTTGCCGAGCTCCTTTTCGGCGTCCGCCGCCCAACCGGCCGGCCCGGTCGGGGCCGCTTCCGGCTGTGCGGCGGCCTGGTGGCCGAGATGGCTGGCGCCGGCGGTGTCGGAGAACTCGAAGTCGCCGCGGAACATGGTGATCAGGTGCTCTTCGAGGCCCATCATCAGCGGGTGGACCCAGGTGTCGAACAGCACGTTGGCGCCCTCGAACCCCATCTGCGGCGAGTGCCGGGCCGGGAAGTCCTGAACGTGGATGGGGGCGGAGATGACGGCGCAGGGCACGCCGAGGCGCTTGGCGATATGCCGCTCCATCTGAGTGCCGAGCACGAGTTCTGGCTGCAGGGCGGTGATCGCCGCCTCGATCTCGAGGTAGTCGTCGCTGATCAGCGCCTCGATACCGAACTCGGCGGCGGCGGCGCGGAGCTCGCGGCCGAACTCGCGGCTGTAGCTGCCGAGGCCGACGACCTTGAAGCCCAGTTCGTCGCGCGCGACGCGGGCGGCGGCCATGGCGTGGGTGGCGTCGCCGAACACGAAGACGCGCTTGCCGGTAAGGTAGGTGCTGTCGACGGAGCGGGAATACCAGGGCAGCCGGCTGTCGTTGGCGACCAGGGCGGGCAACCCGGCAAGCGCGGCGACTTCCTCGAGGAAGGCCTCGGTGGCGCCGACGCCGATCGGGATCGTGGTGGTGGCCTTCTGGCCCAGGCTGCGCTCGAGGAAGCGGGCGGCTACGCCGGCGACCTCCGGATACAGCACGACATTGAAGGCCGCATTGCCGAGGCGCGCCAGATCGGCGGGCGTGGCGCCGAGCGGGGCGACCACGTTGACGGCGACGCCGAGCCGCTCGAGCAGCGCGACGACCTCTTTGACGTCGTCGCGGTGGCGGAAGCCAAGCGAGCAGGGGCCGAGCACGTTGCAGCTGGCCCGAGGGGGTGCGGCGTCGGGCTTGGTCGCGAAGGTGCGGACCAGCTGGTAGAACGTCTCGGCGGCGCCCCAATTCTCTTTCTTTTGGTAGGCGGGCAGCTCGAGCGCCACGACCGGGACGTCGAGCCCGAGGGCGCGGGCGAGGCCGCCCGGGTCGTCCTGGATGAGTTCGGCGGTGCAGGAGGCGCCGACCAGCAGCGCATCGGGCCGGAAGCGTTCCACAGCATCCTGCGCCGTGTTCTTGAAAAGCTGCGCCGTGTCGCCGCCCAGGTCGCGCGCCTGGAAGGTGGTGTAGCTGACGGGCGGGCGCCCGGCCCGACGTTCGATCATGGTGAACAGCAGGTCGGCGTAGGTGTCGCCCTGTGGCGCATGCAGCACGAGGTGCACGCCCTGCATGGAAGCGGCGATTCGCATCGCCCCCACATGGGGCGGGCCTTCGTAGGTCCAGAGCGTGAGTTGCACGGCTACACCTTCAGCACGGCGCGGCGCGCCAAGGGGCGGGCGAACAATTCGGCCAGATCGCCCGCTTGGTCGAAGCCCTGGATCGGCGTGAACAGCAGCTCGATCGACCATTTGGTCGTGATGCCCTCGGCCTCCAGCGGATTGGCCAGGCCGAGGCCGCAGACGGCGATGTCGGGGGCGTCGTGGCGACAGCGGTCAAGCTGGCGCTCGACGTCCTGGCCTTCGGAGAGCGCGGTGCCGGCCGGCAGAAGGGCGAGCTCGGCGGCCATGTGGCGCCTGTGCAGGTAGGGCGTGCCGACCTCGGCCAGCCGCATGCCGAGCTCACGCGAGAGGAAGCGGGCGAGCGGGAGTTCGAGTTGGCTGTCGGGGAAGAAGAAGATCGTCTTGCCGGCCAGCTGCTCGCGATGCCGCGCGATCGCCGCGGTGGCGCGGGCCTTTGCCGGCCCGGTGGCGGCCTCGATCTGGGCCGGGCCGATCCCGAAGGCGCGCCCGGCGGCCTCGAGCCAGGCGGCGGTGCCTTCGGCGCCGAGCGGGAAAGGCGCCGGGAGCCAGGTGGCGCCGCGGGCCTCGAGGGCGCGCGCGGTGTCGGCGAGGAAAGGTTGGGCCAGCAGCATCTGTGTCTCCGGCCCCACCGCCGGCAGCTCCTCGGCCCGGCGCGGCGGCAGGAACGCGACGCGGTCGATGCCCATGGCGGCCAGGAGCCGGCGGAACTGGTCTTCCACCACCTCGGCCAGGGCGCCCACGATCAGCAGCGACCGACCGGCGGCCTTTGGCATGATCGGCACCAGCGCCGCCAGGCAGGCATCCTCGCCTTGCGTGAACGTCGTCTCAATGCCGCTGCCGGAATAGTTCAGCACGCGGCATTGACCGACATAGGAGGCGTTCAGCCGTTCCGCCGCCCGGGACAGGTCCAGCTTGATCACTTCGGACGGGCAGGAGCCGACCAGAAACAGCAGCTTGATCTCCGGGCGGCGCGACAGCAGCTGGCCCACGACCCGGTCCAGCTCGTCATTGGCGTCGGCGAGACCGGCCAGATCGCGCTCGTCGATGATGGCGGTGGCGAAGCGCGGCTCGGCGAAGATCATCACGCCGGCAGCCGATTGGATCAGGTGGGCGCAGGTCCGCGAGCCCACGACGAGGAAGAAGGCGTCCTGGATCTTGCGGTGCAGCCAGATGATCCCGGTCAGGCCGCAGAACACCTCCCGCTGCCCCCGCTCGCGGAGAACCGGGGCATCCGTGCAGCCGATTGCGGCCGTGTGGCTCACGAGAACTGACCAACCCCGGCGGGCAACGTCTCGCGGATCGGCCAGTGGCTCTCATCGAGCCGGGCTGCCCGCAGCTTCAGGAGAAACTGCCCCGCGTTAATCACGTAGGTCGCGTAGGCCATCAGGGCGAGCAGCATCAGCCCGTGGGGGTCGAGCCAGCCGCCGAGCAGCGCGAAGAGGTAGACCGTGTGCAGGGCGAGAACGATCATGCTCATGGCGTCTTCCCAGAAGAACGCCGGGGCAAACAGAAACTTGCCGAAGATTTCCCGCTCCCAGATGGAGCCGGTCACCATGATCAGGTAGAGCATTCCCGTTTTTGCGATGACCGACCCGGCAGCGACGGCCTCACCCTGCCCCGTGAGCAGGAACCGCACCACCAGCGAAAGGCTGACGAGGAAAACAAGGAACTGGGCGGGGGCGAGCACGCCTTGGACGAGCGTCCAGGGCGACGCGTCGCGCCGCTGGCGCTGCTCGGGCGTGTAGAGGCGGAAAGGTGTCGGGAGCGGGCGGCCGGCGGCGCCAGCCCAGGGGCACGAATCTATTTGATTCAGAAAGGTTTCAAGAGCCCGTGTAAACATTTCTTGACAATGCCTCCCTGACGGTTTGCGCTGCTCTCTGGAGCCGCGAAGAAGCTCCGGGGAACGCACATCTTGGCGCCTCATCCTGCCCCCTGAAATCGTCTGTTGGCGGTGGGGCACGATCGAACGCTAAGGCCGTGTTGGAGGATGTGTCAAGCTCGCGTTACGTAAATCGTGGTTGACACTTGGGGGGTAGAGTCGATCAAATGCGGGAGCACAGTCGATGGACAAGATGACGTTCGATGCCGTTGCCCTCAATCGCCCGATGGACGGCGCTGCCGCTCCGCCGAGCCAGTCGTTCCCCCGACTGCGCAAGGTGGACCTGGCCGGTGTCGCCTCGGACGTTCAGGTCGGCGTGCAGACCGGTATCCAGTCCGGCGTCCAAACCACCATACAGACCGGCGCGCAGCAACGCCGAGCCATCTTGACCCGGGCCGTCCAGCTGCAGGTGATCCCGCAACTCCTGGAACGCCCCGCGCTGCGTAGCGTGGGTTCGGCCGCCGTCATCGAGGCGCACGTGCGCCGACTTGCGGGGCTGTCACTGCAGGCGACCAGCCACGAGGTGGTCGATTTCGTCACCGGGCTGATGGAGAACGGTTTCGACGTCGAGCGGCTCTATCTTGGCTTGCTCACGCCGACGGCCGCGCTGCTCGGCACCTTTTGGGAAGACGATCTTTGCACCTTCGCCGACGTCACGATCGGCATCGGCCACCTGCAAACGGCCATGCGCGCGCTGCGGCCGGCCTTCTTGAACGCGACGGCCGTGCTCAAGCCTGGCGCTCCGCGGGCCATCCTGATGCCGCTCCCGGGCGAGCAGCACACTTTTGGCCTGGCCATGCTGTCCACGTTTTTCACCCGGGCGGGTTGGGACACCTGGTCCGGTACCGTCGCCACTGCGGGCGAGCTCGACAGCATGATGCGCGGGGACTGGATCGACCTCATCGGCTTTTCGATCTCGCACGACGCCCTGCTGGACACCGCCCGCCACCAGGTTGCGGCGATCCGCGCCTCGTCGCGCAATCCGGCCGTGGTCGTCATGGTCGGCGGGCTGCCCTTTGCAGGGGACGGCGCGCTCGCGCTCGCGATCGGCGCCGACGGGACGGCGCAGGACGGTGCACAGGCAGTGGCTACAGCTGCACGTTTGCTCAAGGGCCGAGCAGGGCCGCGGTGATCAAAGAAATGGTTGGGTTTCGACGGGACGAGAAGAGGCAAGTCGCGAACATCAATGAGGCTTCGCTCGACTGGAAGGTAATCAAGGGCGTGCATAGAGGGGGTTCCGCACCCGTGAAGCGCTTCGACTCTCCCAAGACGACCTTGGGTGATCTTGATGCCGAGGCGGTCGCCGCGCTGATTGCGGCCGCAGCGGACATCACACTGGTGCTTGACACAACCGGCATCGTGCACGACGTCGCGGTCCGCACCGACGACCTCGCGGCCGACCTGCGCGACCTCGCCGGTTGGCGCGGCAAGTCGTTCGCCTCGATCACCGCGCCCGACAGCCGCCCGAAGGTCGAAGCTTTGATCGCCGATGCCGGCAACAACACCGAGACGCGCTGGCGCCACGTCAACCACCTGACGCCCGACGGCCGCTCCATCCCCATTCTCTATTGCTGCGTCCAGCTCGAGGGCACCCGGCTCGTCGCCTTCGGCCGCGATCTCCGCGACCTCTCCGCCCTGCAGCAGCGCCTGGTGGCCGCGCAGCAGAGCATGGAGCGCGACTATTCCCGCCTGCGGGACGTCGAGACACGCTATCGCCTGCTGTTCCAGCTTTCGTCGGAAGCGGTCATCATCCTCGATGCGGCGCGCATGCGCGTGCTCGAGGCCAACCCGGCCGCGCGCACGCTTTTCGATGCCAATGGGGACGATCTGCCCGGCGCCGCCCTGGCCGCCCTGTTCATGCCGGAGTCGGTCGCCCTGGTGGAAGCCAACCTCGGCGCGGTCCGCGCCGGCGTGCGGGTCGACGACATCACCGCGCGCACCCGCGGCGGCCGCGACATGATCGTGAAGGCCTCGTTCTTCCGCCAGGAGGGCGACGCTCTGTTCCTGGTCCGTATCGCGCCCTTGCATGGGTCGACGGCGCTGACGGAGATGCCGGACGCCAAGGCCAAGCTGCTCTGGGCCGTCGAGCGGGCGCCGGACGGGTTCGTCGTCACGGATGGCGACGGCCGGGTCATCATCGCCAATGCGGCGTTCTTCGACATGGCGGAGATCGTCCACGAGGAGAGCGCCCGGGGCCGGCCGCTCGACGACTGGCTCGGCGCGTCGGGCGTGGACGTCGCGGTGCTGATTGCCAACCTGCGCCAGCGCGGGGCGGTGCGGTTCTTCTCCAGCACGATGCGGGGGGAAGAGGGCACGACCGTGCAGGTGGAGATCTCCGCCGTGTCCATCCGTAACGGCGGCCAGCCCTGTTTCGGCTTCGCCATCCGCAACGTGGCGCCGCGCATTGCCGTCCCGGGCCCGGACGGCCCGGCCGCCGCCCGCGCCCTGCCACGCTCCGTCGAGCAGCTGACCGAACTCATCGGCCAAGTGCCGCTGAAGGACCTCGTGCGCGAGGCCACCGAGGTGATCGAGCGGCTGTGCATCGAGGCGGCGCTCGAGCTGACCGGGAACAACCGCGCCTCGGCCGCCGAGATGCTCGGCCTGTCGCGCCAGAGCCTCTACGTGAAGCTGCGCCGCTACGGGCTCGGCGATCTCGGCGCGGGCGCCGACGAAGCGGCCGAAGCGGAATAGATGTCAGCGACGGTCCGCCACTCCCCGTCATCCCGGACCGAGTGGTCGGCCGCGCTCGAACTGCTGAAGCCGATCACCTGGTTCGCGCCGATGTGGGCGTTCGGCTGCGGGCTGGTCTCCGCCGGGGTGTCGTTGAGCGACAGGCTGCCGCACGCGCTCGCCGGCATCGCGCTCGCGGGACCGCTGGTGTGCGCCACGAGCCAGGCCGCCAACGATTGGTTCGACCGGCATGTCGATGCGATCAACGAGCCGAACCGGCCGATCCCGTCCGGGCGCTTGCCGGGGCGGACCGGGCTCTGGATCGCGGTGGCTTGGACAGCGTTATCCATCGCCGTGGCGAGCACGCTGGGCCCTTGGGCGTTTGGGGCGGCCCTGCTCGGGTTGGCGCTGGCGTGGGCCTATAGCGCCCCGCCGATCCGCCTGAAGCAGAATGGCTGGTGGGGCAACCTCGCCTGCGGCGCCTGCTACGAGGGGCTGCCCTGGTTCACCGGCGCCGCGGTCGCGACGGGCGCGTTGCCGGACACCCGGATCGTGGTGGTGGCACTGCTCTACAGCGCGGGCGCCCACGGCATCATGACGCTGAACGATTTCAAAAGCGTCGAGGGCGATACGCAGACCGGAATCCGGTCCTTGCCGGTGATCCTGGGGGTGAGCCGCGCGGCCGGGCTGGCGTGCTGGGTGATGGCGCTGCCGCAGGTGGTCGTGATCGCCGTGCTGCTGCGCTGGGGAGCGCCGTTCCAGGCTTGCGGTGTGGTCGCGCTGCTGGCCGCGCAGCTCATCCTCATGCCGCGCTTCCTGCGGGCGCCGCGGGCGCAGGCGATCTGGTACAACGCGACCGGCACGACTCTGTATGTGGTCGGCATGCTGCTGGCCGCGTTCGCGCTGCGCGGGCTGGCATGACCCCGCTCGGCTGGGCCGACACGATCCGCCTGGGCCTGGTGCAGATGGCGCTGGGCAGCGTCGTCGTGCTGGTCACCTCCACGTTGAACCGGGTCATGGTGGTCGAGTTCGCGTTGCCGGCCATCCTGCCGGGGGCGCTGGTGGCGCTGCATTACGGCGTGCAGATCCTGCGGCCGCGCATGGGCTGGGGTTCCGACATGGGCGGGCGGCGGACGCCGTGGATCGTGGGCGGCATCGCCGCGATGGCCGCCGGGGCCTTGGTCGCGGCGGGCGGGGCCTGCCTGATGCCGGCGAGTCTGGCTGGCGGGGTCGCGCTGGCGACGCTCGGCTTCGTAGCGCTCGGCTTGGGCGTGGGCGCCGCCGGGACATCGTTGCTGACGCTCGTCGCGCATCGCGTCCTGCCGAACCGCCGCGCGGCGGCCGCGACCGTGCTGTGGCTGATGATGATCGCCGGGATCGCGATCACCGCGGGCGTCGCGTCACGCTTGCTCGACCCGTTCTCGCCCTTGCGGCTGCTGGAGATCACGGCCTGTGTGGGCGCCATCGCCATGGTGTTGACGCTCGGGGCCGTCTGGCGCGTCGAGGGCCCGGCCGGTGCGCCGCCTCCCGCTGCCCGGGCCCCGTTCCTGCCGGCGCTGCGGGAGATTTGGCGGGAGCGGCAGTCGCGGCGGTTCGCGCAATTCGTGTTCGTCTCCATGCTGGCCTACTCCGCGCAGGAATTGCTGCTCGAGCCGTTCGCCGGCGCGGTGTTTCATCTCACGCCGGGTCAGACGGCCGGGCTTACCGGGCTGCAGCATGGCGGGGTGCTCGCGGGCATGGCGCTGGTCGCGGTCGGCACGGTGTGGGCCGGAGCCTACCGGGGCCGGGTCATGCGGGCCTGGACGATGGGCGGCTGCATCGCGTCTGCGGTCGGCATCGTGTTGCTGGCGCTTGCCGCCGCCACGCCGGCGCTGCCGCTGCGGGCGGTCGTGGTCATGCTGGGCATGGCCAACGGCGCGTTCGCGGTTTCGGCCATCGGCGCCATGCTGGGCCTGGCCGCCGAGGGGCGTGGCGCGCGTGACGGCACCCGGATCGGGCTTTGGGGCGCCGCGCAGGCCGTGGCGTTCGGCGCCGGCGGCCTGCTCGGTACCGGCGCCTCCGACCTCGCGCACCGCCTGACCGACACGCCCGCGCTGGCCTATGGCGCCGTGTTCGTCGCGGAAGCCGCCACCTTCCTGCTCGCGGCCCGCCTGGCGGCCGGCCTGTTCGGCGAGGCGCCGACCGCCAAGCCCAGCCTCAACCCAATCGAAGCCGGAGCCACGGGATGACAGACACTTACGATGCCGTCGTCGTTGGCGGCGGACCGGCTGGCGCGACCGCCGCGGCCGACCTCGCGGGCAACGGCCGCTCCGTCCTGCTGCTCGACAAGGCCGGCCGCATCAAGCCGTGCGGCGGGGCCGTGCCGCCGATCCTGATCCGCGATTTCGCCATTCCCGACCATCTCCTGGTCGCCCGTGCCAAGGGCGCCCGTATCGTCGCCCCCAGCGCCGCCGAAGCCGACATGCCGATCGAGGGCGGCTACGTGGGCATGGTCGACCGCGAGCAGTTCGACGAATGGCTCCGCGAGCGGGCTGCCACCGCCGGGGCGGAGCGCCGCGAGGGCAGTTTCGAGAGCGTCACGCGCGATCCGGACGGCGTGGCCCGAGTTCATTTCATGCCCAAGGGCGCCACGGAGTCGGCCAGCGTGCGGGCCCGCGCCGTGATCGGAGCCGACGGGGCTAAATCGGCCGTGGCGCGGCAATGCGTGCCAGGGGCGGACCACGTCAAATACGTGTTCGCCTACCACGAGATCGTCCGCGCGCCGGCGCCGTCGCCTGGCTACGACCCAACGCGGTGCGACATCTATTACCAGGGTCCGCTGTCGCCCGATTTCTACGCCTGGGTGTTTCCGCACGGGGACACGATGAGCATCGGCACCGGCTCGGCACGCAAGGGCTTCGGGCTGCGCCCCGCCGTGACCCGGCTCCGCGAACAGACCGGGCTGGCCGGGCTGGAGACGATCCGGCGCGAGGGCGCGCCGATCCCGCTCCGCCCGATGAAGCGGTGGGACAACGGCCGCGACATCGTGCTGGCGGGGGATGCGGCCGGCGTGGTCGCTCCGGCGTCGGGCGAAGGCATCTACTACGCGATGCTGGGGGGCCGGCTCGCCGCCGATGCGGTCGAGCTGCTCTGCAAGACGGGCGAGGCCAAGTCGCTGCGCACGGCCCGCAAGCGCTTCATGAAGGCGCACGGGCGGGTCTTCCTGGTGCTCGGCTTTATGCAATGGTTCTGGTACCACAATGACAAGCG
>Ga0326763_1000773_pt1 | contig 10812 bp, 13 predicted proteins | sample NORPS_P_FD_207671 | JGI IMG/M metagenome (GOLD analysis project Ga0326763, IMG submission 207671) | Hot spring water microbial communities from Norris Geyser Basin, Yellowstone National Park, WY, United States - NOR.PS_P | ecosystem: Environmental > Aquatic > Thermal springs > Unclassified...
CGCGCGATCGCCGGCGTCCGGTCGCTCAAGGAAGTGTTCGAGATGCAGGCGAACTTCGCCCGCGCCAGCGTCGAGAAGGCGATGAGCCAGACCGGCCAGATCACCGAGGCGTCCCTGAAACTCGCCGGGCAGGCCTATGAGCCGATCGTCAGCCGCGTGAACGTGGCCGTCGAGAGCTTCAAAGCCGCCTAAAACGACAGAGCCGCCGCACCGCGCGGCGCTCCATCGGACAGAAGGCCCGGGTGGCGACGCCCGGGCCTTTTCTGCGTTCACGCTTTATCAACATCCCCCGGCGAATATCCGGGAACAGCCACGCGAGGCTTTTCGCGGCGCTGCGCATTCCGATATGCTTCGAATTGGGGCTGTAGCCGCCCCAGCGACGTCGGGCTCGGCGTGATGCGGCGGCGGGCGGTGCTTGCGGCCAGGGTATTAGGACCAATGAGCGACAACGATAAACGCGGCAACGGAGAAGGACCCAATACAGGCGTTGTGGTGAAGGCGCGGCCCAAGACGCGCAAGCCGGCGATGTACAAGGTTCTGATGCTGAACGACGATTACACTCCCATGGAATTCGTCGTGCACGTGCTCGAACGGTTCTTCCAGAAGAATCGCGATGAAGCCACGCGCATCATGTTGCACGTGCATCGGCGGGGCGTCGGCGTCTGTGGCGCTTACACCTACGAAGTTGCGGAAACGAAAGTCACTCAGGTCATGGACCTTGCGCGACAGAACCAACATCCGCTGCAATGCACTATTGAGAAGGAATGAACACGAGCCCACGTTGAATGGTCACTTATCTCGAATGATCGATCCCCTTGCCCCGCGCAGTTCGGCGCGGTCGAACAAGGGTCAGTGCGAAGGAGCGTCACCCCAATGCTGTCACGCAATCTAGAGCAGACGCTGCACCGCGCACTTTCGCTGGCAAGTGAACGCCGTCACGAATACGCAACGCTCGAACATCTGCTGCTCGGCCTGGCCGACGACAGCGACGCCGCAACGGTGCTGCGGGCCTGCGGTGTCGATCTCGACAAGCTGCGCCAGGATCTAAGCGAGTTTCTCGACAAGGATCTTTCCGGCTTGGCGACCGACCGAGCGGGCGATCCCAAGCCGACGGCCGGATTCCAGCGCGTCGTCCAGCGGGCCGCCATCCACGTGCAGAGCTCCGGTCGCGACGAAGTGACCGGCGCCAATGTGCTCGTCGCGCTGTTCAGCGAGCGGGAAAGCCATGCCGTCTACTTTCTGCAGTTGCAGGACATGACGCGGCTCGACGCGGTCAATTTCATCAGCCACGGTATCGCGAAGGCACCCGGTCGGGCCGCGCAACGGCCGGTTCAGGGCGCGACCAAGGAGGAAGGTGCTACGGAAGGCGAACGCGAAGAGAAGCCCGGCCGCCGCGCTCAGGACGCGCTGTCCAACTATTGCGTCAACCTCAACAAGAAGGCCGCGGCCGGCAAGATCGACCCGCTCATCGGGCGTGACGTCGAGATCGAGCGCACGATCCAAATTCTCTGCCGCCGGACAAAAAACAACCCGCTCTATGTCGGCGATCCCGGCGTGGGCAAGACGGCCATTGCCGAGGGCCTGGCCAAGCGGATCGTCGAGGGCGACGTGCCCGAAGTGCTGGCCAAGAGCACGATCTTCGCGCTGGATATGGGCGCATTGCTGGCCGGAACCCGCTACCGCGGCGACTTCGAGGAGCGGCTGAAGGCCGTCGTGACGGAGCTCGAGGCGCATCCGGGCTCGATCCTGTTCATCGACGAGATCCACACCGTGATCGGCGCGGGCGCGACCAGCGGCGGCGCGATGGATGCCAGCAACCTGCTCAAGCCGGCGCTGGCGTCGGGCTCGATGCGGTGCGTCGGCAGCACGACCTACAAGGAGTACCGCAACTACTTCGAGAAGGACCGGGCTCTCGTCCGCCGCTTCCAGAAGATCGACGTGAACGAGCCTTCGCTCGAGGACGCGGTGAAGATACTGCGGGGCTTGAAGACCAATTACGAGAAGCACCACAAGGTCCGCTACACGGAAGAGGCGATCCGCGGTGCCGTCGAGCTGTCGGCGAAATACATCAACGACCGCAAGCTGCCGGACAAAGCGATCGACGTGATCGACGAGGTCGGGGCGAGCCGGATGCTGCAGCCGGAGAACAAGCGCCGCAAGACGGTGACGCTGCGTGACGTGGAAGAGATCGTCGCCAAGATCGCGCGGATCCCACCCAAGTCGGTTTCGGCCGACGACAAGGAAACGCTCCGGCATCTCGAGCGCGATCTGAAGGGGATGGTGTTCGGCCAGGACAAGGCGATCGAGGCGCTGTCGGCGGCGATCAAGCTGTCGCGGGCCGGGCTGCGTGAAGTCGAAAAGCCGATCGGTAACTACCTGTTCAGCGGTCCGACCGGCGTCGGCAAGACGGAGGTGGCCAAGCAGCTCGCCGCCACGCTCGGGATCGAGCTGACGCGGTTTGACATGTCGGAGTACATGGAGCGCCACAGCGTCTCCCGCCTGATCGGAGCGCCGCCTGGCTATGTCGGCTTCGACCAGGGCGGGCTCTTGACCGACGCCATCGATCAGCATCCGCATTGCGTGCTGCTGCTCGACGAGATCGAGAAGGCCCACCCGGACCTGTTCAACATCCTGCTGCAGGTGATGGACCACGGGAAGCTCACCGACCACAACGGCAAGATCGTCGATTTCCGCAACGTCATCCTGATCATGACGACCAACGCGGGTGCGTCCGACATGGCCAAGGAGGCGATTGGCTTCGGGCGCGAGGCGCGGGAGGGCGAGGACGAGGAGGCGATCAAGCGCCTGTTCACCCCCGAGTTCCGCAACCGGCTCGACGCGATCATCACCTTCGCCGGGCTCACCCCGGAGATCGTGGGCCGCGTGGTCGAGAAGTTCGTCATGCAGCTCGAGGCGCAACTGGCCGATCGCAACGTGACGATCGGCCTGTCTTCGGCCGCCAAGGAGTGGCTGGCCGAGCGGGGCTACGATCGTCTCTATGGAGCCCGGCCGCTCGGGCGGGTCATCCAGGAGCACATCAAGAAGCCGCTCGCCGAGGAGCTGCTGTTCGGCAAGTTGGTCAAGGGCGGGGCCGTGAAGGTCACGCTCAAGGATGGCAAGCTCGACTTCGAATACACCGAGGCGGCCCCGGTGGCCGCCAAAGAGGGCGATGGCGACGAGGGTGGGCTGGAGAAAGAGCCGGAGACGGTCGAGTGAAGGCCGTCTGGAACGGCCAGACCATCGCGGAGAGCGACGACATCGTGACGGTGGAGGGGAACGCCTACTTCCCCGCCGCCTCCCTCGACTCTTCGGTCACCAAGCCCAGCCAACATACCTCGGTGTGCCCGTGGAAGGGCACGGCGCGCTACTACAACCTGGAAGTGGACGGGAAGCGCAACGAGAACGCGGTGTGGTATTATCCGGAGCCGAAAGAAGCGGCCGCCAGCATTCGTGATCGGGTTGCGTTCTGGAAGGGCGTCACCGTCACGGCATAGCCGGGTATTCGATCTGCCCGCTTTAGGGTAGTTCATTCCTGATGCCGCGTTCTGCCGACCTCACCCGCAATACGTCCGAGACGCGGATCAGCCTGAAACTCGATGTGGACGGCTCGGGGCAGAGCCGGATCAAGACCGGGGTCGGCTTCCTCGACCACATGTTGACCGCCTTCGCGCGGCATTCCCTGTTCGACCTCGACGTCGAGGCCGCTGGCGATCTGCACATCGACTTCCATCACACGACCGAGGACGTCGGCATCGTGCTCGGCCAAGCGCTCGCCCAAGCCATTGGCGACAAGCGCGGCATCCGCCGTTACGGCCACGCCTCGGTGCCGATGGACGAGGCCCTGGTCGACGCCTCGGTGGATTTCTCCGGCCGGGCGTTCCTCGGCTGGTCAGCTACGTTCTCGCGCGACAAGGTCGGCGAGATGGACACCGAGTTGTTCGAGGAATTCTTCCGCGCGCTCGCCGGCAACGCGGCGATCACGTTGCACGTGACGCAGCGCGCCGGCAGCAACGCGCACCACATCGCCGAGGCGTGTTTCAAGGCGGTGGCACGGGCGCTCCGCGAGGCGACGGAGATCGATCCGCGCGCGGCCGGCGCCATCCCGTCGACCAAGGGGTCGCTGTGAGGACCTATACCGTGCACCTCAGACCGGAGCAGCCGCCGGTGCTGGTGCGCGAGGGCTGGAGCTGGGCCGGGTTCTTCTTCGGCCCGGTTTGGCTGCTGTCCCGTGGCAGCTGGATCACCGCGCTGCTGGAGATCGCCGCCCTGGTGATCCTCGTCGCTGCACTGCCTCCCTGGCTGCGGCTCCCTGCCCTCCTCGGGCTGGGGTGGTTCAACGGCCTGCTCGGCCGCGATCTCGACCGCTGGTCGCTCGCGCGCCGCGGTTACGCACTCGATCACGTGGTGCTCGCCCCCGACCGCGATGCCGCGTTGCTGCGCCTCCTCGCGGCCCGGCCCGACCTTCTCGGCTCGCCCGCATGATGCGGGTCGCGGTCGTCGATTACGGTAGTGGCAATCTGGCCTCGGCCTCTCGGGCGCTGTCGACGGCGGCTGAACGCGCCGGCATCCCGGCCGAGGTCACGGTTACGGCCGATCCCGCCGTGGTCGCCGCGGCGGACCGCATCGTGTTGCCCGGCCAAGGTGCGTTCCGCGACTGCGCCATGGGTCTGGCCGCCATCCCCGGGCTGCGGCCGGCGATCGAACGGGCCGTTGCGGCCGGCCGGCCGTTCCTCGGCATCTGCGTCGGCATGCAGCTCATGGCCGAGCGCGGCCTCGAACACGGCGAGACACAGGGGTTCGGCTGGATCGAGGGCGAGATTGCACCGATGGAAGCCCAAGGGTTGCGGCTGCCGCAAATGGGCTGGAACGAGCTCGTGTTCGAGCCCGGCTCGCATCCGCTACTCGACGGCCTGCGACGCGGCGATCACACCTACTTCGTCCACAGCTACGCGTTGCGCCACGGCCGCCCCGACGAACAGCTGGCCACGACCGATTATGGCGGGGCCGTCCCGGCGATCGTCGTGTCCGGCAACCGGGCGGGCACGCAGTTCCACGTGGAGAAGAGCCAAACCGTCGGGCTGCGCCTGCTCGCCAATTTCCTGCGCTGGTCACCCGCATGAACGAGCAGGCGGCGCACGCCCTTGACGTCACGCGCGTCACCGAGCTGAACGATGACGATCTGCAGCAGCTCTGCGAGGCCGCGGACGCCGCGATCCTCGAGGGGGGTGGGTTCGGCTGGCTCAAATCGCCGGGCCGCCACGCGCTGGAGACCTATTTCCGCGGGGTCCTCCTCGTGCCGGGACGCGAGATGTTCGTCGCACGGCTCGACGACACGATCGTGGGCAGCGCGCAGTTGGTGCGTCCGCCACGCAACAATGAAGCCCAAGCCTTCGCCGCGACGCTGACCCACGCCTTCATCGCCCCCTACGCGCGCGGTCACGGCCTCGCCGTGATGCTCCATCGCCGGGTCGAGGAAGGCGCGCGCGCACTCGGTTATCAAATTCTCAACCTGGACGTGCGAGAAACGCAGACGGCTGCGATACAATTGTATGAACGACTCGGTTACCACCGCTGGGGCGAGCATCCTTGCTACGCCCGGGTGGGCGGCCAAACGGTGCGGGGGATCTACTTCGTGAAGCTGCTCAAGGAAGACCGCAAGGCGTGATCCTCTACCCCGCGATCGATTTAAAGGACGGCGCCTGCGTCCGGCTCCGCCGCGGCGACATGGAGCAGGCGACGGTCTATTCGGACGACCCCGGCGCGCAGGCGCGGCTTTGGCAGCAGGCCGGTTGCCAATGGCTGCACGTCGTCGACCTCAACGGCGCGTTTGCCGGGAGGCCGGTGAACGAGGCGGCGGTCGACGCCATCCTCGCCGCCGCGACGGTTCCGGTTCAGCTCGGCGGCGGCATCCGCGACATGGCCGGCGTCGCACGCTGGATGGACGCTGGGATCAGCCGGGTCATCCTCGGCAGCGCGGCGGTCAAGACCCCGTCGCTGGTCTACGAAGCTTGCCGCGCGTTCCCGGGCAAGATCGCCGTCGGCATCGACGCGCGGGACGGGATCGTCGCGACCGAAGGGTGGGCGGAGAGCTCCGGCGTCGACGCCCTCGAGCTGGCGCTGCGCTTCGAGGACGCGGGGGTCGCCGCAATCATCTATACCGATATCGGGCGCGACGGCATGCTGTCGGGGATCAACCTCCAAGCGACGCTGGCGCTGGCCGAGCGGGTGCGGACTCCCGTGATCGCCAGCGGCGGGGCCGGGTCCCTCGCCGATCTGGAAGCGTTGGCCGAGACGGCGCCCCGATTGAATGGCGTGATCGTCGGCCGGGCCCTCTACGATGGGCGGATCGATCTTGCCGAAGCGCTGTCGGTGCTGGCGAGCGGCGAACCGGCCGAGATGGGCTGACATGCTGAAACTTCGGGTGATCCCATGCCTTGACGTTCGAGATGGGCGGGTCGTCAAGGGCGTCAACTTCGTCAGTTTGCGGGATGCCGGCGACCCGGTGGAACAGGCAGCCGTGTACGACGCGGCCGGAGCGGACGAGTTGACCTTTTTGGACATCACCGCCAGCCACGAAAACCGCGACACGATCTTCGACGTGGTCTCGCGCACTGCCGCGCGCATCTTCCTCCCGCTGACCGTGGGCGGCGGCGTGCGGTCGACGGACGACATGCGCAAGCTGCTCCTGGCGGGCGCGGACAAGTGCAGCATGAACTCTGCCGCCGTCGCCCGCCCCGATCTCGTGCGCGAGGCGGCCGAGAAGTTCGGCAGCCAGTGCGTGGTGGTCGCCGTCGATGCGCGGGCGACGTCGCCGGGACGTTGGGAGGTGTTCACGCATGGTGGCCGCACCGGCACCGGGCTCGATGCCGTCGCCTGGTGCCGGCAGGCCGCAGAGATGGGCGCCGGAGAGATCCTGCTGACGAGTATGGACCGGGACGGCACCGGCACCGGCTTCGACACGGACCTGCTCCGCGCGGTGTGCGGTGCGGTGCGCGTGCCGGTGGTAGCGTCGGGCGGTGTCGGCGAGCTGGATCACTTCGTCGACGGCGCCCGGGCCGGCGCGACCGGCCTCCTGGCCGCCAGCGTGTTCCATTTTGGCACGTTCGCCGTCGCGGAGGTGAAGCGCCGGTTGGCGCAGGCCGGGCTGCCGGTGCGCTTGCCCCGAGAGGCGGCCGCATGAGCAAAATCGGGAAGCTGAAAGTTGCCAAGAACGCCGTTCCTGCCCCAGCGGGGGCGGAAATCCTGGACCGGCTCTGGACGACGGTGGTCGCGCGTCGCTCGGCCGACCCGGCGAAGAGCCATTCGGCCCGGCTCCTCTCCCGCGGCACGGCCAAAGTCGCCCAGAAGTTCGGCGAAGAGGCCGTCGAGTGCCTGATCGAGGCGGTCGCCAAGAATCCGACCGCCCTGATCAGCGAAAGCGCCGACGTGCTGTATCACCTGATCGTCCTCTGGGTGGCCGCCGGCGTCGAACCGGCCGAGGTGTGGGCCGAACTTCAGCGGCGCGAAGGCATCAGCGGGATCGATGAGAAGGCGTCGCGCGTCGTCGGGGGCACCCGGAAGATCCCATGAGCGGAGCGGGGTCGTATTTCCTCGACGACCTCCGCGTTGGTCAGACCTTCGAAACCGCGGGCTACACCGTCGACGCGGACGCCATCCGCGAGTTTGCCGGGCGCTTCGATCCGCAGCCGTTCCACTTGGATGAGCAGGCCGCGCGGGGCACCGTGTTCGCCGGGTTGGCCGCGAGCGGTTGGCATACCGCCGCGATCACCATGCGGCTGCTGGTGGATGGCGGCCTCCCCTTCTCCGGCGGCTTGATCGGGGCGGGCGCGGAGATCAGTTGGCCGAACCCGGTCAGGCCCGGCGACGTCCTCAGCGTGGCCAGCGAAATCGTCGACCTTCGCCCGTCCGGTTCGAAACCGGATCGCGGCTGGGCCACGGTCCGCTCGGAGACCCGCACGGCGGACGGCACCGTCGTGCAAACACTGCTCGCCCGCCTTCTGGTGTTTCGCCGTCCCACCGCCGTCACGGCGTGAGGGTAACCTGGGGCGGTCCCAACCGGAGATGGCCGATCACCGCGGTTCTGGCCGCCGATGGGCGGAGCCGCCGCAGCAGGTCCGGCACGGTCTCGGGTGCGGCTGCGATCAGCAGGCCGCCGCTGGTCTGGGGGTCGCAGAGCAGGTCGCGCTGCCAGGGCTGCAGATCGGGCGAGGCGGTGATGGCGTCGCCGTAGCTCGCCCAGTTGCGCCCGGCCGCCCCCGTCCGCACCCCGGCGCGGGCGAGCGGTTCGACGCCCGGCAGCACGGGAACCGCCGACACGCTGATCTCCGCCCCGAGACCGGCGCCGCGGCACATCTCCAGCGCGTGGCCGAGCAGGCCGAAGCCGGTGACGTCGGTGACCGCGTGCACGCCCCCGTGCTCCGCTAGATCGGCGCCGGCCGTGTTGAGCAGCGTGGTCGAGGCGAGAAGCGTTTGGTAGAGGCCGGCCAGAAGCTGCGGATCGAGCGTCGCCTGCTTGAGCGCCGCGCTGATGACGCCCACGCCGAGTCCCTTGGTCAGGAGCAGCGCGTCGCCGTCCCTGCCGCCGCTGTTGCGCAGCAGCCGGTCGGGCCGGACGAGGCCGAGCGCGACCAGGCCGTAGATCGGCTCCGGACTGTCAATGGAGTGCCCGCCCGCAACCGGGATCCCGGCCGACGCGCACACGGCGGCGCCGCCGGCGAGAATGGCCCTGACGGCCTCCGGGGCGATCTTCCCCAGCGGCATGCCCAGGATCGCAAGGGCGAGGATCGGCCGGCCACCCATTGCATAGACGTCCGACAGGGCGTTGGTCGCGGCGATCCGGCCGAAGTCGAACGGGTCGTCGACGATCGGCGTGAAGAAATCGGTCGTGGCCACCAGCGCCTGCTGATCGTTCAGGCGGTAGACGGCCGCATCGTCGCCCGTCTCGGTGCCGACCAGCAAGTCGGCGAAAGGTGCGCTCGCCGGCATGGCGCCGAGCAGGTCCCGCAACACAGCCGGCGACAGCTTGCAGCCGCAGCCGCCGCCATGCGCCAGGGAGGTGAGACGAGTTTCGAAATCAGCCATGCTTCGGCTTTCAGAGTGGGGCGTTGAACAGTCGCATTCCAGGACGAATCGGAGAGGCGGTGCAGACAGAAGACGAAATGGTGGCGGCCCGGTTGCGCCGTCTGCCGCAAGTGCAGCGGCTGCTGGAGGAGCCGCAAGCCGGCGAGTTGCTCGGCTTGTTCGGCCGCGCGGCGGTGGTCGCGGCGCTGCGAGTGACGTTGGATCAAAGCCGGGTGCTGTTGCGGGACGGGCTTGCCGAGCCGCCACCGCCGGAACGGCTGCTGCAATCGGCGCGGAGTTGGCTGGTGGAACGGGCGCGGCCCACGCTTCGCCGCGTGATCAACGCGACCGGTATCGTGCTGCACACCAATCTGGGACGGGCGCCGCTGGCAGAGGAGGCGGTGGCGGCGGCCGGACAGGCTGCTGCGAGCTACGCGAACCTCGAGTTCGACCTGGTCGAGGGGCGGCGTGGGGCGCGCGCCGGCGGGGTGGAGGCGCTGCTCTGCGCATTGACCGGCGCCGAGGCGGCGCTCGCCGTCAACAACGGGGCGGCCGCGATCCTGCTCGGGCTGGCGGCGCTGGCGGCGGGCGGCGACGTCCTCGTCTCGCGCGGCGAGCTCGTGGAGATCGGCGGCGGCTTCCGCATCCCGGACGTGATCCGGCAGGGCGGGGCCCGGCTGGTGGAGGTCGGCAGCACCAACAAGACGAGGCTGGCGGACTACCGGGCTGCGATCACGCCGCAGACCCGCGCACTGCTGAAAGTGCATCAGAGCAATTTCCGCATGGTCGGCTTCACGGCGGAGGCCTCGATCGGGGAACTCGCCGGGTTGGCGCGGGAGTGCGGGCTGGTCGTGGTGGCGGATCTGGGCAGCGGCAACCTTGCCGACCTCGCCGGGCTCGGGCGCGGGGCGGAGCCCACGGTCCAGGAGGCCGTGGCGGCGAGGGCGGATCTCGTAACGTTCAGCGGCGACAAGCTGCTCGGCGGCCCGCAGGCCGGGCTGCTCGCGGGCACGCGGGCGGCGCTCGAGCCAATCCGCCGGCACCCGCTGCTGCGGGCGGTGCGGCTGGACAAGATGTCGCTCGCGGCGCTCGAGGCGACGTTGATCCTGCACCGCGACGCGCCGGAGCGGATCCCGGTGCTGCGCATGCTGGGCCAGAGCGAGGGCGTGCTCGACGGCCGGGCGCAGCGGTTGGCGGCCCGCCTCGGGTCCGGCGCGGCGGTGATCCGGACGGAGGGCTATGCCGGCGGCGGGGCGTTGCCGGAAGAGCGGATCCCGAGCCGGGCCGTGGCGCTGCCGGCGGTCACGGCCGATCAGCTGGCGCGGCGGTTGCGCCTGCAGCGGCCGGCCGTCGTGGGCCGCATCGTCGATGGGCGGTTCGCGCTGGACGTGCTGACCATCGCGGAGGCCGAGCTCGATGAGGTCGCGGCGGCGGTCGCGGCGGTGTCGGCATGAGGCGGCTGGTGCTCGGGGTGATGGGGCATGTCGATCACGGCAAAACGGCGCTGGTGCGGGCGCTGACCGGCACGGACACCGACAGGCTCGAGGAGGAGAAGCGGCGTGGCATCTCGATCGCGCTCGGCTTCGCGCACTTCGCTGCGTCCCCGGAGCTGGAGGTCGACCTGATCGACATGCCGGGCCATGAACGCTTCGTGCGCACGATGATCGCGGGGGCGACCGGGATCGACGCGGTGTTGCTCGTGGTGGCGGCCAATGAGGGGATCAAGCCGCAGACGCGGGAGCACCTCGATAT
>Ga0326763_1000774_pt1 | contig 10801 bp, 8 predicted proteins | sample NORPS_P_FD_207671 | JGI IMG/M metagenome (GOLD analysis project Ga0326763, IMG submission 207671) | Hot spring water microbial communities from Norris Geyser Basin, Yellowstone National Park, WY, United States - NOR.PS_P | ecosystem: Environmental > Aquatic > Thermal springs > Unclassified...
GCGATGGAAGCCGCCGTCAAGCTCGCCCGGCAGTATGCCATCGAGATCGGCGAGCCCGGCCGGGTCAACATTATCGGCCGCCGCCAGAGCTATCACGGCACAACGCTGGGCGCGCTCGCGGCGGGCGGTCACGTCGCTCGGCGCGCGCCCTACGAGCCCATCCTCAGCCCGGCCTTCAGCAAGGTCTCGCCCTGTTTCGCGTACCACTACCAAGGGCCGGGCGAGAGCGACGCGGAGTATGTCGCGCGGCTCGCGGCGGAGTTGGAAGCCGAGTTCCAGCGTCTTGGGCCGGAAACGGTCGCGGCGTTCTGCGCCGAGACGGTCGTCGGTGCGGCGACGGGATGCGTCACCGCGGTGCCGGGCTACTTCGCCGCGATCCGCGCGGTGTGCGACCGGCACGGCGCCCTGCTGATCCTGGACGAGGTGATGTGCGGCATGGGCCGGACCGGCACGCTGCACGCGTGGGAGCAGGAGGGTGTCGCGCCCGACATCCAGGCGGTCGCGAAAGGGCTCGGCGGCGGCTATGCGCCGATCGGCGGGATCCTCGTGGCGGGGCGCGTGGTCGCCGCGCTGCGGGATGGTACGGGCGGGTTCATGCACGGCCAGACTTATCAGGCGCACCCGGTGGCGTGCGCGGCCGCACTCGAGGTGCAGCGTATCCTGCGCGAAGACGATCTGGTGCCGCGTGTGGCCGAGGCGGGCGACACGCTGGAGCGTTTGTTGACGGAGCGTTTCGGCAACCATCGCCACGTGGGCGACATCCGCGGCCGCGGCCTGTTCCGCGCGCTCGAGTTCGTCGCCGACCGGTCGAAGCGGGCTCCGTTCGCGCCCGCTTCCGGCATCGCGGAACGGGTCAAGCAGGCGGCGCTCGACCGCGGTCTCGCGATCTATCCCTGCACCGGCACCCTCGACGGCATCAGCGGCGACCACATCATCGTAGCCCCTCCCTACATCGTCGCGGACACCGATCTGCACGAGATCGTCGGCCGCCTGGGCGACGCCGTCGACGCGGTGTTCGCGTGAGGGGCCCTGTTTTGGAGAGCGCGTGATGTTCAAGGGGCTTTCCGCGTTCCCCATCACGCCCGCCGCGGCTGACGGCCGGATCGATACGGACGCGCTGCAAACGCTGCTGGCCCGCCTGGTCGACGCCGGTGTGGACTCGATCGGGCTGCTTGGGAGCACCGGCGCCTACCCGTTCTTCACGCGCGAGGAGCGGCGCCGGGCGGTGGCTGCGGCCGTCGAGTGCGTGGCGGGGCGGACCGCGCTGCTGGTGGGCGTGGGCGCGCTCCGCACCGATGCGGCCGTGGCTCTGGCGGAGGACGCCAAGGCCGCCGGGGCCGATGCGGGGTTGCTCGCGCCGGTATCCTACACGCCGCTGCTCGACGACGAGGTGCTGGCGCATTTTCAGGCGGTCGCGGCGGCGGGGCTGCCGCTCTGCATCTACAACAACCCGGGGACGACGCATTTCGACATCGGCCCCGATCTGGTCGGGCGATTGGCCGAGGTGCCCGGCGTGGTGGCGGTCAAGACGGGCGCGCCACCGGAGGGAGCCGAGGGGGCCGTCGCCGCCCTTCGCACCCGTGTGCCGGCAGGCTTCTCCGTCGGGTTCAGCGTGGATTGGAACGCCCCCGCCGCGCTGATGGCGGGGGGCGACGCCTGGTATAGCGTCGTCGCCGGCATCTATCCGCGGACCCTCCTGCGCCTGGCGCGTGCAGCGGCCGCGCGGGACGCAGCAGAGACGCAGCGGCTGCACGAACGGTTGGAGCCGATCTGGCGCCTCTCGCGCGCCTATAGCAGCTTCCGCGTGGTCCACCTCGCGGCGGCGCGGGCCGGCATCGCCAACGCCGTTCCGCAGCGCCCGCTGCTGCCGCTGAGCGGGGCGGCGGCGGCCGACGTCGAGCGCGTGCTCGACGAGCTCGACCTCGACTGAAACGACAAGGAAGAGGCGGGATGCGCACCAAGGTCGCCATCATCGGAGGCGGGCCGGCCGGCTTGATGCTGGGCCACCTGTTGACGCGCGAGGGCATCGATAACGTCATCGTGGAGCGGCAATCGGGGGCCTACGTGCTCGGGCGGATCCGGGCTGGCGTGCTCGAGCAGGGGACGGTGGACCTGCTGGAGCAGAGCGGCGCCGGGTCACGGATGCGGGCGGAGGGGCTGCCGCACGAGGGTTTCGAGCTGTCGTTCGACGGGGACCGGCTCCGCATCGACCTGGCGAAGCTGACCGGGCGATCCGTTATGGTCTATGGGCAGACTGAGGTGACCCGCGACCTGATGGCGCTGCGCGAGCAGGCTGGCGCACCGACGCTCTATGAGGCGAAGGACGTCGCGCTTGAAGGCCTCGAGGGCAGCCCGGTCGTGCACTTCACCCGGAACGGCGAGCGGCAGAGCCTCGCCTGCGAGTACGTTGCCGGATGCGATGGCTTCCATGGCGTTTGCCGCAAGAGCATCCCCGCCGAGCACATTCGGCTCTTCGAGCGCGTTTACCCGTTCGGTTGGCTCGGCCTGTTGGTGGACAGGCCGCCCGCCGCGCCCGAACTGATCTATGCGCACCACGCGCGCGGGTTTGCCCTGTGTTCGATGCGGTCGGCCACGCGGAGCCGCTATTACATCCAGTGCAGCATGGACGAGAAGGTCGCGGACTGGTCGGACGACCGCTTCTATGACGAGCTGGGGCGGCGGTTGAACCCGGCCGTGGCCGACGCGCTGAAGCGGGGGCCATCTATCGAGAAATCGATCGCGCCGCTCCGGTCTTTCGTGGCGGAACCGTTGCGGTTCGGCCATCTCTTCCTTGCCGGCGATTCCGCCCACATCGTGCCGCCGACCGGGGCCAAGGGGCTCAATCTGGCGCTCCACGACGTGCGCGTGCTGTTCGAAGCCTTGGCGGAGCACTACCGCACGGGTTCAGCGACCGCACTCGAACGATATTCGCCGCGCGTGTTGGACCGGATCTGGAAGACGGAGCGGTTCAGCTGGTCCATGACGACGCTGCTGCACAATTTTCCGGAGCACGACCCGTTCACGCGCCGTATGCAGCGCGCCGAGTTCGACGCGCTGGCGGGCTCGCCGACGGCGCAGCGGATGATGGCGGAAAGCTACACAGGGCAGTTCGGCTGAGGCCGGCAGTGCAACTAGCGGCACCTTCATTGCGTCTGGCTTTCGTTCCAAGTGCGATCGGTCATCCACCCCATGTCAAAGCAGCCTGATTTCTACGACCTGTTCGCGCTGGCGAACGGCTTGCCGCAGCTCTGCTGGCTGGCAGACGTGACCGGATCGATCTTCTGGTATAACGAGCGGTGGATCCAGTTCACCGGCTTGACCGCCGAGGACATGCTCGGGTGGGGCTGGAAGAAGGTGCACGACCCCGAACATCTCGACCGCGTCGTCGCGTCCTTCACGACGGCGGTGGACGCCGGCCAGGACTGGGAAGACACCTTCCCGCTGCGCCGGCACGATGGCGTTTGGCGCTGGTTCCTGTCGCGCGCGACGCCGTCCCGGGATTCGGAAGGCAACATCACGCGCTGGGTCGGCACCAACACCGACATCACGGAATCGATCGAGCAGGAACAGGAGCTGACCCGCAAGGAGCGCCGCTACCGCTCGCTCGTCGAAGCCGTGTCGCAGATCGTGTGGCGCCGCAACGCGTCGGGCGAGCAGATCGGCGACACGTCCCCCTGGCGCGACTTCACCGGCCAGTCGGAGGAGGACATGGCGGGGCTCGGCTGGCTCGAGGCGACCCATCCCGAGGACCGCGACCGCGTGCTCGAGACCTGGCGCGAGGCGGTGGCCCGGCGTGGGATCTACCAGGTCGAGCACCAGCTTCGCCGCGCCGACGGGGAGTGGCGCTACATGGCAGGCCGCGGCGCGCCCGTGATGGACGACGAGAGCCATGTCCTCGAATGGGTCGGCATCCACACGGACGTGACCGCGCAGAAGATGGCCGAGCTGGAGCTGCAACGGGCCAAGGAGGCGGCCGAGTCTGCCAACCTGGCCAAGAGCCAGTTCATCGCGAACATGAGCCACGAACTCCGGACCCCGCTTTCGGCCGTGATCGGCTACAGCGAAATGCTGGAGGAGGAGGTGCAGGACGCCGGCATGAGCCACATGCTGGGCGACCTCCACAAGATCAACGAGGCGGCCCGGCATCTGCTGAGCATGATCAGCGACGTGCTGGACCTCTCGAAAATCGAGGCGAACCGGATGACGGTGTTCGCGGAGACGTTCTCCGTCGAGGCGCTGTTGAAAAGCGTCGCCGACACGGTGACGAGCCTTGTGGACAAGCGGAACAACAAGCTCGTGATCGACGCGATCCCGCCGCTCGGCGCCCTGCACACCGACCAGGTCAAGCTGCGGCAATGCCTGTTCAATCTGCTCGGCAACGCGGCGAAATTCACCGAGAACGGGACCGTCACCCTCCGGGTGACCCGGTTCGACCGCGAGCAGCGCGAGTGGATCGAGTTCGCGATCGAGGATAGCGGCATCGGCATGACGCCCGAGCAGCTCTCCATGCTGTTCGAGCGGTTCGTGCAGGCCGATTCGTCGACGACCCGGCGCTACGGCGGCACCGGGCTCGGTCTGTCGATCACCCGGGCCTTCACCGAACTGATGGGCGGCGAGGTGGACGTCACCAGCGAGCAGGGCAAGGGCTCGACCTTCATCATCCGCGTGCCGGTGGAACTGCCCGAGCAGATCGCTGAGCCGATCGAGGCGGCCCCGGCGACCCCGCGCGATGACACCGTGCTGATCATCGACGACGATGCCGGGACCCGCGACCTCATCTCGCGCTACCTGCAGCGCGAGGGTTTCGTGACCCGGCAGGCCAGCGACGGCAAGGCGGGGCTCGCCATGGCCAAGGCGCTGCGCCCGCGCGTGGTCTTGCTCGACGTGATGATGCCGCAGATGGATGGCTGGTCGGTGCTCACCGCCATCCGCCGCGACCCGGATCTCGCGGCGACGCCCGTCATCATGGTCTCGTTCGTGCACGAGGAGGGGCTCGCCGCCTCGCTGGGCGCGAACGACTACCTGAGCAAGCCGATCGAATGGGACGAGTTGCGCAACGTGCTGGCCCGCTACCGGCTGAGCGCGATCGGGGACGACATCCTCGTCGTCGATGACGATGACGATACCCGGACCCGGCTGACGGCCATGCTGAACCGCTCGGGGTTCAAGGTGCGCGCGGCGGCCGACGGCGCGACCGCGCTGGCGATGACCGAAGAGGCGAAGCCGGCGGTCGTCCTGCTCGACCTCATGCTGCCGGACATGGACGGGTTCATGGTCTTGAAGTCGCTGCGGGCGCGCGACGAGTGGAAGGACATCACGGTCGTGATCCTCACGGCCAAGGACATCACCGCCGACGAGCGGCAGATCCTGCAAGGCGAGGCGGACCAAATCCTGACCAAGGGAAACACGACCTATCGCGAGCTTGCCGAGCAGCTTCGCGGGTTGAGCCCCGCGCCCATGCCCGAGACGCCTTGAGGCCTCCCGCCGTGCGGGTCGCGTCCGGCGGCCTCGGAGCCGGCACGGTCGGGCTCGCCCTGCTCGTATATGCCGTGCTCGTTCTGGCGCGCATTCCGGAGATCGTGCTGCAGGGTCGGCTGTGGGCGGAGGAAGGGGCGATCTTCTTCGCCAATGCCTGGAACCTCGACCCGGTGCATGCGCTGGCGATGCCGGTCGGCGGCTACCTCAACCTCGTGGCCAATGGGGCGACGCTGGCGGCGCGCTATGCCGTGCCGCTCGCCGACGCACCCTACGTCACGATTGCCGTCGCGCTGCTGTTCCAACTCGTCCCGCCGCTGATCCTGCTCACCGCGCGCGACCAATGGCTGGAGCCCTGGCCGGTTCGGCTGGCCGGCATGGGGCTGCTATTGTTCGTGCCGGGCTCCGACGAGATCTGGCTGCAGACGCTGCACAGCCAGTTCGAGTTGGCGCTGGCCGGTGGCCTCATCCTCGCGCTGGAGGTGCCGCCCGGCAGCCGGCTCCTGTTCGGTCTGTTCCTGCTGGTGCTGGCGCCGCTCTGCGGGCCCGGAGCCATTGCGCTGGCGCCGTTGTTCCTGCTGCGTTTGCTGCTGGAGCGAACGAGCGGCCGCTTGCTGCAGGTGGTCGCGCTGGGTTGCGGCAGCGCGCTACAGGTGCTCGGCTTCTTCTCCCTGGGCGGCGGCCGCGCGCTCACGCTCAATCCGGCGCTCCTGCTGTCGGTGGTGACCGTAAAAGACCTGGTCGTGCCGTTCACCGGGCTGACCCGCGAGGCTTCGTGGGTCACCGCGCTGCAAAGTCAGATCGCGGCGGGCCACGATCCATTCCTGGCGATCGCCGCCCCCCTCGTCGTGTTCGGGATCGTCGCGGCGGTCGCCTGGGGCAGCGGCAACCGGCCAGCCCTGTGGCTGCTCGCGGGCGCGGCGGCAACGGCTCTGTCGGCCTATCTTGGCGCGCTCGATGGCGCCCTGGCCATCATCGACCTGCGTGCCGGCGCGCGATACGCCTTTGTGCCGGTCTCGCTGACCGGGCTCGCGTTCCTGGCGTTGAGCGCGGGCCGCGCGCCGTGGCGCTGGCCGGCCGCCGCCGTTTGCGCGTGGCTCCTGCTCGTCGGTGCCCGCGCCTACACCAGGCCGTGGCCGCCGGTCGCGCACGGCCCGTCATGGCGGGAGCAGGTCGCGCTGTGGCAGGCGGACCCGAGCTACGCGATCCACCTGTGGCCCTCGCCGTGGGTGCTCAGGCTCGCCCCGAAGTAAGGGGCGTATCTGGCGCGCTTTGCGCTACGATGCGGCCCGGCATTGCGGGAGTGAGCATGGTGCGGATTGACGGACTGGCGGCTTCTGCGGCCGGGCTGATGATGGCAGCGCTGCCGTCGCCTCGCGCCATAGCGGCCGAGCAGAGGCCGGTCGTGGTCGAGTTGTTCACCTCGCAGGGCTGCTCCACCTGCCCTCAGGCCGAAGACGTGATCAACGATTTCGCGCGTAACCGGAAGGACCTCCTCCCGCTCGCCTTCCATGTCGATTACTGGAACCGGCAGGGCTGGACCGATCCGTTCTCGAGCCCGGAGGCAACGGAACGGCAGCGCGTCTACGCCTCGCGGGCCACCGACCCGACGCTGTTCACCCCCCAAATGATCATCGACGGCGCGTCGGCGGTGGTCGGGTCTGACCCGCAAGCGATCGACCAGGCCATCGACGCCGCCTCGGATGACGTGGTGACGGCGGCGTCCGTCTCGGTCAAGACCGGGCCGGGCGGTCTCGTCGTGGCCGTCGGGCCCGGCACCGGGCGTGCCGACATCGTGCTCATCGGCTACGACCGCTCGCACACCACGGCGGTTGGCCGTGGCGAGAACACCGGGCGCACGCTGACCGAGCTCAACGTCGTGCGTTCGGTCCAGAATATCGGGGAGTGGACGGGCGCCGCCCAGTCGATCCGCCGGCCGGCCCCGGCTGGACAGTTGGTCGCGGTGCTGCTGGCCGCGCCGGATGGGCGCATCATCGGGGCCGCGGCTCCCCACCACTGAGGGTTACGCCGGCTCCTGCATGAGCAGCAGCAGATGGCGGTCCGGATCGCGGATGAGCGCGACATCCGTGCCGTCCGCCAGCCGACCGGCGGGAGACGGGATCGCATCAACCGCTAGGACGAGCCGGGTGGCGACGATGTCGCGCGGCTGGTAGGGCGCCGCTTGCCTGACCGGGGGCGACCGATAGGCCAGTATTTCGATATGAGGCGTCGCGACCCGCGGCTGCAGGGCCACGACGTCCACGACAGTGTCGCTCAGGTGGTCGAGCCGGTCCTGTTCGGGGCCCCGATTGGTCTGGCGGCTGGCGACGGTCAGGCCGAGTTGGTCGCGGTAGAAGGCGATGCTGCGCTCGACGTCGCTGGACACGATGGCGGAGTGGTCGACGCCGTTCACGTGCCCGTCGGGGAACTGGATGAGCTCGAGCGGATGTCCGTCCGGATCGCGGAATTTATAGGCGGTCGCGCCGCCCGACCTTGGCGGGAGCTGTTGCGGGCCGCCGACGCTGATGGGTGTCGCTGAAGCCGGGATCGCCCGGGCAGCCGCCTGGCAATCGGCGACCGGCAGCGCACAATGCTGGAAGCTCTGGTCGCAAGAGGCGGGATCGCTGGGGAACGGCACGCCGGCGGGCATGAATTGCTGCAAGAGGATCGTCTGGTCACCCCTGCGGAGGCAGGCCTGTTCGATGCGTTCGGCTCCGAGCAGGGCAGCCATCGCCGGGTCCGCTTCGTCGCGTCCGCCGCTGGAGAGGCCGGGCAGGGATGTGTAGAACGCCACCGCGCGGTCGAGGTCGGCGACGGTCAGCTCGATCCGGAGCAGTCTGGTGACCTGCATCCTATTTGGTGTGGCAAGGCTTCTTGATGGGGTCCCGGTGCAGCTGGACCGTCATCAGAACGGCGGGCTGGCCTCCGATCGTGCCGGAGCGGTGCCCCTTCTTGCCGTCCGTCTTCGTGCAACCTTGATCCTCGCCGAGGGAAAACTCGCCGGCCTTCATCTCGACGCGGGTTCCGTCCATCGACTCCACCCACCAAGCGCCCGAGATCACGATAATCCATTGCGGCGCCGGGTTCTCGTGCCAGTCGCCGACCCAGCCGACCGGCTGGACGGTGAAGACGACGGTGGATTCGAGCCGGTTTTGCTTGTTGTTCCACTGTGGATCGGCACCGCCGACGCCCTCCAATTCCCACTCCTCGAGATGGCACCGGACCTGATGGCTGACGCCCTCGTCGTCGACCCAGAGATGCCAATAGGGGATTTTGGGCTTCGGCCCGGAATCGCTCATGGGTTCGCCTGCTGATAGGGGTGAGTGGATGAGAACGGCGCGTCGAAGAAGCGGGGCACTGTGGCAGCAGTCGTGCCGAAGGTGACGAGCAGGATGCCGCCTGCGAGCGAAAAGTTCTTGAGGAAATCCCAGAACAGCGTGCGGCCTTGGCTCTCGCCTTTCTTCCAGAAATCGCCGGGCGTCCAGAACTGCTTGAACAGGATTGCCGTCATGCCGCAGTAACCCGCCAACACGACCGCGGCCGCCCGGTCCGCGATACCGGTGATGATGCCGAGCGACATGAAAATCTCTATTCCGAGCCCGACCAGGATCAGCCCGGCGGCCAGAGCCGTCGAGGAGGTGATCTGCTTGGCCTGCTTTACCGCGCCACCGAAGTTCAGTGTCTTGTCGAGCGCAGAGAACGGGAGAAACAGGATCACGAGCAGCACGCGCAGCCCAAAGGCGACGACCACGGGGAAGCTCATGGTCCGCGTCCGGCGGCGCTCGGACTAGGGTGCTGCCCAGGGTGCTGCATCAAAATACGCTCCCGCGCTGCTGGTTGGATCAAGACGCGCGCGTCATAGGCGGGTTGCGTGCACTCTTGTCCATGTAACCTTGGTGAAGTCCGGCCCCACCCCCATTGTCCGTTCGATGACAACAAAGCTTTCCTCGCATGAACCCGGCTGACGCTGACACTTCCAAGCCATCCCCGCGGCGGGCCCGCGCCCGGGCCGCGTGGGATCAGGAGTTGCACGAGCCCCTCTCGCTGGCCGGCAGCGGCGACGGCGCGCCGGAGGCGTGGTTCCTCGGGCCCCGCGCCGAGAATGCGGGCATTCTGATCGAGCTCATCGCCGCCTCGATCAGCAGCCACGCCGAGTTCCGCCGGGCGTTCCATCCAGAGGACCCGAGCCATGTGACGCCCAGGGTGCGCGCCTCGCCCGAATACGCGGCCGGGATGGATCGGCTGCGGCGCGAGACGCACAACCTGCTCGACAAGCTGCGCTTATCGGCCCCTTTTGCCAGCATGCGCTACCAGGGCCACATGCTGTGGGACGTGGCGCTGCCGGCCACGATCGGGCAGTTCGCGGCTGGGCTGTACAACCAGAACAACGTGGCCGCGGAAGCCTCGCCCGTCACCACGCGGCTCGAGGTCGAGGTCGGTAACGATCTGTGCCGCATGCTGGGCTACACGACCGCCGCCGATCCGTCGGCCGAGCCGGGCCAGGTGGTCGGCTGGGGGCACATCACCAGCGGCGGCACCGTCGCCAATATCGAAGCGCTGTGGGCGGCGCGAAACCTCAAATTCGCCGGGGTCGCCCTGCGCGCCGCGATCCGCGAGGTGCCGCTACTCGCCGCGGCGCGATCGCTCGAGGTTCCGCTCTGGGGCGGGCAGATGGCGCGGCTGGTCGACCTCGATAGCTGGACGCTGCTCAACCTGGACCTCGACACGCTGGCCGGGTTGCCGGCGGCGCTCGCGGCGTTCGGCATCGGCTCCGACGAGGCGATGGAGGCGCTGTCCGCCTACACGGTGCAGAGCGTCGGGTTGGTCGGCTTTTACCGCAGCTTCATGCCGGATCTGCCGGAACCGCCAGTGTTTCTGGTGGCGGCCACCGGCCACTACTCCTGGCCGAAGGCGGCCACGCTCATCGGCCTCGGGCAGAATGGATGCCTGGTGCAGCGCGTCGATATGGACGCGCGGCTCGATCTGGAGGCGGTGGAGGTGACGCTCGACACGCTGCTGCGGCGGCGCACCCCCGTGCTGGCCGTGGTCGCCGTGATCGGCAGCACGGAGGAGAGCGCGGTCGATCCGTTAACCGGGCTGCTCGACCTGCGGGACCGGTTCAATGCGCGCGGCCTCAATTTCGCGATCCATGCCGACGCGGCCTGGGGCGGGTATTTCCGGTCCATGCTGCGCGAAGGTGACGGCCCCTGCAGCCCCGACCGCATCCCGACGATCTCGATGAGCGATTACGTCCGCGCGCAGTATGAGGCGCTGGGGCGAGCCGACAGCATCACCGTCGATCCGCACAAGGGCGGCTACATCCCTT
>Ga0326763_1000776_pt1 | contig 10798 bp, 10 predicted proteins | sample NORPS_P_FD_207671 | JGI IMG/M metagenome (GOLD analysis project Ga0326763, IMG submission 207671) | Hot spring water microbial communities from Norris Geyser Basin, Yellowstone National Park, WY, United States - NOR.PS_P | ecosystem: Environmental > Aquatic > Thermal springs > Unclassified...
TGGGGGGCCGATCAAGCGAATCGGGCGCAACCGCTTCGTTCGCAACGTGGCGATCGCGATCGGCAATTCCGGAGAGCGGCGGCTGTTGCCGGCCGCCGAGCGCCTCCGTGCGGACGCCGATCCGGTCGTGGCGGAAGCCGGAGCGTGGGCGGTGGCCCGGCTATGCGGCTGATCAAGCACAGTTTCAGTCTGGCGGGGCATCGGACCAGCGTGGCGCTCGAGCCGGAGTTCTGGGAGGCGTTGGGCGAGATCGCCGCGGCGCGGGGCAGCACGCTGTCGGCGCTGGTGGCCGACCTCGATTCGGAGCGGTTGCCGGACCAGCCGCTGGCCTCGCGGCTCAGAATTTTTGCGCTTCGTCATCGGCCTTAACTCTTTGGCAAGAGTTGCCGCTTCATTCTCCTTTTGCGGACAGTAAACACGCCGCGGGCAAGGAGAAACTCCAATGACGCCAGACTTTTTCGCCATCGCCAGCACCTCGTCCCCGCTGGGCCAGACCCCCCGCTTCAGCCCGCTGATCCTCGCCGATCGGCTGATTTCGCTTGCCCAAGAGGCGGACCGGGCCGGGTTGCACGACAGTGCTTCGCGCCTGCTCGGGCTGGTTTACGCCGTGCTCGACGACGAGAATGGTTGATCAGGGGGCGGCGCGGATCCAGGTCTGGCTACGGCCGATCATGCCGCCGAGGATGGAGCCGCGCACGACCAGCTTCTGGCCGCCGTCCACGAGCCGCAGGGAGACCCGGTAGGTGTCGCCCGTCTCCGGGTCGAGGATCTCGCCACCGTTCCAGAAATCGGGGCCATCGGGGCGGACGCCGCGGATGACGTCGAGGCCGAGAATGGGTTTGTCGTGACGATCGCCGGTGCATTTCACGCAGACCTGGCCGACCGCTTTGGGGTCGATGACCTGCTCGATGCGGCCGTAGATCATGCCGTTGCTTTCGAACAGGCGCACGGCGCCGCGGACCTCGCCGGATTTGTCGTCGACGGTGCGCCACAGGCCGAGCGGGCTCATGGGCGCGGCGTGTGACCAAGCCGAACCCAGCACCAGAAAGCTGCCGACTAGAGTTACCAGGACCAATTTCATTCAGGGGCGCTCCGCCAGCCATCGCGATGCCCCTGCCAACTCGGGAGTGCGTGCCGGGTTCGCTAGGGGCCCGCTGAGGCGCACGGGCAGGACGGGCAAGTCGGGCGCGGGCAACAGGTCCAGACGGCCCTCGAACGTGCGGCTCAGGGCATCGAGCGTGCCGGTCAGCGTCGCCGACCCTGGCGGGACGGCGCCTTGGGCCTCGACGGTGACCACGCCGCGTTTGGCGCCGAGGGAGAGTTCGAGGAAGGGGAACACGGTCGTTCCCGACAGCACCGCCGAGCGCAGCGCTGCGGTCGACGGGGTGGTCTCGACCAGGGCCGCGCGGGCGGCGGCCAGATCGAAGCCGGTGACGGCCGCGTTCTCCACGGTCAGCTTGCCGGTGCCGCCGAGGGTTGCGGCGAGCGCGGCCGGGCTGAAGCCTTCGGCGGTGAGGGACGCCGTCGCGGCGAGGGTTCCCGCCGTCAGGTCGAGCGGGGCGCCCAACACCGGATCGGGGAGGACGATGTTGTTGAGGCGGGCGGTGAGCGAGAGGTGCGGCAGGTCGCCGGGCTCGACCTTGGCCGAGAGCGCGATCGTGCCGCCCGCGAGCTTGGCCGAGAGGCCCTCGAGCGCCAGCCCGTCGCGGTTGGCGACCACGTCGGTCGCCAGATCGGTGACCGTCGGGGCCAATCCGACCAGCATGCGCTCGGCTTCGACATGGAGGGACACGGCGCCGTCGCCGAGTGTCAGGAGCGGTAGGGGGTCGGGGGAGCGGGGGTCGATGGCGGGCACCGTCAGCGTTTCGGCCCGCAGGCGTCCCTGCAGCCTGTGCTGGGCGAGCGAGGCTTGGCCGGTGAGGCGCATGGCTCCGGCGACGAGGTCGAGGCCGTTGAGATCGAGTTGGCCCGGCACGGCCGCCAGATGGGCGATGAGCGAGAAGGAACCGTCGCCGAGCCAGGATGCCGTGCCGGCGTAGCCGAGCTGGGCCAGGAGCCGCGGGGCGCCGGGATGGTGCACCGTGACCGGCCCGGCGAAGCGGCGGGCAGGCACGTTGAACACGGGCTGCAGCTCGGCGCGGAGATCGCCGAGATCGAGGGTGGCCCGGACGGCGAGCGCTTCTGGCGGGCCGGCGAGCGAGACGAGCAGATTGGCCGGACCCTTGGCCAGCGGCGCGAGGTCGGTGAGGCTGGATGGCAGGAAGGAACGGATCGGGGCGGCGTCGGTCGCGCCGAGGTCGATGCGCCCCTCCGTCACGCGGCCGCCGTCGCCGAGGGTGCCGGAGACGGCGGCGTGGAAGCCGTCCATGGTGACCTCCAGGCGGCGGACGGTCAGTCGCCCTGCCTCGCTCTGCACGTCGGCGGCGAGCGGGCCGAACCGCGCGCCCCGCCAATCCGCCTCGCGCACCTGGAGTTTCAGATCGGTATCGAAGCCCGCCGTGGCAAGCGCCTTGACGGCTCCCGCATAGGCGGCGGCCGGGTGGTCGAACACCGCCGGTTCGGGGAGCCACGGGTCGAGCAGGAGGCGGTCGAGCGTCAATCCGCCGCTCAGCCCGAGCCGGGCCGCGAGACGGATGGCCAGCCCGCCCTGCGCGGCGGCCCCGTCGAGCGTGCCTTTCAGGTCGGTGAGCGAGAGTTGGGCCGGGTCGAGGGCGAGCTTGGCGGTGATGTTGGCGGTGCGGAACGCGGCCTGCGGGAGAGCCTGGATGACCGCGGGGGCGGCCGGCTCGAGCCAGTGCAGGGTGGTGCGGAGGTCGGGGGCGATCAGCTGGCCGATGCCTTCGAAGGCGGCGACCTTGCCGCGATTGGGGAAGCGGCCGCGGACCGAGAGCTTGGCGTCCCCCGGCAGGATCGCGCTCGCTTCGCGGATGACCACGCCGTCCGGGTCCATGTCGAACGCCGCCCGGACCTGGCGCAGCGTGCCGCCGGCGAGCATCGCCGACTCGGTCGAGAGGTCGATGCCGGTCGGGATGCCGGGGGGGTGGCCGGGCTGGGCAGCGCGCAGCAGCACCGGCGTCCAGGTATCGAGATCGAGGCGGCTTGCGGCGATGGCGACGTCGAGCCGGACGTCTGGCTGGACGCGGAGCGCGACGGCGCCGCGGGCGGGGGAGCCGGCCAGTTCGACGGCGAGTTCGTCGGCGACGACCACGCCGCCGGCGGCCGAGATCCGCCCATCGCCGCGCCAGGCGACGGCCGGGGCCGGCAGGAGTTGGGAGAGATCGGGCCCGCGCGCGGTGACGCGGCCGCTGAGCGATCCGTCGGCCTCGACCGTGCCGGACACGGTGCCGCCGGTGTCGCGGAGCTTGGCGAGGCCGTCGAGGCTGAAATCGATGGGGGCGGCGCCGTCACGGCCGGGTCGCCCGAAGCGGGTGGTGAAGCGGAACGGACGGTCGAAGACGGTCGCCGTCCCGGCGGCGGAAAGGGTGCCGGTATCGGGGTCGGCGCCGAGTGCGGCATGGATGCCGCTCAGCACGAAGTCGCCGATCTGGAGGCGGCTTTCTTCCACGCGGGCTTGCAGGCCGGTGATCCAGGCGGGCGGGCGGCGGCTCAGGGCGCCCGGTGGCGGCGGCCATGGGAGGCGCAGGTCGGCGCCTTGGAGCGTGAGCTCGCGGGCATCGACGCGCCCGGCGATGAGCGGCCCGAGGGCGACGCGGAGGCGGACGGCCTTGACCTGCAGCAGGATGCCGTCGCCGGTGTCGTCGACCTTGAGGTCGGTCGCGGTCAGGAAGGGTTGCGGCAGGAGGTGGAGGGTGATGTTGCCGTCGATCTGCACGGGGCGGCCGATTCCGGCGGCGACGAGGCTTGCGATGCTACTGCGGTAGCGGTTCCAATCCAGCATGCCCGGCAGGATCCAGACGACCGCGACGAGGGCGACGAGGATCGCGGCCATGCTCAGCAAGACGGCGCGACCCGCGCGCAGGCTGCGCGGGCGGATCGGGGCGGACGAGGTGGACACGAGTGAGGGACGCTCCGCTGCACGCGTTTCCCCCTGCGGGGAAACGGCGCTAACCTGTCCTCTATGAGCTATTGGGGCAAGTTGCTGGGCGGGATCGCCGGGTTCGCGACCGGCGGTCCGGTTGGCGCGATGATCGGCGCGGCGCTGGGCCATGCCGCCGATAGCGGTGCGATACCGAAGATCAGCATGGGCGACTCGCCACTCAACCCGGCGCGGCTGGCGGCGCTGATCGGCGGCAAGCAGCAGCTGTTCGCCGTCGGCGTGGTGGTGCTGTCGGCCAAGGTGGCGAAGTGCGACGGGCCGGTGGTGCGTGCCGAGATCGACGCGTTCAAGCGGCAGTTCCGGATCCCGCCGGAATCGGTGCGCGACATCGGGCGGCTGTTCGACCAGGCGCGGGACAGCTCGGAGGGCTGGGAGCCCTATGCCAAGCAGCTGGGCGAAAGCTTCGCGGATAATCGGGGGCTGCTGGAGGACGTGCTGGCAGCGCTGTTTGCGATCGCGCGGGCGGACAAGCCGGTCAACCAGGCCGAGCAGACGATGCTGCGGCGGATCCACACGCTGTTCGGGCTGGGCAGCGGCGCGTGGGACGGGGCGAGCGGCGGCGCGACGCGGGCGGCGCCCGGGGGCGACGACCCGTATGCCGTGCTGGGCGTTGCGCGCACGACGTCGGACGAGGAGTTGCGCAAGGCGTGGCTGCGGCTGATCCGGGAGAACCATCCGGACACGCTGGCCTCAAAAGGCGTGCCGCCCGATTTCGTGGCGCGGGCGAGCGAGAAGGTGGCGCGGGCGAATGCCGCGTGGGACCGGATCAAGCGCGAACGCGGGCTGTGAGATCGGCGCCGAGCCCGAACTGGGACGCGCGTCCGGCGGGCGAGCCGATCGACACCCTGGTGCTGCACTATACGGGCATGCAGACGGCGGAGGCGGCGGTCGCGCGGTTGCGCGACCCGGCGGCGCGGGTGTCCTCGCACTACGTGGTCGAGGAGAGCGGGGCCATTTGGCAACTGGTCGACGAGACGCACCGGGCTTTCCACGCGGGGGTGTCGTTCTGGCGCGGGCATGAGGCCCTGAACGGCCGCTCGATCGGGATCGAGATCGTCAATCCGGGGCACGAGTGGGGCTACCGGGCGTTTCCGGCGGTGCAGATGGACGCCGTGGCGACGCTGTGCGCGGGCATCCTCCGGCGGCATCCGATTCCGGCGCGCAACGTGGTGGGGCACAGCGACATCGCGCCCGACCGCAAGCAGGACCCGGGCGAGCTGTTCCCGTGGGCGTGGCTCGCCGCGCAAGGGGTCGGGGTGTGGCCGGAGCACGGCGATTTCGCGGTGCCGGATGCAGAAGAGGCGCTGGGGCGGATCGGCTATCCTTTGCCCGATTTGGCGACGGCGGTGACGGCGTTCCAGCGGCGGTGGCGGCCGGGCCTGGTGGACGGGGTGGCGGACCACGGGACGCGCTGCCGGATGGCCGACGTGCTGCACGCGCTTGACGGGCCGGCGTAAGGCGGTCACATCCGGCGGGCCAGACGGCTGGGCGGCCGCTGCTCTCCAAAAGGGGGGTGGAGGAAAGTCCGGGCTCCACGGGAATACGGTGCCGGCTAACGGCCGGCGGGGGCGACCCTAGGGATAGTGCCACAGAAAACAAACCGCCGGCGGCTTACCCGCGAGGGTGCCGCCGGTAAGGGTGAAACGGTGCGGTAAGAGCGCACCGCACCCCTGGCAACAGGGGTGGCAGGGTAAACCCCACCGGGAGCAAGACCGAATAGGGGGGGCCGGCGGCGTCGCGCGAGCGACGTGACGCAGGGGCGTTTCCGCCTCGTTCCCCGGGTTGGTCGCGTCAGGCGCGCGGTGACGCGCGTCGCAGAGGAATGGTCGCCCCGCCTCCTTCGGGAGGCGGACAGAACCCGGCTTACAGGCCGTCTGGCATTTTCCACTATCCCCCAACTCATCCACAGCCAGAACAAACAGGGAAAGGGCGCGCTTTGCGTTCCCGGCGGCAAAAAGTGCCGATAAGCGGCTGAAAAGATGGCGCGTTTTCGCCGACCCGTTCGGGCGTCCCGGCCCATTTTCCATGGACGACCCATGCCGTCCCATGATATCCCAAGTTATCCCACGGGCGGGCCGGGGGATGGGGAACGCTGCCCACGCGAGGGTCGGCCTAGCTGTTCGGACGAGCGACATTCAGTTCATGGGCACGCATCAGTCGCGCTTGGACGCAAAGGGCCGCATGTCGGTGCCGGCGGCGTTCCGTGCTGCGTTGCGCGCGGCGGCGACCGAAGGGGTGCCGTCGCTGATCCTGCGGCCGTCGCACACGCTCGCCTGCATCGATGCGTGGCCGGCTTCGCGGTTCGAGGCGCTGGCGGCCGGGTTCGATAAAATCGACCTGTTCGCGGAAGGTCAGGACGATCTCGCAACAACGCTTTACGCGGATGCCTGGCCTGTGGAACCAGACAGGGAGGGCCGGATCATCGTCCCCGATTCGCTGGTGCAACACGCTGGTTTGACTGAAGCTGTCTCCTTCATGGGCCTGGGTTCCCGCTTTCAGATCTGGGACCCCGAAGCGGCGCTGCAGCGCAAGAATGCGGCGCGGCAGGGTGCGGCCACCCGCGGGTTGACGGTTCCGGCGGTGGCGCGATGAGCGGCCATGCGCCCGTCATGTTGCAGGAAGTGCTGGCGCATTTGGCGCCGCGCGCGGGCGAGATCGTGCTGGACGGCACGTTCGGGGGCGGCGGCTACACGGACGCGATCCTCGGGGCGGCGGACTGCACGGTCTGGGCGATCGACCGCGACCCGGCAGCGATCGAACGCGGCGCCGCGCTGGCCAAGCGCTACCCGGGGCGGCTGCACCTGCTGCAGGGGTGCTTCGGCGACATGGTCCGGCTGCTGGCCGAGCGGGGCGTGGCGGCGCTCGATGCGATCGTGCTCGACCTCGGCGTGTCGTCGTTCCAGATCGACGCGGCCGAGCGGGGGTTCAGCTTCCGGGCGGACGGGCCGCTGGACATGCGTATGGCGGCGAGCGGGCCGACGGCGGCCGACTTAGTTAACACGCTGGGCGAATCCGAACTCGCGGATACGTTGTATCAGCTCGGCGAAGAACGACTGTCGAGACGCATCGCCAAAAGTATTGCAACGGCCCGCAAGGAGGCGCCAATCACGACCACGCTACAATTGGCGGAGATCATCCGCCGGGTCGTGCCGGCCGACCGCTCGGGGATCGACCCGGCAACGCGGTCGTTCCAGGCGCTGCGGATCCGCGTCAATGACGAGCTGGGCGAGATCGAGCGGGGGCTGGAGGCGTCGGCGGCGCTGCTGGCGCCGGGCGGACGGCTGGTGGTGGTGTCGTTCCATTCGCTCGAGGACCGGCTGGTGAAGCGCTTCATGCAAGCGGCGGCGGGGCGCATGCCGGGCCCCTCGCGGCACGACCCGGCCGGGCTCGTCGAGCGCGGAGCGGCGCAATTCAAGTTGCTGACCGGTGGGGCGGAGCGGCCCACCGCCAGCGAGACCCGTGCCAATCCCCGGGCCCGCAGCGCGCGGCTTCGCGCGTTGACGCGGCTCGCCCCTTTCCCCTCGCCTACCACGGAGACCGCGCCATGAGCCGGCCGTTCACGCTCGTTTGCATGGTCTGCGCGTTCGGCGCCGGGCTGTACCTGTATCAGAGCAAGCACCAGGCGCAGATGCTCGACCGTGAGATCGCGCGGACGATGAAGCTGACGGAAACGACCCGCGAGCGGACGGGGATGCTGCGGGCGGAATGGGCGCTGCTGAACGAGCCGGACCGGCTGGCGGAGCTGGCTAAGGCGCATACGACGCTGCAGACGCTGAAGCCGACGCAATTCGTTGCGGTGAACGATTTGGCGACTCGGTTGCCGGCGCCGGTTGCCAGCAAGCCGGAGTCTCTGCCCGCCGAAGCCGAGCCGGACAGCGCACCGGCGGTGCCGGTAGCGCAGGCTTCGCCGCCAGCGGCAGTGACGCCCGCGCCGGCGCCGAAACCGCACGACGTGGCGGCGGCGGACGCCAAGCCGAAGCCCGAGACGAAAGCTGAGCCGAAGCCGAGCGCGGTGGCGGAGGCCAAGCCAGTTCGCCGGGTGGAGCGGCCGGCGGTCGCGAAGGCGGAGCCGGCGCCGGTGGTGGCGACGGCCGAGCCGGCGCCAATCCGGGCGCGGTCGCCGCGTTGGGAGCCCGAGCCTGGCAGCAGCGAGGCGACGGCGCCCGGGACGGTGGGCGCGGCGGTGCTGCGGGCGATGCGGGCCCAGAACGGCGGGAGCGCCGTGCCCGTCCACCCCTACAACAATCCGGCGCCGGCCTACGCGCAGCCGGTAGCGACCGCGCCGAGCTACGCGCCGGGGCCGATGCGGCCGGCCTATGCGGGGCCGAGTGCCGCGGGACCTGCCGCTTCCGTGCTCGGCGGCAGCGGGTTGCCGCCGCCCGTGCCGTTCGCCGCCCGCTGATCGATGCCGGGATCGCCCCGCCCGCCGGAGGATGAAGGCCAGCCGCGGATGCACACCGTCCGGGTGACGGCGCCGGACCTGGCCCGCCGTGCCGCCCTGGAGAAGACGCGGGGCCGGCTGCTGTGTGCGGCGGCCGGGTTCACGGTGCTGTTCGGAGCGGTGGCGGTGAAGCTGGCGGTGGCGACGGTGATCGCCCCGATGGAGCCCAAGCTCGCCGTGCTCGAGGGCGGGCGGGGGTTCCGGCTGCCGGAGTTGACCAACGCGTCGGTCGAGCTGCCGCCGGCCGAACCGGCGCACGACGCGCCGCATCCGCGGGCGACCATCACCGACCGTAACGGCGAGATCCTCGCGGTGTCGCTGCCGACGGCGGGGGTTTACGCCAACCCGAAGGAGATGATGGACCCGGACGACGTGGCGGCGAAGCTGAAATCCGTGTTGCCGTCGCTGGATCTGGCGACGGTGAGTGCACGGCTGCACAGCGACAAGCAATTTGCCTGGATCGCGCGGGGAATTTCGCCGCGGCAGCAGCTGGCGATCAACAATCTCGGCATCCCCGGCATCTATTTCCAGCCGACGGAGCGGCGGCGGTATCCGCAGGGCCGGGTCGCGGCGCAGGTGCTGGGGGGAGTGGACGTGGACGGCAAGGGGGTGGCCGGCGTCGAGCGGTATTTCGAGCAGCGCCTGCACGACGATGCCGAGCCGCTGCGGCTGTCGCTCGACGTGCGGGTGCAGGCGGTGGTGCGCGACGAGCTCGCCAAGAGCATGGAGGAGTTCCACGCGATCGGCGCGTGCGGGATCGTGATGGACGTGCGGACCGGCGAGGTGATCGCGATGGTCAGCCTGCCGGATTACGACGCCAACAAGTTTGGCACGGCGACGCCGGAGGAGCGGTTCAACCGGGCGGTGACGGGCATGTACGAGCCCGGCAGCACGTTCAAGCTGCAGACCGCAGCGATGACCTTGGACAGCGGCGTGGGCCATTTGTGGAGCACCTACGACGCGGCGCACAACATCAAGATCGGGCGCTTCACGATCAGCGATTTCGAGGGCAAGCACCGGGTGCTGACCCTGCCGGAGGTGATCGCCTACTCGTCGAATCTCGGGGCGGCGCACATGGCGCAGGCGATGGGTGCGGAGCGGCAGCGGGCGTGGCTGCAGGCGATGGGAATGTTCAAGCGCGTGGGGATCGAGCTGCCGGAGCAGGGCCAGCCGATCGTGCAGCCGGCGGCCAATTGGAAAGACGTCGTCACCATGACGGTGGGGTTCGGCCACGGGATCGCGGTGTCGCCGCTGCATGTGGTGCGCGGGACGGCGGCGATCGCCAATGGCGGGATCGTGCTGCGGCCGACGATCCTGGCGCCGGAGCCGGACATGGCGGCGCGGAGCGGCACGCAGGTGATGGCGCATGGAACGTCTGACACGATGCGCAAGCTGATGCGGCTGGTCGTGACGGACGGGTATGGCAAGCCGGCGGACGTGCCGGGCTATTTCGTGGGCGGCAAGACGGGGACGGCGGAGAAGAACTCCGGCCACGGCTACAAGAAGCACTCGAACATCAGCGCGTTCATGAGCGTGTTCCCGATGAATGCGCCGAAATATGCGGTGTACTTCATGCTGGACGAGCCGAAGGGCAATGCGAGCACGGGCGGGTTCTCGACGGCGGGTGCGGTGAGCGCGCCGGGCGCGGGCCGGGTGATCGCGCGGATTGCGCCGATGCTGGGGCTGATGCCGGAGACGACGAACGCGGCGGCGATCCAGGCGACGCTGTCGATGCCGCTGAACCCGGGCCGGCCCGCGGGTTGGCACGAGGCGCCGGCCAAGCCGGCGGCGCCGGCGACCCCGCCAGGAGTGCCGCCCGGAGCGCCGATGGTGAAGCTGCCGGCGCCGGTCGGGCCGCACCAGCGCGAGGCGAGCTATGTCCCCGCTGCGGTTCGATGAGATGCTGAGCGAAGTGGGGATAACGGTGGTGGCCGGGCTGCCGGCGGGGGTGACCGGACTCTCGGCGGATAGCCGCTCGATCGAGCCGGGGATGCTCTACGCGGCGCTGCCGGGGGCGCGGTTCGACGGGCGGGCGTTCATCGCGGAGGCGGTGGCAAGGGGGGCGGCGGCGGTGCTGGCGCCGGAGGGGACGCGGTGGCCCGAGGGCGTGCCGGCGGTGCCGCTGCTTTTCGATCGCGAGCCGCGGCGGGCGCTGGCGCGGTTGGCGGCGCTGCAGGCGGGGGCGCAGCCGGCCACCGTGATCGCGGTGACCGGGACCAACGGCAAGACGAGCACGGTCGAGTTCATCCGGCAGCTGAAGACGGCGGCGGGAGTGGCGGCGGCGAGCTTGGGCACGCTGG
>Ga0326763_1000777_pt1 | contig 10797 bp, 9 predicted proteins | sample NORPS_P_FD_207671 | JGI IMG/M metagenome (GOLD analysis project Ga0326763, IMG submission 207671) | Hot spring water microbial communities from Norris Geyser Basin, Yellowstone National Park, WY, United States - NOR.PS_P | ecosystem: Environmental > Aquatic > Thermal springs > Unclassified...
TCCGTGCGCAGTGCGATCGCCATGACGGCTCTCCCGGTTCGAACCTCACCGAATCAGATCGTCACCGCGTCGGGCAAGCCCAGGAGTCAGCCGCCAGGAGCTTTGGTATAAGAGCGAACTTTCAGCGAACATTGCCCCATCAACGCGGCCGCTTCACGCGCCTGCTCGATGAAGAGACCGACAACCGGGCTGAGGGTGCGGTTCTTCAAGGTGAAGATCGCGATCGGCATTGGCGGGACCAGGAGATCGGTGCGCAAGGCCTTCAGCGACCATTGCTTGGCGTTGAATCGCAGCACCGAGCCGTGCAGCATCGTCAAAAAGCGCCCCTGAGAGACGAGGTGCAATCGGAGATGGGGCGAGAACGAGGTCAGGGCTCGGCGCGGGAGAGGCAGACCGAGGCTGCGGAACGCTTCGGCGATGTAGGCCCCGGAAACGCTGTCTTCCGGAAACAGGATCCAAGGCTCGTCAAGCAGTTCGGCGATGGTCACGGTCGGTCGCCGGGCCCAGCGGGTCCGGCTGCCAGCGGCGACGAAGAATCCATCCTCGCACAGAGCGTCCACCTCCACGTCGTCGTCCGATACGGGCTTGAACACGCGACCAATCAGAAGGTCGACGCTACGATTTCGGAGTTCTCTGAACTCCTGTTCTCCGGCCTGGGCCGTCAGCACGCGCACCGATACGCGCGGATACCGGCGCGACAGGCGGTCGATCACTGCCGGGACAAAGCCGGCGGACAGGGATTCTGGACAACCGATCCTGACTTCTCCCGCTCCGGGGTCGGAGAGGAACTCGATGTCGCGGATGCTCTGCTTGAGTTCGTCGAAGACGACGTGGGCACGCCGGAGCAGGGTGCGTCCGAACATCGTCGGCTCGACCCCGCGCGGGCTGCGGTCGAGCAGGCGGACGCAGAGCGCCGCCTCCAGCTTGGCCACTGCTTCCGAGACGGATGGCTGAGACAGGCCGAGATGCGCGGCTCCCCGCGCCATGCTGCCCCAGTGCACGACGGCGGCCAGAATGTGCAGATCCCGCAGCGTCACTCGCCCTCTGACGCGCTCCCAGTTGAGTGTCGGGCGAAACATCGGCTATGCCTATAGCTACCTAGGAATTTCCAGCCTTCCCCTATAGCACGTGATCAGGACAATGCGCTCAGGGGAATGGAGGGAGAGAATGAGCGGCCACCCAGTTCGTCGTGCCGTCCTGACCGCCTGCATGGCATTGCCCGCCTGGAGCGCCTTCGCGCAGGACACGGCCGATCTCGTCGGCACCTGGCAACTGGTGTCGTCCGTGACCGAGAAGGACGGCAAGACCACCGACCAATTCGGAACCGGTGCCGCTGGCATGATGAGCTTGGACGCCAACGACCGCTTCATGCTGACGATCATCGGTCCGGACCTGCCGAAATTTGTCGCCAACAACCGGGCTGGCGGGACAGAGCAGGAGAACAGGGCTGTAGTGGGCAGGAGCATCGCCATGCTCGGGACCTTTGCGGTCGATCGAGCGGGCAAGACGCTCACATTCAAAGTTGAGCGAGCGACGTTTCCGAACTGGGACGAGACCGAGCAACGACGGCGGATCGTTGTCGCGAACAGCGAGGAGCTGAAATATGTGACCCCGACCGCGTCTAGCGGTGGCATCGGCACCGTGACCTGGAGAAGGCTGAAATAGAGCGGCCTCCGCCCGGCGCGAACGCTCCTGGTGATCTCTCCGATTGGAACGCCGTTCAGCTTTCCCGGACAACGAATCCCCTGATAAGGGAGCAGGAGATCATCAATGGATCGCGCTACCGGCACTGGCCTCCGGTGCCGTGATCGGCCTGTCCATCGCCGCACGGTCGGACCCATGGCGATCCTGTGCATCAACCCGAACGCTCAGGAGCGAGCACAGTACATGCGGCGGCCTACGCCCGCGTGGTCCTGCTCGGGGTTCAGCAGGCCCGGCTGCTTCTGGTCAGTTGCCGCCCGAGATGAGCATTTTCCCGGCAAGGCTAATGGGCAAAAGCTGGCGAAATCAATTGCCAGGTGCGCCGGCTTACGATTCATAATGGGCAGTTCGGCCGCTTCCTCACCCGCCAGCAACCTAGGCGGCTCGGCGTCGCTCCGAACCGTGGTGGGCTGTTCGTAGCGGAATCGCTACGCGGGCTTGATGTGGGCCGAGCGGATCACGCGGTGGTACTTCTCCGTTTCCCCGGCGATGAACCGGCTGAACTCCGCAGGAGGGCCAGGCATGACCGTTGCTCCCAGTTCCCGGAACCGAGCTCTGACCGCCGGGTCGGCAAGCCCGTCGTTCACGGCCCCATTCAGCGCCTCGACGATGCCGCCGGGCGTGTCCCGCGGGGCGCCGAGGCCGAACCAGGACCCGGCTTCGTAGCCTGGGATGAACTCGCCCATCGCGGGCACGTCCGGCAGCGCTTCCGAGCGCGTCAGGCCAGTCGTCGCGAGCGCGATGAGACGCCCAGCCTTGATATGCGGCATCGATGAGGGCACCGGGTCGAACATCGCGTCGACCTTCCCCCGCAGCAGGTCGGCGAGCGCGGGCGCGGAGCCGGCATACGGCACCGGGGTCACCTTCACGGCCTTCATGAGTTCAAACAACTCGATGGCAATGTGCTGCGGCGTCCCGACCCCTGCGAAGCCGACCCTTAGCCGGCCCGGGTTGTCCTGTGCGTAAGCGAGTAGCTCAGGGACAGTCCTCACGGGGACAGACGGGTTGACCTCAACCACGAGAGGCACGCGAGCAATCGAGGCGACGGGCGCGATGTCGCGGGAGAAGTCGAAGTCGAGGTTCTCGAACAGAGTTGCATTGATGGTGTTCACGGGGCCGCAGAGAAGCAGCGTGTGGCCGTCGGGGGCAGCCCTGACGACTTCCAATGTTGCCGTGTTGCCGCTCGCACCGGGTCGGTTCTCGACGGCGAACTCCTGGCCGAAGCGGCCGGACAGGAACGGCGCGACGGTCCGGGCCGCGATGTCGAGCGGCCCTCCGGCCGGGAAGCCGACCACGATGCGGACGGCCCGCGACGGATATGGTTCCGCTCGCGCCGACGGCGGGAGCGCCGGCGCGAGGGCGGCGCCCCACGCCAGCTGGAGTAACTTGCGACGTCGTATGTCCATGTCCGCTCTCCGCTACGGCCTTCTCGGCGCCGGGCGGAACGGTATGCCGTGCAATACCATAGCAGCAATTACATGTTAGCTGCAGAATCCATATGCAGGGGATATGGCACATGGATCTGCGGCAGCTCCGGTACTTCATCGCCGTCGCGGAGGAAGGGCACATTACCCGGGCCGCCGAGCGGCTCGGGATGCAGCAGCCCCCACTCAGCCAGCAGATCAAGGCAATCGAGCAGAAACTCGACGTGCAGCTGTTCCGCCGCAAGGCGCGCGGGGTCGAGCTGACGGAGGCCGGCCGCGTTCTCCTTGACCAGGCGCGGGCCGTGCTCGAGCGCCTTGACCACGCCCTCCTGCTGACGCAGCGGACGGCCAGGGGCGAGCAGGGACGGCTGCTGGTCGGGATCGCGCCGACAGCGCCCTTCCACCCGTTCGTGCCGCAGGCGATCCGGGCGTTCCGCGAGGCTTACCCGCTCGTGTCCATGACCTTTGAGGAGTGCCTCAGCAGGCAGGCCATCGAGCGGCTCCATAGCGAGCAGATCGACGTGGCGTTCCTGCGGGCGCCGGTTGCAGACCCGCAAGAGCTGGCCGTACATACCCTGCTCGAAGAGCCGATGGTCGTCGCGCTCCCGAGCTCACACGAACTTGCCGGCGGCAGCCTTCGTGGAAAGCCACTTCCCCTGCGTGCGCTGGCCGGGGAAGTCTTCATCCTGTTCGGGGGCAGCGCGGGCCCGGGCATCGCCGACGCGAGCCTGGCGGCGTGCCACCGCGCCGGCTTTAATCCCCGCCTTGGCCAGCAGGCGCCCCGGATCGCGTCGACACTGAGCCTTGTCTCCGTCGGGCTTGGGGTCGCGTTGGTTCCAGCCTCGATCCAGCGGGTGCGAGTGGACGGCGTGGCCTACCGTCGCCTGCTGCCCAGCGAACGGCCGGCAGCGGTCCTAAACCTCGCCCTGCGTCGGGGCGATCCGTCGGCCGTTGTCCAGAACTTTTCCGACCTGGTCCGGCGCGCCGCGCGCGACAGGAGGTGGAGAAGGGAGGGGCTGGACTGACGTACGGCGGCTGCACAACCGCCCTCATCTGACCCGAAATGGCAGCCGGTGACACGACTGTTGGGAACGGGCGCGAACCAATCGCACGGCAGCGGTCGGAATGGTCGGCTTTGCGACACTTTCGCTGGCCCGTGTTCTCGTGGGCTGACGCAGGGCGGCGTGTTACGCGGGCCCTGTCTTGAGCGCCTCATACAGGGCTGTCTTGCCTACCTTCACTCGGGTGGCGACCTCGCGTACGGTCAAGCCCTTGGCGATGAGGCCGCGGGCACGCTCCAACTTTTCCGCACTCACAACGGGCTTGCGCCCGCCTTTCCGACCGCGAGCTGTCGCGGCCGCAAGGCCAGCTCGAGTACGTTCCTGGATGAGGTCGCGCTCGAACTGCCCCAGGGCTCCGAATAGGTGGAAGACTAAGCGGCCGCCTGGGGTCGTCGTGTCGATCGCCTCGGTGATGGAGCGAAAGCCGACGCCATGACCCGCGAGCGAGGTCACCGTCTCGATTAAATGCGGGAGCGAGCGGCCAAGGCGGTCGAGCTTCCAGACTACCAGAACATCCCCCTCCCGGACGTAGTCGAGCGCGGACTGCAGCCCGACACGGTCGGCACGCGCGCCGGAGGCACGATCCTCGAACACTCTCTTGCAGCCGGCAGCCGCAAGTGCGTCGTGCTGGAGCGCAGGATCCTGGTCAGCGGTGCTGACGCGCGCGTAGCCGACATTTGCCACGGCCAATCCGTCCGTATTCCCGTCCGGCAATCACCCTGTCCGGCTTCCCATCTTCTGTCCAGGGTTTCCGGACATTTTGGGCCTGCCCGGTCAACGATCGTTTGCCGGACAGCTCCGCCATAGGGTCCGCCGCCCCTGACCGGAGAACAACCATGGCGTACCGACAACTGCTTACGGACGACGAGCGTCGTGCTCTTCTTGGCATCCCGCCTGATGCCGACAGCATGGCGCGGTGTTTCACTCTGTCGCGGGCCGACCAGGAGCTCGTGGCGGCTCGTCGGAGGGATTCCAACCGGATCGGCTTCGCCGTTCAGCTCGCCCTCCTTCGCCACCCTGGAATTGCCCTGGCGCACCTTGAGCAGCCGATCGAACCTCTTGTCGATTGGCTGGCCAGGCAACTTGAGATTCCGGCGGCGCCGTTCATCGGATATGCACGACGCCCGCAGACGATGACCGACCACGCGCGGCTTCTCGCCACAATGCTGCGGCTTCGGCCGTCGGCGAACACCGATTTGCCTATGATGATCGACGCGGCCGCTCAGGCTGCCTGGAGCACCGAGCGCGGGCAGCCGATCGCCGCGGCAGTTGTCGCCGCGCTCCGCGCCACTGGCATTATTCTGCCGCCCAGCGGCGTCATCGAGCGTGCCGCCATTGCCGGCCGGGCTCGCGCGCGCAGACAAGCGACGGATGCCTTGCTCGCGGGCGTTTCCGACGAGCAGATCGCCAAGCTGGACAAGCTGCTCGCGGTCGATCCCTCGGTGAGCATGACGCCGTTCGCCTGGCTCAAAGCGATGCCGGTCGCCCCCAAGGCGGACTATATACGCGAGCTACTCGACCGTCTGCGCCGGGTCCGCAGCATCGGGTTGAACCCGGACATTGCGGGGCGGATCCATGAGGAACGGCTGCGCCAGTTCGTTCGGGAGGGCTACAGCTCGGACGCCCATCAGCTCGGCCGTTATGCTGCACGCCGGCGCCGCGCCATCCTGATCGCGACCGTCCTCGATCTGGAGGCACGCTTGACCGATGCGGTGCTGGAGATGGCGGACAAGCTGATCGGCGGCTTGTTCGCCAAGGCGCGCAATTCCAGGCGCCGTCGCTATGAAGCCAGCGCCGGCGATGTCGGCCGGCTGATGCGGCTGTTCCACGGCACCATCGGCGCGCTCGCCGCGGCGCAGGCGGATGACCGTGATGCTTTCGAAGTCGTGGACGAAACCATCGGATGGGCGAAGCTGCTGCGGGTGCGTGGCGAGGTCGAAGACCTGGCCAATCTGGCCGGCGAGGACCCACTGCTGCGTGCGGCGGAGCGGTGGAAGACACTGCGCAAGTTTGCGCCCGACCTGATCGAAGCGCTGGAGTTCCGGGCCGCTCGTGACCGTGACCCGGTCCTGGCCGCGCTCAAGCTCCTCGCCTACCTCAACCGGTCCGGCAAGCGTGAAGTCCCGGCGGACGCGCCCATGCCGTTCCGAAAGGAGTGGCGCCGCTTGGTGATGGATGGGGCGGAACCAGACCGACGCCTCTACGAGACCGCGGTGCTCGCGACGTTGCGCGACAAGCTGCGCTCCGGCGACATTTGGGTCGAGCGATCCTCCAGCTACCGCCGTTTCGATAGCTATCTCCTGCCGTCCTCCGCCGTGCCGGCCACTGCCGCCGAGCTCGGCCTACCCACGACAGCGGACGAATGGTTGGCCACCAGCGCCGCCCAGCTCGATCGGCGGCTGAAGCGCTTTGCGGGACGGCTCCGGCGCGGCGAGCTGGAGGGCGTGGAATTCCATGACGGCCGCCTGCAAATCTCACCGGTGAGGGCCTCCGCCACGCCGGAAACGCGCGCTTTCGCCGATGCGCTCGAGGGGATCATGCCGCGAGTGCGCATCACCGAACTGCTTCACGAGGTGAACCGGGCGACTGACTTCGTCTCCGCCTTCACCAACCTGCGCACCGGCGAGCGCTGCGAGGATGAGAGCGCGCTTCTCGCCGCCATTCTGGCCGACGCCAGCAATCTCGGTCTCGGCCGCATGGCCGCGGCGAGTCACGGCGTCACCCGTGACAAGCTGATCTGGACCGCCGACGCCTACATCCGGCCGGAAACTTACCAGGCGGCGCTCGCCCGCATCATCGACGCGCATCACGGCCTGCCTATTGCCGCGATCTGGGGCGACGGCAGCACCTCGTCCTCGGACCGCCAGTTCTTCCGGTCCGGGAAGCGCGGCGACGCTGCCGGCGACATCAACGCGCGCTACGGCCAGGATCCGGGTCTCGGGTTCTACACCCATGTCTCCGACCAGCACGGGCCGTACAGCACGCGCGTCATGTCGGCCACCAGCCATGAGGCGCCGTATGTGCTCGATGGCCTGATGCACCATGGGACGGCGCTGCGGATTGGCACACATTACACCGACACCGGCGGCGCGTCGGACCATGTCTTCATCCTGTGTGCGATGCTCGGGTTCCGGTTCTGCCCGCGGCTGCGCGACTTCCCCGACCGCAAGTTCGCCTGCATCGAGCCGGCCGCCACCTACAAGGAGCTGCAGCCGCTGTTCGGGCGCCGTATTCGAACCGACATCATCCGCGAGCACTGGGACGAGATCCTGCGGTTGGTCGCGTCGCTGCAGGCCGGGACCGTGCTGCCGTCCGCGATGCTGAAGCGGCTCGCGGCCTTTCAGCGGCAAAACCAGCTCGACCTCGCCTTGCAGGAGTTGGGCCGGATCGAGCGCACCCTGTTCATGCTCGACTGGCTGGAATCGCCGCAGCTCCGGCGGCGCTGCCATGCCGGCCTGAACAAGAGCGAGCAGCGGCACGCGCTGGCTCAGGTTATCTGCACGTTCAAGCAAGGGCGGATCGCCGACCGCGGCTCGGATGCGCAGCAGTTCCGGGCTTCAGGCCTGAACCTGGTGATCGCGGCCATCGTCTACTGGAACTCGACTTATCTGGCCGATGCCGTGGACCATCTCCACAGCCGAGGCCAGGCGGTTGCCCCCGAGCTCCTGGCCCACACGTCCCCGCTCACGTGGGAGCACATCGGCTTCTCAGGCGACTTCCTCTGGGACCGGGCGGCCGCCTCAGCCGGGCAACGCCGGCCGCTGAACCTCAGCTCGGAACGGAGGGCAGCGTAAGGACCCAACCCATGTTCGCCAAGCGTTCGCTCTTAGCGTTGTTCAGCTAACAACCGACGCTCTGTCCTCCACCGCAGCGATGCCAGCCTGCACTATGCCACGGCTCGTTTGCAGGATGCAGGAGTACCAAGGACGATCGGACTGCGAGAAGTCGTCGCCGTCCAGGAACACTCCTGCCAACCGCTCGGCCAGCCCGCGCCCTAGGGTAGATTTTCCAACTCCTATTGGGCCACTGAGGAAAACGATGTGTCCAGGCATGTGCTGGCGTATCACGAACTCCCGGTGACGGTCCGCTCTGTGTCGAGGGCGGTCGGTTGCGCAGCTTGCATGCCGATTTCCGCTTGTTGCACCGGTATTCCCCGAAGCCACCAGTCCGCTTCCATAAAGGATGAGCGTTGCGGCTCAAGACTTAGGGCAGGGCACCCCCGTCGACATCCCGTTCACGGTCGAGTTGCCGGCCGCTCGGACGACGTCTACAAGCGCTGATGCAGCTTCCTCGTGCGCCCCGTGCCGTCGTCTTCGACATGGATGGTCTGCTGTTCGATACGGAAGCGCTCTACCAGGAAGCCATCCTATCGGCCGCACGCGCGGCGGGGCATGAGATGCCGCCTTCCGTCTTACAGCGTCTGTTGGGCAGTCCATGGCTCGCCAGCCGCGCGATGCTGATCGAGCATTACGGCGAGGCGTTCGACTTGGACGCGCTCTGGGCAGCGTGGATGCGCAACTTCGAGACGCTCATCACCGATCGGCACTACATGAAGCCGGGCGTCACCGAGTTGCTCGACACGCTGGATGGTTTCGGCATTCCGGCGGCAATCGCCACGTCGTCTTCGCAGGCCACGGTGCGCCGGCACTTGGCCGCACATGGCGTGTCGGACCGGTTCCGCCACGTCGTCGGCCACGGCGACTATGCGCGGGGGAAGCCGGCGCCCGATCCGTTCCTGTTGGCGGCGGACCGTTTACAGGTGTCGCCCGCGGACTGCATCGCGCTCGAGGATTCACACAACGGCGTCCGCTCCGCGGCTGCGGCCGGCATGATGACGATCATGGTGCCGGACCTGTTGCCGGCCACCGACGATATCGCGGCGTTGTGCGTCGGGGTCGCCGACAATTTGCATCAGGTGGCGATGGTCGTTCGGGGCAGCGTCGGCGCTGGCTCGAGTGCGGCGGCAGCCGCTCGACAAGATCGCCGTCGCAAGTATCGGTAGCTATCCTTCTCGAAATCGTGTCGGCCGACGCTTCGGCAGCTTCGCGGCTTTTTTGCGCTCCTGGATGGTAGCCTCGTCGTCCCTCTCTTGAGCACCTGGCGCTGCCGTTGGACGGTTCGCATCGGGCAGTCCCCAATAATCATAGTTGCCGGTCATCAACGCGACGACGCGCCGCATTTCATTTCGAACACGTTCTGCCGCCGCTCGGGCCTCTTCACCCTGGTAGGGAGGATACTCGCCTTTATGCGCAGCCACGTTGAGAGCCCGTGCGATCTGATTGACGTTATTCCCGATCCGCCGCAACTCCTTGAACACCTCGCGCAATGCTTCGACTTCATCTGCGTTCCACTGCGGCCGCCGGGTCAGGTGGACCAGTGCCAGCGAACGCAACCAACCAGCCGGTGTCGTCGCTCTCGATCGCGCGGCCTCAGACAGCAATGCCCGCTCCGATGCCTTGAACCGAACTCCAACCTGCTGACCACTTCCCGCTCCCGAGGGTGGAGGCGGAGGCTTCCCGTCCATTGCCTCGCCCACGATCCGGCGTAGCGCAGCGGAAGTGCCGCCTTCTGTCCCACGCGCCCACGCTTGGAAACGGGAGGCCAACTCACGGTCGATATGGGTCGAAAGGGTAGTCTGATCCGGGCGTCTCGGCATGCTTCCCAAGCAAGTTACTAACTTGCTACCATCTCACATATCCTGCCCTAGTCCCAAACCCATAAGCTTCTACGGGTCAGAAGAAGGCTGGGCAGGAGGGAAAGAAGGAGGGGTAGCGCGGCCGGATTTGCACCGTGCAAATTTTGCCCGCTCAAACACCCCGGAGTTGGTCGTTCCAATCCTTGGCGCCGGGCTGGAGCCGGCTGAACTCGACACCGGTCGCGGCGGTCAGCTCGGACAACCGATGTGCCAACACGTCGCCCCCGGCTCCCTGGTCGGTTGCTGCTACGAGTTGCCGGCAAGGGCGCAACGCAATCTGCAAGGCCTCGACCGTGGCAGGGCCGTAACCGCCCCCGGTGGAGACGTACGTTGTGCCTGTGGGCCAACCCTCGATGGTTGCCAGGCTCAAGGCGTCGATGGCGCTTTCGGTCACAACCAGGCGGTCACACGGTTTAGTTAGCCCAAGCAGGAACAGCGTCTTGGTGCCTCCTTTGGCGAAACCCCGGTAGCGCGGCCCCCGCATCTCCCATCCCGTCGTCAGCCCGGCACCGGACTGATGCCTTGCCAAGACTGTCCCGTAGATACCTTCCCGAAGAACGTCATCCTGCATCGCGCGCTCGACCGTCGGACTAGGGATGCCTCGGGTCTCGACCAGGTAGCACCACCCCTGAGAGCCACGGCATATCCGACGTGCTTCGCCCCAGCCCGCAGCGGCGTCGATCGGGACAGCCGGCGCGCTCGGTCGGACATTGCTCGTCCTGGGTGAAATACCAGCGAGGGGCCGCAAGGCCTTGCGGGCATGCCCAAGGTTTCCGCCCCATACATGCTGGGCCAAAGACAGGACGTCACCACGCCGATCATTAAGGGGGTCGAACCATCCCTTACCCTCGTGGGTGACGATGACGATGCGTGCCGCGCCATTCCGATACTTCACCGCGCCGCGTGTGCTCTCCTC
>Ga0326763_1000779_pt1 | contig 10784 bp, 10 predicted proteins | sample NORPS_P_FD_207671 | JGI IMG/M metagenome (GOLD analysis project Ga0326763, IMG submission 207671) | Hot spring water microbial communities from Norris Geyser Basin, Yellowstone National Park, WY, United States - NOR.PS_P | ecosystem: Environmental > Aquatic > Thermal springs > Unclassified...
CAACGGCCGTCCAAACCTGCGGGGAGTTGCTGTATCTGGGGTCGTGCCACCCGAGGGGCGACGTAGCCCTGTATTTAGCCACTATCTCGGCCGCCTCCCTCAGCTTGTTGACGTCTACGTCGGCCTCTCTGGCAACGGCCTCCATGTAGTCGGTGACGCCGTGTTTTTTCGCCAGCGCCGCCAAGTTGGCGTCCACCCACTCCTTCAGGATCTGAAGCGCGGTCTTAACCTTCACGGTGGTTCCGTCTTTCGGCTGGACTTCGTACTCGCCGAAGAGCGCCGGGGTCCTCGCCGCTGTGTCGGGGACGGGGGCGTTGCCCTCCCACACCACGTAGGCGAAGTCCTTGGGCTCCGCGGCGCCGTATTTATCCCACGCCACCTCCGAGGCGAGGAGCGGGAGGCCGTCGTTGGTTTTTATCAGAAATGGCGCGTTGGTGTACCTGACGAGGTAGGGCTCTACGTAGTACTTGTTGTCGATTATGTATTTTATGAAGGCGTTTAACACGGCAAGGTCCGTGCCTGGCTTGACCGGTAGCCACACCGTGGCGTAGGACGCGGTTTCGTCAAACACGGGGCTGAGCACCACTAACTTAGCGCCGCGCTTAACCGCCTCCATAAAGCGCCAGGTCTCCGTCACGACGCCGGCGCCGATTACGTTCCTCCTCACCACGAGGACGGCGTCGGCCTCGCCGAAGTCTACACATGCGGTGTGGGCCTGGTGTCCGTGGCCCCACGTCAGCCAGTGGCCAAGGTAGCGGGGGTAGGTGCAGTAGGGGTTGTCGAAGGTTATCTGCCGCCGCCGAAGGTGTCTGCAAACCTAGAAATGGGGACAGCGGCCCTCATCGATGCCGTTGGGCCCCAGGCGCCGAAGAGGAAGGTGAAGGCGTTGCGTTCGTTGGCGTCGGCGAGCTCCTTCAGCTTCTTGGCAATTATCTCTATGGCAGTGTTCCAGTCGATTTCCACCATGTCGTCGTATTTGCCGCGGCTCTTGGCCAGCTGACGCTTAGCCTCCTCCCAGCTGATCTTGCCCTGAGCCCAGTCCACCAGTGCCTTTCTGGCCATGGGCTTCTTCACGGCGTCTGGGTTGAGCCAGGTGTTGAAGGTACCGGAGACGCCTCTTGCGCATATCCCTATGGCGCTGGTGGGGGCGTTGGTGTTTGGCCTAATCCTCACCGGCTTTCCGTTGACCACGTCGACCCATATGGCGCACTGGGCCATGCACATGCCGCATATAGACGGCACGGAAACAACAGAAATGGCGCCTTCACTTTTCGTCTCAGGGCTTTCAGCCGCCGCCTTCAGCAAAACTCCAGAGACTCCGCCTAAAACGCCGGCGGCGACGCCCAGCTTTATAGCTTCTCTCCGGGTAATTTCCATAAGGTGTAGAATACAGATACTTTTATAAAGCTGATTATAAATTTTGTTCAAGCGTGTACAAGGTTTATATCAAGCGTACAGATGTGTACACCGAATATAACTACCCGCAGTGAATTTTCAGAAGTTCCTGTTGCTCTTCACACTTGCACCCCATGCCTGCGAATAGGCCCTTCACGGTTTCCCGGATCTGGGAGTCTGTCACCCGGAAGGTGTTAGGCGCCACCCGGTAGACGCCCATTATCTGAGGGCCTATCCTGGCCATGACCTCCAGAAACTCCTTCGGCTTGTAATATGCCCGGAGGAGGACGCCGGCGTTTACACCCGCCTCGTAGCCGGATCTGCCGGGGCCTATGCTCCGGCCAACTCTACATATGTGGATCATGTCTATTGGGTCGATGCCGTGGTCCACGGCGTCGATAACAGCGGCCAGAACTGCGGTGACGACCTCTGAGGGTTTTCTGCCTATTCGCCTTACTTTTAGGGAAAACTCGTCGGCGAGGGGTCTCTCAACGGCAAGCCGTGAATATTTCGAGGGCATGTACTAAAATGTACACAGAATATAAATCTTAGCACGTCACTTCTGCGATTATTATGTTCCCCTCGTAGCTCGTCTTCACGGAGCACCCGAACTGCTTTATCGCCTCCTCTGCGAAGTACTCAAGGCACTTCACCGAGAGCTCCCCGGTGGCTGTGAAGACTATCCGCCAAGTGTTTCCGCTCCTGCTGAAGGACAGCCTGGCCACTGGGAACACGGAGAAGAACTGCGACGCGGTGGCCATGAACTCCCCGAAGGTTCTGTACTCAGCCGCGACGACTTTGCCGAACTTCTCGCCGGTTTCCCGCAGGAACTGCTCCACTTCTTGGTCTTCGCACATCTTCCACTTCTTCGCCACGAGCTCGAGGTATGAGAGAGGCACGGGCACCACGTCAAAGGCTAGGATCTTCTCGGTGAGTTTAAACATCTCAAGGGCCTTCGTCGGCGTGATGCCCCTCCGGAGGAGCTCCACGGCGAGTTTAAGCGAGTCAGACGCCAGCTTCACCACAGAAAAACCTTGAGTCTTCGCCACCGACGACACCTCCTTAGCCACCTCGCTGTCTACAGGAACGGTAGTTTTAGACACGTTCCTCTTCATGGACTCCCATTTAAATAATTCCCCCCATACACAGCGTCTAGAAGAGCCACTAGTCTGTATGCGTCCTCAGGGCTCCGCGCCGCCAGCTCCTTTATGTAGTTCACCAGCGGCAACAGCGTGCGCTTCGCCGTGCTCAACGCCGCAACCTCTGCCAAGCCGCCGCCAGCCCTCCTCCCCTCCTCCCTGGCGACCCCGACCCAGAGCGCCAGCAACGGCGCCACAAGCTCCTCCGCCCACCTCCTCCTAAGGTAAACCTCGAGCATGCCCGTCTCCTCTTCCACAATCCTCTCGGTTGCCCGTATCGCATCTATGCGCAACTTATTGAACTCCTCGGCGATGCCTCGTAGCTCCTCGATGGTAACCACCTCCACGGGCAGGCCAGGCGCCACGTTCCGCGGCATGCCGAGATCTACGATTAACTTTGCCCGGGCACCTCGCGGCACCGATGTTATCACCGGCTCAAAGACGGAAACAGCCGTAAACACCACGTCGCACTCCTTGAGACAACGCTCCACGTTTTCCGCCGTCAGAGGCCGCACCTCCACCCCGAGATGAGCCACCTTCTCAACGCTCCTGTTGAGAACCGAAACGCGTCTCGCACCTGCATCTCTCAGCTCCTTCACAATACCCCGCCCCACAGCCCCCGCCCCTATTACGCACACATCAGACTCCTCAAGCCGGAGACGCCGCCTCACATATATAATCGCTAAGGAGCCTAGCCCCCTGGGCCCTCTGGATATGGCTGTCTCCGTCCTCACCCGCTTGCCGACGCGTATCGCCCTCTCTACGATTGTTTTCAGGAGGCCGCGGGTGTAGCCGGACTTCACCTGTCTATCAAACGCCTCCTCCACCTGGCCTAGAACGTCCGTCTCGCCTATCAACATGGACTCAAGCCCAGCCGCCACGCGGAAGAGGTGCCTAGCCGCGTCAAGACCGCGGTACTCCACAACGCGGTCTACGTAAGGCGCGTAGCCGGACTTCACCAGCTCCACGAAGTCGCTGGGGGCATCGTAAAGATATACCTCCACCCGGTTGCAAGTGTGGAGGACAAAGAGCGGATACTTCGTCCCCATACACGTTCTGTGTATGGTCTTGGCAACTTCAGAAAGCTCGTCTATGCCGAGTTGCTTATGTGTAAGAGACAGCGCTGTGAGCTTGTCTACGAGGTTCATAGAGACAGGAGGAGATACGCGCCTATTATTATCGACAGAAGCCCAACGCCCCTCTCAACCCGTTTACCAGGCTTGATGTATTTAAGCGCTCCCTTAACGACGGCGTAGACAGCGGCGGCTAATCCTCCGCCGTAGAACAAAAGAGCGGCGAAGAGCAACGCGTAGTCGCCGGCGAGAGACGAAAGCGCTATGACAGTGGCGAGTCCAGCGTAGGGGAGTATACACGGCACCCATACGGCTCCCAGCGAGAAGCCGAGGAGAAAATCGCCAGCCGCTCTGAACCTCTTAAAGGCGGAGGTCTGCAACCTAGAGACGGCGGCAGCATATCTCAAGTTGAGCCTCTCCACCAGTAGCACCAGGCCCAGCGCAATCAGAAGCGCCCCGCCGACGGCGGTCACCGCGGCCCGCGCAGATGCCGCGAAGCCCCCAAGAGCCGCAACCAAGACGCCGAGGAGCGCGTAGGACGCCACCATACCGGCGAGCACCTTCCCCACGCTCCTTCTGGCGAAATGCGTGACGGCCGCGATGCTGAGGACGGGCAAGACGCAGGGCGAAAAGGCGCTCGCAACGCCCAGCGCGAAGGCCCACAGCAGAGGCCACGCCTCTATGCGACCCTCTTCTGCAGTTGTGGAGCTACCCTCCGCCTCCTTGAGGAATTGGATAAAAGCTTGTTTAAGCCCGACGCCTTGCGGCATATCGGCCCCGGTCCAGAACCCAAGAAGCTTGATCCGTCCGCCCTCGGCAACTCCGAGGATTACAGTTGGCGTGCCTGGGATAAGAAACGTCCTGTTCCCCTTGGCCGCGTAGTACCTCGCAACGCCGTGGTCCACATACACCAACTGCCCCTCTAGATATACGTCGATGCCCGCCAAAGGCGATCTCGAGAGGTCGAGGGCATACAGCCTAAAGCCAGAAAGGAGATGCGCAACTTCGCAGTCGCCAAATACCTGTTGTTCGATTTTTTTACACTCCTCGCAGAGGGGCTGGTATATATAGAGGAGGAACCTGCCCTCAAGCCCGGCGGTGGAGTTAATTAGCTGAAACGTCAAGCACCCCTTCTCCACATACGCCGCCGACGCCGCAGCCGCAAGCGCAAGAAGAAGGATGAGGAAAACCCTCATAGTCTATCCAACAGAGCCGAGGCGATTACGCCTACGCCCACCACTAGAAGCAGAGCAACCGCCGCGGCGGCGGCGCCTCCCTCCACGACGGCCACGACAGGCGGTAGCGCGAGCACCACAGACATGGCGGTGGCGGCGGGGGGCGGGAGGCCTCCATATACGGCAAACAGCGCCGCGAGGGAGCTCGTGGAGGAGAGCAACAAGGTGCCGACTACTGCATGGGGGAGAGCAGACACGTCTATAAAGAGAGAGGCCGCGGCCACCGCGGCGACGGCCACGGCGCTGGTCACCACGAGCTTGGAGAAGAAGATGCCGGCATATCCGACGTAGTATATCAAACCCTCCAGAACCCCCCGGTCCCAATCCCTAATTACGTAGAGATACGCCGTCAGTTGCGAGGCGAGAAGCGCCACTAGATATACGGCCAGCCTGCCGGCGAAGGAGCCCAAGACGCCCGCGGCCACGCCGGCAACCAGAATAAACACGAGCTCCTCAGGCTTCCTAGACACGGCCTTTAAATCAGCCTTAACCACCTCCCACATACTGCACATCCCCAATCATCACCTCCCTGCCGATACCGAGCGGAAACGGCGAAGTTAACAGAGCCGCGCCCCTCTGCCTCAAAATATCCAAAAGCTCGGCCCTGGCCTCCTCGTCGAGCCCCGTCGTCGGCTCGTCAATAACGAGGTTCGGAGGATTTGGGAGGAGGGCCCTAACAATGTCCACGCGCCTCCTCCAGCCAAAAGAAAGCGCCTTTACAGGCTTGTCAAGCACCTTGCATACCCCCAAGGGACAGCCCTCAAGCCTCCCTCCGGACATCTTGCCGAAAAGTCTCAAATTCTCCTTGACGGTAAGCTCGGGGTATAGCATCGGCGTGTGAAACACAACCCCCAGCACGGAGGCAGGCACCTTAGGCCTCCTGCCGTCTATAAACACCTCGCCTCGGGTGGGCTCAAGAACCCCCGCGATTATCCTCACAAGAGTAGTCTTCCCCGACCCGTTGGGCCCCACAAGCGTCACCACGCTGTTTACACTAAGCTTAACCCCGCGGAGCACCCACGAGCCGCCCAGCCGCTTCCAGACGTCTAAAACCTCAATCACAGCCCCACCTTCTTTGACAGACTTAAAAGTACACACACGATTTCTACCTACTTGCAAATAAATGCCTTGCTATACACATTGTACATAAAATATAACACGCGGCTAAGACTTGACAGGGGCGTAATACGCCGAGTGACATCCCTTCAATATCGTGGTAATATTCAGGGTGCGAGTCGCCGGGTTGTAGACCCCCTCCACCACGACCTCGTCGCTGAACTGGAAAGAGGGACCCGCCACCTTCAGCACCTCGCCGTACGGCACATAGGCGGTTACGGTGAAGCCGTCCCGCCCCCTAAGCACCAAGTAGAGGTAGTCCCCCGACCTCCCGTACTCCACAAGCTGTCCTGAGACTCTCACCTTGCCCCCCGCGGAGTTTTTCAAATCTGAGACGTCCTTCGGCGTGCCTACATAAAGCGACATAATGCCCGCCGCCAGAAATACCGCCACCAACGCTCCAACGAAAATCCACCTCCTCATAGCCTCTCCCTCAGCAGAAGTATTAAAGCCGCTACGCCGAAGTAAAACGCCGTGTTGACGTAGGCGCTGAAGTGGCGCACAAGTTCCACACGGCCGTCCACCACGGCGACGAAGTTCTTGGGGAGCGTAGGCACGCCGCCCACCTCCACGGGGCTCAGCACCTCGCCAGGAGGCACGGCCAGCGCTCGCCCATCCTCTAGAACTATGCCATTCGCCGTGACGTTCACCACGCGGACAGGCCCGTAGAGGAGCCAGGGGTACAGCAACGCCAGCGCCACCGCGGCGCCCGCAATATATAGCCACCACGCCCGCTTCGCCGACCCCAAAAACATCACCGTTAAGAAAAGCGCCATCAAGAGAAGAACCCGCGCCCCCATATACATCCCCATAGTCCCCGTAAGCGTCGTGCCTGGCTTCGGGTGGTAGGCCTCAACCACCACGGGCGCCACAAGCGACACCACCGCCAGGACAAACCCGGCGATTACGAAGGCCCGGGCCAGCTTCACGCTTCTGTCGGGGTCCTCAACCCCCCTCCTAATGGCTGGGTAGACAGAGAATACAAGCGCAAGCACCAGTATAGACATCTGCCTCGGGTCCAAGGCGAAGGGCGAGCCCCAGCTCTCCGCCGCCCAGATGGTCCCGCTTATAAAGGCGTACCAGCCCAGAAGCGAGGTGGCGTAGGCCGAGAAGTCCATCCACCTCACCACCCTCTCGGAAGGCCTCCTAACGGCGCCCCACACGGCCAACACAAGCGCCGCAGTCGCCGCAACGTAGAGAAGAATAGCCGCAGGCACGTGGACGTACACGTTCAGATACGCCGTGGGTGCCCCAAGCTCCTGAACCACAAGCGGAAACGGGCCCCAGTTTACAAGATACACCGCAGAAGCCACGTCAAGCAGAACCAAGGGATAAACCAACCACCTCACGTCTCTGTTCTCTAGCCAAATATTAAAACATTATTATAATAAATGTACACAAAAACTAAATCTTTGCCTTCTTCGCCACGTAAAGCAACCCGCCCAGCAAAACAGCCACCGCGAACACCGTACTAACAAACGGCAAGCCACTGGATCTTTGAGTGTTCCCCAGTTGTCCGCCACCTCCCTCCGCTCCCCATGTGCCCGCCGCGACGTCCCACTCCCCCGCCGTGAAGCTCCATTTAATGCCGTGGGGATCAGAGACCTTGCTCGGGTCTACGGCTAGGAAATGGCAGTTAAAACACGCGGTCCACACCCTGGTGGGGCCTAGCCCCGGATTCCCGAAACGAGACGTCGAGGTGGCGGGGAAGCTGAGTGTAGTGATAATGTCGTTCTTATACGCATCCCACAAGCCGGCCTCGATATTCCGCCCAGGCCCCGCTACGCTGGACACATTGGAGAAGAGGCTGTAGACGCCGGGCGTGGCGTTGCTCTGCGTGTAGACCCGCACCAGCCTTACGACATTCGGCGCGGTCTCCACCCCAACGCCGCTACCCTCGTAGGTAAAGAGCGCAGCCATCCAGCTACCGCCGTACGCATAGCCGAAGTGCACCACCGCATGGCATCTACAGCCAAGCCCCGCGTGGACAGACTGAGAGACCTTCTGCTGAATCGCACTGTGGCACTGGCCGCAGTTTCCCCACACCGCGTCTGGGCCGCCGTATATGTAGCCGACGATGTTATGAGTCCACGTTGCAGACGGCATTCTGTCCATAGCCGCGTAGGCAGAGACGCCGTGGCAGGGCTGGCAGACGTCTGGATGCTGGACGTAGAGCGTATCCGTCCCCCTTTTCGACACAGGCGTCCCGTTGTAACCAGCAACGACAGTCCACGGACTGACGGCAGCTACGTGACACGTGAAGCAACTCTTCCAGCTATCCGCCTCCAACCTGCCGTATGCCCCGCCGATGCCGGCCGGCCCAGGGCCTGGCAGAGGAAGAACCACGTCACCGCTGAGCCAATCCCAGACGGCAACCACAATAGTCCTCGTCTGACCTGAGTATTGTTGCCAGATCTTGTACAAATTCGGGGGACAGTAGACACTGCAGTCATATAATAACTTAGCAAATTTATACTGCGTTCCCGGCTTCAGAGAAGGGTAGGTGACACCCCAGGGGAGATACCCCGTGACAAGTATCAGATTCAGATCATTCTGATAAGTATAACCGTGGTTAGACAGGCGTATATGAATTACCACATGACAAGCACAAGAAGGAGTCATCCCCCTTCCATATGAGTGGCAATAGCAGTAACTGGTGTCTCTAGGTGGCGCAGGCCTAATTAACGTGGCTGTCCTAAGCGTGTTGTGAACAGATCCTGAAATGTAAGTGCTATCTAAGGTCGGGTGGCAACCCCTAGGAGTGCATCCAGGGCCCGGCACGACCTCGGTCCTCCTCCTATCCGAGCCGTGGCAATCACAGCTCCTTAACCCTACGGCAACTGCGTCTATCAATAATGAGGCGAGAAGAAGCATCAAAAGAGCGAGTAGTAGGTATCTCATCTCCGCCTAACCGCGGCGAGTGTAAAGAGCGCCGCCGCGGCGGCGGCTGAGGCGGCCCAGAGCAGATTTACGGCGGGCACCTCCTTCACGGTGATGTGTATACCCTCTGTGTAGGCCGGCGAGTTAGCAGGGTCGTAGCTGTGGGCAAGCCTCAGCACTTCGAGAAACGCGTTGGTGTAGAGGGAGGCGAAGGCGTCTGGGGAGGATCTGCTGAGCTGGTCTAGGTAGAAGCCGGTTGTAAGCAACGCGGCTATGCGGAGGGCGTCCTCGGGGGGCCTCGTCTTGAGTATGTAGTTTATGTAGTATATCATGGGCTCTGGGTAGTAGGAGAGGTCGCCCTCTATATACGGCGTGAAGACCGCCACGTAGACGTCGCCGAGGCCCCTAGGCACCGTCGCCACGGAGGAGACGAGGCCGTGTATCCCGCTCACCTCGCCGTTTACCTCGTATCTCACCACGGCGTGGCCGCGGGCCCCAGCCACCCGCAGAGACACGTCGGCGTACGCGCCAGACGGCACCTCGGCGGGGAACCTCTGCAGGAAGACGTGGCCGAACCTTATGTTCGTCAAGTAGTCTAGATACGGCACGTCGAGCAGACCGTAGATAGGCGTGCCTGGGGTTTTGGCCATGTAATACAACGTGAGGTTCATGTCAAGCGGCATGGGCAGAGCCACGGGTTTCTCAGAGGCCGACGCCACGACGCGCATGGGCATAAACGCGGCGTATGCGCCGGAGCCTTGAGCAACCACGGTGCCGGAGATGTTAAGCGTGAGGGGGCCCGCCCTCACTACGCAAGGCTCAGCCAGCTGGAAGGAGGTCTGATTCCCAATCGACACGTCAGGCCGGCCGTAGATGTATGCAACCATAAACAAGCCGCCTCCGCTGTGTGTCGCGTATGTGCCAAATGTGGCGTTTCTCACCGCCAAGACGGAGCCGTCTTGCAACCTCATGTAGACGTCGCCGACAGGCAAGGGGCTGTTGGCCGCGTCAAAGAGAGTCTTCAAGACGGGGTTCTTTTCTACTCTGCGGAGAGCCTCCTCCAACATGGGCCTCGCCTGGCCCAGCAGATTGGTCATGGCGAAAAGGCCGTTTTGGGCGTAGCTATACACCGCGTTGTTTCTATACACTGTGTATATATCCACCTTGTCCTGCATCAAGCCGAGGCTGTAGTTCTCCACGGCGATCTCGACGCCAGCCACCCTGGCAGAGGCCCCCGGCGTTATGTAGAGGTCTGTGAAGTAGGCCTTGTTGTAGGCGAAGGGGAGGCTGTAGACAGCCGCCACGAAGAAGAGGAGGAGGGCGAGGTGGAGGACTCTCAGCGCCAGCTGGAACCGGGTGTTGGCCCTTGCGGCCGAATATATAATTACCGCGGCGCCCAGGGCGGACCAAACCAGGGCCGCGCCAACCGCGGCGTTTGTCAAGACGTGGGACTTGGGCGAAAACGTCAAAAGGCCTACATACGCCGCCACGGCCACGGCGGAGCTCGCCGCCAGCCCGACGCCGAGGTAGAGGAGAAGCGGTTTGCCGCCCCTCTCTAGGTATATCAGGGGGGCCAGGGCGAGGGTCACCACGACGAGGAGATAAAGCGCCGGGTTGTAGAACCACATCCCGTCGTCCATCTGCGGCGGGGATGTGTTTACGCCCGCCGCCACGCCCAGCGACGGCACCAGCAGAGACCCGTAGAGGAGGAGGGCGGCCACAAACATCGTCAAAAACATCACCAATCTGCCCCAAGCCGCGCCGCCCCCCAGCTTGGCCATGAGGACGTCGCGCAGAAAGGCGAAGAGGAGAGCCAAGGCAAGCGCCAGGAGGAGGTACCCGCCGGCGCCCGGCGATGCGAAGCCGTGAAGCGGGCTCATCCCAGTCCTCGTGACAAACAGCGCCAGGAAGACGGAGCTGGCCGCCAGTAGGAAGGACCCCCTTTT
>Ga0326763_1000780_pt1 | contig 10783 bp, 10 predicted proteins | sample NORPS_P_FD_207671 | JGI IMG/M metagenome (GOLD analysis project Ga0326763, IMG submission 207671) | Hot spring water microbial communities from Norris Geyser Basin, Yellowstone National Park, WY, United States - NOR.PS_P | ecosystem: Environmental > Aquatic > Thermal springs > Unclassified...
CGAACCGGTACTTTCACGACCTGGAGGAGATGATGGAGGTGGTGGCCGAGCGGTGCCGCGTCCTTGCCCAGGACCCCGAGACCCTCAGGCGGCACACCCTCTTCCACTGGTGGCCTAGGACGAAGGCTTTAGCATAAAAGGGTATGACCACGCACTGGGGGAGGAGGCCCCGCTCTATGCGGTGCAGGCAGAAGTGGCACTTGCGCACCTTGTCCATGGGGCCGGCCTCGTCCTCCCGGGCCACCTTCTTGTTCCACTCGTAGACGGGCAGGGCCTCGTAGGGCATCTTGCCCTGGCCCGGGGTCCCTTCCGTCCAGTAGGCCCCCTCGTCCTTGTGGCGGGAGTTGTAGGGGCAGGGGGGGATGCACTTCTCGCAGCCCACGCAGAGCTCGTAGTCAATCTCCACGATGCCGTCCGGCCGCTTCCAGGTGGCGTCGTAAGGGCAGGCGGGGACGCAAGGGGGGTCGTCGCACTGCATGCAGGGCTTGGGGACAAAGCGGTAGGTGACGTTGGGGTAGGTGCCCACCTCCTCCTCGCTGACCGGGCGGTAGACCACGCCGGGGGGCAGGCGGTTTTCCGCCATGCAGCTCACGGTGCAGGCGTGGCAGCCCACGCACTTCCTGAGGTCAATGACCATGCCCCACTTGCGGCCCGGGTTTTTCAGGGCCCGCTCCAGGTCCTTTTGCATCCTGAGGAGGACGTCCTCGCTCACCGGCTCCGGCGCCTCGGGCCTGGGCGTGCCCTGGGCGAGCCCGGGGGCCACCATGGAGGCGAAGACGGCGCTGGCCATCTTGGCCAGGAACCGCCGCCTCTCCTCCGGGTTCATGGGGGTGTGTTCCATACCCACCTCCTTTCCCCCTCAGGCTAGGCGGCTTGGCTCCGCCCGGGTATCCGTGGGAGGTAGGACAGAGGTGTCGGGAGTTTTCCCGACAGGCCTTGGGACATTGGTACCCCTGAGCCTTTTCTATGCTGGGGGTAATGAGGCTTCTTCTCCTGTGCTTCCTCCTGGTGGCCTGCGCCAGGCCTCCCCAGGTGGCCCTGGCCCCGCCCTATCGGATAGGGGTGGCGGGTGGGGAGGTGCGGGTGGTGGTGGGGATGCGCTCGCCCCAGGAGGCCGAGCCCTACCGGGTTTTGGCCCGGGGGCTGGGGGAGGTCCTGGGGGTGCGGGTGGAGGTCTTTGGCCGGCGAACCTACGCGGGGGTCCTCGAGGCCCTTCGCCGCGGGGAGGCGGAGATGGGGTTTCTCTGCTCCCTGGCCGCAGGGGTGGGGGTGGAGGAGGGCTTTTTGGAAGTGATCCTGGCGACCAGGCCAAAAGTCCCTTACCGGAGCCTCATCCTAGTGCGGGCGGATGGTCCTTACCGGAAGCTGGAGCAACTGGCCGGCAAGCCCTTTGCCTTCACCGATCCCCTTTCCAACACCGGCCACGCCTGGCCCCGGCTGGCGGCCCGGGACCTGGGAGAGGGCTTTTTTGCCCGGGCCTTTTTCACCTATGGCCACGATCGGGCCCTGATGGCCCTGAAGGAGGGGCTGGCCGAGGGGGCGGCGGTGGACGCGGTGGTGTACGAGGCCCTGGGGGTGCCGGGGCTTCGTCCCCTTTGGGAAGGGCCCCAGGACCCCGCCCCTCCGGTGGTGGTGCTTAAGGGGCTTCCTCAGGGGAGCCAAGAGCGTCTACGCCAGGCCCTCCTGGCCTTCGCGGCCACGCCCAAGGGCAGGGAGGCCCTGAAGGCCCTTTACCTGGAGGGCTTCGTTCCGGCTACGGGCGAGGCGTACCGCCTGGTCTACCGGCGGGCCCGGGAGGTGTTGCCGTGAGGTGGGGGCTCGTGCAGCAGCTCTTCTTCACCGTTCTGCTGGCCGCCTTGGCCACGGGGGGGATGCTCCTTCTTGGAGGAGGGCTCTTTTTGCTGGCCGAAGGGGAACGGGCCCTCTGGCAGGAAGCCCGGGGCCTGGCCCGGGACCTGTCCTTTCTGGTCCTGGACGATATTCTGCTTTCCGATCGGCTGGCCGTGGAGGAGAAGCTCCGTCACCTTAAGGACCGCTACCCCCACCTGGCCTACGTCTACATCCTGAACCCCCGGGGGGAGGTGGTGGCCCATACCCTAAGCGGGGGGGTACCCGAGGCCTTGGCCCGTTTGGGTGGGGAGAAGGTCCTGCAGGTGGGGGGCAAGACCGTGTACCAGGTGGAGGCCGGGATCATGGGGGGAGAGGCGGGGGTAGTGCGCTTGGGCCTGGAGCGGACCCCCTTGGTGGCCTCCTTCTTCAGGGTGGTGTGTGCGGGCCTTTTTGGACTTCTCTGGGCGGTGGGTCTGGGGGGAGCTCTGGGCTACCTCTTTCTTACCCGCCTCCTGGAGCCCCTTTCCCTGATGGTTCAGGAAGCCAGCCGCCTGAAAGAGGGGCAGCCAGCCCGTTTCCCCGAGCCCCCCCATGAGCTTGGGGCTCTGGGCAGGGCCCTCAACGCCATGGGGGCCGAGGTGCGGCGGCGGGAGCGGGACCTAAGGCTTTTAAACCGCCTCCTTTCCGAGATGCACGCCCTGGACCTGGCCACCCTCTCGGAGAGGGTGCTGGGCCTTTTGGTGCGGGAGCTGGGCTTCACCTGTGGGGATCTCTGGCTCTCCGGGCGGGTGGTGCACTGCGAGGCCTGCCGGGACCGCTGTCCCCTGGGTGGGGTGGCCTCCCTGGCCCAGGAGGCCCTGGCTTCCCGCCAGGTCGTGGTCCGGCCCCAGGGGGTCGCGGTGCCTGTCCCCCCTCACGGGGCCCTGGTCCTCCATGGACGGCCGGAGGTGGAGGAGGCCTGGCTAAGGGCCTTCCTCGAGGCCCTGGCAGGACCCCTGGCCACCGCCTTGGAGAACGCCCGCCTCTACGAGGCCCTGGCGGAGAAGGAGGCGCAGCGGGCGAGGCTTCTGAAGGCCTGGCTCAAGGCCCAGGAGGAGGAGAGGGCCCGCATCGCCCGGGAGCTTCACGACGAGGTGGGCCAGGCCCTCACCGGCTTGATCCTGGGCTGGGCCTCGAGGGGCTCCCCGGGGACCGGGTGGAGGCCCTGAAGGAGCTGGCCCGCCATACCCTGACCGAGGTGCGCCGCCTGGCCCTGGACCTCAGGCCCAGCGTCCTGGACCACCTGGGCCTGGAGGCGGCCCTCCGGCGCTACGTGCGCGAGTACGCCGAGCGCACGGGGGTGGAGGTGGACCTTTCCCTCCACCTCACCCGTCCCCTGCCCCAGGAGCTGGAGACCGTGGTCTACCGGGTGGTACAGGAAGCCCTCACCAACGTGGCCCGGCACTCGGGAAGCCCCCGGGCCTCGGTGGGGGTGGTGGAGGTCTTGGGGGAAGTCCGGGTCTTCATGGAGGACGAGGGGCGGGGGTTTGACCCTGAGGCGGTGGACCCGGGACGCCAGGGGCTTTTGGGCATGCGGGAGCGGGTAGAGCTCCTAGGCGGGCGTCTTTCCGTGGAAAGCGCTCCTGGTCAGGGAACCCGGGTCCAGGTTAGCCTTCCCATAGGGGTGGCCGCATGATCCGGGTGGTGCTGGTGGAGGATCACCTTCTGGTGCGGAGCGGGCTCCGCCACCTGCTGGAGGCCAGGGGCCCGGTGCGGGTGGTGGGGGAGGCGGGCAGCTGCCGGGAGGCCCTGGAGCTTCTGGAGAAGGTCCAGGCTGACGTGGCCATCCTGGACGTCTCCCTCCCCGACGGCACGGGCATCGCCCTTTGCCAGAGGCTTCGCGAGCGGTTCCCCGAGCTCAGGCTTCTCGCCCTTTCCATGCACGAGGACCTGGAGTACGTGCGAGGGTTCCTTCAGGCCGGGGGGCAGGGGTACGTCAGCAAGGCGGCCGTGGACCAGGAGCTTTTGGACGCCGTCTTGGCCGTGGCCCGGGGGGAGCGGTACCTGAACCCCGCTCTGGCCATGCGCCTGGCCATGGAGCTGGTGCGGGAAAGCGCCGAGGAGGCCCCCCTTTCGCCCCGGGAGGAGGAGGTCCTCCGCCTTCTGGCCCAGGGGCTTTCCCACAAGGAGGTGGCGGAGAAGCTGGGGATCTCCGAGAAGACCGTGGCCACTTACCGGGAGCGGGGAATGGAGAAGCTGGGCCTCGCTTCGCGGAGCGAGCTTCTGCGCTACGCCGCCCGCAAAGGCTGGATATAGCCCTCATACCACCCCATGCTGGCTTGCGCCAGCATGGGGGCCCCGGCGAAAGGTTCCTGGGGAAGTTACCAGGCATGGTAGGCCGAAGGAAACAGGATCAAAGGGGCTTGGCCGCTCCCAGACGGGCGTAGAAGGCGTGGGTGAGGGCGATGGCCAGGGCGTCCGCTAGGTGGCTGGGCCTGGGGGTCTCCTTGAGGCCCAGGGCGCTTCGCACCATCAGGGCCACCTCCTCCTTGCTGGCGTGGCCGTGGCCGGCCAGGGCCTGCTTCACCTGCATGGGCCCGTAGGCGTAGACGGGGACCCCAGCTTCAAAGGCCGCCACCAGGACCGCCCCCAGGGCCCAGCCCACCTTGTAGGCCAGCTCGTTTTGGCGGTAGAAGAACTGCTCCTCCACCGCCAGGGCCTCGGGGCGGAAGGCGAGGAGGGCTTCTTTGGCCCGGGCGTGGATCCGCCCCACCCGGGCCTCGGCCTTTTCCTTGTGGGAGGTCCTCACCACCTCCCCGTGGAGAAGGCGGGCCTTCAGGGCCCCCTTCTCCTCTGCCTCCACCACCCCAAGGCCCAGGTGGGTGATGCCGGGGTCCACGCCCAGGACGATCACGGAGGTTCAGTTGCCTCGCTTGGGCGGGAAGTCCCCGTCCCCGTAGCGGATGAAGGCGGGGATGTCAAAGTTGTAGGCGTCGGCGTGGGTGGGGAAGTCCAGGGGGCGGATGGGCTTGGGCACCACGGTGCTCTCCCCGAAGCCGGCGGCGATGAGGATCACCCTAAGCTCGTCCTGGGCCCTTTCGTCGTAGGTCACGCCGTAGAGGATGTCCACGTCCTCGTTGCCGGTGGCCTCCCGCACCCTTTCCACCACCTCGGCGGCCTCCGTGAGGGAGAGGTCCTCTGAGCCCACCACGTTGAGGAGAAGGCGCTTGGCCCCTTCAATGGAGCGCTCCAGGAGGGGGCTCATGGTGGCGGTTTTGGCCGCCTCCTCCACCCTGCCCTCCCCGCGCCCGGCCCCGATGCCCATGAGGACCTGGCCCGCCCCTTCCAGGAGGGCCTTGACATCGGCGAAGTCCACGTTGATGAGGCCGGGGAGGTTGATGACATCCGTGATGCCCTTGACCCCGTGGTAGAGGACCCGGTCGGCGATGAGGAAGGCGTCCTTCAGGGTCATCTTCTTGTCCACGGCGGAGAGGAGGCGGTCGTTCTGGACCACCACCATGGCGTCCACCCGGTCCTTGAGCTTCCGGATCCCCTCCTCGGCCACCTTCAGCCGCTTGGGGCCTTCAAAGCGGAAGGGCCGGGTCACCACGGCCACGGTCAGGGCCCCCAGGCGCTTGGCGATGTCCGCCACCACGGGGGCGCTCCCCGTGCCCGTGCCGCCCCCCATGCCGGCGGTGAGGAAGACCAGGTCCGCCCCTTCCAGGGCCTCGGCGATGAGGTCCTCGGACTCCAAGGCCGCCTTCTCGCCGATCTCCGGGTTGCCCCCCGCCCCCAGGCCCCGGGTGAGCCTCTCCCCGAGCTGAATGCGGATGTCCGCCAGGCTCTTGGCCAGGACCTGGGCGTCGGTGTTGGCGGCGATGAACTCCACGCCGGACAGCCCGGCCTCAATCATCCGGTTTACGGCGTTGTTGCCCGCGCCCCCGAGTCCGATAACCTTGATGACCGCTCCTTCCATGCCTTCCCTCCTAGAATAGATTGTTGATAATCTCCTTGATGCGGGCCCAGATGCCCGCGCCCTGGCCGCCTTCTTGCTTCTCTCTCTTTTCCCGTTTGGGCTTGGCCTCGAGGGCCTTCGCAGGCAGGGTGGTCCCGTAGCGCACCAGGCCCACGGCGGTGGCGTGGGCGGGGGTGGCCACCACGTCGGTGAGGCCCGAGACCCCGTGGGGCTTGCCCACCCGCACCGGGAGGCTGTACTGCTGGCGGGCCAGGAGGTCAAAGCCCCGGAGGAGGGCCGTCCCCCCGGCGAGGACCACCCGGTTCACCTTGACCTCCAGCGGCCCCATGGCCTCGTCCACGGACTGGCGGGCCAGGTGGAGGATCTCCCGGAGGCGGGGCCGGATGATGCGGGCCAGCTCCGGCGCGGGCACCTCGCCCAGGGAGCCCCCCTCCTGGTTGATCTCCAGGACCAGCTCGGGGTCCGCCAGCTCGGGCAGGGCCGCGCCGTACTTCTTCTTGACCCTTTCCGCCTCCTCAAAGGGGATCTTGAGGAGCTGGGCGATGTCCTGGGTCACGTGGTCCCCCCCGAGGGGCAGGACGGCGGAGTGGGCCAGCCTGCCCTCCCGGAAGACGGCCACGTTCGTGGTGCCCCCGCCCACGTCCAGGAGGAGGACGGTCATCTTCTCCTCCTCCGGGTTCAGGACCCCCAGGCCGCTGGCCAGGGGCTGGGCCACCAGGGCGTCTATGAAGAGCCCGGCGTCCTCCACCGCTCGGCGCAGGTTGGAGAGGGGCCCCCGGGCGGCGGCCATCAGGTGGACCTCCACCTCGAGGCGCACCCCCGCCATGCCCACGGGGTCCCTGATCCCCTCCTGGCCGTCCACCTTGAACTCCAGGGGCAGGGCGTGGAGGAGCTCCAGCTCGCCGTCAAAGGGGTAGGCCTTGGCCTGCTCAATGGCCCGCTCCACGTCGCTTTCGGCGATGCTGTGCCCCCTTCGGATGGCGGCCAGGCCGTGGCTGGTAACGCTCTTCAGGTGGGCACCCCCCACGCCCACCACCACCCGCTCCACCCTGACCCCGGCCACCCTTTCGGCCTGGTGGACGCTCTGGCGGATGGCCTCGCTGGTGCGCTCCAGGTTGACCACCACGCCCCGCTTCAGCCCCTGGGAGGGGGCGGTACCTTCCCCGATGATGTCCAGAATCCCGTCGGGGCCAAGCTCCCCGATCACGGTGGTGACCTTGCTGGTGCCAACGTCCAGTCCGGCGATAATCATGGGCGTACGCTCACCCCCCAAGAATACAGGTAGACCCGGCTTGCGGAAGGCCGCTCCACTTGGGCATACTCTAGCAAAAACCGGACCTCGGGGGCGAAGAGGGTGCTTTGGTCCAGGACCACCCAAAACCCCGCCGGGGTGTAGCGCAGGGCCTTGGCCTTGGGGTAGGCCCGGGCCAGCTTCAGGAGGTCCTCTTTGGGCAAAGGCCCTTTGCCCTCCACCTTTGGGCCCGGGGCCAGGGGGCCTGCGCCGGGGAGGACCACGCCGTCCTCGGAGAGGGCATCGCCGCCCGGGAGGGGGAGGAGGGGCTTCCTTTCCCGCACATAGAGGCGCACCGCCCCGGGCCTCGGCTTTTCCAGACGGGCCTCGGCGATCCAGGGGTCCTTTTGCAGGGGGGCGAGCCGCTGGGGGAGGACCCAGAGCCAGGGGTCTCCCGGGTGGAGGCGGGCTTTGGCCAGGAGGTCCTCGGGCTTCAGGTGCCTTAGCCCCACCACCTCCACCTTCTCCACGGGGAAGAGGACCAGGCTGGCCACGTAGAGGGTGGCCAGGAGAAGGAGGGCCAGGATGGTCCTCATTGGCGCCATTTTACCCCCGGGGTGGGAAAACCGCGCGAAATCACGGCCAGACCTCCCACTCCAGCTCCAGGGGGAGCTCTTCCTGGATGCGCTTAAGGAGCGCCAGCACGTCCTTGGCCGTGGCCCGGCCCAGGTTGACGATGAAGTTGCCGTGCTCCAGGGAGACCATGGCGTCCCCCACCCTGAGGCCCTTGAGGCCCCGCTGGTCTATGAGGCGGCCCGCCGAGTGGCCGGGGGGGTTTTTGAAGGCGCAGCCGGCGCTTTTCTTCTTGGGCTGCCCCTTCCTGGCCGCGTCCACCTCCTCCATGCGCCTTTTGATCTCCTCCAGGGGGCGCTCCTTGAGCCTAAGCCGGACCCGGGTCACGATGCCGCCCGGGGGGAGGTTGCTCTTGCGGTAGCCGAAGCCCAGCTCCTCGGGGGCGTAGACGTGGAAGGCGCCGTCGTGGAAGATCTCCACCGCCTCCAGGGCGTCCGCTATCTCGCCGAAGCGGGTGCCGGCGTTCATCTTCACCGCGCCCCCCACCTGGGCGGGGATGCCCAGGAGGCCCTCGAGGCCCGAAAGCCCCGCCCTGGCCGCCTCCTGCACCAGTAGGGGCAGGAGGGCCCCGGCCCCCACCCAGCCCTTCAGGTCCCACTCCTGGAACTCCCCCGCCAGGCGGATGACCCGCTCCGGCACCCCCTCGTCCAGGACAAGAAGGTTGGACCCGTTCCCGAGGACCCGGTAAGGGGCCTCGGTGGCCCGCCTTAGCTCCTCCCGGGTCTCCACGGTCCAGAGCTCGGCGGGGCCGCCCACGCCCAGGGTGGTGTAGTCCTTGAGGAGCACCCGCTCAACCTTCATGGACCAGCCTCCGGGCAAGATCGGTCACGTCGCCCGCCCCCAGGGCCAGCCACAGGTCCCCTGGGCCCGCCGTGGCCCGGGCGTAGGCCAGGGCTTCCTCCCCCTCCAGGTAGCGGGCGGCCACCCCCCTGGCCTTCAGGCCCTCGGCGATCCTCTGGCTCAGGGCCTCGGGGGAGACCTGGGCCCGCTCGCCGGCGGTGTAGACGGGGAGGACCACCACCTCCTGGGCCTGGGCCAGGGCCTCCACGAACTCCTCCCAGAGGGCCTGGGTGCGGAGGAGGCGGTGGGGCTGGAAGAGGACCCGGATGCGCCGCCCCAGGTGGCCCGCCGCCTCCAGGGTGGCCCGGACCTCGGTGGGGTGGTGGGCGTAGTCGTCCACCACCCAGGCCCCTCCCACCTCGCCCACCTTCTGGAAGCGCCGCCCCACACCGGGAAAGCGGAAAAGGCCCTTCAGGATGGCCTCCACCTCCACCCCGAAGGCCAGGGCGGCCAGGGCGGCGGCGAGGGCGTTCCTGACGTTGTGGGCCCCGGGGACCTGGAGGCGCGCCTCCCCCAGGACCCGCCCCTCCCACACCAGAAGGAAGCGGCTTCCCGTGGGGCCGGGCTCCAGCCCTTCCGCCCAGAGCTCCCCCCCTTCCCCAAAGAGGCGCCTGGGGAGGTCTTGCGAAAGCCGCTTAAGCCTCTCGTCAAAGGCCGGGACCACGGCCACGCCTGCGCCCTTTAGAAAGCCCCTCATGGCCTCCTCCAGGGCCTCGAGGCTCTCGTGGTAGTTGGGCGCCCGCTGGCCCGGAGGGGCGATGTGGTCCGCCTCCAGGTTGGTGGCCACGGCCACCGAGACCCGCACCCCCTGGAAGAGGGGGTCCGACTCGTCCACCTCCGCCAGGCGGGGGCCCTGGCCGTACCGGGCGTTCCCCGGGAGGAGGCCAAGCTCCCCGCCCAGGAGGACCCAGGGGTCTAGACCCGCCTCCAGGAGGATGCTGGCCAGCATCCCCGTGGTGGTGGTCTTGCCGTGGGTGCCGGTGACCCCGATGGAGGGCTTCTGGGAGAGGAGATGGGCGAGGAGCTCCATCCGCCTCAGCACCCTGAGGCCCCTGGCCCGGGCGGCCGCCACCTCCGGGTGGTCGGGGGGGATGGGGGTGGGGACGAGGAGGGTGTCCTCGCCCTTCAGGTGCTCGGGGGCGTGGCCCTGGTAGACGGGGATGCCCAGGGCTTCGGCCCTTTTGCCCGGGGCCAGGTCGCACCCCGTGACCTCCACGCCCTCCGCCATGAGGAGGCGGGCCAGGGCGCTCATGCCCACCCCTTCCACGCCCATCACGTGCACGCGCTTCATAGGTACTCCTCCAGCCAGTCGGCGATCCTCCCCGCCGCCCCTTCGGGGGAGAGGCGGGCCATGGCCTCCCGGTACGGGCCGGGGTTTTCCAAAATCCTCTCTATCTGCTCCTTCAGGGCCTCCCGCTTGGCCAGTTCCGCCGCCCCCGCCTTGGCGTAGGCCATGGCGTTGGCCAGCTGGGCCCCGCCGTCCAGGCTCGGGGCGAGGGGGAAGAGGAGGGCGGGGAGGTGGTGGAAGGCGGCCTCGGCCAGGGTGCCCGCCCCGGCCCGGGAGAGGAGGAGGTCGGCGGCGCTCATGGCCAGGGGGGCGTCCAGAAAGCCCGCCACCTTGTAGGCCTCGTCCTCCAGGTGGCCAAACCTTTCCCGCCACCTCTCCCCCACCTGGTGGAGGACGCTGAGGCCCAGGGGCTTGAGGAGGGGAGGAAGGGTCTCGTTGAGCTCCAGGCTTCCCTGGCTTCCCCCGAGGACCAGGAGGAGGGGCTTCTTGGGGTCAAAGCCCAGCCTTGCCTTGGCCTCCTCCTTGGGGTAGCGCACCTCCCGCACGGGGTAGCCCAGGACCCGGGCCTTGGCGGCGAGCCCCGGGGCCAGGGGGATGGGCACGGAAAGGGCCAGGCCCCGGGCCATGGGAAAGAGGAGGCGGAGGGCCAGGCCCAGCTTGGCGTTTTGCTCGTGGAGGAGGAGGGGGATCCCCCCCATGGCCCCCACGAAGGCCCCGGGGAAGCCGGCGTAGCCCCCGGTGGAGAGGATGGCCCTTGGGGCCACCTCCTTCAGGACCTTCCTAGCGGCCAGGAGGCCTTTTAGGAGCTTGTATCCCTCGGTGGGGCGGAAGGCGCTCCGGTCCAGCTTGCCGGCGGGGATGAGGGCGTGGGGGATGGGGGTCTTGGGGAGGAGCCGGGCCTCGAGGCCCCCCTGGGCCCCCAGGTAGAAGACCCGGTGCCCCCGCCTCCTGAGCTCCTCGGCCACGGCCAGGGCGGGGAAGAGGTGCCCCCCGGTGCCCCCTCCCG
>Ga0326763_1000782_pt1 | contig 10769 bp, 7 predicted proteins | sample NORPS_P_FD_207671 | JGI IMG/M metagenome (GOLD analysis project Ga0326763, IMG submission 207671) | Hot spring water microbial communities from Norris Geyser Basin, Yellowstone National Park, WY, United States - NOR.PS_P | ecosystem: Environmental > Aquatic > Thermal springs > Unclassified...
GTCGCGGCGGTGATGGAGGCCGAGGGCCTGGCCGAGTGGCAGCAAGCGCACCCCGAGGCGGCATTCGATCGAGGCGAACCAGGGTCGGCTCGGGTCGCGACCTTCCGCGGCCTGCGCGGCGTGGTCGGCGCCCTAGCCAGTGCTTTTTGGCACGCCCCCAGCCAAGCGCTGGACGCGGTGGCGATCACCGGCACCAACGGCAAGACGTCCACCGCGTGGTGGACGGCGCAGTGGCTGCAGGCCGCGGGAGTCGAGGCAGCACTGATCGGCACGCTGGGCATGGGACGTCCCGGTGCGGCGTTGGTCCCCACCGGCCTGACCACGCCCGACCCCGTGACCCTGCAACGTGCCCTGCGCACCTTTGCCGACGACGGCGTGCGTGCCGTGGTGATGGAGGCATCGTCGATCGGCATCGAAGAAGGGCGGCTCGACGGCACTGCCGTGCACACCGCGGTCTTTACCAACCTGACGCAAGACCACTTGGACTACCACGGCACGATGGCGTCTTACTGGGCCGCCAAGCGCCGCCTGTTCGACTGGCCGGGGCTGCAGGTGGCGGTGGTGTGCGTGGACGACCCGTATGGTCACGAATTGGCGCAGGCGCTCGCGTGCCGCACGGGTGAGGCGGGCGTGGAACTCTGGACCGTGGCCACGCAGCCCGAGACGCCGGCCCGCTTGCGCCTGCTGCAGCGCGAGTGGCGCGCGCAGGGCGTGCGCTTCACGGTGGCGGAGGGCGAGGCGCGCGCGACGTTCGAATTGCCCGTCGTGGGCGACTACAACGTCGCCAATTTGCTGGCGGCCATGGCCGTGCTGCGCAGCCGCGGCCTGTCCTGGCCCGTCATCGAGCGCAGCAGCCGGGCACTCGGGGCCGTGCCGGGCCGCATGCAGTCCGCCTGGAGCGCCGACGACGGCCCCGACGAGGGCTTGCCGCTGGTGCTCATCGACTATGCACACACGCCCGATGCGGTGGCCAAGGCGCTGCAGGCGGTGCGCGCGCTGGCGGTGCGCCGGGGCGGACGCCTGTGGTGCGTGCTGGGCTGCGGTGGTGATCGTGACCCGGGCAAGCGCCCGCTCATGGCCGCCGCTGCCCAACGCGGCGCCGATCGGGTCGTGCTGACGAGTGACAACCCGCGCAGCGAGGACCCGCTGCACATCCTGGCCCAGATGCGTGCGGGGCTGGCCGATCCTGCCGCCGCCATCGTCGAGCCCGACCGTGCCGCAGCCATCCGCTGGGCGGTACAGCACGCTGCCGCTGCCGACGTGGTGCTGCTGGCGGGCAAGGGGCACGAGGACTATCAGGAAGTGGCCGGCGTGCGCCGACCTTTTAGCGACCGCGCCCATGCGCACGCGGCGCTGCGCCAACGCCGGGAGGCACAGGGATGACCGAGATGCCGATGAATCCGGTCCCCGCGCCCATGCACGGCTTGGGGGAGCTACTGGGGTCGCTGCCCGGGGCGCGCGCCGTGGGCGACGTGGCGCCGCTGGCGCCGCTGCGCGTGCATACCGACACGCGCACGCTGCAGGCCGGCGATTTGTTCGTCGCGCTGCGCGGCGAGCGCTTCGACGCACACGACTTCTTGCCACAGGCGGCGGCAGCGGGTGCCGTCGGCGCGCTGGCCGAGCATGGACTGGGCGCCGCGGGGCTCAGTGGCGTGGAGGTGCCCGACAGCCGCACGGCGCTCGGCGCGCTGGCGACCGCGTGGCGCGCGCGCTGGTCAGGGGGGTTGATTGCCGTCACGGGCAGCAATGGCAAGACGACAGTCACGCAGATGACGGCCGCCATCCTGCGCGCCGCGGTGGGCGAGGCGGCGCTGGCCACGCACGGCAACCTGAACAACGACATCGGTGTGCCGCTGACGCTGCTGCGCCTGCGACCCAGCCATCGGCTGGCGGTGGTCGAGCTGGGCATGAGCCATCCCGGCGAGATCGACCACCTGGCTGCGATGGCGCAGCCCACGGTGGCACTGGTCAACAACGCGCAGCGCGAGCATCAGGAGTTCATGGCCAGCGTCGAGGCCGTGGCGCGAGAAAACGGCGCGGTGCTCGCGGCCCTGCCCGCGCAAGGCACGGCGGTCTTTCCGGCGGACGATGCCTACACCCCCCTGTGGCGCACGCTTGCGGGTGCGCGTGCCACGTTGTCTTTTGGCGAGCACGGTGCCGATGTGCAGCTCATCGGCGCCGAGTGGATCGACGGGGCGTGGTCGCTGCGCATCCACACGCCACAGGGCGCGTTCGAGACACGCTTGCGCATCGCCGGTCGGCACCACGTGCGCAACGCCTTGGCGGCCACGGCGTGCGCATTGGCGGTCGGGGTGCCGTTGGCGGCGATCGCGGCGGGCTTGGCTGACTTCGAGCCGGTGGCGGGCCGCTGCCGCACCCGGGTGTTGACGCTGCACGGTGCGCGCTGGACGGTGGTCGACGACACCTACAACGCCAATCCGGACTCGGTGCGCGCTGCCATCGATATGTTGGCCGCCTTGCCGGGGCCGCGCTGGCTGCTGCTGGGCGACATGGGCGAGGTGGGCGCGCAAGCCTTGGCCTTCCATCGAGAGGTGCTGCAGCACGCGCTGGCACAGGGCATCGAGCGCGTGTGGCTGCTGGGTGACTGGATGGGGCAGGCCGCGGCGACGCTGGATGCCGCACCGCTGCGCCTGCAGCACTTTGCCACGGTCGAGGCGCTGCTGTCGGCGCTTCCCGCCGCCCTGCCCGCCGGCGGGGGCAGTGTGTTGGTCAAAGGATCGCGCTTCATGCGCATGGAGCGGGTGGTGGCGGCACTCGTGGCCATACACGCGCGCGCGGACGAGGAGGAGGCCCCCCATGCTGCCTAGTCTGGCACAGTGGCTGCAGGGCATTTGGCCCGAGCTGGGCTTTCTGCGCGTCTTTCAGTACCTGACGTTTCGCGCCGTCATGGCGGCCATGACCGCGCTGCTGGTTGGCGTGGCGGCGGGGCCGTGGTTCATTCGGCGCCTGACAGCGCTCAAGATCGGCCAGCCCGTGCGCGCCTATGGCGTGCAGACCCACCTGAGCAAGAGCGGCACGCCCACCATGGGAGGGGTGCTGATCCTGTTTGCCATCACGGTCGCGACGCTGTTGTGGTCCGAGTGGTCCAACCGTTTCGTGTGGATCGTGCTGGCCGTGACCTTGGCGATGGGGGCCATCGGCTGGGTCGACGATTGGCGCAAGGTGGTGCGCAAAGACCCGGAGGGCATGCGCTCGCGCGAGAAATATTTCTGGCAGTCCGTCATCGGCCTGGTGGCGGCGTTCTATTTGGTGTTTGCCATCTCCGAGGGCTCCAACGCGCGGGTGTGGGCATTGTTCGTCGAGTGGGTCCGCTCCGGCTTTCAGGTCGAGCTGCCGCAGCAGGCCGGGCTGATGGTGCCGTTTTTCAAAGAGATCAGCTACCCGCTGGGGGTGACCGGGTTTGTGATCCTGACCTATCTGGTCATCGTGGGTTCGAGCAACGCGGTCAACCTGACCGATGGCCTGGACGGCCTAGCCATCATGCCGGTGGTGATGGTGGGCTCGGCGCTGGGCGTCTTTGCCTATGTGACGGGCAACGCGGTGTTTGCGCGCTATCTGCTGCTGCCCTACATCCCGGGCACGGGGGAGCTGTTGGTCTTTTGCGCCGCCATGGCCGGGGCGGGCCTGGCCTTTCTGTGGTTCAACGCCTATCCCGCGCAGGTATTCATGGGTGACGTCGGTGCGCTGGCGCTGGGTGCCGCCCTGGGCACGATCGCCGTCATCGTGCGCCAAGAAATCGTGTTGGCGATCATGGGCGGCGTCTTCGTCGCCGAGGCGCTGTCAGTGATGCTGCAGGTGGCATGGTTCAAATACACCAAACGCCGCTGGGGCGAAGGCCGGCGCCTGTTCAAGATGGCGCCGCTGCATCACCACTTTGAAAAATCCGGCTGGCGCGAGACGCAGGTCGTCGTGCGCTTCTGGATCATCACCATGCTGTTGTGCCTCATCGGCCTGTCCACCCTCAAGCTGCGATGAACACGACCGCCTGGACCCACGACCTGCTGCCCGGTGTGCGCGAGCGCGATGTGCTCGTGCTGGGGCTGGGTGCCTCGGGGCGGGCGCTGGCGCGCTGGCTGCACGCGGCTGGGGCACGCGTGACCGTGGCCGACACGCGCGCCGAGCCGCCGCAGGCCGAGGCGCTGCAGGCGGTGGCCCCGGGCAGCACGCTGCTGCGTGGCGTCGCGTTCGACGCCGATCTCTTTGCGCGCGCGCCCTGGGCGCTGGTGGTGCGCAGCCCGGGCATCGCGCCGGCACAGCTGGCGCCGTTGCGCAAGGCCGCGGCCGCCGTGGGCGTGCCGGTGCGCGGCGAGCTGGACCTGTTTGCTCACGCCCTGCGCACCCTGGCCGAGGCGCGTGGCTACCACCCGGCCGTGCTGGCCGTCACCGGCACCAATGGCAAGACCACCACCACCGCACTCACCGGCCACTTGCTACGCAGCATCGGCTGGGACGTGGCCGTGGCCGGCAATATCGGTCCGACCCTGCTCGACACCCTGGCCGATCGGCTTGCCGCCGACGCACTGCCGCGGGCCTGGGTGCTGGAGCTGTCGAGTTTTCAGCTCGACGGGGTGGAGGGCTTCGAGCCCACGGCGGCCGTGGTGCTCAACGTGACCCAGGATCACCTGGACTGGCACGGCACCCTGCAGGCCTACGCGGCCGCCAAGGCGCGCATCTTCGGCCAGCACGGGCAGATGGTCCTCAACCGCGACGACCCCATCGTCGCGGCCTGGCAGCCGCCCCCGCCCGAGCCGGTGCGGGGCCGACGCGCACCGTCGGTGCCGACGCGAGCGTGGACGAGTTTCGGCACGGGGCTGCCGCAGCGCCCGGGCGAGTGGGGGCTGGAGACCGTCAACGGCATCACTTGGCTGGTGCGTGCCCGGCCCGACGACGATGCGCCGGTGCGAGGCAGCGCCACGGCGGCCGAGCCGCTGCCGCTGCAGCGGCTCATGCCCGCCGAGGCGCTGCGCATCCAGGGCCGCCACAATGCCACCAATGCGCTGGCGGCGCTGGCGCTGGCCACGGCGGCGGGCGCGCCGCTGGCGCCACTGCTGCACGCGCTGCGCGACTACCGCGGCGAGCCGCACCGGGTCGAGTCCGTGGCCATCGTCGGCGACGTCGAATACATCGACGACAGCAAGGGCACCAATGTCGGCGCCACGCTGGCTGCCATCGAAGGGCTGGGGCCGCAGCGTCGCCTGGTGGTGATCTTGGGCGGGGACGGCAAGGGACAGGATTTCGCGCCGCTGGCGGCACCGGTTCGGCGCTACGCGCGGGCGGTCGCGCTGATCGGCCGCGACGCCACCGCCATTGAGGCCGCGCTGGCCGACACGGACGTGCCACGGGCCCGGTTCGACGATTTGCCAGCCGCCGTGCGTTGGTGCGCCACCCAAGCGCAACCCGGCGACGCGGTGCTGCTGTCGCCCGCGTGTGCCAGTCTGGACATGTTTCGCGATTACGCGCACCGGGCCCAGGTGTTCGTGGACGCGGTGCGCGCGCTGCAGCACGACGAGGGGACACCCGCATGAGCGTGAACGATCGTTGGCAGCGGTGGCAGGTATCCACACGAAAGGTACTGGCGCGGTGGCTGCCAGGCGGGGGGCACGCCAGCGGCGGGACCATGACCGCTGACCTGCCCGTGCGCCTGATGCGTCGCGACTGGGCGCGCGCACCCACGCCGGCGGCCAGTGCCAGCGGCATCGATCAGCCCCTGCTGTGGGTGATCGTGGCGCTGCTGTGCTGGGGGCTGGTGATGGTGTACTCCGCCTCCATCGCGCTGCCGGACAACCCGCGTTTTGCGAATTACAGCCCGACTCACTTCGTGCTGCGGCATGCGCTGGCCATCGGCATCGGCGCGGTGGCCGCCACGGTCGCATTCCAGATCCCGGTCGAGCGTTGGCAGCGGTGGGCCATTCCCCTCTTCGTGCTTGCGCTAGTGCTGTTGGCCATCGTGCTGGTGCCGTTCATCGGCAAGGGCGTCAACGGCGCACGGCGCTGGATCCCGCTGGGCGTCATGAACTTTCAGCCGTCGGAGCTGGCCAAGTTCGCCGTCGTGCTCTACGCCGCCAGCTACATGGTGCGCCGCATGGAGGTCAAGGAGCAGTTTTTCCGGGCGGTGTGGCCGATGGCGGTGGCGGTCGGTCTGGTGGGGGTGCTGCTGTTGGCCGAGCCCGACATGGGCGCGTTCATGGTGATCGCGGTCATCGCCATGGGTATCTTGTTCCTGGGCGGGGTCAACGCGCGCATGTTCTTCCTCATCGCGCTGGTGGTGGCGGCGGCGTTTGCGATGGTGGTGCTGACCAACGAATGGCGGCGCGAGCGCATCTTTGCCTACCTCGACCCCTGGAGCGAGCAGCACGCACTCGGCAAGGGGTATCAGCTCACGCACGCGCTCATCGCCCTGGGCCGTGGCGAGTGGTTCGGCGTCGGGCTGGGTGCCAGCGTCGAGAAGCTGCACTGGTTGCCCGAGGCGCACACCGACTTTTTGCTCGCCGTCATCGGCGAGGAATTCGGCTTCGTGGGCGTGCTCACGCTCATCGTGCTGTTCATGTGGCTGACGCGTCGCATCATGCAGATCGGGCGGCAGGCCATCGCGCTGGACCTGGTGTTTGCCGGGTTGGCCGCGCAGGGCGTGGGCCTGTGGATCGGGTTTCAGGCGTTCATCAACATTGGCGTCAACCTGGGTGCCCTGCCCACCAAAGGGTTGACGTTGCCGCTAATGAGCTACGGCGGGTCGGCCATTCTGATGAACCTGGTGGCGCTGGCGTTTGTGCTACGGGTGGGCTGGGAAAACAAAGCGCGCATGCACGGGAGGCGGACATGACGTCGCGTTGCGCACTGGTGATGGCGGGCGGCACCGGGGGCCATATCTTTCCCGGGCTGGCGGTGGCCGAGGCGCTGCGCGCCGAGGGCTGGCGCGTGCACTGGCTGGGCGCACCCGGCAGCATGGAGGCGCGTCTGGTGCCGCCGCGCGGCTTTGCGTTCGAGCCCGTGGATTTTGGCGGCGTGCGTGGCAAGGGACCGCTGACGCTGGCCTGGTTGCCCGTGCGCCTGCTGCGTGCGTTTTGGCAAGCGTGGCGCGTGATGCGCCGGGTGCGGCCGGACGTGGTCGTCGGCCTGGGCGGCTACATCACCTTCCCCGGCGGGATGATGGCCGTGCTGGCTGGCCGGCCCCTGGTGCTGCACGAACAGAATTCGGTGGCAGGACTGGCCAACCGGGTGCTGGCGCAGTTTGCCGACCGGGTGTTTTGCGCCTTCCCCGGCGCGCTGCCTGGTGGCCAGTGGATCGGCAATCCGTTGCGCGCCGCGTTTTTGCAGCAGGACCCACCGGCACGGCGGTTTGCCGGGCGGCAGGGGCCGCTGCGGCTGCTGGTGGTCGGGGGCAGCCTGGGAGCGCAGGCGCTCAACGAGACCGTGCCCCGCGCACTGGCCCTGCTGGCGCCATCACAGCGGCCGATGGTGTGGCACCAAAGCGGCGAGCGGCACCTGGACGCGTTGCGTGCGGCCTACGCGCAGGCCGGGGTAGAAGCGCAATGCGTGGCCTTCATCGACGACACCGCGCGCGCCTTTGCCGACGCCGACGTGATCATCGCGCGCGCGGGGGCCAGCACCGTGACCGAAATTGCCGCGGTGGGCGCCGCGGCGCTGTTCGTGCCGTTTCCGCATGCGGTGGACGACCACCAGACCGCCAATGCCCGCTTTCTGAGCGACGACGGCGCAGCCTGGCTGCGTTCGCAGTCGGAACTGACGCCCGAATGGCTGGCCGACTGGCTGCGTGGCCTGACGCGCCAGGACCTGGCGCAGCGCGCCGAGCGTGCCTGGGCGCACCGCCAGACCGGCGCCGTGGATGCCATGGTGCGCGCCTGCACCGCGTTGGCTGCCAAGCAGACTCAGACCCCGACATGAAACACGCGATTCGACACATTCACTTCGTGGGCATCGGCGGTGCCGGCATGAGCGGCATCGCCGAGGTGCTGCTCACGCTGGGGTACACCGTCTCGGGCTCCGACCTTGCCGACAATGCCGCCACGCGTCGCCTGCGTCAGTTGGGTGCGCGTGTGCTCATCGGGCACGACGCCGCGCACATCGAGGGCGCCGACTGCGTCGTCGTCTCCAGCGCGGTGCAGCCCAGCAACCCCGAGGTGCAGGCTGCGCAGGCGCGTATGCTGCCGGTGGTACCGCGCGCGGTCATGCTGGCCGAGCTGATGCGCATGAAAAAAGGCATCGCCATCGCCGGCACGCATGGCAAGACGACCACCACGAGTTTGGTCGCCAGCGTGCTGGCCGCCGCGGGGCTCGATCCCACCTTCGTGATTGGCGGACGGCTCAACAGCGTGGGGGCCCACGCCCGACTCGGCCAGGGCGAATACATCGTGGTGGAGGCCGATGAATCGGACGCGTCGTTCCTGAACCTGCTGCCGATCATGGCCGTGGTCACCAACATCGACGCCGACCACATGGACACCTATGGCCACGACTTCGGTCGCCTGCAGCAGGCGTTCGTGGACTTCCTGCACCGCATGCCGTTTTATGGCGCGGCGGTGGTGTGTATCGACGACCCGCACGTGCGCGCGCTGCTGCCGGCCATCCAGCGCCCCATCACGCCGTATGGGTTGAGCGACGACGCGCAGGTGCGCGCGCTCGACGTACGGGCGGTGGGCGCGCAGATGCATTTTCGCGTGCAGCGGCGCAACGGCATCGATCTGCCCGATCTGGACGTCGTGCTGAACCTGCCCGGCGAGCACAACGTGCGCAACGCACTGGCCGCCATCGCGGTGGCGGTGGAGCTGGGCGTGCCGGATGCGGCGGTGCTGCAGGCGCTGGCAGCGTTCAAAGGGGTGGGACGGCGCTTCCAACGCCATGGCGAGGTGGCGCTGCCTGCCGGCGGGCACGCCACGGTGATCGACGACTACGGCCACCATCCGGTGGAGATGGCCGCGACCATGGCCGCGGCGCGTGGTGCCTACCCGGGCCGGCGGCTGGTGCTGGCGTTTCAGCCGCACCGCTACACCCGCACGCGCGATTGCTTCGAGGATTTCGTGCGCGTGCTGGGGCAAGCCGACGCCGTGTTGCTGACCGAGGTGTACGCCGCCGGTGAGCCCCCGATCGTGGCGGCGGATGGGCGCAGCCTGGCGCGCGCGCTGCGCGTGGCAGGCCGGGTGGAGCCGCAGTTCGTGCCCGACGTGGCCGAGCTGCCGCAGGCCATTCTGCAACACGCGCGCGACGGGGACGTGGTGCTGTGCATGGGGGCGGGCTCGATTGGCGCGGTGGCGGCCCAGGTGGTGGCGCTGGCGCAGGCACAGACGCTGGCGACCCCCACCCTGGCCGGGGAGGCGACGACATGACGCGCCACGACACGATGCCCGATCCGTGCGCCTTTGGCAAGGTCGCGGTGCTCATGGGCGGGCGCTCGGCCGAGCGCGAAGTCTCGCTCATGTCCGGCCAGCGGGTGCTGCAAGCGTTGCGCAGCGCGGGCGTGGACGCGCACGCCTTCGATCCCGCCGAGCGCTCGCTGTGGATGCTGGCGCAAGAGGGGTTTGCGCGCGCCTTCATCGCGCTGCACGGGCGCTATGGCGAAGATGGCACCGTACAAGGCGCGCTGGAGCTGATGGGCATCCCCTACACCGGCTCGGGCGTGCTGGCGTCGAGCCTGGCCAACGACAAGACCATGACCAAGCGCCTGTGGCGCGCCGAAGGGCTGCCCACGCCGGACTGGCGCCTGGTCGGCAGCGCCGAGGACACGCGGGCGGCGTTCGACGCGCTGGGCGCGCCGATGATCGTCAAGCCGGCGCGCGAGGGCTCCACGATCGGCCTGACCAAGGTTACCGCCCAGGCGCAGTGCACCGATGCCTACCTGCTGGCGGCGCGTCACGATGCACAGGTGCTGTGTGAGCAGTTCATCGCCGGTGACGAAGTCACGTGCGCGGTGCTGGGCAGCGGCCGCGAGGCGCAGGCACTGCCGCTCATTCGCATCGTGGCGCCCGGTGGCAACTACGACTACGAGCACAAATATTTCAGCGACGAGACGCGCTACCTCATCCCCAGCGGTCTGCCCGCGCACGAGGAGGCGGCCATCCAGACCTTGGTACTGGCGGCCTACCGCGCATTGGGCTGCCGCGGCTGGGCGCGCGCCGACGTGATGATCGACGCCGCCACGCGCCGTCCCTATTTGCTGGAGATGAATACCTCGCCCGGCATGACCGGGCATTCGCTGGTGCCCATGGCCGCGCAGGCCGTCGGGCTGGACTATGGTGCGCTGTGCCTGCGCCTGCTGGCGGCGGCCACGTTGGACAACCCGGCGTCCGCCGACACCGCGTCAGGTGGAGAGCGCTGAGATGGCGACGCGCGCCGCGACCCCTCCCACGCCCATGCCGGCCGATGTGCGCTGGATGAACGCCGTGGCCGCGGCGCTGTGGGCGCTCGCGGCGGGGGCAGCCGTGCTCGCCGCGGGCGTGTGGGTGGCGCGTCACCCCATGTGGACGCTGCAGGCCATCACCCTGCACGGCGACGTGACCCACCAAAACGCGGTGACGGTGCGCGCGCTCGTGGTGCCGCACCTGCGCGGTACCTTCCTGACGCTGGATCTGGCCGAGGCCCGCGCCCGCTTCGAGGCGCTGCCGTGGGTGCGCGAGGCCGTGGTGGAGCGCGAGTTCCCGAACCGTCTGCGCGTCACACTGCGCGAGCACGAGCCGCTGGCGTGGTGGGGTGAGCCCGGTGGGGGGCGCTTGGTGAGCGTGCGTGGTGAGGTGTTC
>Ga0326763_1000783_pt1 | contig 10760 bp, 8 predicted proteins | sample NORPS_P_FD_207671 | JGI IMG/M metagenome (GOLD analysis project Ga0326763, IMG submission 207671) | Hot spring water microbial communities from Norris Geyser Basin, Yellowstone National Park, WY, United States - NOR.PS_P | ecosystem: Environmental > Aquatic > Thermal springs > Unclassified...
CCAGGCGTGACGAGCGCGTCACGCGCTTGATCCTGCCCCCACCACCCGCCGCATTCAAAGATTGGGCTGCCTACCGCGCGCGCTTCGTCGAGCCGACGCGCATCCACGCCGGCGTGCGCTTTTGGTCGGCGCACGAGGCTGCGCTGGCACGCGCCGAAGCCGAATACGGCGTCCCGGCAGCGCTGATCGTGGGCATCATTGGCGTCGAGACCCTCTACGGCCGCCACCTGGGTCAGCACCGCACGCTCGACGCGCTCACCACGCTGGCGCTGGACGTCCCGGCCGCCCACCCGCGCGCCGCTGCCCGCCAGGCGTACTTTCAGCAAGAGCTGCGCGCTTTTTTGCGGCTGTCGCGGCTAGAGGGCACCGCCCCCGACGCGTGGCGCAGCAGCTACGCGGGTGCCATGGGGCTGCCGCAGTTCATGCCCAGCAACTGGCTGGCCTATGGCGTGGATGCCGACGGCGATGGCCACGTGGACCTGACGGCCAGCGCCCCCGATGCCATCGCGTCCGTGGCCCGCTTTTTGCGCGCCCACGGTTGGCGGCCCGGTCTGGCACCGACGTACGCCGTCACGCCCCCTGCCGACGGCGAGCATTTGGCCACGCTGCTGGCCCCGGACATCCGACCCACGTTCACGCTGGACCAATTACGCGCCCTGGGCGCGCGCCCCGCGCCCGAAGCCGACGCGCACACCGACGGGTTGCTGGCGCTGGTCGAGCTGCAAAACGGTGACCCCACGCGTGGCGGCGCCCCCGCCACCTATGTGCTGGGTACCGATAATTTCTACGCGATTACCCGCTACAACCAGAGCAGCTACTACGCGATGGCCGTGCTCGCCCTGGGCCACGCCGTCGAGCAGGCGCGCGCCGTCGGCGCCCATGCATCGGATGTCACCCGAGCGTCGCCGCCACGGGGTTTCCCCTGAGGTCGACAACTCGACGCCACGCTGCAGTCGGCCGGGCTGGGCGTGGCCTCCATCCGCGATCTGGCCACGGCCATCGAGATCGTCGTCATCCCGGTACCCCCGGAAGTCGTGGCCAAGGTGGGCGACCCGGCGTACCAGCCCGCGGTCATTCCCGGCAACACCTACACCGGCCAAACGACGGACATACCGACGGCGGCCATCCCCAACTTTTTGGTCACGCACAGCGGCGTGCCCGAGGACTTGGTCTACCGCATGACCAAGGCCATGTATGACAACCTGGAGACGCTGTACGCCGCGCACAACGCCGCGCGCGCCATCAAGCGCGACAACGCCCTCAAGGGCATGCCGGTGCCGCTGCACCCAGGGGCCGAGCGCTACTACCGCGAAGTGGGCTTGATCAAGTAATCACTGTGGGCCCACGCTGACGCCCCACCACGATACATGCAAGCCGAACCGGTTCACCCGGCCCCGTCCGGCGCCACGGGGCCCGACTGGCGCGCGCCCGCCACGTGGGTGGCGCTGGCGTTTGCGGCCTTCCAGCTCCGGATGGCGGCCTTTCACCCGCTCTCCAGCCAGCTCATCCGTGCCCTGCGCGTCGGATTCGTGCTGTGGCTGATCTTTTTGCTGTATCCGCCGTTTCAGCGTCGCGGTCCGCGGCTGGCCCAGGCCAGGCGTGCGCTGGGTTGGGTGCTCGGGGTCGCCGGCTTTGACACCGAGGGCATTTACGGCACGTCCACCTATGTGTCGTCGACCTACATTTTTTTGTTCATCCTGTTTGGCGCGTTTTTGGAGCAGGCGGGCATGGTGCGCCTGCTCACCGACTTTGCCATGGGCACGGTGGGTCACACGCGCGGCGACCCTGCAGGCGCTGGTCGACGGCGCCCGCCACGCGCTGCCGGTGGCGACCGCCTGTGCGTTGGTCGGGGTCATCATCGGGGTCATCAACCTCACCGGCGTGGCGGCGGAAATCGGCGGGCACGTGATCGCCATCGGGCGCGACAACCTGCTGCTGGCGCTGGTGCTGACCATGCTGACGTGCTTGGTGTTGGGTATGGGGATCCCGACCATCCCCAACGACATCATCACCAGTTCACTGGCCGCGCCGGTGCTGCTGGAGCTGGGCGTGCCGCTGATCGTGTCGCACATACTACACGCTCTGCCTGGATGCGCACTGCCGCCCACTGACCGCGTGGTTGCCGCAGACGCTGCCGCCCGAGGGCATGGCACGTTTGCGCGTCTGCCCGGCGACGGGTGTGTCGCTCACGCCGGCACCGGCAACAAAAACGTCTGACTGATGCGCGTGCCCAAGGCGTTGATGCGCTCGAGAAACTGCGTCAGAAACGCGTGCAGCCCATTGGCCAGAATCTCGTCGATGCGGGCAAACCGCAACTCGGCGCGCAAGCGCCCCGCGTGGCGCTCGGTCTCGGCCGACTGGGCGTTGCGCACCGCCTCCAAATTGCGCACGACTTCTTCCACGCAGGCGCTCAGGCTGCGCGGCATGTCGGGGCGCAGGATCAACAGCTCGGCAACGCGCTCGGGCGTGATCACGCTGCGATACACCTTGCGGTAGATCTCGAACGCGCTGACGCTGCGCAGGATGCTGCTCCAGTGGTAGAAATCGAGCGTGGGGTCCGTGCCCGCAACGGCACCCGGCGTCGCCGCCTCCGTCGGGGTGGCGTGAAACTTGACGTCGAGCATGCGCGCCGTGTTGTCGGCACGCTCCAAAAACGTGCCCATGCGCAGGAAGTGAAACGCCTCGTCCTGCAGCATGGTGCCGTAGGCGACCCCGCGCGAGACGTGCGAGCGAAATTTCACCCACTCGAAGAAGCGCGCCGGATCACGTTCGAATTCGCCCGCTTTCAGCAGCCGCTGCAGCTCCAGCCACGTCTGGTTGTGCGCCTCCCACAACTCCGTGGTCAGCACCCCACGCACGGCACGCGCGTTCTCACGCGCCGCGCGCAGGCACGAATAGATGCTCGATGGGTTGTATTCATCGCGCACCATGAACTGCAACACGTCGCGCGCGCTGACCTCGCCATACTGATACTGGTACGCCTGCATCAGCTCGCTGATGCGCAGCAACCCCTCCCAGCCCTGCCGCGCCACCGCGTCGGACTGTGGCAGCAGCGACGTCTGGTAGTGCACGTCGAGCATGCGGGCGGTATTTTCGGCGCGCTCGGTGTAGCGCGCCATCCAGAACAGGTGATCGGCGGTGCGGGACAGCATGGCAGTCTCCGGTGGCGTTGGGGGTGACGGAATCAAGTCTCCAGGACCCACGTATCCTTCGTACCGCCACCCTGTGACGAATTGACGACGAGCGAGCCCTCGCGCAACGCCACCCGCGTCAGCCCGCCGGGCACCATCTGCACCGTCTTGCCCGACAGCACGAAGGGCCGCAAATCGATGTGACGCGGGGCGACGCCCTGCTCCACAAAGGTCGGGCAGGTCGACAGCGCCAGCGTCGGCTGCGCGATGTAGTGCTCGGGGCGCGCCCGGATCGCGGCGCGAAACTGCTCGATTTCGGCCCGCGTCGCCGCCGGTCCCACCAACATGCCGTAGCCGCCCGCGCCATGCACCTCCTTGACCACCAGCTCCTCCAGATGGTCCAGGATGTAGGCCAGGTCATCGGCCTCGCGGCCCAGGTAGGTGGGCACGTTGGCCAGGATCGGGCGCTCGCCCAGGTAGAACTCGATCATGCGCGGCACATACGGATAGATCGACTTGTCGTCGGCCACGCCGGTGCCGATCGCGTTGCACAACGTCACGTGGCCGCGCCGGTAGGCATCGAGCAGGCCCGCACAGCCGAGTTGCGAATCGGCGCGAAACGCCAGCGGATCGAGAAAATCGTCGTCGATGCGCCGGTAGATCACATCGACGGGCTGCGGCCCGCTGGTGGTGCGCATGTAGACGCGGCCGTCGCGCACGAACAAGTCCTGCCCTTCCACCAGCTCGACCCCCATCTGCTGCGCCAAAAAGGCATGTTCGAAATAGGCGCTGTTGTAAATGCCCGGCGTCAAGACGACGACCGTCGGGTCGGCCACCTGACTGGGCGCAACCGAGCGCAGGGTCTCCAACAGCAGGTCGGGGTAGTGCGCCACCGGTGCGACGCGGTATTCGCGAAACAGCTCGGGAAACAGCCGCATCATCATGTTGCGGTCTTCGAGCATGTAGCTCACACCGGAGGGCACGCGCAGGTTGTCTTCGAGCACGATGTACGGCGCCTCGCCCGCTGCGCCCGGTAACGGTGCACGCACCACGTCGATGCCCGCAATGTGGGCATACACACTGCCCGGCACGTCCAGCCCCACCATTTCGGGGCGAAACTGCGGGTTGCGCAGCACGGGCTCGCGCGGGATGATGCCCGCGCGCAGAATCTCCTGCTCGTGGTAGAGGTCGTGGAGGAACCGGTTGAGGGCGGTGACGCGTTGCACCAGTCCGCGCTGTAGCTGCTGCCACTCGTGCGCAGGAATGATGCGTGGAATGACGTCGAACGGGATCAGACGCTCGGTGCCCGCACCGTCTTCATCCTTGTCGCCGTAGACGGCGAACGTGATGCCGACGCGGCGAAACATCATCTCCGCCTCCTCGCGGCGAGCAGCCATGCGTTCTGGCGGCTGTTGCTGCAACCAGCGGGCGTAGGCGGCGTAGTGGGCGCGCACGCTGCCGTCGGCAGCCGTCATTTCATCGGGGGCAGGGGACAGTCTCGTCATCGCAGGCTCGCTCGGGGCATGGGGTGCCGTCGGTTCTCTTTCATCCGTACTTGGGGTCGACCTCGCTGGGGTGGCAGCAAAAACCGCGCCAGACCCGGTGTGGCGCGCGCCGCGGCCGATTCATGAAACTGACATCCAGGCGCATTATCGTGATGGCTGGTCTGTTTCGAACCGTGCTCCCATGATACTGAGCGTGCCTGCACCATCGGCGCCTCCCGACCCCAACAGCGTGCGCGCCCTGCTGAGCGCGGGTGGGCTGCGCACACACGTGCAGCCGATCGTCGATTTGGCCGCACGGCGGGTGGTGGGCCACGAGGCGCTGGTTCGCACGCCGCCCGGGTGCGCTTGGCGCAGCCCCGACACCCTGTTTGCAGCGGCGCGCCGCGAGGGCTGCACGCTCGAGTTGGAACACGCCTGTGTACAACTGGCGCTGGCACGGCGCAGCACGGAACCCGGCATCGGGCAGTTGTTCGTCAACCTCAGCGCCGATGCGCTCGTGCACGGTGCGCTGCAACAGTGGCGGGGTGGCCCGGCAGAACCCTCGACGATGACGGCCAATGCTGGCGGCGGGGCGGCGGGAGACTTGTCGGGCGTCGTCCTCGAATTGACCGAGCACCAACTGGTGCACGACGTCGACGCGGTGCAGGAGGCCCTATCGGAGTGGCGTGCCGCCGGTGCCGCCCTGGCACTGGATGATTTTGGCGACGGCCGCTCCAGCCTGCGCTTGTGGTCGGAGCTGCGGCCCGAGTTCGTCAAGATCGACAAATATTTCGTACGCCACGTGCACCTGGAGAGCCACAAGCTCAAGACGTTGCGCGCGCTGCAGCAGCTGGCCGAAACGTTTGGCTCGTGTCTCATCGCCGAGGGGGTGGAAGAGACCGACGAACTGATGGTGCTACGCGACGTGGGTATCCCCTTGGTGCAGGGCTACCTGCTGGGGCGGCCCCAAGCCACGCCGCGCACCCTGGTGCCGGAGGAAGCGCTCACCGTGCTGCGCAGCCGGGAGATCGCGGTCCTGCCACAGGCGCGCCAGATCGGCAATCGTGGCTTGACGGCACGGTCCCTGCTCATCGACGCACCGGCGCTCGACGCCCATGCCAGCCACGACGAAGCGATGGCGATGTTTCGACGCCACCCGGACCTGCATGCGTTCGCCCTCGTGGACAAAGGCCGCCCGATCGGGTTGATCACGCGCCAGACCATGCAGGAGCTGGCACTGCAAAACCGCTATTTCCGCGAGCTCTACGGACGCCGACCGTGCCGGGTGCATGCCAACAAAGACCCGTTGTGCGTGGACATCCACACCCCCATCGAGCAGCTCACTCAAGTGCTGATGTCGCCCGATCAGCGCTACCTGCGCGACGGCTTCATCATCACCGAAAACGGTCACTACGTCGGCATGGGCACGGGTGAACAGCTGGTGCGGCGCGTCACCGAAGCGCGCATCGAGGCCGCGCGCCACGCCAACCCACTGACCTTCCTGCCGGGCAACGTGCCACTGACCCAACACATCGAGCGCCTGCTACAACACGGCGCACCGTTTGCGGCCTGCTACGCCGACCTCAATCACTTCAAGGCGTTCAACGACCATTACGGTTACTGGCGCGGCGACGAGATGATCCGCACCCAGGCCCGCTGCTTGAGCGAGGCGTGCGATCCGCGGCGCGACTTCATCGGCCACGTGGGCGGCGACGATTTCGTGCTGCTGATGCAAAGCCCCGACTGGCGCGAGCGCTTCGAACGCGCGGTGCAGCAGTTCAACCAGGCGGCGCGCGAGCTCTACGATGAAGAGGCGATCGAGGCTGGCGGCATCCATGCCGAGGATCGGCACGGTGTGATGCGCTTTCATGGCTTTACCACGGTTAGCATCGGCGTCGTGGTGGTGCACCCTGGCCGCCTGCGCAGCGCAGAGGACGTGGCCAACACCGCCGCCGTTGCCAAACACCACGCCAAGCAGGCCCGACTGGGCATTTACGTGCTGGATGAGCGGGCGGCGCCGGACGGACAAGCGCCCGAGCCCGCGACGGCCGGGGGACACGCACCCGCTCAGTCCGGCGCTGACGTCAGCCAGTAGCGGCGCACGCGCTGGCGCTCGCACGACAGGCTGGCGCTGGCCTCGCTGCGCCAGGTCATCGCGCCACAGGTGGCCGTGTTGGCCCAGGTGAGCGAGCGCTCCTGCAAACGCTGCACCACATCCGGGTGAGGGTGTCCATAGCGGTTGCGCCAGCCCGACTGAATGGCCACCGCCGCCGGCTGCAGCCTGTCCAGCCACGCCGCACTGGTCGAGGTGCGGCTGCCGTGGTGGGCCGCCACCAGCAAGCCCGCGCGCAGGTGCGGATAGGCGGCGATCAACGCCGCTTCCTCCGCCTGCGTGATATCACCGGTCAGCAACGCGGCCTGCTCACCGCTGCCGACCAGCAGCACGCACGAGCGAGCATTGTCGCCATCGGGCCCGGGCGCACCATACTCTGGTGTCGGTGGATGCAAAAAGACAAACCGCACCCCATCCCACTCCCAGCTGGCACCCGCGGCGCAGTGCTGCACTGGAATCGACACCCGAGGGGCGGCGTCGAACGAGGCCCACCATTGCGCGCCGGGATACCGTCGCGCCAGCGTCGCCATCCCTGCGGCATGGTCGCTGTCGTCGTGGCTGATGACGATCGCCGTTGGCTGCGCACCCAGCGCGCGCAGCCAGGGCAGCAGCACACGCTCGGCCGCATCGCTGCGCCCCAGCGGCGGGCCGCTGTCGAACACCAGCGTGTGGCGCGCCGTGCGCACGATGGCGGCACTGCCCTGACCGACATCGGGCAGCAGCACCTCGAACGCCCCGTGTGCGGGGGCGGGCGGCTGAAACGCGAGCGCAGGCCACAGCAACCACGCGCCCCACGCGCGCCAGCGCCAGGGCAGCCGCCACACCAGCAACACCGCGCCCAGGCACGCCAGCACCGCCAGCGGCAGCGGCACCGCGGGGCGCTCCCACACCGCCCAGGGCCACTGCGCCATCCCATGCAACAGCACCATCAGTACCCGTGCCAGCCACGCGGCCCAATCCCACAGCAGGGGCAGCATCACGCCCGCCAAGGCCAGCGGCGTGAGCACCAGCGTCACCCACGGGATGGCCACCGCATTGGCCACCAGCCCGACGAGCGAGACCTGTCCGAACAGCAACAAGGTCAGCGGCGCCAGCGCCACCGTGATGAGCACCTGCACGGTGAGCAACTGGCGCAGCGCCTGCCATGCCCGCGCCGCCATGCTGACCTCTGGCGCGGGCGCGGGACCCAGGCCGAACAGCACCCCCACCGCCACGAAACTCAACCAAAACCCCGGCTGCAGCACGGCCCAAGGGTCGATCGCGAGGGCCGCCGCCATGGCCGCGAGCCAGACGGCCGGCCACGGCCAACGACGACCGCTGAGCTGCAGCGCCACCACCACCGCCAGCATCGTCACCGTGCGCTGTGCCGGTACCCCCCAGCCCGCAAACAGCGCATACGCCAGCGCCAGCCCCACCCCGCCCACGCCCGCCGCGACGGGCACGGGACAAGTCAACAGCCACCGCGGCCAGCGGCGTCCGACCGCGCGCCACACCACCCCCACGACCGCCGTGGCGAGCACAGCAAACATCGTCACATGCAGGCCGGAAATGGCGACCAAGTGCGCCACGCCCGTCGCCCGAATGGCCGCCCAGTCGGCCGCCGGGATGGCCCCCTGGTCACCCGTGACCAGGGCGGCGATCAGACCCGTCGCAGCAGCGCCGTGGGACGCCGCCAACCGCTCGACAATCGCGTCGCGCACCAGCGTGCGCGCCCGCGCGACCGGGTGGCGCCAGTGCTCATCGTGCAAGGGGTGCGGCGCCGCCCAGCGACCGCTGTTGAGCACGCTACCGGTGGCGGTCACTCCCTCGCGCCACAGCCATGTCTCGGCATCGAAGCCGTACGGATTGGCCAACCCCCGGGGTGCCCGCAGCCGCAGCCAGCCGCGCCACGTCTGCCCCGGCATGACGCGCGGCGGCCCCACGCGCGAGTCGCCACCCGGCGCCAGGCGCCATGTCAAGCGAACGACGCCGGCGATCGGCACGGCATCTCCCTGCGCGGTGTGGGCAGACAACAGGGTGGCGTCGAACACCACACCGTCGGCGTGTCGCGCCGGCAGGTCTTGAACGCGCCAGACGGCCTGCACCGTCGCGCCATCCCAGGCCCGAGCCAACACCCGCTGGGTGTGGTCCACGGCGCGGCCGCCGGTGCTGGCGAAAGCCAGCAACGCCGCGGCGCACCCCGCGGCGACAGCGGGCCAGCGTGATTGGCGCCCGCGCCCGATCGCCAGCGCCAGCAAGACCACCCCCACTGCCGCTGCCGCGCCGTAGGCAGGCAAAGGCCACAGGGCCGGTTGTGCCAGCTGCGCCAAGGTACCCGCGACCCAGCCCAGCAACGCGGGCACCCACAGCCGACGCACGCCCCACCACGGTGACGCCTCCACGACACTCTCCCCTCTGGTCAACCGCCAAGCCCCGCAGCGCGCTGGCACCGTGGGCGGTTTGCGGCATTATCGCGGGCATGCGTCTGCACATCCGCCACCTGACCCGCTACCGGTACGAACACCCCGTGGTGTCGTCGCAACATGTGGCCATGTTGTGCCCCCGCGACGGCTTCGGGCAGCGACGACTGTCGCACACCCTACAGATCGACCCTGCGCCGGCACAGCGGCACGACGACATCGACGCCTACGGCAACCGCCGCACCCACTTTGCCATCGCTAAGCCCCACACCGAGCTGGACGTGCTGGCCGAGTCGATGGTCGAAACCCAGCCGCCCGCCCAACCGACCGATGATCAGCCGTGGGAAGCGCTGCAGCACCAGCTGCAGCGCGGCGCGGATGCCACCTCCCGCGTGCTGCAGCCGTACACGATGGCTTCGCCCCATGTGGGGCCTGACGCACTGGGCGACCCAGCGTTGCGCGCCTACACGCTGCAAAGCCTCGTCCCGGGGGGCGGCTGGTTAGATGGCTGCCGCGATCTGGCCACGCGGCTGCACCGCGACTGGACGTATGCCCCCGGCAGCACGCGGGTCGATACGCCGCCGCTGCAGGCGTTTCGCCAGCGTGCGGGCGTGTGCCAGGACTACGCGCACGTGATGATCGCGGCGCTGCGCGCGCTGGGCTTGCCGGCGCGGTATGTCAGCGGCTACGTCTGGAACGAACCGCCACCGGGCCAGCCGCGGCTGCTGGGGGCCGATGCGTCGCACGCTTGGGTGGCCGTCCCCCATGCGGGGCGCTGGTTTCACCTCGACCCCACCAACCACCGCTGGGGCTGGGACCGACCGGATGAGGGTTTCGTCACCTTGGCGTTTGGCCGGGACTACGGCGACGTCTCGCCACTGCGCGGCACGCTACAGGGTGGCGGCGCGCACACGCTGGCCGTCGCGGTCAGCGTCACCGCCGCCAGACCATGACCCGTGGCGGTGCGGGTGACTAGAATCGGGCGGCGAAGGAGTACCACACATGAGTGTTTACACCCGTCTACAACAACTCGGGCTGACCCTGCCCCCCGTGGCGGTTCCCGCTGCGGCTTATGTGCCTTTCGTCCAAACCCGCCGGCTGGTATTTCTGAGCGGCCACATCGCCAAACGCGACGGCAAACCCTGGGTGGGCCAGCTGGGTCTGACCATGACCACCGAAGAGGGTCAAGCGGCCGCGCGCGCGGTCGCCATCGACCTGCTGGGCACGCTGGAGGCGGCCTGCCGCGCCGCGGGCACCACGCTCGACGGCGTGCGGCGCATCGTCAAGGTGCTCAGCCTGGTCAATTCCACCCCAAGCTACACTGAGCAGCACCTGGTCACCAATGGTTGTTCGGAGCTGTTGGGCCAGGTCTTCGGCCCCGAGGTGGGCGCGCACGCACGCAGCGCCTTCGGCGTGGCCCAACTGCCGCTGGGCGCGTGCGTCGAAATCGAACTCATCGCCGAGCTGGCCTGAGCCGCACCCGCCGCGCAACGACGCCACGGTGCTCAGGCTACGCCCAGCACGCGCTGCGGCTTGAAACCGAAGCGCACGTCGCGCCCCTTGCGGCCGCGCGCGGCCAGCGCATTGTGCAGGCTGCGCGCCTCCAGCACCTCGGCGCGCGGCTGACCGCTGC